>Ga0209373_10002977_pt1 | contig 16263 bp, 15 predicted proteins | sample Higcelweek5metaG_FD_187173 | JGI IMG/M metagenome (GOLD analysis project Ga0209373, IMG submission 187173) | Freshwater pond sediment microbial communities from the University of Edinburgh, under environmental carbon perturbations - High... | ecosystem: Environmental > Aquatic > Freshwater >... | reverse complement strand
TCAGCAGGCAGACTGTGGAACAGGTGCTGACCCAGCTGATTGAAGCCGGGCTGGGCTCCATGCCCGGTGGCGGGGCCGAGATCCTGGTGGAAGAGGTGCGTCAGAAGATCTGCCCGGAAAAGATCAGCAGTCAACGCTGGCTGGAGATTCATCGTCTGGCCCATCACGCTGGCCTGAAGACCAATACCACCATGCTGTACGGTCATGTTGAGACCGCTGCTGACCGGGTACGCCATATGGCGCTGCTGCGGGAACTGCAGGACCAGACCGGCGGCTTCCAGGTCTTTATCCCGTTGGCCTGGCAGCCGGAAAATTCTCCACTTAAGCTTGACACCAAAGGTACCTCCGGCCTGGATGATCTGAAGACCTTGGCCATTGCCCGGCTGTTTCTTGACAACTTCCAGCATATCAAGGCCTACTGGATCATGCTGGGTGAGAAGATTGCCCAGGTCTCACTTTCATTCGGGGTGGATGATCTGGACGGCACGGTGGTGGAGGAGAGGATCGGCCATGATGCCGGGGCGGCCTCCCCCCAGTCCTTAACCCTGGAGCGGTTGATCAGGTTAGTCAAGGTTGCCGGTAAGACGCCGGTTGAACGGGATACACTGTATAATCCGCTGCGCTGTTTTTGAGTTTGATTGCCGCTAAAGAACGCAAAGATGAGTTTTGGAGTAGTTTGGCTTGAACCCTTTAACCTGAAAATGGCAGTTACTCACGCGGAGCCGCGAAGCTCGCGGAGAAAAACAAGTAGTTACCTAAAACACGAAACATCCCTACAGGTGAAACAATAACATTGCGTAACCATATGATTTTACTCTCCGCGTCTCCGCGCCTCCGCGTGCAACAGCAGCAATGCATTTTCTTTGTGATCTTTTGCGGCAATTGAACGTATTCCTATGCTCTCCTGTCCACTTATCCGCCAACCAGACCCTGCCTGTTTTCGCGTTGGCTTGCAGCGTCTGCACGAGCGCTTCACTACCTACTCGGCCACCTCACCCCAGCCGCTACCGGCTCCGGGGCTGATCATTACCCCGGAGATCCGGTTGCAGTCCGAACTGTACCTGCCGATCAACGAGATCAGACAGCTGTTCAATCGTTTGTACAATGAAATCCTCAGCTATGCTCCCATAGTAAGCAGTACCCCGTTTCATGCTAGTCCCAGTTGGGCTGACTGTTTTGCCGGTCTGCCGGTCTGGCTGCAGCTCTCAGCCAACCCGGCCCGTTTGCTGGAGAAGCTGCTGGCGGATCAGCTGCTGCTGATCCGCTTCCTCTTTTTTTCATTTCTGCCGGGCCGCTTTAACGGCGCCGGATTTGGCCGTTATCCTGATCAGCTCAACTGGCTGCGTCATTGGTTGTCCAACAGGGCCGAGAGCTACCTGCGGATTCTGGATGCCGCCTGCGGCAGTGGTGAGGGAACCTGGGAACTGGCCGAGCTGCTGGCTGAAACGGGCTGGCAGCCGGAGCAGGTTCAGCTTGAGGGCTGGACCCTGGAACCGTTGGAGGTTTGGGCTGCGCAGACGCAGTGCCTGCCCCATCAGCCGGAACGGGAGAACCTCTATCAGCAGCGGGTGCAACCGCTGCGGGAACAGGGCTGGGCAGAGCGGATCAGCTTTAAAGTTGCGGATCTGCTGGAAGGGTGCACAAGTTCAGGGGGATTTGATCTGATCCTCTGCAACGGCCTGCTGGGGGGACCGATCATACACCGGCAGGCGGAACTGCAACAGGTGGTCGCATTACTGGCCGGTCTGCTGACACCCTGCGGTATTCTGCTGGTTGCTGATCACTTTCATAGGGGCTGGAAGAAACAGCTGCCGACAACGCTGCTTGCTGATCTGTTTGCCGGACAGGGCCTCTCAGGCCGGGAAATAGCAGGAGGAGGCTTGTATGGTCAGTCTGCAAAGGTTTAATCTGGAAAAAGCAGTTGTCCACGAAGTACACGAAGAAACACCAAGAAAAACAAATTAATTTAGGCCAAAACAGCAACAACCTTTTGGTGAATCATTTGTGTCCTGTAACCTGTTGAATCTTCGTGAAACTTCGTGTTCTTCGTGGATATGAACTGCCTTTTTTAGTTTTAACGGCCCTGCACAGTGTTCTGTACAGGGCCGTTTCCATAGGTGTCAGAGCGGTGCCTGGGTTACGTACATCCTGTCCAGTTTGTACTTGTTGTCCGCCGTGCTCCCTTTGTAGTCAGATGTTTTGAAGGTGATGGTCGCCTTGCGTTCCTTGCCGGTGGTGTTCTCACTGACGGTCACGCTGAACTGCGGGTTATCCCCCTTACCGGTGGTGGGTACGGCCTGACACCAGTCCTGATCACAGGTTGCAGACCATTCCCGGCCTACTGAAACCTCCTGGGTTTTGTACTGGGCCTTCTTGTCCAGATTCAGGTTCTTGGCAGGGGCAACGATGACCGGCGCATAGTACAGGGCCGGACTGTAGTCAAACGAGCTGGTATATTTACTATAATAAGGATCGCCAACCGGGATCCAGAAGATTGAAACATTTGCCATTGATGTCAATTTGTCTACTTCCAGTTTGGTAGTAAAGTTCTGCTTATTCTCACGGAACTCAGGGGAGAAGCGCCAGATCCACTTTTGAATTGGCTGGAAGGTCGAACGGGACAATTTTACCGGCTCGTTAAGCATACATAAAACAGCATACCAGCCATACTGCGTTGGTCTTGTGAACTTGTACTGCCATGCCGGGGCTTCATTTCCGGAGATGTTCTCAACGGTGCAATCGTATGTTTCAAAGGTCTTTTCAGTACTAATGGAGACCCCCCCTTTTACCGTGGCACTGACTTCCACGCCAGCTTCCGGCCCATCCTTTTGAGCGTACTTTGCATTTCCCTTTAGGCCAAAATCACCGGAAAGATCAAAAGAAATCCCGCTTGTCGTGGTGGTCTTCTCGTTGGTGGTTGAGGGAGACGAACCGCCTTGCAGACCAAAACCGCTTGTAATGTCGGTTATTTTGTTGGTAATGCGGTACATATCGATGCTGTTCGTGCAATAATTTGAATATGCCGGCAATTGCTTGGTTTGATGATCCATAACATACGTTAATTTATCAATATCGGTACAGGAGTGATTTCCGCCTAGCTTGGCATAGTATGGTTCGGCGCTTAGAATCCCCTCCTGTTCGATATATAACCAGTCGTATTCCTTGCCGTCACTGGTCGTGAACTGATGGAAGGGGTACATGGTATAGATGAATTTATAGGTGTTGTTATCAGAATCAGTAAACATTTTCTCATCATGCTCAGCCTGGGCCAGTTCGGTCAGGTCGGACTTGCTGATCTCGTTGGCGGCTTTTGTTGCATTGGCACGGGAATCGGCCAGCGCCTTGGACATGGTGCGTGTGCCGCTCTTGGCAATCCAGCTACGGAGCGCATCAGCCCGTGCCAGCAGACCACTGGTGTTATCCCCGCTGGATGTACCGGGAGTTGAAGACGAGTCTGACGAACCGGGAGGATAGATTGATAATGAGAAGTTGCCCACCAGCTCCGTGGAGACCGCAAACAGTTCGGCGTAGGGGTAGTTTTTAGGCAGCTTGTAATTGGGAACCCGCTCCAGTATCTCCAGCAGCGTGTTGATCTCCGTCTCCCCGCCACGGATCAGGATGATCGGGAATGATTTCCGGTAGGTGGCCAGCAGCCCCTGCTTCATGGTACCGCTGAGAGACGCGATCTGATCCGCTGCGATAAAGACCGGCGCATCGCTGGAAACGCCATCGTAGGGAACGCGGTTGACAAAGACCTGCTTGGCCGCTTCAGCCGGTCCCTTAACAGCACCAACCTGCGTTGTAACCTGTGTCGATGTGGTCGTTGACGGTTCCTTGATCTCGCCGATGACATAGACCTTCTGCAGGTGTTGCTTGTCCAGACTGATCAGACTGCCTGAATCACCGGGACTGCCTGAGCCGTTTGACCCACAACCTGCAACAGCGATAGTGACAGCCAGTAACGCGACTATCGCACACAGACGCCCTTTCATCACCAACCCTGATCTTTCCATACTGCCTCCTTTGTTGGCTCTGCCAACGGTTCCTGATTGCTGCACTCTGTAAATCTGATAGTCTGGCTGTTGTTGAGATAACGGCTGTTGCAGTGTGAGCAGGTTGTGTGCCAAGTAAAAAACTATACATACCAGCCTTATACGAATCAGGTGTTGCCAACAACCGTCCTTGGCCGCCAAACTTGTTGGCGATATCAGACGGCAGGGTGCGCATGCATATCAGAAACTGCTGAACGCGCATCAAGGAATAGTATAATCGCGATTTAGCAGATTTAAAGCCGCTTGTTTTCAAAAAACTGCAACGTCTGTTACACGCCTCGCCTGCCCCCTTGATGGGCATGAACGGCAGCGCAGCCCAGTTGTTGGGCCTGCATCTGCTGCGGGCTAAGCTCCAGCGCCAGAGGGATGATCGGCAGGTTGGGGGCCAGACGGTAGCCCAGCAGCACCGGTGCCATTCTTGTCAGTTTTACGGTATTCATTGCACTACTTATAGGGAGTTGGACACGGATAAGGCAAGGAGTTGATGAAAGCGCAGGTTGGCGAACCTGCGCTTTAGTATTGGACTGATTCAAGCTGCATTGTTGAACATCTAAACCACTACAACAAGATAGCAAACATTGCTATTTGATGAGTTGTTGTTTCTCTTTTGGCGGTTCTGAAACTGCTGTTTCTGATTTTTGGGCCGTCTTGGCTGCTTTGATAGCCTCAAGAATCTCTTTGTAGTCAACTGTACCGGTTAGCTCCGGCCTCATCAAAAAGAGCGGTGTGTCATAGTTGCTGAAACCGCTGATGTTTTCCAATCCAATCTGGTAGCGGGTGTCTTTACCTGCAGCCGTCAAGCGACTTTCAATACGGTTGATACGGCCTGAAGATTCCAAAGCAACATCAAGTTCTACAGCCACGCTGAATGTCGTCAGGTAGGACTCGATTTTTTGTTTGTCGGTAAGAATCATAAGTATGCCGTACTCTTCTTTGGTCAGCAGGCCATCCTGGTAGAGCCTCTGAACAAGGCTGTCCGCCATGGTCAGAAACAGCGTAACGGATTCGTCATGATTAAGTTTTATGCTGATATGTCGCACGACGCCTGCTGCCTTGTCTACAGGCGTAAGCGGCAGATCAGTGAAACGCTCATCCTTCAGATCGGCAACGCCTTTCAGTATCCCTATTTTAAATCCTTCATGGATTGAATCAACGTTCTTTTTGGTAAAAAGCTTGTTGAGTTTGTCCGATTTATCGGCGGTCAGCTGCAGCAGGTCAGCAAGATCAATCTTGATCAGTTTGCCTTTGTTGGCTGGGGGTAGGGGAAAGAGAGTATTCAGGAGAGTCGTGCCAACATAAAGGGTTTGAGCCTGATAATCAAGCAGCAGGGGCACCTTGATTGAAACCTCCAGATTGTCCCGATCATAATGAAGATTATACAGTGCCTCAGATTTTTGAGTCTTCAGATCAATGGCGCCATCAGCATTAATGGAAAGCCCACGGATGATTTCGATCCCTTTTTCCAGGTACAGCTGCTTTGATTCGGCAACCTTCAGTTCCTTAACCGGCACTGTCAGATTGGTTATCCTGCTTCTTGAAGAGTAATTATAGCCGGTGGAGTCGAGGGTCTTTTGTAAGGCCTGATTGACCTCTTGATGCGGGGGAACGGTATGGGCGCATCCGGTAATCAGAAAGCTGAGCAAAATGAATGCTAGTGCGAGATAAGGTTTCATGGACATTGGCTCTAACTCCGCTGCTGAAGGATTTGTTGTATCCGTTGGGTTGTTGCCGGATATTGAAGTTATAGTAGACCATAAACCTCCTGTATTCAATCACCAGCTGAACAAAGTTAAAATTGAGCCTCTTGCAAAAATATTCCGTTCATGGTTCGATCAGTTCACCACGAACGGCTATCACTTGCTTGTAGAACTGGCACTACTCGCCCTGCTCCTGTCGAAGGGCAAACAGGAACTTTTAGAAGAGGCTCAATTGGCATGACATTGCCTGTAACGAAGGTGGAGTTGTTGCACAAAAAGTCCTGCTTTGCAGCATTTGGCGCAGTGAAACAAGTGTGAATTCATGTAATATACGTATGTAGACGTGAAGTGAGAAAGGAAACTGCTGATGCTTGGAAACCTGACCTTGATTCTGCTCTGCCAGCTGATTGGTGAAATTATAACCAAAGTAACCAAACTGCCGGTTCCAGGACCGGTGATCGGTATGGTCATTCTTTTCTGCGGCCTGTTCTTTAGCAAAAAAATGCCTGCTGAACTGGAATCAGTGGCTGGTTTTCTACATCGCTATCTGGCGCTTCTGTTTGTACCGGCCGGGGTTGGCGTGATTACCAACCTTGATCTGATGCTGCGGTCCTGGGCGCCTTTGGCAGGCGCCATCATCATCGGAACCGCCATAACCATTGCCGTGACCGGACTTGTCATGCAGATGGCAAACCGTCGTCAGAAACCAGGCCAGCAGGAGCTGCAGCCATGAACGGGGATATCACGCAACTGTGGGTCTACCTCTCCACCAGTCCGCTGTTGTGGCTGACCGTGACCCTGTTGGCCTACCAGCTGGGTGTCTGGGTGTTTCAGCGCTTTGACTGTAGCCCGATTTTTAACCCGGTGCTGACGGCCGTACTGGTGCTGGTCATGCTGTTAAAGCTGAGTGGCACTGAGTATCAGAGCTATTTCAAAGGGGCCCAGTTTATTCATTTTCTGTTGGGACCGGCCACGGTGGCCCTGGCAATTCCGCTCTATCGTGAGGTTGCGGTAATACGCAAGACTTTTGTGCCGATTGTGATTTCGCTGGTGGTTGGTTCTCTGGCTGCTATGGTGAGTGCGGTCGGGATCGCCTGGTGTCTGGGGGGCGAACGGGTGCTGCTGCTGACGCTGGCACCCAAGTCGGTTACTACGCCGATTGCCATGGGAATTTCGGAACAGATAGGCGGTCTGCCAGCATTAACTGCGGTGGCAGTGGTGCTGACCGGCATTACCGGTGCGGTGATCGGGGATCTGGTGCTGAACTGGATGCGGGTGCATGATGAGACCGCCCGGGGTATGGCCTTTGGGGTTGCCTCCCACGGTATCGGCACTGCCCATGCCATGCAGAAAAGCCGGGTGTCCGGGGCATTTTCAGCATTGGCAATGGCCTTGAACGGCCTGCTGACCGCCTTGCTACTGCCTGTACTGGTTAGCTTGCTGCGCTGAACGGTTGTTTTACGCTACAGATTGCTGCGGTCTCCTGGCAGATTTGACAATGCTGCTTACCCTGCTAAAGTTAACCGTCCATAAGGATTTGCCAAGACTAACTGCAAGGAACCTGTATCCCCGGTACATCACTATGAAAAAAGAAATTATACGCTTGATTGCGCTACCCGCCTGTGTCTGCTTTGGTTCACCTACGGATGCGTCGCTTCCGGCTGCCTATAGTGCGGCTATGACAGCAGTGCATGAGATTGTAATTGCCAGTTGCGAGAATAACGGTACTGCAATTGCAAAAATGAAGGAAAAACGAAAGCAATTGGGGAAGAAATATGTGTTTTCAGAGATTTCCATTGAGCCAAAAACAGCCGGGATAGTCAAATATCATCCAACACCGTTTGTGGCTGGTCATAACATCATGACCACCGCTGATGCAGATGGTGCCTTTCCCGGCAAAGCCCTGTTAAAGGCGCAATCGTTTGCGGACGGTCAGACACTCTGGATTCAGTACAGTGTTAAGGACGTGGTCTCCGGTGACAAATTGCAACGTCACATGTTCTGCGAAAAGTATAAGGCCAGCCTGTTTTGCGGATCTCTACCGGCAAGCTATGACCTGCGAGCCCACATGCCCGCCTCTCAGATGTACTGATCCAGGTTGATATGCCTGATTCTGCTTATCTGATTACTACGTTTTTTTACAACTCCTCACATAACTGGTACAAGTCTTAACCCACGCCAGCTGTAAATAAATATACTATTTGAAGTGTAGTATACTATCTGGCGCTGATTCAGCGCATTTTGGAAGTCTCATATGAATAAACCTGTTGTTCTGATCGCAACCCCCTGTTTCGGAGGGTTGGTCTCACAGAATTATGTCCTCTCCATCACGCGTCTGATGTCCTGCATAGGCGGTCAGATTGACCTGTCGCTGATGTTGCTGGGAAATGATGCGCTGATCACCCGATCCCGTGCAACTCTGGTTGGCAAGTTTCTGGATAATCCCCAGGCAACACATCTGATGTTCATTGATAGCGATATCGGTTTTGAGCCGGAGCAGTTTGCACGTCTCTTCAGGGCCGGTAAGGCCTTTAGCGCGGCATTGTATCCGATTAAGGAGTTTGACTGGGAGCGGGTTCCGCAGCGTCAAGCACAGGGAGAATCTCTATTGAGTGCAGGTCTCAACTATGTGGGGACGCTTTGCTCCGGGGCGGAACTTGCCATTCAAGAGGGCTTTGCTACGGCCCGCTATGTCGGCACCGGCTTTCAGTTGATCCGACGCGAGGTCTTTGAGCGGATGATGCAGGAGTATCCCGAGCTTAAGTATCGCAAGATCCATGCTCAAGACCCCAGTACTCCCAGCGGACGGCACTTGTATGCCTTTTTTGATCCGCTGATTGATCCGGAAACCGGTGAATATCTGAGCGAAGATTACGCCTTCTGCAAGCGTTGGCGGGATATTGGTGGCGATATCTGGGTTGATCTGCACAGCAAGCTGCGGCATGTCGGCAGCAACGATTACTGCGGAGACAGCGCACTGCGTTACCGGGACTATATGGTTCCGCAGCCAGCATGTCCATCCGCCGGATTGACTCCTGCCCCCATGCGGTAGCCTGAAGAAGCGGATTACAGTACTCGGAAGCATTGTTGATGCTAATCGGTGAGCCTTTGGAATCGAATTGGGATTACCATCTGCCCAGAGGTGACCAGGGATAGTCCTTCAGATGCTCCCGCAGCTCCTCCTCGCGGTAGCGGTTGACTCTTTGCAGTGCCAGTACCACCACCAGCACAATCGGCAGCGTAAAGATAAAAATGCCGGTTAGGGCCATCAGCTTTTCACCAAGCCAAAGCGTTACCCCCCAGTTGAACAGCAGTACGGAGAGATACAGGACCGGCCCCAGCAGCGAGCGATACGGCATCGCAAAGATTCCGCTCGGGGTCTCGTTTTCCGGCGTCCGATCAACCCATTGGAAGGCTGCCACCAGCACAAAGCTGGTCAAGAGCCAGCCAACATAGTTGGATAGCGGTACCCCGAAATGTACCCCTGCCTCTTTGTAGCCGTAGATCTGCCCCAGAAACCAGCGCCTGCCCTGCAGTGCCACAGGATCAATAATAATATCCAGAAAGGTCTGCAAAAAAGCACCCAGCACCAGCGCTGCCCGTGACTGGCGAATAGTACGGGTCTCCAGGGTGATCAGATCAAGGCCACGGGTTGCCAGCGGTGACAGAATCAACAGGGCCGTGGTGTAGCTGCAGTAGGTCAAAAAGACGTAGGAGAGTGAATCAAAGAATGGCACCCCCCAGATCCAGAGCTCTTTGGTGCTGGTGGTGTCAATATAGTAGTACCAGCCGTAGGGAATGCCGGTGGTGATGGAGAGCTTTTCCGAGACAAAGGCAAGGGCATAGGCTACTCCGGTGAAGGTCAGGGTTTTTTTCCAGCCTACATGGGGAACGCAGGCCAGCAAAAACGCAGCGAAAAAAGCGAAGACGTAGGGCCGCATGGTAAAGGTGCCAATGGCAATGTCGAGCATGGGAATCCTGTAAAAAAGCAGGGGCGCAACACGCTGCGCCCCTGACGAGACGGTTAATTCTGGCTGATTGCCAGGGCCTGATCAACATCCGCGATCAGGTCGTCAATATGTTCAATACCCACTGAAAGCCGGATCAGATCCGGGCTGACGCCGGAAGAGAGCTGCTGCTCCTCGGTCAGCTGGCGGTGAGTGGTGCTGGCCGGATGCAGTACGCAGGAACGGGCATCCCCCACATGCACCACCAGAGCCACCAACCGGCACGCCTCCATAAATCTCTTACCCGCTGCTGCACCTCCCTTGATGCCGAACGTCAGCACCCCGCTGGCCCCTTTGGGCAGATATTGCAGGGCTCTGGCATTGCTGGGGTGACTTGTCAGCCCCGGATAACAGACCCATGATACGCAGGGGTGAGATTCCAGATGGTGTGCCAACGCCAGGGCATTTTCGCTGTGGCGTTGCATACGCAGCGGCAGGGTATGCAGGCCGAGGTTAAACAGAAAGGCGTTCATCGGCGCCACGGTGGCCCCCAGATCTCGCATTAACTGAACCCGCGCCTTGATGATGTAAGCGGCAGGTCCAAAGGTTTTGAGATACTGCATGCCGTGGTAGCTGGCATCGGGCTCCACCAGTTCAGGAAACTTGCCATTATCCCAGTTGAAGTTACCGCCGTCTACAATTACACCGCCCAGGCTGGTGGCATGGCCATCAATATATTTTGTGGCGGAGTGGACGACGATGTTTGCCCCCAGATCAAAGGGGCGGCAAAGGTAAGGAGTTGCCATGGTGTTATCAATCACCAGTGGCACCTGCTGCGCCTTGGCAACTGCAGCAAATTTTTCAAAATCAAGTACATTCATGCCGGGGTTGCCGATGGTTTCGGCATACAGGGCACGGGTGGTGGGTCTGAAGGCTGTAGCGATCTCCTCTGCCGTTGCATCAGGGTTCACAAAGGTGACCTCAATCCCCAGTTTGGGCAGGGTGGATGAGAACAGGTTGTAGGTGCCGCCATACAGTGTACTTGCGGAGACAATATGCTGACCGGCACTGCAGATATTCAGCATGGCCAGGGTAATGGCTGCCTGACCGGATGAGGTGGCCAGTGCTGCCACTCCCCCTTCCATTTGAGCAATTTTCTTTTCAAACGCATCGGCTGTCGGATTGCCCAGCCGGGTGTAGAAAAAACCGGGAACCTCAAGATCAAACAGTTTTGCAACGTAATCTGCATCGTCATACTTAAAGGTTGTGCTCTGCACAATCGGTACAATGCGGGCCTCACCAGCCTTGGGCTCATAACCACCCTGTATTGCCAGTGTCTCGATTTTCCAGCTCTTATCCATGTACGCCTCCTTGCAAGCGGATTAGGTGCAGCATTATGAAGCGTCTGCCGACTCGGGTCAAGAATAACGGTTTTACAGAACTATTACACCACCCGAGATGCAGCTGCTGTATATGGTTATGTATACTCGCAGCAGAGGAGAGGATCATGGCCAAAGAACTGAAAATAGGCAAACATACTGCCCGCTTTCCCCTGATTCAGGGGGGGATGGGAGTCCGTATATCCGGTGGCAGTCTGGCCGGACATGTTGCCAAATGTGGCGGTATCGGGTTGGTGGCAGCTGCCGGGATAGCGCTGAACAGTGAGCATTACTCCGGTACCAATTATTTTCAGGCAGAGATCCAGGCCTTCCAGACTGAGGTCCGTAAGGCACGTGCTATTGCGCCGGACGGCATCATCGGGGTTAATGTGATGGTTGCGCTGTCTGATTACGAAGCACTGGTTAAAGCAGCCATAGAGGCAGGTGCCCAGGTGGTTGTCTGTGGTGCCGGATTACCGCTTTCTCTTCCCGAGCTGACCGCCCATGCCCCTGATGTGGCACTGGTGCCGATCGCTTCATCGGTTCGGGCAGCCCAACTGATCGCCCGCACCTGGGAAAAACGGTATCACCGTCTGCCTGATGCCGTGGTGGTGGAAGACCCGGATACTGCCGGCGGACATCTGGGCGAAAAGATGGAGAATATCGGTACCGGCGAGTATGATCAGTACGCAACGGTTCGTGGGGTTAAGCAGTTCTTCCGTGACGAGTATCATGTTGAGATACCGGTAATTGCTGCCGGTGGCGTATGGGATCGAGCCGATCTGGAACATGCCCTGGCTGAAGGGGCAGACGGTGTGCAAATGGCTTCCCGCTTTGTCTGTACCGAGGAATGTGACGCTGCCGACGAGTTTAAACAAACGTATCTTGATTGTAGAAAAGAGGATATCGGCCTGTTAATGTCACCGGCCGGCCTGCCGGGGCGGGCTATCCTGACCAACACCCCGAATATCCGCCAGTATGATCTGGATCACCATTCTCCCTGCCGGATGGGCTGCCTGAAGAAATGTTCTTACAAGGAATCAGGAGAACGCTTTTGTATTGTTACCGCGCTGGACCGTGCTCAGCGGGGGGATGTGGAAACCGGCCTGGTCTTCTGTGGCAGTAATGCCTGGAAAGCCGACAGGATTACGACGGTACAGGCGATCTTTGATGAGTTATTTGGAGAGTAACCAATCAAGCCAGATACAGAGGTCTGTATCTGGCTTGATGATTTTACAGGCGTTTGAAATCGATTTATCCCATACTCCCCATACTGGCGAGTCCATAAATACATTCAGGATGGTAGGCTGGTGACTGTCCGGCATACATCAATTCCACCTCGCTACTGACCGTAAAGCCCCGGCTGGTCAGCATTTTTGACGCTGGCCGGTTTGCAGCCGGGACATCCAGCATGGTCGTTCCACCCCGCTGCAGCACCTGTTCCAACAGTACCTCTGCAGTTGTGGGATCAAGGGCGCCGTAGGGGCCTATCTGGCGTCGCTTGCCGACACTCTGTAATACTAGAAAACCGTTTTCGGTGCCGGTTGCAGATCCGCCGTCGGCAGCATGGGCCAGTAACGCGTTCCGTTCATCACCCCAGCCCAGAAAATCTATCTCCTCCCAGCCGGGCTCAATCTTTTTAACCGGCAGTGACGAGACAATGTCACCGCCCGGAGCTTCCCAGCGTCTGATCCGGTCACAGACCCGGAAACCATTGCGCTCATAGATCGGAAGTCCGTACTTTGAGGCGGTTAACCAGACCGTTACGACATTATTGCGCTGTAACACCTGCATCGCCTGTTTGAATAATGCCGTCCCGATCCCGCGCCCCCTGTTTTCAGCCCCTACCAACAGGTTGCCTATCCAGCCTGAACGGCCATGCCGTACTGCAGTAACAAAACCGACCGGCTTATCATTTTCATAGCAGACCAGGCACCCCTGAGGTGATCTTTCCAGCAGAAAGGCCAGTTCGCGACAGGTGCTGATCCAGCCCTCGTCTTTTGCCATGGAGAGGAAGGGGTGGATATCATCTGGGGAAAAATTGCTGATCTGCATAGCTTGTACCTTTCTGTTACAATAGCCCTACGGCGTCGGCCCGACACTGTTTGCAATGGCGCATCTGGCCAATAATGCGCTCGTTTTCATTACGTACCGCTGCCAGATAGTCTGCTGTTGGTGGCTGAATATGTGCAAGGTCGGCCTGGGGAATCAATGGCATGACATTCATGACAAAAGCTCCCAGATCCTTGATTCTTTCGGCAATCTGAGGAATCTCGGTCTCATTGATACCCGGAATCAGTACGGTATTGACCTTAACCACCATGCCCAGCTCAACGGCCCGTTGGACACCTTCATACTGGCTTGCCAGGAGAATCTCCGTAGCATCCTGCCCACTGTAACGTTTGCCGTGATAAAAAATGTGGCGATAAATCTTGGCGGCTGTTTCTGCCTTAACCGCATTAATGGTTACCGTGAGACTGTGCAGCCCCAGAGCATGCAGCCGATCCAGCGATTCCGGCAACAACAGCCCGTTGGTGCTCATACACTTGATCAGATCAGGAAAGGCCTCTCCTACCTTTTGAAAGGTCTCAAAGGTTTGCTGGTTAGCCAGGGGATCACCAGGACCGGCGATCCCTACCACACGCATGGTTGGCCCAAGAACTGGAGACGCCATTACTTCGCGCACCTTTAACAGCGCTTCATCCGGTGTCAGCAGGCGACTGGTGACGCCGGGACGGGATTCGTTGGCACAGTCATGTTTACGGGTACAGTAGCCGCACTTGATATTGCAGGCCGGTGCCACAGCCAGATGCATCCGGCCGGTCTTGTGCTGTCCACCACCAAAACAGGGATGCCCCTGTATCTTCTTCATCTGTTCGCAGGTAGTTGCCATAGTCAAAACTCCTTTCAAAAAGAAACGGCGCCGCAGGGAAACGTTCCCCGCAGGCGCCGTTGCCTGTGATAATAATCACTAGGCATAGAGCGTGCCAGATTGGCTTTTTGTGTAATTACAGTCTGTTATAGCTGCGGCTTCGAGACCTGTGCTGCATTTTTAATCATTAAAGCACCTCAGGTGCCCCCACAACGATGAAACGATCATCAAACAACTCGGTAAGGATAGGTCTGATCTCTTCCCAACGCATTCCGCCCCCGCCACATCCGGGCCGTGGCACCACCACCAGATTCCAGCCATGTTGATCGGTTAGTTGGCGTAGTTCACCTGCTGATTGCCGGATCAATCCTGGGTCCGGCAGCGACCAGGGTGTTTCTTCCACCGGAAAGCTGACCAGGTCCGGGGTTATCTGATACACGTGATTACCACCGCTTTTCAGCAGTTTTCCCAGTTGTCGGGGCAGGTCGGGAAATAGTTCAACAGCCTGTCTGGCGACTCCCCGTCCCATGATGGCCCGTCCGTCTCGGGTCAGACTGCCATTGGTGGTGATTGCAATCACCCCATGCCCAAGCCAGGACCAGATATTCGTTTCCTGTTCTTTCATGCGGGAACACTCCTTGCACATGGAATAGGTCATGATACTCTCAATCGAACCAACAGAACTGAAGGAACGTGCCCGTGCCGCCTTTATTGGTATGGCCATTGGCGACGCACTGGGAGCCACCGTTGAATTTATGACCACCACCGAAATAACTGCCCAGTATGGCGTTTTTAAGGAGATTATTGGTGGCGGCTGGCTGCGTCTGAAACCGGGTCAGGTGACCGATGATACCGAGATGGCGCTCTGTATTGCACGGGCAGTTACGAAAAATCAGGGGTGGTCCCGTGAGGCGATTGCCCAGGAGTTTGCAAAATGGTTAAAATCACGACCGGTTGATTGTGGAGATACCTGTCGAAAAGGTATCCGGGCCTATATGCTGCATGGCACTCTTGAGGTGCCGTATAATCAGTGGGATGGCGGGAATGGAGCTGCCATGCGGATGCTGCCGGCAGCCCTCTTGTCATTACCGGATACCGAATTGTTGAAAAAATATGCCCTTGAACAAGCCCGGCTGACCCACCATCAAGACTACTCAGATGCCGCCTGTATCTGTTTAGGGGTGTTAATCCACCAGATTCTCCAAGGGGCTTCAAAGAGCCAATTACGCCATGAAGTCGATGGGTTTGTCACGCGGTTTCCATCTTTTTGCTTCGATCCATACCGGGGGCTGGCTACCGGCTATGTGGTAGATACTCTGCAAACCGTCTTTTACTGGTTCTTCAAAGGCAGGAGTTTTGAAGACTGTCTGATCGGTACCGTTAATCAGGGGGCCGATGCCGATACCACCGGTGCAATCTGCGGCATGCTGGCCGGTGCCTATTATGGTCTGGAGGCGATCCCCAAACGTTGGCTGAAAAAAATGGACCCGAAACTGCTGCGGGAACTTGAAGAACATGCAGACCGGTTAATTATGGCAAGTCCGGCCGGCCGATTTTTGTAATCACCCCTTCTGCCACCTTTGCCATGGTGATCCTGCGTGTCATCGCAAGGTTGCGCATCAGACGAAATGCCGCATCCTCGCTGAGCTGCTGTTGTTCCATCAGCAGTCCTTTCGCTTTTTCAATCAGTTTGCGATCTGCCAGGCGTTGTTCGACATCTTGCAGTTTTCTGCGCAGCTCATCCTCATGATCAACCCGTGCTTTGGCTTCGTACAGTGCCATAGCAAGCTCTGTCTGACCAGGAAAGCTGTTCAGAAAAGCAGCAGTTCCGGCAGCGACTGCCGCTTTTACCAGCTCAAGCGACCAGTCTCGTGCTGCCAGCAGTACCGGCACCCAGACCTTTTTTCGTAGCTCCGATACCAGCTCAACCCCATCCACAGCAGGCGGCTCATGGAAGCAGATAAAAAGGTCAGGAGGCTGCGCTGCAGCAATTTTAACAGCTTCTGCAGGGCATTGCGTGGCGGTAACCCGGCATGGGCAGATCTCCCCTAACAGCCGTGTCAGGTGCCCGCGAAATACCGCATCGTTGGAGCAGATCAGCACCGTTGCAGGCCTGCTCGTATCTGGCAGATTTGTTTTCATAGCCATGTATCAGCAGAAGTTGTGCCAGATTTTCAGGTGGGAACATTAAGATGACAGTTACCCCTGGGGACAGGCTGAAAAACTGTCCCCAGGACGTCTTGATGAACGGAGAGGCGAGGTTAAAAGCGGATCAGCAGTCCACCCCAGGAAAGACCGCCGCCAAAGCCCATTACC
>Ga0209373_10002975_pt1 | contig 16264 bp, 9 predicted proteins | sample Higcelweek5metaG_FD_187173 | JGI IMG/M metagenome (GOLD analysis project Ga0209373, IMG submission 187173) | Freshwater pond sediment microbial communities from the University of Edinburgh, under environmental carbon perturbations - High... | ecosystem: Environmental > Aquatic > Freshwater >... | reverse complement strand
GAATACATTTGCGAATGGAACAGGGATAGCATATTCACCGGGAAGTGAACTGAAGATCGATACTGCAAATGTAAATTTGTATGCGCAGTGGTCTCTTAATCCGACATATTCTGTGACATATTATGGAAATGGCTCCAATGGTGGTACTGTTCCGGAAGATGCGAATATGTATGAAAGCGGGGAGACCGTGACCGCTAAAGCTAATTCAGGAGGATTGATAATGACTGGTTACCAGTTTACTGGGTGGACTACGAACGCCAATGGTACCGGAGCATATTATCCTTCAGGAAGTGATTTTATTATGGGTCAATCGGATGTATCATTGTATGCTGTATGGAATGTCACATCATATTCAATTGAATATAATCTCAATGGCGGAACAGACAATACAGCTAATCAGTCAACTTATACAATTCAGACACCGACAGTTACACTAAGTTCACCTGCCAGGGCAGGTTATTCTTTTGGCGGATGGTATACTTTAGCGGATTTTTCAGGTACTCCAGTTACGTCAATTGCAAAGGGGACTATAGGTAATATTAATCTGTTTGCAAAGTGGACTCTGATTTTACCGGTAATTATCACTCAGCCGTCAGGATTGACTGCTGATATCGGTGATACAATAAAATTTACTGTAGCCGCAAACAGCATTGCCGGAACGACACTGCTGTTTCAGTGGCAGAAGAATGGAAATAATATTGCAGGAGCCACTGGTTCATTACTGATATTAAACGGATTAGTTAAAAGTGACAGCGGTTCTATATACAGATGTGTTGTAAGTACGAGTGCCGGCGGCAGCACGGCAAGCAGTGTAGCAGCACTTCAGGTCTTATCAGTAAAGTCAATTGAAGCCGGTGTTTATCATTCAATGATAATTAAAACCGATGGCACACTGTGGGCTTGCGGAGATAACCGATATGGACAATTAGGTAATTCTTCAAGTGGTGATTCTGTTGCAATACCAATAAAAGTCATGGCCAATGTAGCCGCGGTTTCTGCAGGAAACGGCTTTACGATGTTCTTGAAAAACGACGGTACATTGTGGTCTGTAGGAATAAATAATTATGGGCAATTAGGAGATGGGACAACCGTAAACAGACCTGTTCCAAAACAGATAATGACAGGTGTTGCAAGTGTTTCAACTGGTGGATATCATACAATGATAATTAGAACAGATGGTTCACTATGGGCCACTGGATATAATTTTTATGGACAATTGGGAGCTACATTAACCGATACAGTAACTACCCCTAAAAGAATATTGACCACCGGAGTTGCAGCTGTATCTGCCTGTGGCTGGCATTCAATGATATTGAAAACTGATGGTTCACTCTGGGCAACTGGACGTAATACATCCGGACAATTGGGGGATAGTACTAAAACAAACAGATCAACTCTTGTAAACATAATGGCTAAAGTTAAAACTGTTTCAACAGGCAATTCACATACAATAATTTTAAAAACCGATGGAACAATGTGGGCTGCCGGAGCTAACGATGGTGGGCAATTGGGCGATAATACTGATTCCTGTAGATTAATTCCTGTAAAAATACTATCAGGTGTTACAGGCATTTCTGCAGGAACCTATCACAGTATGATAATAAACAGTAACAGTTCTCTAATGGGTACAGGATACAACTCATATGGTCAATTAGGTGATAACACGACAACTTCAAAAAATGTACCTGTCAACATATTGACCGGCGGCGTCTCAAATGTATCTGCCGGCGGATACCATACATTGATTTTAAAGACTGACGGTTCTGTCTGGGCAACTGGTCAGAATATATTCGGACAATTAGGAGATAATACAAAAGTAAATAAAAGCGTACCTGTAAGAGTAAGGTACAAGTATTGATTCTCAGTAATGACAGGGGTTCAGACAAAAACGTTCAACATGATAATATTAACGTTGGACGTTTTATTATTAAGAAACAAAATTTCAAACAAGTTTTCTGTTTGTAAATTGAAAAAAAGTGTAAAGTTTTCTGACAAACAAGTCTTATTGTTTACACTTATGTATTACAAAAATGAAAACAAATCCCAGTCTGTATTTAAATAATTTTAATTTTAGGGTAAATTCATAAAATTTACGCATATTTGTAAAATATTATCGAATTATTAAAAATGGCATACTTATTGCTTGATAGAATAGCATACGTTTTTTTTACAACCCCAAAAAGGAGCCTTTATGTCAATAGCAAAATATTCAATGGGAATTGTTGCTGCTTCCATGTTACTTGTTTCAAATAGTTTCGGTTATTTTATAACCAGTTCAAGTGATGCTGCACTTGCAGGTGCAAGTACAATCAATTTTGAAGACCAGGTAATGGGCACATACAGCAGTATTACTGTTGATGATGTAACTTTCACTTCAAATAATAATCATCTGAGAATTGATAATGGATATCAGGGTTATAATCAGCAGGGAATCTACCTTGATAATGGTACTTATGAAAATAATGGTTTCAGTGCCTTGACCATTAATATTGCAAGTTCAACAGATGCAGTTGGTTTCACATGGGGTATGGCAGAGACTTCATCACCATGGTTACTTACAGCTTTTGATGCATCAAATAGTGTACTTGAATCTTACACACTTCCATCAACAGGTCCAAGCAGTGCCGGCGAATTTTTTGGTATTGCAGCATCATCAAATATCAAGAAACTGACACTTGTCAATTCTAATGTAAATTCCTATGATTGGATCGCGGTTGATAATTTTAAGTATCATGCGGGTACAACATCAGTTCCAGAACCTGCATCAACAAGTCTTTTTGTTGTCAGCATGCTCGCATTTGCAGGATTTCTAAGAGCACGCAGATCAAAGTAAGTTTTTTTGAATATCGTTAATATTTTTAAAGGTCTCTTTAATTTAAAGAGACCTTTTTTTGTGATGGTGCGCCCGGCAGGGCGCTTTTTTTATATAAATTTTAAATCTGTATCTAAAATTGAATAATTTTGCTCTGTAAAAGCCATTTCCGCATCTTTTGTTGCAAAGACATTCAGCATACTTTATCGAGTACTCCTGTGTTTTATAACGTAATCTTTAACAATATCCTGTGCATGCCCCTCGTTCTCAACTGTGGAATTTATATTAACAACATTGTTTAAAAAAATAGCTTTAACTTTCCAGTTAATTTATATTACGACCATTACTGACACATTTAGTAAAGTTAAAATTTATTCAGACATTCTACAGAATATTACATCATAATTATGAAACATTTCTTTTTTTCATCAGGCAGTTTTTTAGCACTTTTAATTGTTTTTTTATCAATAATGTGCGGCGGAGATATGCCCACCCATTATATAAAAAACAGCGAAAATGTACATGCAAAAATATCAGTTTTAAATCCCGATTCCGCGATTGTTCAGGGAAAACCGGTTGCTATACAGATGATTGTCCGGTATCCGGATCTGATAAAAAGTATCAAAGTTACATTCGATCAATCAATACCAGATACTTTTATTGTAAACTTTGCCGGATCAGATGAAATTTATGATACGTTTTATTTTACAGAAATATTCACAGTTGCAGAAACTAAAAAAGTAAAAGCCCTGTTTGAACTTTCCGACGGATCGTTCAAAACCTTCTACTGCTCTTTTATTGTAAATCAGAAGAATTCTGGTGATACATTATACTCAAAGCCAATTATACAGGAAATATCTTCTGTCATGACTTTGCCTGCAGGGACTGCCGACACTCTGTATTTTACTTTAAAAACGAAAGAATCTGATATTGTCAATTCAATACAGCTCTTGAATACCGGGGCATTTAAAGCTGGCGAAATAAAACCAGTGGCAGCAGGAATAGATACATTCAGTTTTATTTTTACACCGTCAGTTATAAAAGATTATACTTTCTCCTTTGAAACAACTGTTAATCATGAAAAAGATACTGTTTTTTATAATATTTCAGTTTTTAAAGCAACATCACTGTTCTGGAAACAAGACACTGTGACTATTAATGCTGTTGAAGGCTCTGCACTGAATATTCCAATTGTTTTGTATCTGACAGATACTTCATCTGCAAATATAAAATTCAGAACAGACAAAGGTATTATCACAGGAAAATCGCTTGATTATGCAGTTCCTTATGGCAGCAGTGAATCAGATTCAATTATTGTTACTGTAAAAAAGGATAATGACAGCTCTGAGCTCAAACTTTATCTCAGGATCAGCAGTTCTGATACTTTAAAACCTGTTATTACAAGTTTAATGCAATCGGACAGTGCATTTATAACAAGCGTATCATCAGTGACCTGGAAATTTAAAGTCAGAGATCAGGGTGCAGGTATCGGAATTGTTGAATTTATACTGGGGACAGTTGTCCTTACTGATACTTTACATGCAGACAGTATCTATCAGTGTACTGTTAATAATCTTGTACAGGGACAGAAAAATACACTGAAAATCAGGGCTTTTGATAAATCGATGAACAAAAATATGGATTCTCTTATTGTCTATATAACCTTTGATTCCACTTTATCCGACACCCTTGATCCTGTAATCACTTTTATAAATCCATCTGCTGACAGTACAAGAATCAGCTCGTCATCAATTGATGTAAAGGTTTCATGCACTGATAACAACAGCATAAAAAATGTTACATGTCTGCTTGGCGCAATTTCAATGACAGTAGTAAAAGATACCGGCAATTTCTATACTGCGCCTGTAACCGGTTTGGTATCAGGTGCAAACACAGTCACATTTTATGCTACTGACGGGTCATCAAATAATAATATAACATCAAAGTCATTGACTGTTATTTACAATCCGGTAATAGTGGACAGCACCGCACCTGTCATAGCCTTGAAAACAGCGATGCCAAATGGGGGAAGTATTTTTAGCGATTCAATAACTGTTCAGATTGCATGTATTGATGATAATGGTATTGCCATGGTAACATGCACACGTGCAGGATTGCCCATTGAAGTGAAGAAAATATCCGATTCAATATACTCTTCTCATATAACCGGTTTGACAGCCTCAAGTGCAGATACCATAACATTTGTTGTGACTGACAGTTCGGTAAATGCCAATAAAAATACGTTTGTTGTTGTTTTAAAGTATGTACCGCTTAAGGTAATATATTCTGGCAATGAAAACACAGCTGGATCAGTTCCGATAGATACGAATTTTTATAAAACAGCAGCAACTGTAAAGGTAATGGGAAACACAGGAATTCTTGAGAAAACGGGTTGTTCATTTACAGGATGGAATACACTTGCTGATGGTACAGGGACAGCTTACTATGATAGCAATACTTTTCAAATAGGTACTGTGAATGTGACTTTATATGCCCAATGGAAGAAGAATCCTGTTTATTTAACAATTACATATAATGGAAATGGAAATAAAAGCGGTACTGTACCCTTGGATGATAGTTTATATGAAACAGGAATGAAAATAAGTATAAAAGGTAATTCTGGAAATCTTCATAAATCATCTTATTTATTCGCAGGGTGGAATACACTTGCAGATGGTACCGGTACGGAATATTCTAATGGAGATACTTTACAGATGGGTTCTGCCAATGTCACTCTTTATGCACAATGGAAACAGAATCCTGTTTATTTTGCAATTACATATAATGGGAACGGGAATACAAGCGGCACGGTTCCGGTAGATGAAAGCTTATATAAAGCCGGGGTTGGGGCAGTTGTCAAGGATAATGCCGGTGATCTTCAGAAAACAGGATACTGGTTCAATGGTTGGAATACACGTTCAGATGGCAGCGGCATACATTATTATCAGGCATATACACTTATAATCGGTTATGAAAATGTGACATTATTTGCTCAATGGACAGCAAATCCATAATAAGAATATTGAAACATTTATTACATTTATGCAGGAGTTATTATGAAACGTATTCTGTTTCCAGCTATCTGCTCAATTTCACTTCTTTCTGTTTTGTTATTCATAATGTGTGGGGAAGTACCTACTGGTAATTCGAAAGCACCTGATAATGTTCATGCAAAATTATCAGTGGTAAATCAAAGCTCAGAAATTTATCAGGGCGATTCTGTTACAATACAAATGATTGTCCGTTATCCTGATCTCATTAAAAAGCTGCATTTTAAGTTTGATTCAACTATTCCTGATACAATTATTGATAATTTTATCGGATCAGATGCAATCTATGATACACTGTTTTTTACACGAAAATTTACAATAGCAGAAACAAAGAATCCCAAGGTTGAACTTGAACTTTCAGATGGATCAGGCAAGACTTTCAATTGTTCTTTTATTGTAAAGGCAAAACAATCATTAACTGCTTTTGAAATAAAGGAAATATCATCTGTAACATCTTTGCAGACAGAAACTGCAGATACTCTTTGTTTTACTGTTGAAACAGGTGAATCAGATATTGTCAATGTGTTCCAACTGTTGAATACTGCATCATTCAAGACTGGTGAAATAATTCCTGCGGCTGCCGGCAGGGATACAATCAATCTTGTTTTTAAACCATCAGAAAAGAGGGTTTATACATTTTACTTTGAAGTAAGTGTCAATAATAAGAAAGATACTCTCAAGTATGATATTTCAGTTGTAAAAGGGACATCCCGGTTCTGGAAACAGGACACTGTAACAATAAACGCAATTGAAGGTGCTGCACTTGACTTCTCACTTGTTCCGTATATGTCAGATACTTTACCTGCCAATACACAATTCATAACTGATAAAGGTGTTATTACTGGTAAAGTCCTTGATTACACTGTTCCTTATGGCGGAAATGTCAGGGATTCAATCACTATAATTGTCACTCAAAACAGTAATGCGCCTTCAGAAATAAAACTGTATCTGAATATCATAATGTCTGATTTATCAAAACCGGCTGTCACCCGTTATTTCCCATCAGATTCCATATTTACGACTGGTGTTCCATCAGTTATATGTAAATTCAAAGTTGTTGATACCGGGGCAGGTATAGGAAAAGTTGAATTCACAGTTGGAACATCAGTTCTAACTGATACTTTACATACAGATAGCATTTACCAGTGCACTGTCAGTAACCTTGCACACGGAAAAATTACTGCTGTTAAAATAAAAACCACAGATAAATCAATGAATAAAAACAGTGACTCACTTCTGGTGTACTTGACATATGATTCTACAACGGCAGATACCGCCGGTCCTGTCATAAAACTTGTAAATCCATCAACTGATAGTGCAAGGGTAAGTTCGTCATCACTGAACGTTGAAGTAACATGTGCCGATATTAATGGTATTGATACTGTAAAATGTATGATCGGGGCTGCTGCAGTGACTGTTGCAAAAGCTACCGGGAATTTATATATCGCATCTGTAGCAGGTTTGTCACCGGGTGTGAATAAGCTTGATTTTATTGCTGCCGACAACTCATCAAATAAAAACATTTCTTCAAAATCGGTTATTTTAATTTACGATCAGGCAATAGAGGATAATGTCGCACCTGTTGTAAAACTTAAAAATCCTGCCCTCAACGGCATGGTTGTTTTCAAGGATTCAATAACAGTTCAGATTTTATCACGAGATGATAATGGAATAGCATCAGTAAAGTGCACCCGCGGGGGAGTACCTCAGGAAGTGATTAAAAGCGCAGATTCGTTATATTCCTCACACATTACTCATTTGACAGCAGGAAGTGCAGATACCGTAGTTTTTGATGTTACAGATAATTCTGCAAAAGCAAATAAAAATACATTTGCTGTAATTGTAAAGTACGCAACGCTTAAGGTTGTATATGTTGGAAATGGGAATACTGGCGGTTTGGCTCCAATAGATTTAAAAGTTTATACAGGTACATCAACAGTGACGGTTTTGGGAAACACAGGAAACCTTGAAAAATCAGGATATTCATTTACAGGATGGAATACGGTTACCAGTGGTACAGGGACGTCTTATTATGATGGCAATACTTTCCAGATGGGTACAGCGAATGTCACTTTATACGCGCAATGGAAAATAAATCCGGTCTTCTATACAGTTTCCTACAATGGAAATGGAAACACAGGCGGTACATTTCCAATAGATGGCGGTCTGTATGAATCCGGGACTTCAGTAACGATACGGGGAAACACAGGAAACCTTGAGAAATCAGGATGTTCATTTACAGGGTGGAATACAGCTGCAAATGGCACAGGGGTATCTTATCATGATGGCAATACTTTACAGATGGGTACAGCAAATGTCACTTTATACGCTCAATGGAAAATAAATCCGGTCTTCTATACTGTTTTCTACCATGGAAATGGAAATACAGGCGGCACAGTTCCCATAGATGGAGGTCTGTATGAATCCGGGACTTCTGCAACGATACTGGGAAACACAGGAAACCTTGAGAAATCAGGATGTTCATTTACAGGGTGGAATACAGCTGCAGACGGCTCCGGTATAAATTATGTCAATGGTGACACATTGCACATCGGATCATCAGATATTTCTTTTTTTGCAAAGTGGTCAGTGAATACATATTCAATCTTATATACTTTAAACGGCGGAACAAATGATGCTTCAAATCCGTCAAGCTATACAATAGAGACTCCGGAGATATCAGTAAAAGCCCTCTCAAGAGACGGATATATCTTTGATGGATGGTATTATACGGCTGACTTTTCAGGTGCTGTTATTGTGTCAATTCCTAATGGGTCAACTGGTGATAAAACATTATATGCCGGATGGAGTCCTGCTTTACCTCATATTTCCACACAGCCATCGGAAGCTGATGCTGATGCTGGTGATACAATAAAGTTCTCTGCAGCAGCGGATATTGTTTCAGGGAGTACTTTGTTTTATCAATGGCAGATGAATAGTACTGATATATCCGGTGCTGTCAGCTCCGAATTGACAATTAAAAATGTATCAAAAATAGACAGCGGCTCAAAGTACAGGTGTATTATAAGTACAGTTGCCGGAGTCAGATGTACAAGTAATACAGCAGCTCTGAATGTTGTATATGTAAAGTCTGTTGCGTCAGGGCAATATTTTACAATGATTTTAAAAAGTGACGGATCTTTATGGGCTGCGGGGGATAATAAATATGGTCAGCTTGGTGATGGCTCCAAAGAAGACAGATCAATACCGGTAAAAATATTGAACGGTGTTTCTGCTGTTTCTGCCGGAGCCGGTCATGCAATGATTCTTATGAATAATGGTTCGCTGATGGCTGTAGGATTAAATAAGGACGGACAACTTGGTCTTGGATCTAAAATTGACAGATCAGTACCAGGAGAGGTAATGACCGGTGTTTCAGCTGTTTCTGCCGGAGCCAATCATACAATGATATTGAAAACAGATGGAACCTTGCTGGCTACTGGATTAAATATATATGGCCAGTTGTGTGATGGCTCAAAAAAGGAAATAAACACTCCCAAAGAGATAATGACAGGCGTTGCTTCTGTTGAAGCCGGATACAATCATACAATGATTTTAATGAAAGATGGCAGTCTGCTTGGTGCCGGGTTAAACAGTGACGGACAGCTTGGTGACAGTCTGAATGTTAATTTGTCAACACCAAAATTGATTATGACCGGAGTATCAGCTCTCAGTGCAGGGGGGATGCATACAATGATATTGACAGATATTGGTACATTGCTCGCAACCGGATCAAATTCCATGGGACAGCTTGGTGATGGCTTGACAGAAGAAGCGTACAGGGCCATACCAATAACAGTAATGACTGGAGTATCAGCTGTTTCTGCAGGCGGAATGCATACAATAATATTGACAACAGATGGCAAAATATTTGCAGCAGGACACAATAATTTTGGTCAGTTATGTACTGGTTCTACAGAAAACAGTATTACTCCAAAAGACCTGCAGATAAGTGGTGTTGATGCTGTTTCTGCAGGATATTTACATACGATATTGCTGAAATCTGATGGTACGGCATGGGCTTGCGGGAACAACAGTTCCGGTCAACTTTGCGATGGCACAAATGTAAATCATTCATCACCGGTTAAAATAAGATTTACTCACTGATAAAAACTCAGATATGGGTTTTTGGATTTTACTGCTGTTCTTAATATTGTAAAGCAAACATCACGATTTGCGGTCTGATTTTTTTTAGATAGTAACTGTGCCCGGATGCAAAAGTTTTCGGGCACAGTATAGATGATTACCAGTTCTCAGAAAGCAATTCAAAGTAGGCCTGTGGATGTGCACATGCAGGGCATACTTTTAAAGCTTCATCAGCTTCATGAATGAATCCGCAGTTGCGGCAGCGCCACATCACTTTCCCGTTCTTTTTAAATACAGTTCCATTTTCAAGGTTTTTGAGCAGTCCGCGATAACGATTCTCATGCTGCTTTTCAGCGATTGAGATTTTTTCGAATACTATAGCAACCGCAGGAAAACCCTCTTCACGGGCCTTGGCTGCAAAAGACGGATAAATGTCCGACCACTCTTCATGCTCGCCGCCTGCAGCTGCTTTGAGGTTTTCTTCTGTAGTTCCAATGATACCTGCAGGAAAACTTGCTGTAATTTCTGTTATTCCGCCTTCAAGGAAACTGAAAAAACGTTTTGCGTGTTCCTTTTCCTGATTTGCAGTTTCTTCAAAAATATCTGCAATCTGCATCAGACCTTCTTTACGCGCTGCACCTGCGAAGTAAGTATAACGGTTTCTTGCCTGTGATTCTCCGGCAAATGCCTTAAGACAGTTTTTTTCTGTTTCCGTACCTTTGATTGATGGCATAATGTACTCCTTAATTGGTAATTTGATTGTTATTATATGTTAATTGACAATGATCACATATCCCGTAAAACTCTATTCTATGACCTGATATTTTAAATGAACTTGATTTCTGTGCCTGCTCGTTTATCTCTTTGTAAAATGGTATTTCAAGATCTTCAACACTTCCGCACTGCTCGCAGATAAGATGATAGTGCGGTGACATGTCAGCATCAAACCGGTCAAATCCGCTTCCGAACGGGAGTTTCTGAATCTCACTCTGGTCAATCAATACCTTTAGATTTCTGTATACAGTACCAAGACTTATATCCGGCATCTCTGTTTTCAGTTTATCATAAAGCCACTCTGCTGTAGGGTGTGCTTTTGTTCCCTGAAGCAGTTCGAGTATTCGTTCCCGTTGTTTTGTTTTTCTATAATTCATAAAACCTTATTAATAATAATTATTAATAATAAAATGGTTTAATGTTCTGAAAATGTCAAATTTAAAGATTACATTTTTTTTTAATACATTTAAAGATGATTCTGCAGAGGTGCTGATAGTAAATTCCTTAATATTTCAGACCAGCTAAGAATGAGGATACTGCAATGTTTGTTGATTTAATAAAATGTGATGAAAGAATCCACAGAGATGCAGCTTTTATATTGGCTGATTCCTTTACAAGGCTTGGGATTGACACATGGCCGGACATTTCTAAAGCTTTGACAGAAGTAAATGAATGCCTTGATGAGGAATACTATTGTATCGGGTTATTGAAAAATGATGAATTACTTGGGTGGGCAGGGTTGCGGCCTCTATATGAAAAAATCACATGGGAGCTTCATCCACTGGTGATAAAATCAGATTATCAGAGGAGAGGTTTCGGATCATTATTAATCAAAGAAATTGAGCGGATTGCCAAAGAGAATAATGTATTGAATATCATGCTTGGTACAGATGATACAACATTCAGGACAAATTTATTTGAATTTGATTTTTCAAAAGAGAATATTTCAGATATTATTCCAAAAATTAAAAATCTTAATGACCATCAATACGAGTTTTATGAAAAAAACGGGTATAAAATTATCGGAATATTGCCGGATGCAAATGGACCCGGAAAGCCTGATATATGGATGTGGAAACAGATTCAGGAACGCGTTTGTTCCAGGTAAATGCCTTGGTTAATTAATGGTATATTTTGATCACCAGATACTTTATCCGCAGTCTTCTGCCTGTTTGTAAGATTACCCGGTTTGGCCTGAATCTTATTGAGAATGCTGTGCCTTACCGGGTATAGAGATACTCATTTCTGAAATTTGACAAAAAAGAAACTTTTTCTGTTAAATAAAAAGTCTCCCCCGCATATTGAATCTTCATAACCAATATAAATGGAAATTTATAACAGTATCCTTTCTGAAATCAAAAACCAGCTGTTTTTCGTATACGTACTGTGTACAATGTTGACTTATTTTATAGCTCTTACACAGCGAAAACCCTGGAAATAACAGGCTGATGCTGTTGACGGAGCAGAGAATTTACGGTTGGCTGCTCTCATGTAAATTGCATCGGTACCCCAGTTGCCGCCGCGTATGCAGTGAGCATCCTCTGAACCGGTTGCTTTACCGACAGGATCTGTTGCCAAATCATAAGAGTAGCTGTCTGATTTGTATTCATTGCACCATTCACTGACATTTCCTGCCATATTAAGGATGCAGTAGTTATTATTAATTTTTTTTCCTGTAATTTGTGTTCCGTATCCTGTATTGCCGTCCCCTTTGTCCCATGAACTTGCTTTCCATGTATCATAACTGCTTATTTCGGCACTATCAAGATTATTTTCCGGATATGGATTGTAGTCCTGCACCCAGTAGAAATCTTTATATTCACCGCCTTTGTATGCATATTCCCATTCTGCTTCAGTAGGAAGACGATAACCATTTTTGGTCAGATCTGCTGCACCACCCACTAATTCACAGGTGTATTCACCGGGTTTATTCTTAAGTGAAGTGTAACTGTAAACTGTATCAAAACCATCTCGTTTACTTCTGGCATTACAGTAGAGCGCTCCGTCAGCCCATGAAACACAGTATGCCGGGTACTTGTCACCAAGGCCATATTTTGCATCCCATGCTGGTGCAGTATAATTTGAGTATGCTGCCATTACACCAGTGTAGTCTTTTTGTGTTACTTCGACAGTGTCAATCCAGAAATTATATGTAAACGTAACAGTATGAACTGCAGATTCATTTTCAGTATTTTTTTCTCCACCGATATTCGGGTTGGGCTGACCCATCTCAAAGTCATAACCTTTTGCTGATATTTTAACCATACCTTTATCTTTTTCCGGATAAAAGTTTGGTCTCCACGGGTTAGAGACTGAAAGTTTGATCTGAATTCCATTTTCTGTATAGCTGGCCACGCTTTTAATTGAATGTTTATATCCAAATCCCATACCTTTTGCAATAGCAATAATTGTATCGGCAATCGCGTCAGCAGATTGTTTACCAAGTTTTACTGCTGATGATGACGACGACTGTGATAGTAAATTCTGTTCAAGGTGGCCGAATCCCTGTAATCCGGAAGATATTTTCAAGACATGTGTCTCTTTACCGATAGCAATTTGTGCGAAATAGATGCCTGATGCCGTCGCCGGGAGTGCGATTGAATGATTCCCTGAAGTCTGATTTACAAGATGTGAAGAAAAAACCTTTGCTCCATTTGACGCAAACATGTCGATATCTACTGTCTGTGCAGCCTTGCCAGTTGTAAAGCAGAGCCTGTTGTTTGCAATATATGGCAGACCTGCTGTACGTGCAGCTTTCATGGAAGTGATCACACCTGATGTTGTCAGAGTGAATACACCCTGATCATCTGTAAATGCAACAATATCAGGGTATTTTACCAGACTGACACGTGCATTGGGAATTCCTGTGCCGGTTGTGTCAACTACAGTTCCGGTCAGAGAAACAATGGGTGCTGCAGCGGCAAGTGAAGAACATAAAAAAACAGCACTTATCAGCATACTTCGAATCACAATAGACCTCCAATAACTATTTGTTTAACCATTAATTGATTTTCTTAGAAATTAAACAGGTTCTCTGAAAATTTCGGCAGCAATCAGGAAATTATTCTGTAATAAACATTTTGCAGCTTGTTTTTTTACCATCAATTGTTGCATTTACAAAATACATTCCGCTTTTAATTACTTTATCCCTAACTGTCAATGAATAAGATCCGGCTGTCAGACTCTGTTCTTTCATTATAACAGAGACTTTTTCACCCGCAGCATTATACAATGCAATAGATACCGCTGCTGGTCCGGCCAGTTCGTATCTAATCAAATTGTCCTGTACTCTGATACTGTTTGTTGACATGTGCATTTTCTTAATGTCATTTTTCTCAACATGTGTTCCACCCTTTAATTCCATTGTTGCCCAGACAGGATTGCGGTTTGATGCAGCATAAACAGGATTTGCGGCATCAACAACACTCCATGCATTTATAGGACGATAAAGAATATGAATTATTCCATTTGTGGTTGTATCAAGACGGACGCCGTTTTTACCTCTGACATATTCATAGCCAGCTTTTGTAAATAGCTGCATTGACTTTTCGGCAGAATCTGCATTGAAATCAGCCATGATAATAACAGGGTCAGTTGTGCTCACACTGTCAATCCAGGGAAGAATTTTATTTGTCTGTGATGTACGGTAGTCTTCTCCTTCATGGGCCAGGTGTGTTACAATGATTCGTGCAGGTTTTTCACCCATTGTAATTCCGATTTCAAGGACTCCGCGGTCTTCCTCACTGGCTGTCTTCTTAATCCATAAATGTCTTGTGGACACTGCTGGCTGATTCATTAGAAAACCGACACCATAGGAACCGCTTAGATAATTCTGCAGTGCAGACTGGTATTCGAAGTTGGACATGGCTGTATTTTCTGACAGCCATTTAAGCACATAGAGAGAATTTCTGGTGTTCACACTGTCGATCTTCTGAAGTCCTGCAATATCCGGCTTTAGCTCTTTGATCACTGTGGCAATGTCATTATATGATCCGGATTTGTGCCCCTGGGCATTGATGTTGTAAGTCATGAGCTTTATCTGGGAGGGATATTGAGCATTTGCAGTGATGGTCAGGAATGCACCGCAAACCGCTGATAATCCGATTTTTTTGACAAGCCTGTTCATGATAATCTCCTATGTAAAACAAGTGTTCTGATCATCGTATATTCAGTCTGCTGATTTTAGAAAAGCACCTGGTTTGAATTTTGTAAAGATATATACCCCCGGCAAGTTTCGGACTCCACTTTATCTGATGACTGCCGCATTTCAAATCCGTGTCGATAACAGTCTCCAGTTTCTTTCCAGACAGGGAAAAAACATTGATTGCAACATGATCATTGTCAGGAAGATAAAACTTGAATGTAGTTGCTTTTTTAAACGGGTTTGGAAAGTTCTGAACGTAAAACCTGTTATTTGCAACTGATGTCTTAATTCTGACTGGTGAAGAATTGTCAAAAACAGTGTTGATTTTTCCCGGAGTGCCGCCGGTTGTTTTCGATGCACTCCAGTTGGATACGACAAAATTATAATCAGTGGGATTTACTAATTCCAGACTTGATCCGTTTCCGTCCGCTGCTGTAGGCCAGGGTGATTTATTGTCGTATCTGAAAGCATTGACCTGGTTACCATCGCAGTCATAAAGTGCCAGTCTCTCGTCTTCGTCCAGTGTAAGGTTGAGTACCTTTTTACAATAATTGGTAACTCCCTTGTATGCATTGAAAAAGTCACTGCTGCTCTTGAGTATTACTAAATATGCTCCGGCAGCAAGTGTTGTCTGCGGTGGAATAAAGAAAATATGTGAACTGTCAAGAACTGGTTCATCATCATCAGTTACAGGGAGCGCAGGAACTGAAAGCGGAACTATCGGGCGGATAATGTCTAAATCAGTCAATCTCCAGTTTGAAATATCAATATCCTCTTTTCCTGCATTGTAAAGTTCAATCCAATCCTTGCTGCCGATATCAGCATTGTCTTTGTACATGACTTCATTGATCACAACTGACGGCGAGTAGAGTGGTGCCAGTGAAATAGGGAAGTCTTCGGCATTGAATGTATATTGAGCGCCGATATCTGTACGTGATCCGTCTCCATCAGGTGTTCCGGACGGATCTCCGGCGTTAATGCATGGTGATCCATCAGCAAGCTGGAAATTATTATGAACGAGACTTCTGAACATCGGGTTTCCAAGTATATTGCCGGCGCCAGGAAGAGAATCCATGTCTGAAATACAATACAAAAAAGTAACCGGCGAGACTGCGTCATTTACATATGTATTTATTTTTGAATGTGCAAGAATTGAATTCTTGACAACAAGAGACCCTCCGCCTCTTGGATATGCTTTCTCATAACATTCAACAGCATGGTTGTTGCGGATAAATGTATTATGATCCAGTTCTGCACTTGATCCGGCATCCTTTACACCAATTCCCATATCGCAATCAACAACAATATTATTTGTAATGACAGCAGTTGATTTACCGCCAACAGAGATACCTTTGTCACGGTTGCCGAAAATATAGTTGCCGGTAACCAGTATGTTTT
>Ga0209373_10002973_pt1 | contig 16271 bp, 14 predicted proteins | sample Higcelweek5metaG_FD_187173 | JGI IMG/M metagenome (GOLD analysis project Ga0209373, IMG submission 187173) | Freshwater pond sediment microbial communities from the University of Edinburgh, under environmental carbon perturbations - High... | ecosystem: Environmental > Aquatic > Freshwater >... | reverse complement strand
CTTGCGAAATGATCCGAGATAAGTTTTGGCATCAAAATCAGCTTTCTTCGGGTTAAAATGATCAGGTTCAGTGGAGTCCATCCACCAACCATCCATGCCCGTTGATAGAATCCCCTGATTGAGGTATTTCCAATAAATATCGCGTGCAGCTGGGTTATATGCATCGTAAACCCTTACTCCTGATGGGTAATCGGGATTTGGCGGCCATTTTTCGGAACCAGACTGTGGCCATGTATCGAAGTTAAACAAAGCACCCATTTTATCCAGTTCTTTATAAGGCTTGGTCATTGGCCCAAACGACGACCAGATGGAGATGATTATGTGGGCATTCAGGTTGTGTACATCATCGACCATCTTTTTAGGGTCGTAAAATTCGGGGTTGAGGAATTCCATGGCGTTCCACAGGTAATTGTTCCCCCAATATTGCCAGTCCTGGATAATTCCATCGAGTGGCACACCCAGTTCGCGGTATTTTTTAACTACGTCAACCAATTCGTTCTGGCTTTTGTAACGCTCTTTGCTTTGCCAGAATCCGTAAGTCCACATCGGGAACATAGGAGCTTGACCAGTGAGGTCGCGCATACGGGCAACCACGCCATCGGCATTGCCACCGTACATGAAATAATAGTCGATGCCATCGCCAACTTCGGAACTGAACGATGTTTCAGCCGGATTGTCTTTAAACGTGGTTGGTGAGTAGTTGTCCCAGAACAACCCGTAGCCTTTCACCGATTGGAAAAAGGTAACAAAATCCCAGGTATTGTTCTGCACCATTTCGACCTCTTGGCTACGTTGAGACATCTTACCGTTTTGAAGGATTCCTAGCCCATAGATAGCTTCGTCTTTATCAAGCACAAACGACTGGCTCACGCTATACGTTTTCACCCCTGCATCGTTGAAATCGGCAAATGTGGCACCCGATTCTTTTTCATTTAAAAGTGGCTCACCCTTGGAGTTCTGGAATGAAATATTGCCACTTTTCAGGTTCAAAACAATATCGAGGTTTTTGTTTTTCAACAAAAGCTCATCACCCGTTTGCTTAACCGAATAATCAGTCGCTTCTGGTTTTTTAACCACCGACAAGCTTTCTTTTAAAAAGGATTTCCCTTCGGGCGATTTCACGACCCGGACAATGGATGAACTATAGAACTGAATTTCTACGTTAATGGTATTGATTTTAGCTTTTACACCCAAATCGGTTTTTTGATACGATTGGGCATTGCTGCTCAAGTAGACGGTAAGAATCAAAAGCAGTAGTATGGATACTCGTTTCATTCTTCAAATTTTAAAAAAAATTGATTGTTCAAATACTAAAAAACTGTTTAAATTTTATATAAACAAAGTTGAACCCTCTTCGGGGTTCTAGTTCGTGTCGGTTCATTTTCCTCCGGTTACACCGGAGGTTATTCATATTCAAGTCTTTCAGACTTGGTCTCTTTAAAAACCCTGAAAAGGGTTTAATTTAAATAACCGTAGGTGGTAACCCACGGAAGATGTGATAAACGAGGATACAACCCTGAAAGGGTTGTACTTTTAATAAATGAATATTATAAAATTTAAACAGCTTCTAAAATTATTCAGTTTCAACTATTTTATACCCCAATATGGAAAGCATTTGCGCGGCATAACGTTTACCCAATACACGGTAACCTTCGGCTGTAAAATGCAAGCGGTCGGGAGCTCCTTTACAACCCGTTGAGGGTATTATGTATGAATTCGGGATTGCCTCAGGTAACTTGGCCATAAATGCGTTAAAGCCAGCACAAGCACCGTTTTGGTCTGCATTTACCGTTTCACCAGCTAATAATGGCACCTCTTCGGGTTTTAGGTTTAAGTCAGACATGAGGTTGTCGTAAACAACTTTGACTTTCTTTGTCCAGAGACTGTCGTTTGGGTTCGACTCGCCCTGATGCATCAAAACCCCCTTAATCACGCCATCTTTCTGTGCCAATTTTGCCATTTCAACAAGCCGTCCGTAAGGGTTTCCGTCGTAATCTTTGACCATGTTTTTCAACCAATCGGGCGATGTTTCAACGTACGATGAATAATTGTCCTTATCGAACAGCTCAATCCGGCAACCACCTATCGATACATTAATGATCCCTACTTTAACGTCTTTCGGAAGGTTAGCAACCAACGTACGTCCGAAGTAATCGGCGGGAGTTAGCCCTGTGTAACAACGGCACAAGGGCGGTACTGCAGTATACCAGTTTCCTCTGGTTCGGTTAAGGTTGGGGCAATCCAGTGTTTCCATTACCTGAAAACGGGGATCAACCGAAACTGTATCCTGAGCTTCAATTCGCGCATTGCCTTCCATGTTCGATTGTCCAAAACAGAGGTAAATGTGGAAGTTTTTGTCTTGCGAAAAGGAGGTTAAACTTAAAAGAAGTAACCCCATAAACACCATTATTTTAGTTCTCATGTTGACTTTGTTCTAATTCTTTTTGTAGTTATTGGCCAAATCGATCAGCACCTGAACAACCGATTTCGGCTGGTTTTTGCGGTCGAACAACAGTGGGTAATCGGTTCTTCCCCGCACAGGGAAACCGTTTTTCCACGAAAGGCCATCGTTTACCCCCCACATGGTTACACGGGTAAAGGCATCGTCGTACTTCAAAAACAGTTTAAAAAAATCGGAATAACGTTGATCTAATGCCACTCGGGCCGAATCGGGCATGCCCTGAGTATACGGGTTCAATTTTTCTTGATAAGCAACATTGGTAGCAATATCGGCGCCCCTGTTCCAGTCGGGAGTAGGCAGTACGCTGATATCCATTTCGGTAACCATCACTTTTACGCCCAATGCAGAATATGTTTGTATGGCTTTCTCGTAATCTTCCAACGAAGGGTAATCGAGACCAACATGGCACTGCATACCAATGGCATCGATACGGATGCCCTGATCTTTCAGCTTTTTAACCATTGCAGCAATTCCATCGCGTTTGGTTGGAATGGCTTCAGAATAGTCGTTGTAGTAAAGTTCGCAATCGGGGTCGGCCTCGTGGGCATACTGGAAAGCGTATTTGATAAAGTCTTCGCCTAGTATCTGATAAAATTTGCTTTTACGGAACGAGCCGTCGTCTTCAATGGCTTCGTTCACCACATCCCATCCTTTAATTTTGCCTTTGTAACGGCCAACAACGGTGTAAATGTGTTTTTTCATCCGTTCTTTCAGCACTTCGGGCGTAACCTGATTTCCTAAGCTATCGGTGAAAAACCAGCGTGGAGCTTGCGAATGCCAAACGAGGCAATGGCCGGTAATGTGCATGTTGTTTTTCATGCCAAACTCAACAAATTTGTCGGCAAGGGTAAAGTCAAATTCACCCTCTTTGGGTTGAATCGGGCCACTTTTCATGCAGTTTTCGGCAACAATGGCGTTGAAGTTTTCTTTAATAACCAGTATCGATGCGGTGTCTTTTTCTTCGATTTGTGGAGCATTTAGTGCTGTTCCGATAACAAATTTACCAGAATAGGCCTCTTTCAATGTTACTTTTTCCACAGGGTACACAACTGGTTTGAACAGTAACTGAGCGTATTGGTACAAGCTTTCTTTCCACACTTTAAAGTCGTGAAATCCGCCTGGAATTACATAGTAGAGGTGGGGTATATGGTTTGCTTTTGCATAGTCGTGGGTACGTTGACTGAAGTTGAGCAACCCGTCTTTATCGCCACATGAGATAAATAGTAATTTGAGTTGTTCTTTCGATTTTGCAGGATCGGGAAAAAGTTCTTCAGTTTTTTTTGTGTTGGGCGCCGATGAAAAGCCGCCAACCCAAGCAAATTGGTCGAGGTTGCCCAACCCGAAGTTGAGTGATTGTCCTCCGCCCATCGAAAGTCCGGCAATGGCACGGTGTTCGCGATCCTTAATTGCCGAATAGTTCTTTTCAACAAACGGGATCAGGTCGTTCAGTAAATCTTTTTCGAAAGTGGCAAAAGCCTCTACTTTTTCCTTGTCAAAAATGTTACCGGTAGCACGGTCGTCTTTCATGGCGCGGCCATTGGGCAACACCACGATCATGGGTTCCATTTTACCTTCGGCAATAAGGTTGTCGAGTATAATCTGCGGCACTCCTCCATTGAACCACTCTTTTTCATCGCCTCCAATGCCGTGCAACAGGAACAAAACTGGGTAATTCGTTTTTTTAGAATAGCCGGATGGGGTGTAGATCAATGCTTTTCTCTCTGTTCCTACTGTTTTAGATTTGTAGGTTATGGTATCAATTTTCCCATGTTGGATTCCATCACGAACTTGATCGAACCCTGTGGAAGCAGGCTTAAATGTATTTTGCGAAAAAGCATACTGAACACATAGTAAGCATACGCAAAGAGCTATAATAAGTTGTTTCATCAGTAATAGGTTTAATTATTTATTGGAAATGGATTATTTGTTCTGTGGAGTGATGATTTGGTATTTTCCGCTTAAATGCATTAAACTGAAAAGGTACAACAAACCATCGTAATAGGGATCAAAGTATCCATCTTCGTAGGGTTCAAGTTTAGCATTCCAAAGGGCATGAACAAAGTCAAGGCTGTTTGTATCGTTAACTACCAATGAAATAGATGCAGCAGTTGCGACCAAACCTAAAGAATGCCTTAATTTCTTAACACTTCCAGCTTGAAGAATGAATTCGGGAGTAGAACCATCGAGGTTGAATTGATCTTCAAATGTATCTATTCCTTTCGACCGTAAGAAGTTTTGAAAACGGAGGGCATAACCTTCCTGCCAGGTTTTATCTTTCCCATACCAAACATAGTCCATTGCAACATTTATAGGCACCCGCCACGAATCGTAACGAAAACCTTCAGGCATCCAAGGCATTGGATGTGGTTTCCCGCTAAAATCGGTATAATCAGAATTCAATCCGGTTACAGGGTGGCATGCCCGGTGCAGAAATACCCGTGAAGTGTCAGCACAGTCGCGGTAAAACTGTTCGTGCCCATCTTTGGCATATTCGGCCCAAATTTCATAAAATGCAGGCAGATGATACGAAGGGTCAGTCCAATTGTAACCTCCACTTTCGGGAACAAAGGTAATCTGCTTGTTCTCCACATTGATCAGGTTGTAAATATTACCCGTCCCATCTTTTTTCCACATAGCATCCAATATCCGGCGGGCTTCAGCATAATAATCAATACCTGTATCATTGCCCCATCGGTTTGATGCAAACAGCAAACTTGTAATAAAATAGAGCTCACCATCGGATGCGCTGCCTTCGGAGTTCTTTTTCATAGCTTTGGGGTTATAGCTCCAGGCAAAATAACCTTCCCGTGGACCGTTTTGATGTTGAAGGTTGTATTTTGACCATCGCCAAATACGGTCGAAAACCTCTTTTTTATCGAGTTGAACGGCAATCATCATCCCATAAGAAAGTCCTTCAGTACGGGCATCATGATTCTTGACATCAGAAACATAAGCCATTGAATCTCCTACTTCAAAATAAATACTGTTGGAGCCTTCGAACAGGTCGCGATAAGCTTTTTCAACTTTCTTGTCAATTTCTGTCTGATTGTAACCAGCTTCCAAGAATAAATTCCGATAAGAGCCTGTGTGGTATTCAGCTTCTTTTGGTTTAAAGTTGTTTGCCTTTCTGTTTTGTCCCCAAACAGGGCTCATCCCAAAAAAAAGAATGCAAAACACAATTAAACAACCAATTAAACGGTCTGGTCTTTTTCCTATAATTCCTTTATTCATTCGAATATGTTTCTATTAGGTTGAAATTCATACTGGTCTATTAAATCAAATTCTAAAACGTTATTAGTGATATTTTCATTCAATTTTACAATCTGGAATTGCCAGTACATTTAGTCAATCTCCGTCATCATGACTTCTCTTATTGTGCAACACTTCGTTACCCTGAATGCAAATATTTCAACAGTAAAAATAAGAACAGGCTTTCATTATGACTTCCATTTTTAGATATAAACTTTAAGAAAATAGACAAATGAATTATCGGAATATGAACGTAGGAATAAAGCGGATCACATGACAACATTTTGGGGAGTGAACAATTTAGTCTCCCCTTTCTGGGTTTAATGTGTCATCTCTGACGACAAGAGATAGTACTCGTTACACAAGCGAAATGAATGGTAGTTGAGTTGAATTAGCGTTGCGCTAAACTGTGTTTTTACCGAAAACGTCCATTGGTAAACCAACGCAACTTCTTTCACCTCCTCAATCAGTTCTGGCAACCTTTTCGGCATGATAATGAAAGCGAAGTCCCATGTTTAGTTATTGTAGCTATTCTTTGGCATGCATTTGCAAATTGTAATCACCACAAACTACTCCATTGGCAACGATAAAACACCCACTTAAATCGGCAGTTGGCGTATTGCTATTTGTCGCTATGTTGCAGACTGCACCCTTAAACACACCAACGCTTATCGATTTGATTGGTACAGAAGACCCATCAGGAGTCATTAACTCATCACCCGGAATTAATTTTTGTGCAGTTTTGAGGCTCTTGTCTCCCAGCATGAATACGTGATCAAAAGTTACAATTAATTCTTGTTCACCGTAATAAACCAGTACTAACCTTGAAGTCCGTTCATGACCGGCACTGCTACTAAACCTTACGGTTTTCGTTTCCCATTCCAATTCTAAACCAGCCGCCCACACCTCATCTCCAACTTTAAAATCCTCCACTGCTTTATATTCGCCATTACCAATGGCAATTAAAGTACCGGCTGCAAAACAGTCCGCATTTTCACAATCGTTGTTTTTTTGTGTTTTCATTATCGATTTTTTTTATTGGGTTTAATGCATTATCCATATTCGTTCGATCGATTTGCTTAATGCCTGACCATCGAATTTTACCTCACTCTACCCTACCGCATTTCGAAAGCTGATCCAGCGCAACGGCTTTTCTTCTTCGGAATACACCGGATCTTTAATAGCGATGCCCACCAAGTTGGCCTGTTTCTCTTTTAGGAGCTGAATTTCGTCGAATCTGCGAATAAACAGCGGGTATGTAAACTGTTCGATGACCGTGAGGAGATTGGCAATGCCGCCCGTCCAGAAATCGGTCCATATCTTGTCAATCTGTGATTTAAGTTCGCCTGTAATCATTTTAAGAAATGAGATGGTTAGATTTGAGTACTGAGATTATTTGTACTCAGAAGCAAAACTAATGTTTTGCCTCTATTTTGAGGGCGAAAGTTCGATGAAATTTTGGACCATTTTATGGTTAGCTGTTAGCCAACACCATTGATTGAACTGCTCTCCTTATTTTCCCTTCTGAGATTCTGTTTTATTGAACTCGTCGATCGCAGCAGTTATACCAGCAATCAATTCACAAATTCCTTTTTCATCAAAATTTTTCCGCTTGATCAAAAAAGGCTGGTTGATTCACAATGGATGCATTCGCTATTTAACAAGCAACAAAAAAGGGAGCCAGATTTCTCTAAACTCCCTTTTTACTTGTCGGGGCACTAGGATTCGAACCTAGGACCCCCTGGTCCCAAACCAGGTACACTACCGGACTGTGCTATACCCCGAAAATAAACAGTTTAATGCGGAGAGAGGGGGATTCGAACCCCCGGTACCCTTACGAGTACGTCAGTTTAGCAAACTGGTGGTTTCAGCCACTCACCCACCTCTCCAGATGTGTGAAACTAAATTTCTGCATTGCTGCTTCCCTTACTACACCTACTGTTTGAACGTATTCAACAGTTTGATTTTTGATATCCCCTTGTTGAATGTGCGTGCAAATATATACCGTTTCGGAACTTTTGCAAAATAAAAATCAAAAAAATCAGAAAAAAATGAACTTTAAATTATAACACACTGAATTTCAACTATTAAATCGCAATATTTTAAAAATTGACTCCGTTACAACTATTTTTAAAATTTCGCACAACATAACCCACTGAGTAAGCTCACTTTAACCTTCGCAAAAAGAATAAACAGTCCAAAACACCAGTAAACACTTGCTTTTTACTGGGTACAAATGTATATTTGATATACAAAACAGATCGTTCTAGCACATAGATAAAATACTGACCGCATTAATTTCCTGTAATTGGTAAACTCAACAGATTATTTGAAACGAGAAAGCTTTTGGACGTAATGACAGGCCTTGTAGTCCGTTTACGGATGAGTAGTAGTTTACTACCGGTGGAAGTCAAAGCATCTAGGCACTCAAATCCTGAGATTCGGGGTTTTATTCAATTGGGATTAATGCGGTTTTTTCTTTTTACATCAATCAACAAAATCAGAACCATTATCAACATCACGAATGAACTGATCTTGCCCAAAAAATCTCCCATCTTAGAATAAAAAGTAATCGTTCTATTTTGGTTAACTTCTCCCCTCAGAGCTGTTTCTGTCCACCACTTCGTTTCTGATTCAATTTCGCCTTTTTGGTTTATAATACACGATATGCCTGTGTTTCCTGCCCTTGCAATACTTCGCCTGTGCGATATTGCTAAAGCTTGTGAATAGGTTAAATGCACTATACCTCCAGGGGAATTCTTCCACCATCCGTCGTTGGTTATTACAAACAACAGTGATGCGCCTCTTTTTACAAAACCAGAAACGTACTCTCCAAAAATCGATTCAAAACAGATAGGAACACCTACAACAATTGAATCTTTAACGAAAACATCGGGGTGATTACTTCGACCAAGAGTACCTGTTGTTCCTCCAATATTGGCAAGAAAAGGTTCAAGAAATCCAATGTACTTTTTAAATGGCAACTTTTCAACTCCCGAAACCAGTAGCGATTTGTGATAAACACTTGTTTTTTTTCCTTCTTCAATAAAAAGTGCAGAATTAAACGCATCGAAAAAATGATTTGTGTTGGGCAAAGCACGCGCTGTTGGTGTTGCTCCTTTTTCAGTCGTATATTCTAAATAGGTCATTGCACCTGTTATAAATGCTGCTTTAGGGAACTTCTCAGACAACATTTTTTGCGTTTGACAAATTGCACGATTAGAATCTAAAGAATCTAACCAAACATCATGAAATGCGGTTTCTGGAGCTAAAAAAAAATCAACTTCGGCATTACCCACCGAATCGGCAAGCTGAAATAGACGTTGGTATTGCTCATCGGAACTCATTCCTTCAAACTTTTCGGTATAGGGATCGATATTGGGCTGCAACAACACAACTTGAACAGGATCGTTTTTTTCGTGATAATTGTAGAAGATGAAAATAGAAATGAGAATTGGAAATAGAATTACAACGGCAGTCGAACTCATTCGCAGAAAGGTAGTTGAACCATTGCCAAAAGAAATATCATCGAGAACTTTTGCAAGTAAAATATTTGAAATTAAAATCCACCAGGTCCCTCCCAGAACACCGGTATATTCATACCATTGGATTAGAAAAATATCCTTTGAAAGCCCATTGCCAAGGTTTAACATGGGCCATAATAAATCCCAATTGTATTGAAGAAATTCAAGTGAAGTCCAACAAAAAAACAGGAACAAATAACCAAACAAATCGCCTTTTCGCCTGTGAAACTCATGAAAAAGCCACCAAACCAGCGACATCAATAACGAATTGAGGATTATTGCCAATATTGCTCCCCCTAAAGTTGCATATCCTACCCACCAGGTAGTAAGAATATTCCAAACAATTAATGCTACAAATGCGTAGGGCCAAAATACGATCCCAAGATTAGATGACCGCGATTTATAAAGATGATTTTCAACGATTAAAAGGGGAACAAAAGAAAACAGAAGAAATAATCCGCTCAATCCAAACCATGCCAGCGCCAATAAGCAACCCGACAGAACTGAAAGAGCAAAACATTGCCTCCGGCTCATTCTATTCGCTTATTATGGGAAAAATCGAGAATCGTTTTCTTTTTCTTTTCAAAATAGAATTCCAAATATCCAACCATCAGTGAAGCCCAGCCTGCTTGATTAATAACAACTGGCATTTTTCGTTGATTGATCACTTCTACCGGCTTTTCGAGGAAAGTATGTGTATGTCCACCCAGAATTAAATCGGTATAACTGGTATTCTTTGCTAAAATAACATCGCTATTTTGAGGTGTTTGGTATTCATAACCAAGGTGCGACAAACAGATGATAAAATCACACCCCTTTTCTTCTTTTAAATATTTCTCCTGTACCAATGCAGTTTCTAATGGATTTTTATAAACAGTATCGCCACTTAAACTTTGACCAACCAATCCAAGCAACTCAATTCCCAATGCATAAACACCAATCCTCAAATTTTTACGTTCAATTACCATGTTTTCTTTAAACTGGTTATTTAAAACGGTAGACGAAAAATCGTAATTAGACGAAATTATTGGGAAATTGGCAAATTCAATGGTGCGTTTTAGGCTGTCAAGTCCACTGTCAAATTCATGATTCCCTATTGTCGATGCATTATAACCCATTTCAGACATCAACTTAAGCACAACTTCGGCCTGAAAAAAATTGTAATATGGTGTTCCTTGGGAGAAATCACCGCTATCGAAAAGCAGCATGTCAGGGTTCGATTTTCTGATATGCTTAATGTATGCCGAAATGCGGTTCATCCCTCCTTTTCCACCGTAACGAGGATCGTTATCAGGAAACGGTTCAACGTGGCAATGCAAATCGTTGGTGTGCATAATAACCAGTTTTTCAAAACCGTTGCCAGCATAAAGTGATGGCATTATTAACAACCCGCCGCCTGCAAGCAATGAATGCTGTATAAATCTTCTTCTACTTAACATTGTAAATCCTCCCATCGGCTTTTGAATTAACAATTTTATTTTCAGCTTTCATTTTTCGCATATAATCAATAATAACCTCACGCATTTTGGCACCGGTATCAATTCGTTTTTCAGCCCAAGTCAATACCTTCATTCCATCGCCACCATTTGCAATATAATCACTGGCAATAAGCCAGTATTTACGATCAGCATCAATTTTAACACCTTGAATTTTAACATTTTCAGCCCTATTGTTATTCATGCCAAAAGTGATACCCGAAACACCTTCTCCACCGCGGGTTGTAATGTAATTCGACAATTCAATCACTTGGTCTCCAGTTAACAATACCAAAACCAGCTCATTTTCGAAAGGCATTAACTCGAATATGTTTCCAATCGTAATGTTTCCTTTTGGAATTGACGAACGAATCCCTCCATGGTTATATAACGAAATTTGAGGGTTAACATCGGGATATTTTTCTTTGCAAAAATCAACAGCAAAGTCAAGAATCAGATCACTTAAGAAATTACTAAGCGGACTTTCGGGCCTAAAACTGATTAAACCAGTTTCAGAATAGGAAATAACTTCGGTGAGTTTCGATTCTATTTCACGTTTATATGGTGCAAGAATGTTTTGAAACTCAGTATCGGTAAGTGAGTCCGCTTCTGCAGTTATTGAAACATTATTTGAGGTGTAGCTTGTACTTTCAGAAGAAGTATTGCACGAAGAACCGCCCCCTGCTATCAGAAACAACAGGACAACCTTTGCTATGCTTAATTTAAATGGATTACTTTTTTTAGAACGAAACTCGTTTTTAAAGAAATGTACCACCCGTTTTTTTAAACCGGGTTCTACTTCAAGATCATTTGTTTGCCTCATTTTCAAACTATTGAATAAACGTAACGTTTTTATCATCTAAACAGAATATAAAACTAAACAAATTTAAAACCGAGTTGAATGATTTGGTGAATTTATGTTTCAAAAACTTGAGCAAAATTCACGATTTTGGATTGAATTCACACCCAGAACAAAGTGTTAACGGATAACGAGAGGCAAAATTGCTGATTGGATAAAAAGATTGCCCCTAATTCAATAACAGGAGAACTACAAAATTGAAATCAGTAGTTTAATTCCAGGTCACCCGATTCGTATAACCTGAATAATTTAGAAAGATGCCCCATGAAATTACCGAATTTCCAAACCACTTGCTGTGTGCCCTCAGAAATATCCTGCTTTTTCATTTTTAACATTAAAATGAGGTAAAGTGTATTCAAGGCAACTTCTATATCGTGATGGTTTTGACCCGATTTGGAACGTACCAATTCAATGTCGCCTTTAATGTCAATGTAAAGTTTCGAATATTCGGCATCGCTTTCATTCTGAATCAATGCAAGATGAAAACGGTTAAGATCATCGGTAAGGTTAGAAATAAATTGCAAATGCCCCGATTGTTGCTTTTGCTCCTTTTGCATCATCACCAAAAGGTTTCGATACCATTGCGATATTTCAGATTTTTGATCTTCAGAAGCCTCATAATTGGCAACCAATGTTTTGTCTATCTTCTCCATATCGAAATTGAGGGCACGGATCAGATCTTCAACCTGCCACATGTAAATGAGGTATTCAGCAATGTTTGTTTTTCTCTTTTCTAGGGCAACTATCATATCAACTCTATTAATCTAACAATCCAAAAAACCATCAATCTCGCGGCGTTCTTTTTTAGTCGGACGCCCGGTTCCTCTATCTCTATCGCTCCATTGCATGAACTTTTGCATTTCCAGAATTTTCAGATTCTCTTCAGGAGTAACATCGGCCATGTATTCAGGTACCAATTTTGCACCCAGCCTGTTCGCAGTTAATGCCAACACTTTGTAGTGGTAAGTTACAGGCGATTTTCGAACAAGAATAGTATCACCAATTCTTACTTCGCGTGAGGGCTTAACTTCAACTCCGGCAATTGAAACATGTCCTTTCTGGCAAGCTTCTGAAGCAATGCTGCGAGTTTTATAAAGCCGCATAGCCCACAACCATTTATCGATGCGAACCGTTTCTGCCATTACTTATTATTGAATTGATTCATGGTATTCGCCAATCCTACAGTTCCAAACGATTTGATAATCTGAGCAACTTTATCCATTCGTTCAGGCAAAGCTTTCTCTTCTTCTTCAGACCATTCGCCCAGCACATAATCAATTTGCTGTCCCTTCCCAAATTCGCTTCCAATGCCAAAACGCACACGGGCATATTCATTATTCCCCAAAATTTCGTTGATATGTTTTAACCCGTTGTGGCCGGCATCGCCACCTTTGCCACGCATACGGATTGAACCAAATGGCAACGCAAGATCATCGACAATAATCAGCACATTTTCAATCGGAATTTTCTCCTTTTGCATCCAATAGCGAACAGCATTGCCGCTAAGGTTCATATAGGTAGCTGGTTTTAAGAGTATAAACACCCGGCCTTTGAATTTATATTCAGCCACTGCACCGTATCGTTTGTTGACATCAAAAAAAATATTGGACGCCCCAGCTAGAGCGTCCAATATTTTAAAGCCAACATTGTGGCGAGTATTTTTATATTCTTCTCCTATGTTACCTAAACCTACAATTAAATACTTCACGTTTTTAAAATTTGTAAGTTACTAATACTTGATGTTTAATGTCTTATCAAAAATCAATCAAAGGTTGAAGAATAATTATTCAAGATTGATAATTATTTTTTCTTCTTACCTGCTGGAGATGCTTCGGCACCTTGTGCAGCACGAGCAGCACGAGTAACCATAACGCGAACAACAGGAACTGATTTACCGTTAAGGATTGTCAATTTTTCGTCTTTGATGTCGCTAACCCTGAAGCTTTGTCCTAAGTCAAGAGCTGTTACATCAATCACAATTTCGTCTGGTAAATCTTGTGGCAAAGCAGAAACAGTTAAACGGCGAACTTCCAACTGAAGCTTACCCCCAACCTTCATACCTTTAGCATAACCAGTAGTTTTTACAGGTATTTGAACTTTAATGTGTTTGTCACTGTATGTTTTTAAGAAATCGATGTGCATTACTTCATCGGTTACCGCATGGAATTGAATATCCTGCATAAATGCCTGATGTATTTCACCATCAATGTTAATGTTTGCTAAGTAAACATTAGGGGTGTAGATCAGTTTTCTTAAATCGTCAGCTTCACAATAAAAGTGAGTAACCGTATCTTTTCCATAAAGTACACATGGAATTTTCTTCTCACTTCTAAGCTTGTTGGCATCTTTTTTACCAACTTCAGTTCTTAATTTTCCTGAAACGTCAAATGTTTTCATAAATGTAATTTTGTGGTACTCAGCCCTCCCCTTTCAACAACACTTATTTTGTTTGTCGGGGCAAACCGCATACACGATTAATACTATATTTTTAAAAGCGGTGCAAATATAACACAATCATTCAAAAAAACAGGAGGTTAGCTATTTTTTTAGCCAATCTCCTGAATCTCTATCTTTTTTATTCATTTACTGAATATAGAACGTACTTATCGACTTGTAATAGTACACTTTATCAATAACATCGGCCAAAAGTGGAGCTATTGGAATGATTTTAATTTTATCCGATTGTTGTTTAAGCGGAATGGTATCGGTAAAATAGACTTCATTCAATGCAGACTTTTCAATTCGTTCATAGGCTGGTCCCGATAAAATAGGATGTGTTGCAAAAGCACGAACACTATTTGCTCCTTTTTCCATGAGCAAGTCTGATGCTTTTGTAATGGTTCCAGCTGTGTCAATTATATCATCGATTATGATTACATCTTTGCCAGCAACATCACCAATAACGGTCATATTTCCAACCACATTGGCTTTGCTCCGGGTTTTGTGACAGATAACGAAATCGCAACCTAAAAGTTTGGCATATGAATTTGCCCGTTTAGTTCCACCAATATCGGGCGATGCAATCACCAAGTTTGGAAGCGCCATCGCTTTAATAAATGGGATAAACAACGACGACGCATAGAGATGATCTACCGGGACATTAAAAAATCCCTGAATCTGATCTGCATGCAAATCGACTGTAATAATACGGTCGACACCTGCAGTTGAAAGCACATCGGCAACAAGTTTAGCACCAATAGAAACACGTGGCTTATCTTTCCTGTCTTGTCTTGCATATCCAAAATATGGCATTACGGCAATCACCTTGTACGCCGATGCGCGTTTTGCTGCATCGATCATTAACAACAGCTCCCACAAATTATCGGATGAAGGAAAGGTAGATTGAACAATGAACACATAAGAACCACGAACGGTTTCTTCAAAACACGGTTCAAACTCTCCGTCACTGAAACGTGGACAAGATGATTTACCCAATTCAATGTTTAGATTTTTACAAATTTGCTCTGTTAAGTAGGAAGTAGCAGTTCCTGTGAAGACTTTAAGCGGGGCTTTGCGTGGCATGCTTTAAGTATTATTTTTTTAAGAATTTAACTACGGGTCAAAAATAAAAAAATATCAGGTGTTTCAATAAGAAAACTTAGTATTGAACGAGTATAAATTACGAATTACCTGATTCAAAAGCGATAATCAATTCTTTTTATTTATTTGATCGATAAAATCCAAGATTTCTTCTCGTCCCAACTTTGTTTCTGATGAAGTAATGAACATTTGCGGTAATTCCTCCCAATACTCGAGTAATTTTGTAGCATAAATATCTTTAAACACCTGAAACTCTATTTTTTTAAGTTTATCGGTTTTGGTAAAAACAATCACAAAAGGAATACCTTCTTCGCCCAACCAGCTCATGAATTCGATATCGTTTTGCTGGGGTTCGTGGCGCGAATCGATCAACACAAAAACACAATACAGGTTCTCCCTTTTCAACAGATATTTTCTGATGAACACCTCCCATGTTTTCCGAAGTGTGTGCGATGTTTTTGCAAAACCATAACCAGGCAAATCAACCAAGTACCATTCGTCGTTAATCAAAAAATGGTTGATCAATTGCGTTTTACCTGGCTTGACCGATATTTTAGCCAACTTCTGATATCCGGCCAGCATGTTAATCAGCGACGATTTGCCAACATTCGACCTTCCTATAAATGCATATTCAGGCAACTGCGTTTTCGGGCATTTTTCAACGTCGGTACTACTAATGATAAACTTTGCTTCCTTAATAATCATACTATCAAAATTTTAAAAAAATAGGAAATAGGAAAATACATTTCCTATTTTACATACACTTCGAGCAGCTTAACCTTACCATTTAAAGGAGTAAAAATTATATTGCTCAATGTAGCCGGGATCAAAACAGTATCACCTTTTTCAACTTCAACTACATCTTTTCCGGTTTCACCAATTGTACATTTTCCTTCGGTACAAATCAAAATCACAAAACTGTCGAACGAATAATAATCGCGCGTTAATGGCAACGACAAGTCAAGCCGATTAACTGTAAAATACTTGCAATCGACCAAATCTACAGGCTTATTTTCTTCTGGCGCATAAACTACTTTCGGATCTTTAACCTTTTTGAAATCCATCACATCGAGCGACAAATCGAGATGAAGTTCGCGGCCATTTCCTTCGTTGTCTTTACGATCGTAGTCGTAAATGCGATAAGTAATGTCAGATGTTTGCTG
>Ga0209373_10002972_pt1 | contig 16271 bp, 14 predicted proteins | sample Higcelweek5metaG_FD_187173 | JGI IMG/M metagenome (GOLD analysis project Ga0209373, IMG submission 187173) | Freshwater pond sediment microbial communities from the University of Edinburgh, under environmental carbon perturbations - High... | ecosystem: Environmental > Aquatic > Freshwater >... | reverse complement strand
ATCTCGATTACCGGACCAATCCTAAAATGAATGTCATTTTGCTGCAACAATGCTTTGGTGAGACTATTAATATGTGCGATCTGTATGGTGCAGTTTACCAGGGCGAAAGAGCAATATCCTTCACTGAGGCTGGTAATGAGATATGCCCCGATGGATGGCGGCTACCCTCCAAAGAGGACTGGCTGAAACTTAAAGAACACATCCCTTCATCCGGTGGCCGCGATGCCATGGAGGTTGGCGGAAGTTTGGGCTTTAATGCCCGTTACACCGGTTCCGGAAGCTTTGCGTTTGAGTATGATACGATCACAGGAGACATTGTAGATACCTCATACACTTTTAACGGCTTGGGCAAGGAGGTGAAATTCCTTTCCATTACTAAAAGATCTTACTTCGAAAGAAGCCAGTCGCAGTTCTATATGGGGTTAATGAAAAATTACGACGGGGTTGATTTCCTGTGGGGTGATCTGAATGGATATTTCTATGCCAGATGTATTAAAAAAGAAGATTAATGATTTGTACTGATTATGAAGAGATTAACTTCATTCTTTGTGTTGTCTTTTCTTTTCTTCGGATGTAATAAAAACCATTCACCGGTAATCTACGATTTGGTTTGCAGCCCTGACTCCCGTCATGCCGGAACTGAATTTACCCTTACCGTTACTGCCTCTGATGAGGATAAAGATTCGCTGAGCTATCAATGGACTGCTTCTGAGGGAGAGTTTACCACCGCCACCAATCTGACTGAAGTGAAATGGAAATCGCCGGCCGATGGGGCTGGAAAAACCTTCAAGATACAGGTGACCGTTTCTGACGGGGAAACTGAAATCAGCCGGGAAAACCCGATACTGCTGGGCAACCCTGAAACGGGTGGGTTGAAAGGATATGTTTATATCACTAATTTCAACATCCCGGTGGCAGATGCTTCGGTAAAAGCTGGTGGAATGACGACCCTGACCGATTACAACGGATTCTTTACTCTTTCGGGTATTCCTGCCTTTGAGTGTGAGCTGACAATCACAAAGCAGGATTTTAGTGTCTTTTCGTCTGTGGTAAAAATTGTTCGGGATACGGATTCAGCGATCACAGCCGAAATTTTGTCGGTCAACCACAGTGCGGTACTTACCGGCACAATCACGGATCAGGACGGGCAACCGCTCGAAAATGCCAAAATTGTTGTGCTGAACCCCGATGGCTCAGAAAGCCGGCTGACTTCGACCACTACGGCCACAGGAATCTATTCATTAGATTATATCCCTTATGGCGAGATGACTTTCGCAGTTTCTAAAGCGACATCCGGAGACTATGATTTCAGCGTATTCACTGAACGTATCGATTTTCAGGAACCTGAACTCAAACGGGATATTGTTCTGCAAAAGATCGCATTGAATGGCGAATTCACGGATTCACGTGACAATCGCGTTTACCAATACAGAAAGATCGGAAACTTAAACTGGATGACCGAAAATCTGGCTTACCTTCCGAGGGTTGACCCAACCACCCGGGGTTCTGAAACTGATCCGTTTTTTTATGTATATGATTATCAGGGAAGCTGGAAAGAGGAAGTCGATACAACTGCAAATTATCTGATATACGGTGTTTTATATAATCATAGAGCCGCTTCGGAATCCTGCCCTCCCGGCTGGCGTTTACCTTATCAGTCGGAATGGACCGATCTGGTTAATCTTTACAGCCCTGATCCCGGCAAAAAACTAAAATCAATTACAGGATGGTCAAATAACTATTACATTACCAATGAAAGCGGATTTTCAGCTCTCCCGGGAGGTTTTATCGCAATCAATGGCAAAAGCTCCGAGATGAGTTTTTCCGCGCATTTCTGGACCTCTTCTAAAATGACAAACACCTCAAAATATTATATTAACGGATTAAGAAATGATGAACAGTGGGTTTCTACCTACGCCGAATCCGGAAGAATAGGGTGCTCGGTGAGATGCGTGAGGACGAATTAAAGAATAATACAAAGCCATGAAAATTTCATTCAGTCCAATTCTTTTTTTGCCTTTTCTTTTCTTCGGATGTCATAAAAACCATGCACCGGTAATCTCCGATCTGGCATGCAACCCTGATACCCGAAATGCCGGGACTGAATTTACCCTTACCGTTACCGCCTCTGATGAGGACAAGGATTCGCTGAGCTATCAATGGACTGCCACGGAGGGTGCATTTACCAGCGCCACCAATCTTGCTGAGGTAAAATGGAAATCTCCGGCCGATGGGGCTGGAAAAAATTGCCAGATCGAAGTTGATATAACCGATGGCGAAAATAGGGTAACACGTGACATTCAGATACTGCTTGAAGAATCGGAGTTGGGATGTGTAAAGGGAAATATTTATTTTACCTGTTTCAATATCCCGGTTACCGGTGCCAGGGTTGCTATTGGTAACCGAACTGCCATAACAGATGAAAACGGATATTTTTTCATAGCGGATGTAGTTTCGGGAATGAATGTACTTTCGGCCGAAAAGCAGGATTATACCGACTATGCTTCGGTGATAAAGATTGCTGCCGGCGACACGCTGGAGGTGATGGGTGAAATGATGTCAGTAACCCACAGCACTAAATTATCCGGATTGGTTACCGACCAGGATGGACAGCCAGTGGAAAATGCACGCGTGGTGGTTTTAAATCCCGATGGAACCGAAAGTAAACTGATATCTGTTACCGATGTTACCGGCAATTACAAATTGTGGAATATTCCGCACGGTGAAAGGACCCTGGAAATTACAAAAGAAACAATCGAAAATTATTCTTTTGAAAAATCAATTAATAAATTCGATTTTCAGGAAATAACCAGGCAATTTAATCTGATAATTCAAAAAATTTCCGTGAATGGTTCTTTTACCGATCCCAGGGATAATCATATTTATCGGAAAACAAAAATCGGAAATACGGTCTGGATGGCCGAAAATGCTGCTTTTTTGCCAAAAGTCTATACACCGGACTCATTATCATATATAGATCCGCGTTACTATGTATATGATTATCAGGGTGCCCAAACTGATGTGGCTACTGAAACCGTGAATTATAAAAAATACGGTGTTTTATATAATTTTCCTGCAGCCATGACAGCCTGCCCGCCCGGTTGGCGCTTGCCTTACCGGTCGGAATATGATGCGCTTATCGCCCTGTATACCACTGATGCGGCAGTTAAATTAAAATCAAAAACCGACTGGCCGGCAAATGAAAACGGCGATAACGGCAGCGGTTTTAATGCAATGCCTTCCGGTATTTTGGATACTCTGGGTTTGTTTGTCGGAGAAGGCGCCTTTACCCGGTTCCTGACCCTGTCAGAAATCAGGGGAAAGGAATATTATTATTATGTTTTGGAACTGGCTCCGGAAAATATGGTCATGATCGGAGCAGTCCCAGGCAATAGCGGATGTTCAGTGAGGTGCATAAAGGAATAAAAGGAAACCCAACCACAATTCTGTCTTTGTCCTCCAAGACGAAACTCGAATCGGATTGGGTTTCACAGTTGTTTTTTAATCAGCCACCGGTATTGGGATCCGGAATTGGTGGAGGAGGTGGGGGGAGGGGAATTGTTGGTTCTCCACCATCGCCACCCCGAACATTCATCATTTCGGATAAACTCAAAGTGCCAATTTTTTTTTTCTGTATTTCTTTGTGGGTTTCCATTGCTCTAAAATTTTAGTTATCATTAGAGTTCTGGAACATTCATATGTCAAGTGAGTGAATTATTACCGGTCATTTAATAAAAATTTTCTATGTCGTTGACAATCAAGATAGAAAAAATCAAAATTGCGAATGTGCTTGCGGTTTTGGTAATACTCATTTTTGGGGTATGCCCTGTTTTGCCTCAAAAAGATGACCATAGTTCAACCACTATCCAGATGGACAGGGAATACTCCCTATACTGGGCTGTTTTATCTGCTTCACGTTTGTTCGAAAAAGGAGAAACATATAGAGTCATTAAGAGATGTAATGATTCCTTTGATTCATTACCTTATGGATATGATTCCAGATATCTTGGGTACCTGAGTTCTTATAAAGGATTGGTGTACCATAGAACTGGTAACTATTATTTATCAGAGAAGTGCTATAAATTGACTCAATACTATGGATATAGACTCGAAGATAAAGATATTACGGATCCACTGATTATCAATCTTGGATCATTGGCTTCGGTATCGAAAGAATATTTAAAGGCTTCCAATTATTATCACAAAATTCTTGATTCTAAAGCACATCGTTATAGTGAGTCTTTAAATATCTTAGCAAAAATCGGTATGATGGACTTGGCCATTCGTGAGGAGGATGTCATTAATGGCCAGGTATTGTTCAATAATTTGGCAACTTACAGTAATCATAATAATTTAAGCTTGTTAGAGTTAAATCTAGGCGGATTTCAAATGATGTTAAATCACCCGGACAGAGCCCTTCCGTATTTTCAATTGGCTTCATCCAAGAGTATGGTAAACAGAGTAAAGGGGTATTATTCAATAGGGATATGTTATGACCGACTGGGTGAATGTTATAGCAAACTTGGAAGGATAGATTCGGCTATAATCTTCTTTGACAAAGCTGAACGTATTTTAACAACAACTACCCAGAATGACAGTACCGGGCAATTAGAAATCACTCCTCAGTACGAAACTGTATTAATTGAATGCCTGATCAAACAGGGCGGATTTTATGCGGAGCGTGAAGAATCTTTGCCAACAGCATACGAAAAATATATGGCTGCGATTAACCGATTGCTGTTTCTCTCCCATGCCATTACGGCCGAATCTTCGCGGTTTATTATCGCGGAAAAGGGTCGGATCGCATTTGACGGGGGGATCAATTGCGCCTTGCGGCTTTTCGATCAAACGCATGACAACCGTTATCTGGATCAGGCATTTGAATGGTCGCTGCAATCCAAATCGCTGTCGCTGAACTGGCTGGTTGAAAAGGACCTGGTATATGCCAGGGTGGGAATCCCGGCTGAATTGACCCTAAAACTCCAACTTTACCGGAAAACACTGGATGAAATGCTCGGCGATTCGCTGGGCTACGCAGTAAAGGTCCCGCTGGATTCCATCGGAAGAGTGATCCGGATGTACGAAGAGACAGAAAATCAGATCAGAACGAAGTATGAGGAGATCCGAAAGGGAGTCGATGAGGATCCGATACTCAACCGGATTTCGGCAAAAACCTTTAAAAAAGAGCAGTATCTGGGGTATTATGATCTGGATTCTGTAATAATGGTCTTCGGGATTACTCCCCAGGGCCGATCCTGTATCCGGATACCAAAGGATAGTCAGTTGATTACCAGCATCCAACGATACAAGGAGATTCTTTCTGCCCCTCCCGGCGGTATTTACGGATCAAAAGAGGTTTCAGCGTTTTCTGAACTGAGCTTTTATCTGTATGAAAAGCTGGTACTGCCGGCTTTAAATAGAACAGAGAAAGGCCGGCTGGCCATTCATCCTGATGGAATTCTGCTGGGATTCCCCTTTGAGGCGCTCATTACCGCCAAAGTGACTGCTGATTCATTCAAGAAATTGCCTTTCCTGATGAACCGGTTTCAAACCCGGTACCTGACCACCTCGTTATTGATTGATCCGGATAAAGTACCGGATTTGCATAAAAATTTAATCTCCATTATAACCTGTCGGAATGCAGCATCAATTCCTGAGGTAGCCACTGAAGTGGCCGGGATTTCGAAAATATTCCGATACTCGTCGATCAGGTACCTCGATCAGGAATCCCAAAATATCTTTCTGAATGATACGGCGCGTATCATTCATATTTCGAGCCATTTGTCGGTAAACAATCCCGATCCACTGAAGTCGGGCGTCTATTGCAGCGACTCTGATTCAACCGGACTAACCTTTCATGATATTCTCAGCATGCAATTATCGGGATCACAGGTGTTTATCAATGCATGTGAATCGGGAAACGGACCAGTCAATCATGGAGAGGGACTGATGTCGCTTGGACTGGCCTTTTCGATAGCCGGATGTTCGGGGATCATCCAGCAGCTTTGGAAAGCTCCCGATCACTCGTCATCGCTGATTGCCCAATCCTATTATAAATACCTGCGGAAATCCGGTTCGGCAAAGGCCATTGCCCGGGCTAAGAAAGAGTACCTCCGATCAGCCAAAACAGGAGCCGATCACCCTTACAATTGGGCAGGGATTGTTTGTTATACGAACATCCCGGGAAAGGCCAACTCTCCCAGAATATTCATTTTTATCCTGATATTGATGATTTCAGGAGCCGGAGCCTACTGGTTCTTGCGGAAGCGTAACTGACGGTACAGCTTGTTAACCTGACTTTTATACGGATGATCGCCGGTTTTTTTCAGGGCCGACAGCTGCTCCCTGCAGGCCGTGAAATTTCCCTGTTGCAGATAGATCAGCGCCAGGTACCATCTGGAGTATGCTTCTACGGGTCCACCCTGCGGGATGGTCCGGCTAAATGTACGAATAGCTTGATCGGTATGATGTAGTTCAATCTCTGCCAATCCTTTGAAAAACAACACTTTATTATTATCTGGTTCGATATTCAATATAGAATCAGATAGTACAACAGTTTCGTTGAATTTGCCGGTGTCATATAAGGAAATCAACGTGGTCATCTGATCTCTGGAATCGGAGCCACGGGCGACCATCCCCGGATCGAACCGCTGATAGAGGCTGTTGAAGGCTGAAGTCCCGTCGAGAGCCAGGAAGGATGGCAGTATCATCAGGGCCAGCAGCAATACAGCTGCCACGCCGGATACAGAAAAGGTTACCAGGCGGATCCGGGCCCGTCGCTGCTGTCCCAAATATGCCTCATGAGCCTTGCGGGTAAAAGCCAGGGTCTCCTTAATTTGCTCCTTCTTTCGGCTGATCGTAATCAAATCCAGAATCAGCTGATCTTCCTCAGTTATGTTCATGGGTCTTTTGCTTCAAATTTTTGACAATGAGTTCCGGAAAACTTTTTGCTTGTTCGATCTCCATCCTCAACCGTTCAAGGCATTCCGATTTTTTTACCTGATAAACCTTTTTGGAGGAGTATTTCATTTCAAGATATGCCTCTTCTGAACTGAACCCCTTACAAAACTGCCCCAGTAATTCCTGACATTTCTCGGTTATTCGCTTGAGACACATGTTGACTAAAAGCCTGCGCTCCGATTTCTCCAATTCCTCGTAGATATCATCAGCTGTTTCAATTTCGTTGGCCAGCTTATCGGTGATTGGGAACTCCCGCTTTTTTTGTTCAATCAGGCTCCACCGTCTCCTGGCAATTTCGATGGCATAAGTAAGCAGCTTACAGGTCAAAACAGGTTCTGTTTCCTTTTCGATAATGATTATGACCGCTTCGGAAGCAACCTTATTTGCGTGGAACCGATAATCTCCGGTCCGGTGTCTGAGATAATGCTGCATATACCTTTCAACCTGGTCCATCAGCTGCCCGGCCATATGTTCATCCTTTGAACGTAAAGATCTGAGCATTTCCTGCTCTGAAAGGCTATTTCTGTGGGGCATCATCATAGGGAACGAAAATAGTAAAAAGTATGAATCGTACAATGTTTTAAAAAAAGTTTAGAATCAGCGGTAACAATTTGCCGGGTTATCATATTAATACTAATGGTAAGACAAACTATTTTTCATTGGAGACACTTAATTATTTAACAATTAAACACTTGACGAAATGAACGATTCGGAATTTTTATTAGAACTGGCCATTCAGATTAAAAAGGCAAGGTTGAAAGCCGGAAAAACACAGGCACAGGTTTACGAAGCCATTGGTATTCACGTGGGTAGGATTGAGCAGGGAAAGCATTCCATTCACGTGACAACTTTAGTGAATTTGGGTAACTATTTTAAAACTAACCCGGTAGAACTGATTCCAAAAAAATTCATCCTTAACGATTAAGAAAATGACTCCCAGGGTAACCATTGTGTGAACGGATGATCTACCTTGCACTGGAAATTGCCTTATAGAGGTTTCTGTCCCCCAAAACCCTCAAAAAGTCAGCTCGCTCCCGGTAGAATGGGACTGAGAGGGCGAAGCAGTAGAAAATCATTAAGTTCCGATCATTTATGCCTCCAATTTGCCGCCTGTACAAATGGTATGTTTTGGTCACCCGGTGCAACCATGAGACCACCGCTGAGGAGTACCTGAAGCGCAACCATATTCAGGTTTACCTGCCAACGCACAAGGTACTCCGGCAATGGTCGGACCGAAAGAAATGGGTGACCAAACCTCTTTTTCCCTCTTATATATTTGTAAGAGTCAGTATTCTCGAATATGAAAAGGCGCTCATGGATCGGTCGATCGTCCGCTACCTTACTCTGGAAAACGAGCCTTCGCCGGTTCCGGACGAACAGATCGAGGCGATCGAGCGAATTCTGAAAAGCGGAATCGGGTTTGAGGTGACGGAAGAAACATTTGAGCCTGGAGAGAAATTGGTGATACAGGAGGGGGTGCTGGGTAGTTACACGGCTGAGGTTGTTGATTGTTATGGGATGAATAAGTTGATTTTAAGGATAGATGGTACAAATCTAAAACTGATAATTGCTGAGAAAGAAATCAGCGCAATTAGTGGTGATGTGATTCGATAGTAATCGATATTATGCTAAATAATCCTAATAGGATTGTCCGTGATCTTTAACCAAAACGTAAATAGGTTTCGTTATGAGCCAGTATCTTTGCATCAAAATAATAATTGCACCTTATAGAATTTCCCGGCCAGATGCCCAACGAGCAATCTTGCGAAGACTTTTTTTCTGGACAATGCTAAAAAGAAAGCATTAACTGTAGAAAATGCAAAGGGGCCAAGAAGTACTAGATTAAAATGATTGAACAATTTCAATGGAAGGATTGTAGAACTCGAACCACACTTCATAGCGGAACCATTATGAAATCATCCAACCTTTGCTTTAGAGAATGGTTCATCGCCATACATTTGATGACCTTTACCAAGACAGGCATCTCTGCGAAGGAAATGTATCGACATCTTGGGTTTGCGCGATATGAGCCAGTTTGGTTCATGATGTAAAAGAATAGGGTAGCCATGGGCGCCCGTGATGAACATTATGAACTTTCAGGATTTGTAGGAATGGATGAATGATGCTTTCCAACTGTAGAATTTGCATCAATGGGCGAAAAGACGAACAATTGGAGAGGGGACGTGGTAGTAAAACAAGTGTCTGTCTTGTTTATGGCACAGACCGAAAATACCCAGAACCCGAAGAATCCTCGGCACCACACTCAGTGTAACTTTTTTAAATGAGAAAAGGTCGGATCTTAATTCTAAAACAACCAACAAGGTTGTTAAGGGGAACGCGGATCCGAAGACAAAAATAAAACAGTTGGTATTCTGATCTATAATGGGCTTAATGAGGTGGTTAAGAAGCATTCCCCCAAAGTAGCCCCTCCCAGACAGGCAGTCGACAAGTTACCTTGGGTTTACATCGCAATCAGAAACGCTAAGAGAAATTTTTGAATATTTTCATCCTGTGGATGACACGTATTTGCATATCTGCTTTGATGAATTTTATTTGTTGGTTCAATAACAGGTACTCTGGAGATAAACTAATTGGAAAGCAGATAATAGTATTCATATCATGCTGTTAGATAATAAATGCTTGTCATTATGGACAATCATAATAATATGTTCTGGCAAATTTAACTTGGGCTATAAAATCTATTATGATTGTACGGAATTATATACCAACGTAAATAGGTTACGTTACCGACCAGTAGCTTCGTATCAAAATTATGAATATGAAGCTTATCGATTTTATCAAACAGTTTCCCGACGAACAATCTTGCAAAGATCATTTTCGGGAACAACGTCAAAAAGAAGGCATTACGTGTAGGAAATGCAAAGGAACCAAACATTACTGGATGCAAACGATTGAACAATTTCAATGTAAAGGATGTAGAACCCGAACAACTTTGCGAAGTGGAACGGTAATGGAATCTTCTAATCTTTCCTTCAGGGATTGGTACATAGTTATGCATTTGATGACCTCGACCAAGAAAGGTATATCTGCGAAGGAAATACAACGGCAGCTTGGCTTTAAGCGTTATGAGCCGGTATGGTTTATGATACAGAAGATTAGAGTGGCTATGGGCGCTAGGGATGACCAGCATGAACTTTTCGGGTTTACAGAAATGGATGAAGGATACTTCACGACAGTTGAATCTGCGACAGTTGGCGAAACCGGGAAGAAAAGCAAAAGGGGGCGTGGTAGCGAAACGCAAACGCCCGTTTTGGTTATGGCGCAGACCGAATATGTTGAAAACCCTAAGAAATATCAACAACACTCCAGGTGTAAGTTTTTCAAAATGAAGGCGATGCCTGATCTTGCGTCTAAAACAATCAATCAAATCGTTAAGGATAGCATGAACCCTGAAACAAAGGTCAAAACTGATGGTCTTTCGAGCTATAGTCGGCTTAATGAAGTGATTAATAAGCACCTTCAAAGCGTCATTCCGCCTGCTCAGGCTGGAAAAGAGCTGCCGTGGGTTCACATTGCAATTAGCAATGCTAAGCGAAACCTTTTGAGCAATTATCACCATGTTGATGACACTTATTTACAAAACTACCTGGATGAATTCACCTACCGACTCAACAGACGATATTCTGGAGATAAACTGTTTGGAATGCTGTTAATCGCTTGCATATCTTTCTGTTGGATAATTTAGGTTAATCATTGCGGACAATCATAAAAAATAATGTCTCACCAATGAAAAATTATGCATCTAACTGCCTCCTGACATACGCACCACTATTTAGTTTAAAATATATTCTTTAAAAAAAGGACTTTCTAACGCAAATCAAAATTGATCAAAAGTCGTCACAAGCCATCCTATTCCTCAAGCGAAGATTTCGTGTTCTGTCAAACATATCATTGTGTCCATTTGGTTTTGTGATCAAAATTGCAAATGGATAATGGATTATTCGGATTCCTGTAAGCTCTCGATGGCTGGTCATTGACATTAGAAAGGAAGTAGGTTATTCCAAAGGTCTTGTATTATCCACGATATTCTAGAAACGTTTTGGCGAGAGTACAAAAGTAGCATATTTATGAAAGAAAACATATTCAACGAAACCATGCAGCTGCATAGGCTTATTTAAGCAAATCCAATTTCCCGAATTCTAAACATTCATATACAGATTGTGAAGACTTACAAACCTTAATTTATACAAATACTTATTATTATGAGAAAAATAGTCTATTTCGGAATCCTGTGTTTGTTCAGTGTATTCCAATCGTTCAATGTCCATTCAATGATTATTTTGGAACGCGCTAGTAAAGCCAATTCCATTATTAGTAGTTACCCCTCATTAATGGCACAAGGAAAAAAGTGCGATGTTACTGAATGTGAGTCGAAGTCGGGTAACGTAACATATAAAGGGCATAAAAAGGCATGTGTAGATGGGATTGGGAGTTGTGATTCTACGAGTTGCTCAACACCTTGTGATGCAGGGCCCAACCCAACACTTGTTTTCCCCAAATAGTTGAGTAAACTTTAAAGAATATTTAAAAAAATATATCCGACCAATTGTATCATATTAGGATGCGTTAAGTTAAAAAAAATGCTGTAAAGTCAGATTTGAATTCCAAAAAGTGCTTCAACTGTTGCACAATTTTTGCGTTAAATCTAATAAGAATCTTTAAAGAAATTTTACAATAGGTTAATATAACCAACGCTATTCCCATCAATGGTTTAAACTATAATATATATCGCAATTCCTTAGCAATAGTTTAGCCACAAGTTCGTACCTAAAATAATCGCCAAATAAATTCTTGAGTTATGATATTTTTTAAATTAAAGAAAAATTTTAGCATCCATCAAATTGCATATATTTGCATTCTATTGATTTTCGCTGCTGTAACATTAATCATGAAGAAACATTTTAATAAAATTGAAGGATTATATTCTGAGGCTGAAACCATTATAAATCAACAAACATATCTATTGAACTTGCTTGACGAGAATGTAAATATCGGTCAAACAATTGACGGATTGAAACTTAAAGAAAGTACAATCGTGTATGATACACTAAACAATCAATATTCCTTAAAAACCATCATGAAAACGGGTACAAAATTGATTATCAAGAATAATCAAAACAGTTGCAGTAAGTGTCTTGAGGATGAACTTGCATTGTTGAAAGATACAACGCTCGGAATTAGTGGAGAAAACATTATTCTTATAACAACTCACTCAAATGGTCGACAATTGTTAGCTTATAAAAGTGCAAACGGGATTAAGTGCAATGTATACTATTGTAAAAATCTGGAAATCCCATTTGAAAAGGAGGAACGAATATTTACTTTTGTGTGCGACACAAGTTTAGTTGTCAAACAATTCTTTATTCCTATCCCAAACTATCCAACTATTTCTAAAAGATACTATACTAATCTAAAGAACAATTTTCACTTTTAGCAATAGAATCGCTAAACTTACTTCCAAAAAAGAATACTCAAATCTCTCGATTCTTCCAACTCGATATATAAAAGCGAAATGAACCATCATTGAATCCATGGCTGGTTTACGAATGGTAGAAATTACCACAAATAATTTCAAATCGTAATTTGCAAATTATAGGGGAAAAGTTGCGGTTTAGCCATATCCCAACTTTGATTTTGCAATCATGACAATGGTGAATACAAATATTGGATTTCAAAACGTGTTGCATTGTTCAAGATTCAAAAAGCAGAGACCAAACGGATGTTGAACCAATTCAGATTCGCCAGTTTTTTAATTAGGGTATCAGAATATACATCATAGAAGCGTGTTTTTTTGCACTAGTTACCTGCCAATTTGCCTTAATTGAATTCATTGAGTAGGTCAAAAATAAGGTAAAATTATTGTTAAAGACAGAAAACTGGTTAAATAGAATGGTTAACAAGCAATGTACAACGAATCAGTCGTGAGTTAAATCTAAGAGAACTTCTAAGTAGTATGAATCTCTCTATGTCTTGCACAATTGAAATATTCGCAATGAAGTACTCACATTATTATGATTGATAACAAACTGACACATTTGTGAAATATCCCTCAAATAACCAATCTTCTTGATATCGTAAATAAAACTGAATGGTAAGCTAAGCAACACAATATCTTTACTTGGTGTTGTGATAACCAAGTGACAAAGCAATACCTGTGTTATAATTAACTTGGTGAGCCTGCACGATCCATGGGGACCTCTTAACTAATTGCTCGACAGTAATTTTGAGTTTGTCATAGTGACCGATTCAGTTGTAATAAAATCGATCAATTCTTATAAATGGGGGTTAGTTCATTGAGATTTCAAGAAATCACTGACCAGGACATTACCGGACACATATGTACATTTCTAGTGTTTAATCATTTGAAAAGGAGGTTAAATGAGATACGATTAATTAAGTATTTGATTTTGTAAATTGACTTATTAATTTTTAGATTATGAAAAAAAGATTAAAAACAATTTCGATTTGTGCCTTTTTACTCATAGCAATGTCCTATTTGCAAATTGGGCATAATGTTACCAGATGGTCATTGGACAATTCTTTCTTTGGAATCCAAAAAGCTTATGCGGAAGAGTCAGGAGTAAGCAACAAAGATTGTCTTTGGGATACATGTTCTGTTACAATACTTTTCGCATCGTACGATGGCCATTACAAACATTGTTCCTGGTCTGATGGGCAAACATGTAAACCTTCTGCCTGCTTTGTTGGTTGTGATGCCGGTCCTGGTTATGTACCAGTACCAGAATAGAATTTACCAACATATTCCAATAATCTAATTGCAGAATTGCAAAAATTGGAGCCTATGACAAGTTGCATTCAGTAAAAGTTTACTTATTAAGTACTTCGACTAAATATTTAGTACGGGATTAACATTATAAGTGTTAGATCCTGAATGATTTTACAATTGAATTATTGATTCTTCAGGATCAACACTTTGTTGTGACAATTTGTTTCCCTTTGTTTTCATCGATTTAAAATTTTGAATTTAATTATGATTTTAACTAAACATAGATTACTTGCGTACTCCTACCAATTACTAATTCTTTTGGCACTAACTGGTTGTAAAAAGAGTTTAAACACTAGCGATAGTTCCGACAGTCTAACAATTAGAGTTGATTCAATCAAGAATGCTAATTTGCTAAACTACTCTGATCTTTTCAGTGGAATCGAATTGATCAAACTCCAAACCAAACCCGAATCGTTGATTGGACGAATTGACAAAATTCTTTATGATGATAGTCTCTTCTTTATTTTAGATCAAGTACAAAGTAAATCCGTATTCGTTTTCGATCGGAAGGGAAATTTCAAATACACGATTGGTAGGCATGGTAAGGGCCCTGGTGAATTTGATGAACCTTCAGACATTTCTCTCGACCTCAAATTAAAACAGGTTCTTATATACAATAGAAAAGCAAAAAGTATACTTTATTACAATTATAGTGGCGATTATCAAAGGGAATTGCCCTTAAACATTTACTTCAAATCGTTTTCATGTTATGAAAGCGGTAGTTTAGCCCTATATCTTGACAATTCAATCAATGCAAATCAGAAACCTTATAACCTATATCTGTGTTCAAAAGATAATAAGGTCCTAAATAGGCAGTTCCTGTATTCAAAGGGTCAGATGGTTTCACATGGAGGGCTTAGCTTTTTTTCATTGTCCAAAAAGCATTTGCTTCTGTCGCCAGGTTTCAGTAATCAAATATTTGAGATTGTTGGAACTCAAACCAAGCAATTATATAAAATCGATTTCTTGAGCCACAATATTCCTAGCGACTTATTTCGTGAAGATACTTTAGCTGTGTTCTTCAAAAAAGTATATGATAATCATAGTGCATACCTTTCATCATTCTGTGAGAGTTCAAGATATTTACAGTTTACATTCGTTTATCGGAAAATTGCTTATCATTCGTATTTTTCAAAAGAAACAAAGACTCTTAAATTCTCAAATATTTTCCTAAACGACATGCTGGGTATGACTCCAGGAGGACGAGTTTTCACCACTGTTGATGACAAATTTGTTTGCTTTATCGAGCCGAGTCAATTTTTATGGATTCAACAACTATTAAATGAACCCAAAATCAGTCCACAAATCATTAAAGATAAAGTCGCTTCATTAATAATTTCCAATATGGGGTATAGTAAGTATCAATCCGCAATTACAGCAACCTTAAAGAGATCTAAATATTTGTTCACCAAAGAGGATGTCGATTTAATTAATTCAATAAAATTAAATGACAATCCAGTTCTTTTAGTCCAGTCAATGAAAGACTTTTAATTAAAATCAATATTGGATTCTACTTGGTCATAGGAATTTCTAATAACCAGGATGTTATTTTCTCGTGAAGAAAGCGTTTAGCTAAATTTTGACATGAAATGGCCTGAGTTTTAAATAAGTACGAAGATAGAAATGCCCAAAGGAGTTTTTAAGCAAGTCATAGCGACCAATGTGTATGAATTTAAAGTCGTTAAATTGTTGAAGAAAAGGGCTTTACTTTAATAACATCTCAAGTAACCAAAGGCCACAACATGACACAACGATTAGCAATTTTTCAAGTGCCTAATCAATTGAAATTAGGTCGAATGAAACACAACTGTTCTTCTATTTGAGTTGCAATTATTAACACTAACTAATTTAAAAATTATGAAAAAGAGTAAAACATTCATTTCCATCAGTGCCCTATTCTTCATAGCACTATTCTATTTGCAGATCGGGCAAAATGTTTCCAGAGGGTCGTTGGACAATTCATTCATGAGGGTCCAAAAAGCCTATGCAGAAGAACCATCACGTAAAATTTGTGAAACTTTTGAATGTTTCTATACTATAGGGTATATAACGTACAGTAGTCAATATAGAGATTGCATATACTCTGATAAGGGAACTTGTATCAAGAGTGAGTGTAAAACTAGTTGTGAAATGATTATACCTGAGCCTGAATAAATTTGGCAAATGGTTCCCATAGCTATATTAAAAAATGTGCATTATTGCCTGTTAGGATTAGTCAGATCCCTATCAACAAACATTGTAGCGCTTCGGTTACAAATTTGGTACGATATAGATAAAATAAGTGTTCGATCCTGAATAATAGCAAGAATTGCAAACTTGATTATTCAGGATCGACATTTATCAAAGAAAATTTGAGTAAGACAGGTTAATTTCTAAATATGATTGTACGGAATTATATACCAACGTAAATAGGTTACGTTACCGACCAGTAGCTTCGTATCAAAATTATGAATATGAAGCTTATCGATTTTATCAAACAGTTTCCCGACGAACAATCTTGCAA
>Ga0209373_10002970_pt1 | contig 16280 bp, 18 predicted proteins | sample Higcelweek5metaG_FD_187173 | JGI IMG/M metagenome (GOLD analysis project Ga0209373, IMG submission 187173) | Freshwater pond sediment microbial communities from the University of Edinburgh, under environmental carbon perturbations - High... | ecosystem: Environmental > Aquatic > Freshwater >... | reverse complement strand
TACAACTTGTGCACCTAAAATTATACCGGTAGGAGTTTCATAAATAAGTTTAATCGACATATTAACGGCACCAGGGTAATAACTCGCATGACTTGGAGAATAGGTGAAAGATTTATCATAACTTAGCCCAAGCTTTTTAGCGGTTTTTTCATTAATCCCAGTTGAAGCAACTGTCAAGTCAAAAACCTTAAGAATCGAGGAACCCTGAGTGTTTTTATATGTACTGTCTAAACCGCAAATGTTATCGGCAGCAATTCGACCTTGTTTATTTGCTGGACCTGCAAGGGGGACAGTCCCTTTAATACCTGTAACAAAATCGGTGATTTGAACGGCGTCGCCAACCGCATAAATATTTTCATCGCTGGTAAGCATATGATCATCTACGATAATAAGCCCTGATTCTGTAACCGAAAGTCCGGAATCCTTAGCGATTTTACTGTCCGGACGAACTCCGATAGCCATAATAAGCATGTCGGCAACAAATTCGCCGCTATTTAAAGCGATTTTCAAAGAATCACCAGAATCATAAATAGAACGAACTGAATTTCCAAGTAATAATTTGACACCTTTACTCTCAATATGTCTATGAACATCGCTAGCCATATCATAATCAATAGGAGCCAAAACTTGATTTGCCATATCAATCAAAGTAACAGAAAGTCCTGCTGCATGAAGGTTTTCTGCCATCTCAACACCAATAAATCCGCCGCCTATAACAGCTGCTGTCTTAGGTTTGCGTGATTCAATATATTCTTTAATCCTGTATGTATCAGGAATGTTTCTCAAAGTAAAAACTTTATCGGAATTAATTCCCTCGATATTTGGCTTAATCGGTTGAGCCCCCATCGATAGAACAAGTTTGTCGTATGTTTCAGTGTAAAATTCTCCGGTAGACAGGTTGGAAATTGTAACTTTTTTAGCTATTGGATCAATACCAGTTACTTCGTTTTTAATTCTTACATCTACATTGAAACGTGCTTTAAAACTTTCTGGCGTTTGAAGTGTCAGAGCTGACTTTTCTTTTATTTCACCGCCAATATAATAAGGCAAACCGCAGTTTGCGAACGAAATATATTCACCACGTTCGAACATTATGATATTTGCTTTTTCGTCTAAACGTCTAAGTCTAGCAGCCGCAGTAGCACCACCCGCAACACCGCCGACTATTAAAATTTTCTTCATAGTATATCCTCCTCGTGTAAAATTAAACTTAAAGGGAAGGCGATAACCTTCCCTTTAAGTAAAAAACAACTAAATGAGCATCTGTAAAATAGCGGATTTAGACTTAACGCCTACAGATGTTTTTACAACTTTACCATTTTTCATAACGGCCAACATAGGAATACTACTAACATTGAAAGCTTGTGATAATTCAGGTTCTTCGTCAACGTTAACTTTACAAACCTTTATATCCGATTCTTCTTCTGAGATTTCATCAACCACAGGTGATAACATTCTACAAGGTCCACACCAACCAGCCCAGAAATCTATTAAAACAGTTTTTTCGGATTGAACAACTTCCTTTTCGAAATTTGATTTTGTTACAGTAGTTACTGACATATTAATTATCTCCTTTTTGTTTATAATTTGTTTTGTGTTACACGCTTAATATACAGCTGTTTGATTTAAAGTTCTGTAACTTTGTCACTTTTTATCTTTAAAATTAACAGATACATGTGTAGCATCGCAAAAAGGTTTATTTCTTGATTTACCGCAACGACATAGCATAACTCGATTACGGATTTCATACAAAGTACCGTCAGAAGATTCAATGGGAATATTTCCTTTAACGAATAATCCGCAACTGACATTTCTTTCTGGATCTTGAAGAACATCTATCGAAGGTTCTAAAAAGGGTTCAATTTGATTTCCTTGTTTGTCAACAGAAACCAATCTACCAGAAGGACATTCGCTTGAAGCGATAATAGCTTCTCTTATTATATTAGGATCATTTGAATTTCTTGTAAGTTCCCAAACATTACCTTTGTTTCTGTGACAAAAACGAGCGAAAGCACATCTTCCATCATCTAACAAATCAACACCAGGGCCTTCAAATAAATTAGCACGATCAATAAAAGAATCTTTTGATGCAGTTTCGGTACCATCAAATTCACAACCAACATGAGAACCATCGCAAAATGGCATATTTTTAGATTTGCCGCATCGACATAACGAATATGATGGATTTGTTGAGAAGGCCTGTCCCTCCAGAAACTCATAATTTTTTCCTTTAGGTAAAATTATTTTTTCTTTCAAAGGAATATTACCTGTAACTAAATAAGGGCCATTCTTTAAAATTTTAATTCTCATATTAATTATTGAATTTCAAATTGACTTTTGTCGGCTCCACAAATAGGGCAGGCCCAATCCTCGGGAATATCTTCCCATTTTGTTCCAGGAGCAATACCGCTGTCTGGATCACCGATTTCTTCGTCATAAACATAACCGCAAATTAAACATACATATTTTTTCATAAAAATTCCTCTTTTCTTTAAATATTCATATTTTTAAAATTAATAATTCGCTTCGGCTATTTGAAAATAAGCCTGTGGATGTGAACAAACAGGACATAAGTCAGGAGCACTTTTACCCATAACCAAATGACCGCAATTTGAGCATTTCCAAATTTTATCGCCGTCTTTCGAGAAAACAAGACCATTCTTAACATTTTCCAATAATTTTAAGTATCTCTCTTCATGAGTTTTTTCAATTTCGGCAACCTTTTCGAATAAAACGGCCAAATCTTCTAAACCTTCATCTCTGGCATCATTTGCAAAACTTTTATACATGTCAGTCCACTCATAATGTTCGCCAGCTGCAGCGTCCATAAGGTTTGTAGCAGTATCAGCAACTCCATCATGTATAAGTTTAAACCAAATTTTTGCATGTTCCTTTTCATTATCAGCAGTTTCTTGAAATAAGTTAGCAATTTGTTCAAAACCATCTTTTCTGGCTTTGCTTGCATAATAAGTATATTTATTTCTCGCCTGACTTTCACCTGCAAAAGCTATTTTTAAATTAGCTTCTGATTTTGTACCTTTAAGATTCATAATAAACTATCCTTTCATAATTAAATTATAATCGTAAAATTTTATTCCGCTTTCCATAAACCATGAAGATTACAATAAGCATAAGCAATTTCAAAAGTATCATCATCAGTTAAAATAAAAGTAACCGACGGCTTATCATTCGGGTTAAGAATTTTACGCTGACCGCCTTTTTCGGTTTGGATGTAAACCCAAGTAATAAAGTGTGCATCGGTCATAGGATGAGGAACCGCTCCGATGTCAATAGTAACAGCATTACCTTTTTTTGTAATAACAGGGACGTGTTTTTCCACAGCAGCATCAGTTGTGTTAGGAATAAGTTCAGCCATTTCTTCTCCGCAACAAACTAATGGTACTCCTGCATTGTTAATCAAACCGATAATGTTTCCGCAATGCTTGCAGATGTAAAATTTTTGTCTTTCTTGTTTCATAATAAAACTCCCTCTCTCTAAAAATTATTTTATTTTTTGTTTCTCGAATGCTGATTTTTGTGTATTTTTCCTATCTTCGCCAATATATGTCGGAGCATTTTTGGGACTGGCACCCTTTATGACCTTATGATAATAGGAATAAGTCATAGGGACACCGTCTGAAACAACATCTGCATCCACAACCTTACCGAGAAAAACAGCATGTGTTTCGGTTTCCATAGTGTTTATAACATCGCAGACAATATAAGCACAGCAATCGTTAATTATCGGCATGCCTTCTTTAAGTGCATACGGGACAGAATCAAACTTATTAATGGCTTTACCCGACTTATAACCGAAAGTGCCTATTACAGACGGTAAAATGTTTTCAGCTAATATCGAAATCCCAAACTTTCCGGTATTTACAATACATTTATTAGTAAAATTATCATGATTTATACTTATGGCAAATGTTGCCGGATCAGAAGTTATTTGCATAATTGAATTTGCAATACAACCAATAGGACGTATTCCATCCAAAGAGGAAACAATATATATACCATACGAAATATTCCAAAATGCGTTTTTGTTCATAATGAAAATCCTTCCTTAAAATATTAGAAAATTACTTATTATATTTTATTTGTGCAATTTTTGCATAAACCTTTAAAATATACATTTTTATCATCAATTTGAAATTCCTCTAATTCTTTTGTAAGAAAAACCTCGGTATCTATATTAAAATCGTAAATATTACCGCAGTTATTACATTTAAAATGTCCGTGATCTTTTGTGTTGAATTCATATCTTATTTCTAAATTTTCTATGTTAATTTCCCTTATTAAATTAGCTTTAACAAAAGTTTTTAGTGTGTTATAAACAGTAGACTTCGATAATGTCGGAATTTCATCTTTTAAATCTTCAAAAATGCAATCGACAGTGGGATGTATAAAATGAGAAGAAAGATATTCATATATTTTTATTCTCTGATACGAGGGTTTAATATTATGTCTGGATAATATGTCGGAAGGTTTATCAGCACGCAATTTCATTTTATTTCCTCCTGTTCTAAAATTAAATAATAACGAATACATAATTGTAATGATTACAATATTAGTATTATATCAAACAAGAATCAAAAAAGCTATAGCCTCAGAAAAAAAATATTAAATAAAAATATAATTTTGAACGCAATAAAACATGCCTTTATGTTATCATAAAGGCATGCAAATAGCAATATTAGTATTATCTGGTATTACTTAGCGTTTATATTTATGAATTCGGCTTTTAGTTTAGAATACATAATTTTTTGTGTGTTATATAATCCATAATAACCGGAAAACATAAAACTAACGGCACAAGCAATAGCAAATAAAATTAAACCTTCAGCACCGAAAACTTCGATACTCAAAATTATTGCGGCAACAGGGCAGTTTACAACACTACAGAACATAGCAATTAAACCAACTGCAGCACCAAATTGTGCGCCTAAACCAAGTAATCCACCTACAACACAACCGAGTGTAGCTCCGATAAAAAGAGTGGGGACAATTTCTCCTCCTTTAAAGCCGCAACCGATAGTAATCGAAGTAAATAATATTTTTAGAAAAAATGCTTCAGGCTTCGCAATACCGTTTAATGCATCTGTTACAATTCCCATACCAGCGCCGTTATAATCTCGTGTTTTTAAAGCAAGAGATAAAGCAACAATAACAACCGCACCTGAAATTATTCGCAGATATTCATTTTTAAAAATAAAAGCTAAAAACTTTTTTGTTTTATCTAATGACAAACAGAAAAATATACTTACTGCTGCACAAACAATAGCAAGAAGTGAGGTGTAAAAAATTGATGTGAAAGAGGTTTCCGGAATAGGAATAGACGAAAATCTTAATGGCTCAATACCGAATGAAACGGAAACACTGAAAGCAACAAGCGAAGTTAAAATGCATGGTATTAAACCTGAATAGTAAATTACTCCGACGCTTACAACTTCCAAAGCAAAAAAAGTTGCGGCTAGCGGGGTTCCGAACAATGCCGCAAAAACACCACTCATACCACATAAAGTTATAGTATGCATGTCTTTTTCATCAAGTTTAAAAATTCTTCCAACAGAAGTACCGATACTTCCTCCTAGTTGTAATGCTGCACCTTCACGACCGGCTGAACCACCTAACATATGAGTGATAGCAGTACTAACGAAAATCAACGGAGCTAAAGCAACAGGAAGTTTTTCTCCTGTACGTATTGAACTGATTACTTCATTTGTACCTACGTTAGCGGAAGTTTTTGCAAGCTTATAAAGTAAAACAATAATAACACCGCCGATAGGCAGCAAAAACATAATATAATCATTGTTTGTTCTATAGTTTGTAGCCCATTCAACGGTTTTGTGAAACAAAGTACCTACACAACCACCAATCATACCGGTACAAATAGCAATAATACACCACTTAAGAAAGGTTAAAATATAAATAAAAGCAGGCCTGATTGTACTTTCTAAAGGTTTGATGCCTTTTTTAACGTTATTTTCTACTTTTTTTTCGTTTTCTTTCAATACTTGCTTAAGTTCTTTTTTGAAGACATTTTTATCCATTTAATATCATCCTATACTCAGTTAAAGTTAAAATACGGTTAATCTCTGCTATTTTACATCTAAATTAATCAATTTACAATCAGTAGTAATAATTATTAAAATAGGGTATAATTACAACAACAATAAAAAGCTGAGGAGTGAATTTTTAATTTTGAAAAAAAAGTTAATCTTAGCGATTTTTCTTAATATATCAGTCATGTTATTAGCTGTTCTAACTATTTTTTATAATATAAATTATGGGCTTCATTTAAATAATCCTTCTAAATTATTATACCCAGTCGTTGGAATTGATGTTTCACATTATCAGGGAGATATTGATTGGAGAATTATTGCAAAACAGGATATTACGTTTGCCTTCATAAAAGCAACCGAAGGAAGTACATATGTTGATCCTAATTTTCAAAAAAATTATGCAGGTGCACGTTCTACAACTATAAGAGTGGGGGCATACCATTTTTTTAGTTTTGAAAGTGACGGAATAAGTCAGGCAGCAAATTTTATCAGAAATGTCTCGAAATTTAATGAAATGTTACCACCTGTCGTTGATGTTGAATTTTACGGTGATTTTGAAAATCATCTTCCTAATAAAAACCAGGTTGAAAAAGAATTGTTAGTCTTTCTTCAGCTAATCGAAGATTTTTATAACGTCAAACCGATTATATATGCGACGGAACAAACCTATAAATTATATATAGATAATGAGACTTTTTCAAAATATGATTTATGGATAAGAAATGTTATAAAAAAACCTTCAATCGGCAGTTTGCGTAAATGGACTTTTTGGCAGTATACATTCATGGGGTCATTGTCTGGTTATAAAGGAGAAGAAAATTTTATTGACTTGAATGTTTTTAATGGTTCTAAAAATGATTTTGAAAGATACGGATATTCGGATTTACCATATTAATTTTTCATATTTAAAGCACGAAAGGAATTCAGAATAGCAATTATCGTAACACCTACATCTGCAAAAATTGCGGCCCACATTGAAGCTACGCCAATCGCACAAAGAATTAATATTATTATTTTAACTCCGATTGCAAAGAAAATATTTTGATTTGCTATTTTTATTGTTTTTTGCGAGATTTTTATAGCTGTGACTATTTTAGAAGGTTCATCGTTCATAATTACAATATCAGAGGCTTCAATTGCAGCATCAGAACCAAGACCGCCCATGGCAATACCGATATCGGCGCGTGCCAAGACTGGGGCGTCATTAATTCCGTCACCGATATAAACAAGTTTACCATTAGCTGTTTTTTGGGCGAGAAGTTTTTCAAGTTTTTCGACTTTGTCGGTAGGTAACAATTCAGCGTAAAATTCATCTAGGCCGAGATCTTTGGAAATTTTACCACTAATGGTTTTATTGTCGCCCGTAAGCATTATACAATTTTTGACGTTGATTTTTTTGAGAGCTTTTATTGTATATGCGGCATCAGGTTTAATCTCATCGGATATGGTTATATATCCTAGGTATTTATTATCTATAGAAACATGGACAACACTTCCTATAATTTCATTTTTATTATAATTAATATTCATACTATCCATAAGTTTTGTGTTTCCTGCTAAAACATTATTTCCATTTATAACCGCACTAATACCCTGGCCTGAAATTTCTTTCACGTCAGAAATTATTGAAGTGTCTATTTCTTTTCCGTAAGCACGTTTGATTGATAAAGAGATAGGATGAGATGAATAACATTCGGCATATGCAGTAATTTTAAGAAGTTCATCTTTGGAAATAATTTCCGAATGAATATCCTGAACATTGAATACTCCCTTTGTTAATGTTCCAGTTTTATCAAAAACTACAGTTTCGGTTTTTGATAAAGCCTCCAGATAATTACTTCCTTTTACCAAAATTCCATATTTGGAAGCACATCCAATTCCGCCGAAAAAGCTCAAAGGAACGGATATAACAAGAGCGCATGGACAGGAAACGACTAAAAATGAAAGAGCGCGATATAACCATTCGCTAAAAGTATCACCGCTTATCAAAAGTGGTGGAATAACCGCCAAAAAAAGCGCAATAATAACGACAATTGGGGTATAATAGCGAGCAAACTTAGTTATAAATTGTTCAGAATTTGACTTTTTGCTGCTGACATTTTCCACTAAATCAAGAATTTTATTAACAGTAGAATCGGTGAATTCTTTTGTAACTTGTACTGTTAATAATCCATTAATATTAACGCATCCGCTTAATATTTCGTTTCCCGGTAAAATATCACGCGGTACCGCTTCGCCTGTTATAGAGGATGTGTCAATCATGGAATAGCCGTCCTGTACTATACCGTCAAGAGGAATCTTTTCGCCTGGTTTTATAATTATTGTATCACCAATATGAACATCATTTGGGTCAACCTTTGTTATTTCATTTCCGATTTTTATATTAGCATAATCTGGTCTTATATCCATAAGCGCAGAAATCGATTTACGTGATTTATCGATGGCAAAGTGTTCAAAAAGTTCGCCTACTTCGTAAAATAGCATAACCGCGACACCTTCAGGATATTCCCCGATTGCAAAAGCTCCTATAGTAGCAATACTCATTAGTAAATTTTCATCAAATATATTACCCTTTATAATATTCCTAATTGCGCTCCATAACACAGAACCTCCCACAATAAGGAAACTCAAACCGAAAAGAACCGGCCCCAACAATAATATATCAGACTTTATCGTTAAAGCTAAAATAAACAGGCCTGTCCCTAATGTTATTTTTAGAAGGCCTGTCCCTAATTCCTTATTCTTAAATAAATTTAGAAGGCCTGTCCCTAATTTAATTTGAAGGCCTGTCCCTGATTTTATTGTCCCTGATTTTATTTTTTTCATGATTATGATGCTCCTTTAATCTTTCTTTTTTTCTCTGATGTGATTTAAGCCTTTTTCAAATATTTCTTTGACATGTTCGTCGGAGAGGGAATAGAAAATTACTTTTCCGTCTCTTTTGTATTTAACTAAGTTTGCTTGCCTTAATGAACTTAGTTGATGAGATATTGCAGATTTTGTCATATTTAAAAGAGCGGCGAGATCACAAACACACATTTCGTGTTGATCAAGTGCTGCAATAATTCTCGTACGAGTGCTATCACCTAATACTTTAAAAAAATCAGATAGATCGCATAGTTCGTTCTCGCTTGGAATATTTTTTCTGACTAAATCAAATATTTCTGTATGAAGTACTTCGCAATCACAACAAACATCGTTTTTTGACATAGGATTCTCCTTGAATATGTATATATTTTTATTTATGTAACAGTTGAATGAATGCTCAACTGTGTGAAACATATTATAGTTGAACGAACACTCAATTGTCAATATAAAATTTTTTTCTTGCCATATTGTAAAATTTGTATTACAATCACATCTTGTACGAGTCACAAAAAGTTTACAAAATATATACATAAGATACATATGTAACATAATATACTTCAGGAGGAAAAAATGTACACATTGTCAACAGATAAGCTTTTATTTGAAATCACGTCATTTCAAATATATGAGAGAGAGCTTCATTTAGCCCTAAACACTAACATGAATGTATCGGTTAAGAACGGAGCTTTTACCGGAAGTGCAGACTTAAACTTAGATGCCAGACAACTTGCACAATTCGCAAAAAAAATAAAAAACATGGCAGATACCCTAAAGGGAAATGCCGAAATTAAAGAACTTTATGGCAATCGTTCATATATACGTTTTAAAGGAAAAGGAACAGGAATTTTTACGATAAACGGTAAAATTTACGGTGACCGTTCATCAAGATCTATTGAATTTGAGGAATCATTTGATCACGAGCATCTTCGAAAGTTCGCACAGGATATGTATAATCAATTTGCGCGATATGAAAAGAAACGAAATATAAATCCTTTAGGAGGCGTACTTTGTGATAATGAAAAAGAAAGAGCCAAAAACTATTAATAGAAAGTGGTTGGAAGGTTTCACAAAACAACAACGAATAATTGCAAAAACACTTAGCGTGTTAATAATTATATCAATTATTTTTGGCTTTCTTGATGCCTTTAAAGTTTTAGAAAATCCGCTTGGCTATTTTTTATTTGTATTTTTGGGTATATTTCAAATTTTGACCGCAAAGTGGAACAAAGATAATAAAAATATAATATACAATATTCTATGGGCACTTTTAATAATAGGCGGATTTATTCTTTTAATCGTATATTTAGCAAATTAAAATTAATTTCCACATTCTATACTGATTTGATTGAAAAGACCGAGCAATTCTTGAATTGTAAGGTCCTTTTTTTTGTCGCCGGATTTATCTAAAACAATACCGCCCTTATGCATCATAACGATACGATTACCGTAATCCACGGCATATCTAAGATTATGTGTAACCATCATAGTTGTTATATGTTTTTCAATTACAATTTTATTTGTAAGATTCATAATGATTTCAGCAGTTTTCGGATCTAGCGCAGCTGTATGTTCATCCAAAATCAAAAAATCTATCGGAGTTAAAGTTGTCATAAGAAGAGCCATCGCCTGGCGTTGTCCACCAGAAAGTGAACCGACTTTTAAATCCATTTTATCCTCGAGTCCCAGTCCTAACTGCGAAAGTTCCATACGGTAAAATTCCGTCCTCTTTCTGTTTATTCCCGAAGTCAGATTAAAAGATTTTCCTTTATTGTCGGCAAGAGACATATTCTCAAGAACAGTCAAATTAGGGCAAGTTCCTTGAGCTGGATTTTGATAAACCCGACCAATACGCCTATAACGCTTATGTTCTGGAAGATTTGTAATATCTTTACCTCCAATATATACTCCGCCCGATTCAATAGGAATAGAACCACATATTATATTTAAAATAGAGGTTTTCCCACTACCGTTTGAACCAACAATAGAAAGAAATTCGTTGTCAGATACAGTAAGAGAAAAGTCCTCAAACAAACTCATTTGGGTAATTTCACCAGGATTAAAAATTTTCTTAATGTGTTGTAACTCAAGCATTTAAAGCACCTCTTTTCTTTTTGCCGAAAGTACCAAAAACAAGAATAACAAGAAGAAGTGCAGCAGTTAAAATTTTCAAAAGGTTTGCTTCAAGTCCCATTTGCATTGCAAATTGAATACAGAGTTTATATATAATACTTCCGCATACTGCAGCCGTTGTTCCTTTAATAAAACTAAAATGTTTAAAAATAGTAATACCTATGATTACGGCGGTTAAACCAAAAACCATTTGTCCGGTACCCATAGTACTGCTATATGACTGGCTTTCTTGGCAAACCATGCAACCTGCCAATGCAACTAAAGCATTTGAAATAATCAGACCGCGTATTTTTATCTTACCGTTATCAATCGCAAGAGTAGTAACTAAATTAGCATTATCACCAACACCTCGCAAAAGTAATCCGTTTTTAGTCTTAAAATATAAATCAAGAGCAATCTTTATTAAAATGGTTAATGTTACGGTTATTATAAGTTTTCTATATGATATAGAAAGCGAACCCATAGGGATCAAGTCGAAAATATTATCTTTATTGATAATATTCATATTAGAACCAGCTATTTGTAGGTTTATTGAAAAAAGAGCAGTCATTGTAATAATTCCTGCCAATAAATCACGAACTTTAAGACGCACATGTATAAGTCCGGTACAAAGACCGGCAATCGCACCGAAAACCATTGCTATAGGTAGAGTTAAAAAAGGATTTATTCCCTTATTTATAAGAATAGCCGTAACGGCAGCTCCTAAAGGGAAGCTGCCATCAACGGTTAAATCTGGGAAATCCAATATTTTATATGTTATGAAAATACCATAAGCAAGCAAGGCATAAATCATACCTTGAATTAAAGTCCCTATACACAGGTCAATAAAAGTTGTCATGTTGATTATCCTTGTTCCACTGCTTTTGCCGCAATATCGGAAGTAACTGTGATTCCAAGATTATTAGCAGAAGGAGTATTAATATATATTCCATATTCAGAAATTGTTTCATAAGGAATTTCCGAAGCCTTAGCTTCGCCCTTTAATATTTTGGCTGCAATAGCACCAGTTTGAATACCGAGTTGATAATAATCAATACCAGCCGCTGCAACACATCCCAGTTTAACCTGTTCAATTTCACTTCCATAAACAGGAATTCCAGCCTGATTTGTTTTCTCAAGAATACCTGCTAAAACACCTACAACAGTATTATCTGTTAAATTTGATAAACAGTCAACGCCTTTGCTAATCATAGTATCAACCGCTTGTGTAACTTCAGATTGTGCTGTAATGCCTAATGCTTCAATAGTAAAGCCATAATTTCCTGCAACAGACTGATATTCAGCAATAGCAGAAACACTATTTTGTTCACTAGTTGTATAAATAATTCCGATAACCTTCGCATCAGGTTGCATATTACGAATTAATTCAAGCTGAGCAGAAATCGGAAGTTTATCAGATGTACCGGTAACATTTCCACTATCAAGGTTAGCAAGAACGGGATCCGTTATAGCAGAAAAAACAACAGGAATATTTTTATCCTCGGCAGCCGCAAAACAAGTAGTTGCCGATGGTGTTGCGATCCCGCACATAAGAGCAACATTTTTTGCTGCAAAACTTTGAGCAATTTGTATAGAAATTGAATCGTCAAAACCTGCATTTTGATAATCGATAGAGTAATCTTTGCCTTCTACCAAACCTGCATCCTTCAATCCTTGAAGAAATCCTTCTCGACAATTATCAAGCGAAGCATGTTCGCCGTATTGAGCAATTCCGATGACCGGAACTGAATTTTTGTTACATCCGGCAAAAGAAACTGCCATTGTTAAAGTTAAAATAAGAGCTATAGTTAAAGAGATAATTTTTTTCATGATAATATACCTTTCTTTCTGTAAAATATTATAATTTTTTTGCTATTTTTGTTTTGCCATCTACTTTGCCATCGCGATTGCCATCGTTCTTTTAATAAAGTAATCATAATATTTACCTTTCTGCGACTAAAAGGGTATAAAAAAACCCAAACATCGCTTATAACAATGCTTGGGACGAATTATCTCCGTGGTACCACCCAAATTCATTTCCTCCGAGATTTCTCGGTAAAATGCTCTCAATCGTGTACATTATTATACACTTTCCGCTTTAACGCGCGGTTCGCGTCTCCTCTAATCCTATATAATACTATAGTTTCAATTCGCCCTCGAAAGACCATTCACAATACCACAATTTATTGCAATTTCACCATCTGCAACTCTCTTAAAAAAAAGCTTATGTACTGTTACTATTCTTTGTCATAGGTTTTGCTTACGAAAAAAAGAATAGCACTGTATGAATTTTATGTCAAGCTATTTTTTTTATATTTTAGTGATATAATAATAAAGCTAAAGAATTATTAAGAAACACTTTATGATATATTTATAATTAATTATTAGAATACAATAGAAATCAGAAGGTTGGGAGAGAGTTTTTTGAATTATAAGATATTAGTAGCCGAAGATGATCCGGATATTGTTGATTTACTCAGATTATATCTGGAAAGTAACGGATATGAAGTGTTTTCTGCTGATAACGGAGAAGATGCTCTAAAGCTTTTAGAAAAAACACCCATAGATTTGGCTGTGCTTGATATTATGATGCCCAAAATGGATGGATATGAACTAACGAAACGTATTAGACAAAACAGTAATATTCCGATTATTATTTTATCTGCAAAGAGCAAAGATAATGATAGAATATTAGGATTGAACATAGGTGCTGATTCATACATAACCAAACCTTTTAACCCTATGGAAATTATTGCCCAAATACAGGCAAATCTAAGAAGATATTACCAACTTGGAGGAGACAGTTCACAAACGGAAGATTCCGACATTTTAACTTTAGACGATTTGTGTTTGGATTTGGATAAGTTTGTTTTCACGAAAAAAGGTGAAATAATATTTTTAACTCCAACAGAACTAAAAATTCTCACTAAATTAATGAAATCTCCAGGTAGAGTTTATACAAAAGCTCAGCTTTATCAATGTATTAATGGCGAGTATTTCGACAATGATGACAATACAATGATGGTACATATATCAAATTTACGTGAAAAAATAGAAGAAGATCCCAAAAATCCGAAATATATAAAAACTATTAGAGGGCTTGGATACAAAATTGAAAATATTTAGAAAGAAATTTGTCAAAAAAAGTTTGAATACGATATATCTAAAAAGCTTTATTGTTTTTTCTGCTTTTGTTTTATTGATTATAATAATACTAAGCGGTGTATTTTTATATAAAATAACAAAAACATGGAACGCATCATTATCAAATTTAACAGAGTACATTGATGAGCTGAAAAATGATGACTTTGCAAATATTCCATCAAGAAAATTTTCAAATTGCTCTTTTATGATTTTAGATGAAAATTATGAAGTTATTTATAAAAATAATGATTTGGTTGATGAATCAATAAATAAAAAAGAATTAAATTTTATATCTGAATATGAATCGAACTTATATTTTACCGTATCAAATTATACGGAAGATGGGGAAGAAAGATATTTAGTTGCCGAAACAAGTATGAATGAAGATTTAGTACAAACTGTAAAGAGATACAGTATTTTAGATAAAGATTATAACGTTTTATCTGGGACTTTGTTTCAAAATCAAAAATCTTTAACACAAAAAGAATTTAATTTTTTGCTCGGTAATTATTTAGGAAAGTATTATATAACTAAGTATACATATAATACTTATGACGGATGGCCGCGTTTTATAGTGTTTTTTTCACCAGTTTATGATTCTTCGCAATACGACAAAAAAATAATTGATGCTTTTGCAATATGGTGGCTTTTTATTCCGCTATATATTATACTGTTAGTCGTTGCTGTTGTACTAATAAGTAATCAAACCAAAAGGTTTTCAAAGACTTTAAATAGTGCGATTCTTGGATTTTCACACGGAAAAAGGATTAATGTAACTGAATATAAAGGGCCTTGTGAATTTGTAGAAATTGCAAATAACTTTGATATGCTTGTTGGACAGCTGACGGAAAGTAAAGAACAGCAAAAACGATCGGATGGTGAGAAACAAAGGATATTGACGGATCTTTCACATGATCTAAAAACTCCGATAACCGTTATACAAGGATATTCAAAAGCGATTTGTGACGGACTTATTGAAGAAAAAGATAAAGATAAATATATTGAAACGATTTATAAAAAAGCAACTGCTCTTACAGAACTTACGGAATCGTTTTTTGAATATAGTATTATGGAACATCCGAGTTTTGTAATTGAACCTGAAGTATGTGATTTGTGTGAATTCTGTCAGGAATATCTTGCCGAGAAATATCAAGAAATTGAACATGAAGGATTTATTTTATCTTTAAATTTACCGGAACAACCAATATATTGTATTTTGGATAAGAAAAAATTCAGAAGAGTTTTAGAAAATTTGATAAATAACTCTTTGAAATATAATAAAGCGGGAACAACAGTTTTCTTTTCAATAACACAAGAAAACGAGAAAATATATATAGTTATAGGTGACAATGGGATAGGAATTCCGGAGGCTATTATTGATACAATATTTGATCCATTTGTAATAGGTGATCCGGCAAGAGGCACTAATAAAGGAACTGGGCTTGGTATGGCCATAGTCAAAAAAATTGTTGTCGCTCATTACGGAACTATTAAATTAGTGGTTCCACCGAAAGAAGGTTATAGTACACAGTTTGAAATAATATTGATTATGACTTCAGATGATAACAAAAAATAAAACCATTTTATTTATATTTCTTAAGGTTTAGTAAAGAAATAATTAAGAGATATTATATAGAATAATGCATTGAAAATATTTTACAATTAATTCTAAAGAAAAGAGCAATGATTAATGATAAATGTATTGGAATATCTCGAGATAACCGCAAAAAGTTTCGCAACAAAAACGGCAGTTCACGACGAAAATAAAATTTCCACTTATGAAGAACTTGTCAAAGAATCAAAACAAATAGGTTCGTATATATCGAAAATTTCAAAAACAAGGCAACCAATTCCGGTTTTTATGGAAAAAGGAGTAGATACACTTAAAGCGTTCTTTGGTGTTGTTTATGCTGGTTGTTTCTATGTTCTTATAAATCCTGCGTTGCCAATAGTACGAATTGAACAGATACTTGATGTGCTTGGTACAGATTTTGTTATATCGAGTCATTGTTATGATAGCTCCATCGAAAAAAACGAAAAAATTAAAAAGGTTTTTTATTTAGAAGACATTATTAATACGGAAATCAACGAAAT
>Ga0209373_10002968_pt1 | contig 16288 bp, 11 predicted proteins | sample Higcelweek5metaG_FD_187173 | JGI IMG/M metagenome (GOLD analysis project Ga0209373, IMG submission 187173) | Freshwater pond sediment microbial communities from the University of Edinburgh, under environmental carbon perturbations - High... | ecosystem: Environmental > Aquatic > Freshwater >... | reverse complement strand
CCGGCTTGGGGTAGAGGTAGACTCTTTCGACCTTGGCGTCGGGACGCATCATGGCGACTGGCTCCAGAAAATAACGGGAGCACAGCATCGTCGGGTCTCTACCTCATTTGAAGGTGGGGTTCATGGATCACATACGTTCCATCGACGTCTCTGTGGGATTCAATCTACTCCGGCAGCTGTTCCGAGCCAATTGGGAGAACGCTCGATCTGCTGTAGGCGATGGCTTACAGCGCGGGAGAGGCGGGGCTCTCCCGGCGCGGGGAAAACGATTTTTGCTGCGCAAAAAAATCCCTCCACAAGGGAGGGCAAATAGGTACTTGCGCACATACGGTCCTTCAATTCGCTCACTTTAAAGGTAGACCATACTGTGCGCAGAGCATGAAAAAAATTTTTGCATGGCAAAAATCCCCATGATTGCCTGGCACTTATCGAGGCCGTGAAGGAGGGCCGCGGGCGTTCGGGTGCCCGGCAGAGGCATCCACTTGACGGGGGCCGGTGCCGGGTTTGATAGGGGCAAGTCCCGACTGGGCCAACTAGCAGCATTGGCTTAGCCCCCCCGTTCTTGCTTCTCTTTTGAGGGTTGGCTATCTACATAACGTGCGGACAGGAGTTGGTCAGGCGTGACGACATGCGCCGGCCAATACCGCGTCTATCCGACGCCCGAGCACGCCGGGCCGTTTGCCAAGGCCTTCGGGTGGGTGCGTTTCGTCTACCGGGAGAAACTCACGCGTGCCGTTACCCTGGCCGGCTCGATGAAGCGATTGCAGGTGACACAAAAGGATTCTAGAAAAAGTATTTTTGGGCCAAGCGGATGATGGGTGGACAAACCATGCGTTTTCTAAATACCAAGGCTCTCGATCAACTCGATGCCCAGGCCTTTCAGCATCAGCGTCCCTATCCCTGGGTCAATCCCCATGGGGTGCTGACCGACGAGGGGTATGAGGCGCTGCGCCAATCGTTGCCATCCGTCGACCGCTTCGAAGCCAGCTTCGGCAAGAAGCGAACCTACGGCCAGCAACCGCACGACCGGCTTTCGTTGTCCTATACGCCCAAAATGGAGCTGTCTCCCGCCTGGCAAGCGTTCATGGAGGAGATCAAGGGGCCGGTCTACCAGGACTTCATCGCCCGCATGCTGGGCTCTCGCAATTACGAGTTGAGATGCCACTGGCACTACGCGCCAACCGGCTGTTCGGTATCGCCGCACTGCGACGCCCTGTCCAAATACGGCTCGCATATCTTCTATTTCAATACCGAAGAGGACTGGCGTCCGGAATGGGGCGGCCAGACCGTCGTACTCGATGACGGCGGGCGCTTCGACTTTCGCAGCGCCCCCGCGTTCGAGGATTTCGACAGCGCCATCGATTCCACGGCGATGGGCAACTACAGCTTCCTGTTTGTCCGCAACGGCAATTCCTGGCATGGGGTGCGCGGGGTCGCCTGTCCGCCCGGCCATTATCGCAAGGTGTTCATCGTCGTGATTCGCAAACGCCGCTCCGCCTTCAAACGGCTCTACCAGGGTATCTACCGATGGTATCGGCGTACCGCTGCATGACGGCGCGTCGACCGACAGTCCCTGCGAGGTCTTGCGCTTGTGCAGCGTGGCTGGCGCGGGCCGTGCCGGCGCATGCCCCGATGCAACATCCGTCTCGTCAGTGGTGGTCGCCCAGCGCTCCGCCAGCGGAGCGACAAGCGGCAGCCTCACGGGGCTGCCGCTTGTCGAACAGCAGCGCCAGATACTGTTCGACACTGCGCTCCAGGGTGAAATCGGCGCCACGTCGACGCAGAACCTCGGCCGCCACGGGCGCGTCGAGCGCCCGCCGCATGGCGGCGGACAGCGCCTCGGCATCGTTGGGGGGCACCAGTTCGCCAAACCGGCCGCCTTCCAGTATCTCGGCGGGGCCGCTGGGGCAATCCGTGCTCACGACCGGACAGCCGCACGCCATGGCTTCGATCAGGGCATTGCCGAGTCCTTCGAAATCCGACGACAGCACGAACAGGGAGGCACGGGAAAAGGCCGCGTAGGGGTTGCTCACGAAGCCGGGGAGCGCCAGGTCCCCGCCAATCCCAAGTTCGCCGATCAAGGCTTCCAGCTGCGCCCGCTGCCGTCCCTCGCCGAGGATCAGCAACCGCGCCGGCTGCTGCCGACGCAGCAGGGCGAAGGCCTGCAGCAAGAGCGAAAAATTCTTCTGCGGCGCCAGCCGTCCGGCGGCAACGATCACCGGTATCCCATCGCGGGCGGTCAGCCAGGGATGCGGAGCGGGCTCCCTGGCCCTTGCCGCCAGCTCGGGCGTAATCACCGGGTTATAGATCGTAGCGATACGGCCACGCGGCAGCCCGGTAATGGCGCTCAGGTCGTCGGCCACCCCGTTGGAAACCGCCACGACGGCATCGGCCCGGGAATAGACACGTCCGATCAGCGGCAGCAGCGCTCGCCAGCGGGCGGCGCCCTTGACGCTTTTCTGGAGGATCTTGAACGACAGGGAGTTGTGCTCGGTCACCATGACCCGGGTCGATACCCGCGCCAGCCGCTTTGCCCACAGGGCCGTCAGATTGCAGTAGGAGTTGGCGGCGATCAGCGCATCCGGCCGCTGGGCGCGCAGATAGCGGGCCAGCGAGGCCAGGTAGGGAAATTGCCTGTCGGGCTTGTGGGCAAACAGCACGGGCCGTGCCAGCGCTTTCCAGTCGGACCACGCCGATGCGCTCAGGATCAGCAAGCGGCCGCCCAGCGGGCGGGCCGGGTCGAGTTTCACGATGCGGGCGCCGTCCGGCACCTGATCCCGAAAGGCGCCCTCGGCCTCGTTGACCACCATATCGACCTGATGGCCGTGAGCTATGAAGCCTTCCGCCAGATACAGCATGACACGCTCCGCGCCGCCTCCTGCGAAACTCGGCGTGTACAGGGCAATCCTTGGCATCGCATGGTTCTCCCACCGGTTGATAATGTTCCGCAGCGGGCAAGTCGTCCCTCATGTTGCGTGCCGTTCTGGTTCGAAGAGCGGGCTGCGAAGAGCGGTTGTTGCCGGGCAACGGCGCCAGGGAATGCCTGACGTCACGGCCATGTCCGGATTTGGCGCCTTCGTTTCAGGAGCGGATCGGGCGTTCGGCGGCCATGAGGTCCCGGATCGCCTGCAGGGCCCGCGCACGGGAGACGGCGAACAGCTCGGGGGACAGTTTCGGCGTCCGCTCCAGTCCTTCCGGCAGCGCTGCCACCCCGAGCAACTGGTGCACCTGCCCGTGGAGCGGCTCGCGGGCGATCCAGCCCCTCCAGACGAGCCAGTCGTAAAAGCGCTCGAGCCGGGGCTGGTCCCGCGACGGGTCCCGTCGGGGGAAGACTCCCAGCCATCCCTCGAGCGCACTCACGAGACGCTGCATCGGATGCCGGCGCACCGACAGGCGATGCATGGCGACCGGCCGGCCGGTCATGCAGGCCTCGGTCAGCATGGCGACGCTGTCGCCGGTCACGATGAAGGCGTCGGCCTGCGCGAGCAGGGCACGGTGGGGATTGTCCTCGCCGCTGCCGAAGCGATAGCCCCAGGAGGGCACGTCGATGGCGGCCAGCAGCGCCTCGGTCGCGGCACTGCCCGTGCGCGGGCTGGTCGAGACCAGCAGCGAACCGCCCCGGGCCCGCACCGCGGCACTGGCTTCCAGGCCCAGATCCCTGGCCGATTGCGCGTCGAGCGAATAGGAGCCACTGCTGCCGCCCACCAGCAGCGCGATCCATGGCCTGGGCAGATGGGCGAAGCGCTGTTTCCAGAGAGCCAGTTCCTCGCTGTCGAGCGGGTGCTCGGCAATGAAGGGCGCGGACAGGCAGAGCACGTTGTCGTGCAGCGGCAGGCAGTGCTGCGGGGTGGAGATCACCAGATCGAACCGGGACAGCGGTATGCGCGGCCGTCCCAGCATGACCAGGCGCGTGCACCCCTCGGCTCGGCGTTTGATCCCCTGGGCCAGCGCTACCGAGTGCCGTCCCGCGCAGAGCACCAGGTCCGGCCAGGGCGGCGCCAGCGCGTCGATCCGGGTGCCGTAGCGCTGGGTTTCGTACGGCCAGCCCAGGGCGTCGGCCATGTCCAGCAACTGGGCATAGTCGCCGGTGGTTCGGCTCTGCAGCACCCAGACCCTGGGGGGGGCCGTCCGTTGGGCGAAGTCCGTCCGGTAGCGTCGTGCCCGGCCCAGCGCATCCGGACAGTCGAGTTGCCAGTTGCGGTCCGGATAGCGCCGTGCGATGCGCCGCAGCAAGGCTCTCCAGCCCTCCGGGCTGCCGATGGCCGATCCCTTGGGCCCCAGCGCCGCCTTCACCAGGACCCAGTGGCGGCCGAGTTGGAACAAACGGTCGAGCAGCCAGGGAAGATCTTCCACCGGCAGGTGCTCGAGCCCATTCGCGGCGACGACATCCTGCTGCGGCAGATCCTCGCGCCTCAGCGTCTCCATGGACCAGCGGGCCGCCGGTTGCCCGCCGGCATCCGTCGTGCTCCACGCCCCGACCAGCGCCCATTGCAGGTGGGCGGACTCCGGCAGGTGGCGGCACAGCTCGGACGCTGGCACCGCGGGTGCCTCGGCCAGCCGTGCGCAGGCCGGTAGAAAAGCGGGGCTGGGGTGGGCGAGGGTATGGACTTCGAAGCCCTCCCGGTCGGCCGCCAGCTCCAGGCTATGGAAAAGCTCGGCGCGAGGATCGAGGTGGTACGAGTACCGCTCGGGCCGGGGACGCCAGGGCTGCAGGGGCAGGCTCGTGTAATGCAGCAGGCGGGATTGCCCTGGCCGATATTCCAGGTCGCGGGCATGCCAGCGGGGATCGAGGGTGCCCCGGCGGCCGGGCTCGGACGCCGCCAGGCCCTGCAGCGCCTCCGGGCTGAGGCGGCGCCGCGCATCGGCACTCCAGCACGCGGCCATGCGCGCGCAGTCGATCAGCATCACGGTGGTGTCGGTGGGCGACGTGGCCAGATAGCCGTGTCCGTCCATGGGCAGGTCGAAGAGTTCGGCAGGGTCGCCGAGGTAGATCTGGCCGACCTCGTTGTAGAGCGCTCGCCCATGGGCTCCGGCCAGTTCCGGAACGGCAAAGCGGGCCTGGCCGAACCCGTCGCTCCGGGCCGATGCCGGGAGCGCGGTCATGGGGTAGATCGCGTAACGCCGGTCCGGGTTGCGCACGCGCTGGAGGGCGTAGAAGAAAACCCGCTCGGCCCGGTGCTGTTCCGGTCGGGTCGCGAGGAATATGCGCACCTCCGGCATGGGCGGGGCGCCCTCCCGAGCTTCCAGCACGACGGGCGCGATGTCCGGCACCGCCGCCGTCGACTCGCCGGTCCCGACAGCGGGGACGCCGGTGTCTGCTCGGCGGAAGGGGAGAATCCGGGGGGCCGGTGTCTTGTCGAAGAAATCCATGCTTTCTCCCGATAGGCGGGCGAGCGGCCGAAGCGCAGCACGCCGAGTTTGTGATCCATCACGTCGAAATCGCACATGCACAGCCGGGAGAGCGGTCAAGCGGTGTCGATTCGGGGCCTTCAGGCCGAACGCCACTCGGCCAGCGTCCTTACCCGTTAGCCGCTGAATACACCGTCATGGCTGAACTCCGTGTAAACAGATCATCGATTTTTGATGACGCCCGCCCGGACTTCCGATGAAAGCGCCAAGTGTTCAAGCATTAAAGCATTGAATTTTTCCAGTGCCACGGAGGTGGCTTCAAGCGCTCCTGTTCGGCGCGCAGGGTATAGCCCGTAAGGAGTTCGGCCGTTTCAGTTCGGGCGGTCGTGGGAAGTTCGGGCTAATTACTTAGTTGCAACTAGAGGAAATGAAAAAAACACGTAAGGATTGTGAAGAAGATGTTCGAGGCCGGTGCGTTCGGACTCTCAACAAATGACCGGAGCGATGTCCCGCAGGGCGGTGTGCCGCGGGGTTTACGGCGCGGATCGACGAGTCCGGCGAAGTTGGGGGAGGGGATTGGGTTGTAGGGTGGGAGACTCGGAAAAATTCCATTGGTTACCGGCAATCCTCGTTCGACGCAAGAGGGGTATCGCGCGATTGCCCTGCCGCATAGGCCGTTCGTCATAGGCCAATTGTGTTAGCGTGCATACTTTCGGGACTGTCCGAAGTTTCAGCGTCAGTCCGTCAGTCCGTCAGTCCGTCAGTCCGTCAGTCCGTCAGTCCGTCAGTTACGGAAGTTTCCCCATGTCCCCAACACCGCGTGTGACAGTATTCATCCCGGTACATAATCGTCAGCACTACATCGCCACGGCTGTCGACAGCATACTGGCGCAGACCTTCGAGGACTTCGAGCTGCTGGTTGTCGACGATGGCTCGACCGATGCCACCCTCGAGGTGCTGTCGCGCTACTGGGACCCGCGCCTGCGCGTGGAGCGCAACCCGCACAACCTGGGCCTTCCGGCGACCCGCAACCGTGGCCTGGAGCTGGCGCGCGGCGAATACATCGCCCTGCTCGACAGCGACGACAAGGCCTGGCCGACCCGCCTCGCCCGGCAGGTCGAGACACTCGACCGGCATCCCGAGCTGGTGCAGATCGGCAGCGCCTGCGATTTCATGGACGCCAGCGGCCAGCGCATCAAGCGGGTTCGCCGCCAGCCGCTGAGCGCCGATGAGGTGGATGCCAGCCTGCTGTTTTTTTGTGCCTTGACCAATCGCACGATCATGGGACGCACCGCGATCCTGCAAGCGTATCGCTACAGCGAGGACTTCCCGAGCTGCGAGGACTACGAACTGCATCAGCGTCTGGTTCGGACGTATCGCATGGCCAATCTTGCCGACGTACTCGTCTGCGGACGCGAGCACAGCGGCCGCTTCACCCGGCAAAACCATGGGCTGGGCCATGACCGCAAACGGGAGATCAGCCGTCGCGCGCTGCTCGAACTCGGCATAACGCCCAGCGAAGAAGACCTGGATCGCCACTATGCCCTGGTGCGCCCCCGGAAACTCGGTGCCGCCCTGAACCGGGACTATCTCGACTGGGCCGAGCAGTGGCTGGCCCGGATCGATGCTGCCAACCGGCGTACCCGGCGTTACGTTCCCGAAGCGCTGGTACGCGTCATGACCGAATGCTGGATCGATCTGTGCGTGCGCGCTCGCCGCCAACTCGGGCTCGGCGCATACCTGCGCCTGCTGCGCTCGCCGTTGGCCCGGCGCATCCCCGAGGCCATTCTGCATTCCCTGCGCAAGCCCCGTCCGGAGTCGATTCGACTCGGCGAACAGCAATCCTGAACACGTGATTCTGCGAAAAAGGAGTATCAAATGCGTTATCTGGATTTCGAGGCCCTGGAGCGCATGGATGCCAAGGCATTCCAAGCGCAGCATCCCTACCCCTGGACCAATCCGGCCGACCTGCTGACCGAAGAGGGCTATGCCGCCCTGCGCGAAGGCCTGCCGGCCGTCGAGCAGCTCACGGAGGTCGTGGGCAAACGACGCCGTTACGGCCAGCGCCCCCACGACCGCTTGGCGTTGGAGTATTCGCCGACGCTCTCGCTCTCGCCGCCCTGGCAGGCGTTCATGAAGGAGCTGAGCGGCCCGGACTATCGGCAGTTCATCGCACGCATGCTCGGTACGCGTGCCTTCAGGCTGCGCTTTCACTGGCACTACACGCCGGCCAGTTGTTCGGTCTCGCCGCATTGCGATGCCCGCGAAAAACTGGGCTCGCATATCTTCTATTTCAATACCGAGGACGACTGGCGATCCGAGTGGGGCGGACAGACCGTCGTGCTCGACGACAAGGGGCGTTTCGACGCCAGAAGCGCGCCGGCATTCGAAGACTTCGCCAGCGCTACCGAATCGCAAGCGATGGGCAACTACAGCCTGCTGTTCTGCCGGCGCGGCAACTCGTGGCACGGTGTGCGCGAGATCAACTGTCCGCCGGGATCTTACCGCAAGGTCTTTATCGTGGTGATCGACGAGGACCGGCCGTTCAAGCGGCTTGCCAAGAAACTCAAAGGCCTGTTCAAGCGAGCGGCCTGATCGCCGCGTCGTCCGCTTCGCGGATAACTGCCCGATCGGCTTGAGAGCGGGGCCGTACGGCGGCCGGTAGCGCATCGGCACCCCGCACCCCGGCGACCTTGTGCGAACCGGGGTTGCCCGGCGCCACGCTATCGCCGGCCGGGGCTCATGCCGCTGCTCGCCCGGGAGCGGCCACTCGCCACGCGCCGAGCCGCTCAAGCCGTTGGCCGCCGGCACCCGAGCACGCAGATCCTGGCGAACCTTCTTCAGCTCGTGGGCCTCTCGGCCTCCATGATCGCGCGGATCGCCAGGAGCGCTCGCGTCCGGGAAGCGACGAGCAACTCGGGAGGCATTTCCGGCACGCGGTCCAGGCCCCCCGGCAAGGGCGTCACGCCCAGTGCCAGATGGACCTCTTCCATGCGCCGTTCGCGCTTGAGCACGCCCGTCTCGATCAGGCGGTCGTAGAAGCGCCCGAACTTGTTCTGCTGGCGCGGAACGCCGCGGCTGCCGGCGACCGGGTCGATGAGGCCGATCTTTCGCTCGAACGCATGCTTCAGCCTGGCCTTCCAGCGCCGCCGGACCGGCAGGGGGAACACCGCCACCGGCCGGCCGCTCAGGCAGGCCTCGGTCAGCATCGAGACGCTTTCGCCGGTCACGACGAAGGCGTCGGCCAGCGCCAGCAGCGCCCGGTAGGGATTGTCGGCGGCGCTGCCGAAGCGGTAGCTCCACACCGGCGTATCGATGGCGGCCAGCAACGCCTCGGTCGCGGCCTCGCCCGTGCGGGGACTGGTCGACACCAGCAACGACCCGCCGCGGGCCTTGACCGCGGCACTGGCCTCCCGGCCCAGGGCGGTGGCCGTCGACGCATCGAATTGATAGGGAGTGCTGTCGCCGCCGACCAGCAGGGCGACCCAGGGCCGCGGCAGATGGGAAAACCGCTGTCGCCAGGTTTCCAGGGTCGCCTCGTCGAGCGGGCGCGCGGCAATCACCGGCGCCGGCAGATCGACGACGTTGTCCCGCAGCGGCAGCCTGTATTGCGGAGTGGTTATCACGAGGTCGAACCCGGAAAGCTCGGCGCGCGGTCGGCCCACCACCACCAGACGCGCACGCCCCCCCGACTGGCGCCGTATCCAGCGGGCCGGCAGTGCCGTGCGCCATCCGGCACTGAGCACCAGATCCGGCCAGGGCGCCGCCAGCGCTTCGACAGGGGTACCTGGCTGCTTGATTTCATAGGGCCACCCCAGGGCCTCGGCGATGGTGGTCAGCTGCGCATTGTCGCCGGCGTGTTCGCCCTGCAGCAGCCAGACCCTCGGGAGTTCGCTGCCGCCGCGGGTGCGCTGCGCGAAGTCCGCCCGGTAGCGCTGCGTCCGCCCCTGGCGATCCTCGCAGTCGAGCTGCCAGCAGCGATCCGGATAACGCTGCGCCACCCGGCGCAGCAGCGCCCGCCAGCCGCTCGGGCTGCCGATCAGGGAGCCCGAGGGCCCCAGCGCTGCGCTCACCAGAACCCACTGGCGACCGAGTCGGAACAGGCGGTCGACGACCCAGGGCAGGTCCTCCAGCGGCAGCCGCTCGAGACCGCGCGCGGCAATCGCCTCCTGCGGCGGAAGGTCGTCATGGCGCAGTTGTTCCACCTGCCAGTGCGGAACGGCCGCCGCGCCGGCCTCGGCCTCGCTCCAGGCCCCGACCAGCGCCAGGCTCGCCGCGCCGAGTTCCCGGGCCTGGCGGCAGACCTCGGCCGGCGGCGTCGGCGCCTGGGCCAGGTCTTCGCAAGCCCGGGCGAAGTCGGGGGAGGGCGCCGCGGCGGTGTAGATCTCGTAGCCCTCCGCATCGGCCGACTGTTCGAGGTTCAGGAAGTGCTCGGCGAAGGGGTTGATGTTGTACGAGTACTGCTCGGGCGTGGGCCGCCAGGGCTGCAGGTGCAGGGCGGTGTAATGCAGCAGCTTGGATTCGCCGTGCCGGTACTCCAGGTCCCGGGCATGCCAGCGGGGATCGAGTGCGCCCCAGCGGCTCGGCTCGGCGGCCGCCTCGGCGCACAGGGACTTCTTGCTCTTGCGGCAGGCCTTGGCGAACGTCCAGCAGCGGGCCATCTGCGCGCAATCGATCAGCATCACCGCCGTATCCTGGGGCGACAGCGCCAGGTAGGCGTGCTCGCCCATCGGCAGGTCGAACAGCTCGGCGGGGTCGGCGGTGAAGATCTGGTCGACGTCGTTGTAGATCGCCCGCCCCTGGCAGCCGGCGAGGTAGGGAATGGCGAAGCGGTAGTTGGTGAAGCCGGTGCGCCAGCCCTGCCGGTCGAATCCCGGCAGATCGCTCATCCGGAAGACTTCGTAGCGCCGCTGCGGATCGCGCACCTTGAGCAGGGAGTAGAAGAAGATCCGCTCCGCCCGGTGCTGCTCCGGCTGGGTGCCGAGGAAGATCCGTACCGCCGGCGCCTCGGGCGCCCCGGGCCGGGCCTCCAGCACGACGGGCACGATGTTCGGTACGGGGATCGGCGCGTCCGGGGCATTGCCGGCCGGGTCGGTCGATTGGGCGGGAGCCAGGGGCCGATGGGTTTGCGTTGGTACGTTCTTGAGGGAAGCCATAGAGCATGCATGTCCATGCAGGTGGATAGTAGAAAAATACTATTTTCTTTACGCCGCTTGGGTAAAAGCCATGCCGGCGGGGGATGGGTCGGGTTCGCCTCAACGCCGCCAGTTGCGGCCGAGGGCGCGGGCCGGTCGCTCCGGCGATCCGGGCGAAGGCATCGTCGCTGGCGATTCGCCGCATCGAGGCGCCGCAGCCGCGGTTCGGCCCCGTCCCGACAAGGCTCGTCGAACCGCCCGCCCGGTTGCTTGACGCGGATCAGCGAAGAGTATCGCACGAGCGCCTCGCCATTGGCCGCCAGGCCCGACCCTTCAAGGACGGCTATCCTGCACGGAAAGCGCATCGGCTGTTCGCCAGGCGCCGATCGACCCGTAACGCGCCGCGCGCCGGGAAAGCCGGGCCGATCCAACCGAATAACGACAAGAAGGAAGCGTGGAGATGAGCAACCTGCCCGGACTGAATTTCTTCCTCGGCGAGGAGATCGACATGCTGCGCGACTCGGTGGCCGGCTTCGCCGCCCGGGAGATCGCCCCGCGCGCCGCCGAGGCCGACCGCACCGACCGGTTCCCCATGGACCTGTGGCGCAAGTTCGGCGAGCTGGGCCTGCTCGGCCTGACCGTCGACGAGGAGTACGGCGGCGCCGGCATGGGCTATCTGGCGCACATGATCGCCATGGAGGAGCTGTCCCGCGCCTCCGGCGCCATCGCCCTGTCCTACGGCGCGCACTCCAACCTCTGCGTCAACCAGATCCACCGCAACGGCACGCCGGCGCAGAAGGAGCGCTTTCTGCCCCGACTGATCTCCGGCGAGCACATCGGCGCCCTGGCGATGAGCGAGCCCAACGCCGGCTCCGACGTGGTGTCCATGCAGCTGCGCGCCGACAAGAAGGGCGACCGCTATGTGCTCAACGGCACCAAGATGTGGATCACCAACGGCCCCGACTGCGACGTGCTGGTGGTCTACGCCAAGACCGACCCGGCCGCCGGCGCGCGCGGCATCACCGCCTTCGTCCTGGAGACGGACAGCCCCGGCTTCTCGGTGGCGCAGAAGCTCGACAAGCTCGGCATGCGCGGCTCGCACACCGGCGAGCTGGTGTTCCGCGACATGGAGATCCCCGCGGAGAACGTGCTCGGCCAGGTCAATGAAGGGGTCAAGGTGCTGATGAGCGGCCTGGACTACGAGCGCGCCGTGCTCGCCGGCGGCCCGCTGGGCCTGATGCAGGCGGCGATGGACGTGGTGGTGCCCTACATCCACGACCGCAAGCAGTTCGGTCAGAGCATCGGCGAGTTCCAGCTGATCCAGGCCAAGGTCGCCGACATGTACACCACGCTGCAGGCCTGCCGCGCCTACCTCTACGCGGTCGGCCGGCAGCTCGACGCGCTGGGCGCGGGGCATGTGCGCCAGGTGCGCAAGGACTGCGCCGGGGTGATCCTCTACTGCGCCGAGAAGGCCACCTGGCTGGCCGGCGAGGCGATCCAGATTCTCGGCGGCAACGGCTATGTCAACGACTACCCGACCGGCCGGCTGTGGCGCGACGCCAAGCTCTACGAGATCGGCGCCGGCACCAGCGAGATCCGCCGCATGCTGATCGGCCGCGAGCTGTTCGACGAGACGCGCTGAGAACACTTGATAGTGCCCACGCTCCCGCGTGGGCAGCCCCGGACGGACGCTCGGCGTCCCCAGGCGGCGCTCCCGCGCAGGCGCGTGGGAGTGCTCGGAACGGCATCAGGGAGCTAGCCCCATGGCCATCCTGCACACCCAGCTCAACCCCCGTTCGCCGGAGTTCGCCGCCAACGGCGCGGCCATGCGCGAACAGGTCGACCAGTTGCACGCCCTGCTCGGGCGCATCCGCGAGGGCGGCGGCGCCAAGGCCCAGGAACGCCACACCGCGCGCGGCAAGCTGCTGCCGCGCCAGCGCATCGACCGCCTGCTCGACCCCGGCTCGCCGTTCCTGGAGATCGGCCAGCTCGCCGCCTTCGAGGTCTACGACGAAGACGTGCCGGCCGCCGGGCTGATCGCCGGCATCGGCCGCATCGAGGGCGTCGAGTGCATAGTCATCGCCAACGACGCCACGGTGAAGGGCGGCACCTACTACCCGCTGACGGTGAAGAAGCACCTGCGCGCCCAGGCCATCGCCCGCGAGAACCGCCTGCCGTGCCTCTACCTGGTGGATTCCGGCGGCGCCAACCTGCCGCGCCAGGACGAGGTGTTCCCCGACCGCGAGCACTTCGGGCGGATCTTCTTCAACCAGGCGACCCTGAGCGCTGCCGGCATCCCGCAGATCGCCGTGGTGATGGGCTCCTGCACCGCTGGCGGCGCCTACGTGCCGGCGATGTCCGACGAGACCATCATGGTGCGCAATCAGGCGACCATCTTCCTCGCCGGCCCGCCGCTGGTGAAGGCCGCCACCGGCGAGGTGGTGACCGCCGAGGAGCTGGGTGGCGCCGACGTGCACTGCCGGACCTCGGGGGTCGCCGACCACTACGCCGAGAGCGACGAGCACGCCTTAGGCCTAGCCCGGCGCTGCGTGGCCAACCTCAACTGGCGCAAGCAGGGTCGGCTGGAGAGTCGCGTGCCGCGGGCGCCGCGCTACCCGGCCGAGGAGCTGTACGGGGTGATCCCGAGCGACGCCCGGCAGCCGTTCGACGTGCGCGAGGTGATCGCCCGCCTGGTCGACGACAGCGAGTTCGACGAGTTCAAGGCGCTGTTCGGCCCCACCCTGGTCTGCGGCTTCGCCCACCTGCACGGCTATCCGCTGGCCATCCTCGCCAACAACGGCATCCTGTTCTCGGAGGCGGCGCAGAAGGGCGCGCACTTCATCGAGCTGGCCTGCCAGCGCGGCATCCCGCTGCTGTTTTTGCAGAACATCACCGGCTTTATGGTCGGGCAGAAATATGAGGCAGGGGGCATTGCGAAACATGGCGCCAAGCTGGTCACCGCGGTGGCCTGCGCCCGGGTGCCGAAGTTCACCGTGATCGTCGGCGGCAGCTTCGGCGCCGGCAACTACGGCATGTGCGGCCGCGCCTTCGAGCCGCGCTTTCTGTGGATGTGGCCGAACGCCAAAATCGGCGTGATGGGCGCCCAGCAGGCCGCCGGGGTGCTGGTGCAGGTCAAGCGCGAGCAGGCCGGGCGCGCCGGGCAGTCTTTCTCCGCCGAGGCGGAGGAAGCGATCCGCCAGCCCATCGTCGAGCGCTACGAGCGCCAGGCGCATGCCTTCTACTCCAGCGCCCGGCTGTGGGACGACGGCGTGATCGACCCGGTGCAGACCCGCGAGGTGCTCGCCCTGGCGCTGTCCGCCGCGCTCAACGCACCCATCGAGCCGACCCGCTTCGGCGTATTCCGGATGTAAGAGGCCCCGACCATGACCGACTTCCAGACCCTGCAACTCGACTTCGACCCGCGCGGCTTCGCTACCCTCTGGCTCGACCGCCCGGAGAAGAACAACGCCTTCGACGCCGCCATGATCGGGGAGCTGATCCTCGCCCTCGACGCGCTGAAGGAGCGCCGCGAGCTGCGTTTTCTCGTGCTGCGCGGGCGCGGCCGGCACTTCTGCGCCGGCGCCGATCTGGCCTGGATGCGCGAGGCCGCCGCCCTCGACTACGCCGCCAACCTCGCCGACGTCCAGGCCCTGGCCGAGCTGATGTACAACCTCTACCACCTCAAGCTGCCGACCCTGGCCGTGGTGCAGGGCGCGGCCTTCGGCGGGGCGCTGGGGCTGATCGCCTGCTGCGACCTGGCCATCGGCGCCGTCGATGCGCAGTTCGCCCTGTCCGAGGTGCGCATCGGCCTCGCCCCGGCGGTGATCGGCCCCTTCGTGGTGCAGGCCATAGGCGAGCGCGCCGCGCGCCGCTATGCGCTGACCGGCGAGCGCTTCGACGGCGCCCGCGCCCGCGAGCTGGGCCTGCTCGCCGAGTGCTACCCGGCCGCCGAGCTGGACGCGGCGCTGGAGCAGTGGACCGCCTCCCTGCTGCAGAACGGCCCGCAGGCGATGAAGGCGACCAAGGACCTGCTGCGCGAGGTCGGCAGCGGCGCGCTCGCCCCGGCCCTGCGCCGCTACACCGAAAACGCCATCGCCCGCCTGCGGGTCGGCCCGGAAGGCCAGGAGGGCCTGCGCGCCTTCCTGGAGAAACGTGCCCCCGCCTGGCGACTACAGGAATGAGAGGCTCGCAGCTACTTTTTCCGACCCAGGCGCCTCTGCAAGTCGGCAGGGGCGATATACAGCACCTTGCGTCCGTCTTTGGTCGCCAGCAGCAGCTTCAGATCGACCAATTGGTTCAGATGGGTACGAGCCGTGTTGTCGGTGATGTCGTAGCTTTTGGCGACTTCGCGCGCGGTGAAGATCCGCCCCGGCTCGCGGGCGGCCTTCTTGATCAGATCCTTCTGAACGAAGCTCAGCAGGTTGCCGAATGGGGTGTTTTCCAGGAGGTGCACGATCTGCTGGAAGTCGTTGCTCTTGGTTTCCAGATAACGACGCAGGTCGTCGAAGGCACGCAGGATGATGTCCAGCTGAAAGTCGATGAAATAGGTCAGATCGTTGTCGTCGGTTTCGCTGTAAAGGTAGGAAAGACCGTAGCCGCCAGGATCGTCCTTGAGCAGCCTGCTGATGGACACATAACGGAAAAGCTGATAGTCGCACTTGAGCATGTACCAGTAGAACAACGCCCGGGCGGTCCGGCCGTTGCCGTCGCGGAATGGGTGCTCATAGCCGATCATGAAGTGCAGGATGATGGCTTTCACCACCGGGGCGATGAAGGTCGAGCCGGCCATCCCTGTGTGGTCGCCGTTGGCGAAGTCGCACAGGGCCTGCAGGCGCTCGGGAAGTACGCGGAACGGAGGAGGCTGATGGGCGATACCGCCGTCGCCGTCATCCACATAGATGTCATCGTCCAAGCGCAGTTCGCCGGGTACTACGGCATTGCCGGTCGTGCCGCGGGTGGCGATCCGGTGGAAGTCGAGCACCTGGTCGACGGTCAGCGGCTCATTCCTGACCCGCTCGGCCTCCTTCAGCAGCAGGTAGTTGTTGAGGATCATCCGCTCGTCCTCGTCGACCGGCTCCCGTTCTTCTTCCAGCATTTTCTTGGCCACTTCCCGGGTGGTAGCCGCTCCTTCCAGCTGGGCGCTGGTAATGGCTTCCTCCATGAGCAGGGCGGAAACCAGGAAATGCTCCTGGATCCCATCCGATGCCGCCTCGCCGGCCACGGCACCGACATTGCCCCCGGCCGTCCTGACCACCTGGTGCAGCTTGGCTTCCATCGCGGGCGTGATGCAGTAGTGGAAGTCCCGGCCGGCAGCATCCTTGAGTGGGATGGTCTTTTGCTGGAAAGACCGCTGCAGCTTGATCGCCTGCCAGATGTCCGCCGCCTGATCCCGGGGAACCCGCCACTTCAGCCTGTCCCAGTGCAGATAGCGGCCCTTGGCGTCGGTAATGCCGAACTGGCTCAGATAGGGACCGATCCGGTTGAAATCCAGGGCATCCATGTCGAATGCAGGAGCACGCTCAACTCTTGGTTTGGCCATGTCGTACTCAATTTTCAAAATTTGATTTTTCCGATGGAAGCTTGGTGCATAAGGACAATCGAGAAAGTCTTTTACCTCTTGAATAGCGGGATTTTGAGAGAGCAAGGCTCAATATAGGAAAATTGCGTCAACTATTGCTAGGGCCTGTTGACGATTCACATGGGGAGCCACAGGAACCCACAAGCCATGGCCACCATGCTCTCGTAATTTCGCTTCAGCTTGTCGTAGCGGAACGCCACGGCGCGGTAATGCTTCAGCCGTGCAA
>Ga0209373_10002964_pt1 | contig 16291 bp, 8 predicted proteins | sample Higcelweek5metaG_FD_187173 | JGI IMG/M metagenome (GOLD analysis project Ga0209373, IMG submission 187173) | Freshwater pond sediment microbial communities from the University of Edinburgh, under environmental carbon perturbations - High... | ecosystem: Environmental > Aquatic > Freshwater >... | reverse complement strand
TCAACTTGTCAATTTTTACTTTGATTGTCTTCTTGGCCTTTTCTAGCTGCTTGATCGTAAAGCTGTCTCCACGGTTATGTCTCAAATCGGAAATGCCGGCTACGATATCGTCTATCTGTCGCTGAAGCATACTGTGCTGTCGTTCGAAACTCATAGGAATCTTTTCGAACTGCGAGTGACCGATGATAACAGCATCATAATCGCCGGTTGCGATACGACTGCAAAAGCGCTTCCGTTTCGCAGGCTCGAAATCCTTCTTTGAAGACACAAGGATGTTGGACGCCGGATAGAGCTGAAGGAAATCTGCCGCCCACTGCTCGATCAAGTGATTGGGAACAACAAATAGACTTTTCTGCGTGATCCCGAGTCGCTTTGTTTCCATAGCAGCCGCGACCATCTCAAATGTCTTTCCAGCTCCTACAACATGTGCAAGAAGCGTATTCCCTCCGTACAAGACATGCGCGACGGCATTCACTTGATGGGATCGAAGTAGAATCTCTGGACTCATCCCGCCGAAAGAAATATGTTGTCCATCAAATTGTTGCGGACGCGTTGAATTGAAGAGTTCATTGTATCGCTTGACAAGCCTCTCTCTTCTTCTGGGGTCTTTCCAGATCCAAGTAGCAAATTCTGTTTTGATTAAATCTTGTTTTTGCTGAGCAATGGTTGTTTCTTTTCGATTGAGCACGGAGGTCTTTTTTCCGTCCGCATCAGTATCCGTATCGAAGACGCGAACGTCGCGAAGGTTTAATGTTTCTTCGATGATCTTATACGCGTTCACGCGGTCGGAACCATAGAGCTTCGTAGCCTTGATATTCCCGTAATCTCGTGACTTGTTCGATATGTTCCAGTCTGCCGTAAGCGGCGAATAGTGAACTTCCATGTAGTTGGATACCCAGAAAGGCGGCTCAATCAAGTCAGAAATGAACTGCTTGACATCATCTTCAGGAATCCATGTTGCACCCAGTCGGACACTGATTTCACTAGCTGTTAAGGGTTGCGTCTGGACGCTTTGTAGTGCTTTTACATTCGGTAGATAGACGGGATCCGTTTTGGCAAATTGTTCTGCAAGCAAGAGTTTTTCTCTGACATTGCCGGACAAGTAAGAGTCCGCGGTTTCAAACCGCAATTCCGAATCGGCAGCTCTCATTGGATCACGGAAAATGATTCCAACCAATTCGCTTTCTATCGCATCCGGAGACAGCCCCGTAAGCTCACACATATATGGCATATCGACTTTTGCCTTTTCGGCAAGAGAAACAGCCAACGCTTCAACACCCGTACTTACGTGCGTTACGACCGTGTGCTTCTTAATCGTTCGCTTTGTAAACATGTCAGCCTTCTTCTTAAGTGATCCGTCCTCGTTGAGTTCTTCCAAAGCACGAACGAGGGGGAAAGACGAATCTCTTGCGAATGCCTGAATATTTGCTCGGCTAGTGACCAATCCGTATGTTTTTGTAAAATCGTCGTAGATCGTATTGAGGCGCAACCGACATGCTGTGATGGATTCATCACTGTAATCATTCATCTGATACTCAATCAGTTCTCGGATACAGTCACGAATCGGGATCATCCCCTTGATGCGTTTCTCGACCATTGAGGATACAGTCTCTTGCTTCATTAAGCTGTTCTCACGGTAATAGATATCGCCCTCGACCACGCAAAAAGAGTGATTCCGTACATCGGGATCCGCAGGAATGGATATCACTTGTACTTCTGCCGTTTCTTCCTTTTCCTGCTCACTTATTTCGGCATGGATTCCTGTGATAGCTTCGGTGAGCAGTTCAGATAAAGGAACGTTTTCCTTCGGTATACATGCGGTATCTGGTCTTCCAAATTGGTTTGTGACTTGCACCAGTTGTCCTAGGATCATTTCGGGATGATCAACAAAGTATTGGTTGACCGTGACCCCTTCATCTGTTGTTGAGAGGTGTATCCAGTCTTGATCGAGATCCACCATCCGCTCTCGCTTCTGGAAGAAAAGTATGTCAGACGTCACTTCCGTACCCGCGGCCTTAAATGCATCGTTCGGAAGCCGAATGGCACCCAGCAATTCAGCACGACGCGCTATGTACTTACGGACAGCAGGATTCTGCTTATCCATCGTGCCTTTACTGGTGATGAATGCAATAACACCACCGGGGCGAATTTTGTCTAACGTCTTTGCAAAGAAGTAATCATGAACAAGAAAGTTGTGCTTGTCATATCTCTTGTCAGCGATTTTGTATTGACCGAAAGGTACATTGCCTATCGCGATGTCGAAAAAGGAATCCGGAACTGGGGATTCTTCAAAACCTTGAATCATGATGTTCGCGTTCTGATACAGATGCTTGGCAATCCGCCCGGATATAGCATCCAGTTCCACTCCGAAGAATTTAGATCGTGACATGGATTCCGGGACACAGCCGAAGAAGTTTCCGATACCACAAGCAGGCTCTAGGACATTCCCCGTGCGAAAGCCCATGCGCTCAATGGCCGCATAGATAGCGTGAATAATGACGGGAGAAGTGTAGTGTGCATTTAAGGTAGATTCGCGCGCTAAATCGAATTCATTCTCTGACAGTAAAGCCTTCAGCTCGCTGTACTCGTTCGGCCATTGCTTCTCGTCAAAAGCCATGGGAATGCCACCCCACCCGACATACTTCGCAAGGATTTCTTGTTCACTGACGGTCGCAAGTCGCTCTTCCGTTTCGATCTTCTGCAATAAGCGTATGGCGGAGACATTCGCGATGTATTTTAACTTTGGACTTCCAACTCCAAGGTCATTCTCCGTGATGCGAAATGTATTACGGACTTGTGGAGACTTCGGGATAACAACCGATGGATGCTCGGGTTTCGGTACTTTCTTTTCCCAAGAAGGAGAAAATTTCTCTTCTGAAAAAAGGTGGTCATTCCGCTCATCCGCGTGAAGAATCTCTTCAAATTCCGATCTTTCTATGGCATGCTTTCCGTCTTCTTCAAGACCGATGGTAATAAGAACAGACGTTTCGTCGAACTCTTCGATTTGCGCGAGCTGTTCCTCTCCGGAAGGCGAACTTACTATGACCTGATCGCCTTCGCCGTATTCGGCTCTCCCTGTGAGCTTCTTGTCCGATTCTCCGATACTCGATACATCTTCTCCAAGGATGGTTCGTTTCTGTCGAAGCTGGCTGTTCAGGGGGTTCTCTCCGACTTTCTGATCAAAGACAGATCGGGACAACGTCTCCGTTAAGAGAGGATAGCGACTGTCCTGAAGAACCACTTCGTCTTCTCCGCAAAAAAGAACGAGAAAGGAATCTGTCCCGACAAAAACGGTATCTCCCACAAGGATCTCCATGGGCTCCGTGATCGGTGCTGATTTCTCTTCTTCCTCTTGTAAGATTCTTCCTCGCCCGGCACACCTAGGAAGAATCGGAGAGGTGTACTCCTGTTTCTTGAGAATGATTTGGGATTTCTCATAGGGAGAAAGATATCGATCTGTCTGAATCAACATGCGGATTCTTGCATCGATCTTATTCCATGGAACAAGAACTTCCGCGTCAGCATTGTCTTGATCATAGATGCGAATACGGATACCTTTGGCATCATGATCGGCAAATCCACGTTGACCACTCGGCAAAGAGATGGAACTACCACCTTGTCCGTATTCCTCTTTCAGAAACTTTACCGAGTCCTTAAGCTTGGGGAAGTCTTTATAGAATAAGAAAATTCGATACTTACCATCCTCGATGCCTGAGCCCAAGCGAAGAACATGATCGACGTCATTTTGAGGTAAGAAAAAAGCAGAGACTTTAGAAATCTCTGCTTCTGGTTCTATCGCTGTGTTTGAGAAAAGGTCTAGTTGTATACGAGTTCTCTGAGAATCATCTGTCGTTCGGTCTCTTGGATGTTGGTCAGCATTCCCACGAAGCCCAACCAATCTTCCTCCTGTTTCTTCCGCCCTTCTTCTGATCTCTGTATCTTGTCCATCTTCTCGAGCATCCGGTCCCACCGGTCGTTCGCTTGCTCGTCGATCATCTTCAGGTGCTGTCCCAGCGTTCCGGCGTACATCATCTCGGATAGTTTCTCCATACGGTTCTCCTTCAAGAATCGGAGACGCAGTCTCCCATATGTTCCCAATTCTACTGGTTCCTGCTCCGGATATTTCACGTTCGGGATTAGGAACTGTCCCTCCAAACGATATGTTCCTCCCCTTTCCTCGAACAGGCTCTTCTTCACTACTGGTGTGTATGTCCCGTCTTCCAAGAAGTACTCCACTCCTGTTTCCGGCATCGTCATTCTTTCCATCTTCAAATCCTCCTATACTATCTTCAACTTCCTGTGCCTGTATTGCCTTTTCTGCATCGAGTATCTCTTTGATAACAAACCTTGCCGTTTCGCAAACACCTTGCCCGAATATATCGATAGCGTTGATACTCAAAAGATCTTCTAGACCAATCAAATCATTAGGTGGAATCTGAGGGATTCTATCCAACTCACAGCGAGTACATACCATGTAGAATGCGGAGAGGGTCATGCACTTGATCATCTTGGCGTCGAAATCAAAAAAACTGTCCGTAATATTTGTCTTTAGTATATCACAATACTCTCGATAATAATTTATAGTTGCATATTGCGTCTGAAGAAAAATCGCTGAAAGGTAGCTCTTGGCTTTCTCTTCCGTGCCACGATTGTTAAACCTTTCAATAATGGCGGACTCTGTCTTACTATTGTGTTTCCATAAAGAAAACGGTTCGCCAGACAGACTAAAGGTGTCGCTCACATCATACACAATCCGGAGAGAAACATTTCCCTCCTTATCTTTCGGATCGGACAACAGAGGAATTCCTGCCGTTCCATTTCTGATCCGCCTGTGCAGGATGTTATTCCATTCCTCATACGTAGCACATGCTGTTGCGTCAGGTTTGTATGAGTGAATGATTCTCTGATCGGCAAAAGAGTACTTATAATGCCAAGCAGCAGTCGAGAGAAAAGAAAGCCATGCATCCGAAGACTGCGTTATGCTATGAGCGGTGGATGATAGTAGCTCTTGTATGAGCTCAACGGTTGAAGCCATGCGACGGATCCTCCTCGTCTAATAATTGTGCGATGCGGTGCGTACCAAATTCGGGACAGGGTATTAGCCCGCCCGTCGGCACAACACGATATGCTGAGATATCTTCGTTTCGAGATAGAACAATAACATCACCGGCTGAGAGTCTCAGGTTTGGGTCGCTCTTGATTTTGTGCAAAACGAGATCCTCGTTCCAAGACCAATGTAAAGGTTCGGAGAAATTGCAAAGATAGTCGTCGAAACTGCAATGATCGTTTGGCGGTTGAAACAGAAAGAATCTGCTTTCCCGCGGTTGTCTTTTCCGTTTGAGAAAGGGAAGTGAGAACGCTATCTTACTCATCCGGATCGGAGATGGTTTTGCAATAGGAGTTCTTTTCAAGGCTTCTATTTTCTTGGTATCCCGGGCAATCTGTTTTGCGGATTTCTCCTCAATTTGCTTTGCCTTCACGGATAGCCTTGCCGCCTCTCGATCTTTCGCTTGCTCAATTCTGAAATCTAACTTCTCCTGTGCTCTCTTCTCCTGTTCTTTCTCGTGGGAAAGAAGTGTTGCATGGCGCAACGCTATGTCCGCTTCTTGTTGCGTCTTCCTCTCGATCTTATCTTGTTCGATACGTTCCATCTGTGCTTTGATTAATGCCTCACGGGCTTTCAACTGTTCTTGACGCTTTTCAAGTGACTTCGTAGCAAGCTCTTCTCGGTACTTGCGTTTCGTCTCGCGAGAAATTCTTCGAACGGCAAAATGATGTCGAAAGCGAAGGAGAATATACTTGCGTTTTCGATAAAAGAAAACTGCAATTGCGATAAAAAGTAAAAATAATGGAGAAAGGATGAGCGTTCGAAGATTCAGTATCGAGGATACGTCCAACGAATTGTTTATGTCGGTTTCAGGAGTGCCAGGACTCAATTCGCTTATCACGGTAACGCTCGGTGGAATCGTCGGGAATGGACTAGAAGCCGTTGCGTTTATAGGAGCGGGTGACAAAGTGACGGTAACTGTCTCCGGAACCACCACGGATGTCTCTGTAACGCTCTCAGAAGGCGTTATAGTTTTCGTTGTGGATGGAGACTGTATTTCTGCTGTCGTTTCCGTGGTAGGCGTTGAAGGGCGTGTAGGCACGACAGTCGGATCCGGTGCCTGCGTTGGAGCTGGTTTCTGTGTTGGTATCGGTACTGGCGTAGCGACCGGTGTCGGAGTAAGAGTCGGCACAGGTGTCGGAGTAACGATTGGAATTGGAGTAGGAGTCGAAACAGGCTCCGTTCCCGAAGGCGAATCGCCTGCAAAATTACCAAAGGACTGATCATTCGTGACCGCTATTTGAAAACCGTTGTCCGGATTTCCCACGATGTTAATTTTCCATTTACCTGCCGTGGCATACCGAACGCCTATTTTGATATGACCTTCCGAGGCTTGATAGGCCGCGCCGATCGACTGATCGTAGGTAACACCTTCCGGTGATACGATGGCAAGACTTGACACGGAGCCGGTGAAGGAAAGACTGAATACCGCGTATTCCATCGAACTGCTGATGTTGATGGAGTAGTTTGCATCCGCGCAAACTGGGCACGTAAAAAGAAAGAGTAATAGCATGGCTGTCATAATGGCGGATAGTCTGCACATATACGTTTCTCCTCCTTCGTTTTATGTCTGAATTCTTACTGATGAATACTTGGTGCATCACAAAAAAACAATTGCTATAATGGCATTGGAATTATGGTTTGGATCCTGCCGCAAGGCAAACAAAAAGGCCGGTTATCACCGGTCTTTTTGTTGCCTTTGCAGGAACCATCTTAAGCTTGCTTCTTTCTCTTGAAAATCAATATGGCAAGAACTGTAACAGCAAGAGCGATACATCCCGTTGCTAAAACCGTGAACAGAGGTGATGAAACTTCACCTGTCTTAACCACAATCATCGAATCAACGAATCTCACGGTACCAAGGACGCCTGAGCTAGTCCCAACTGTAATGGTAACCGGATCAGAATCATTGTTGTGACCATCAGGGGCGGCGATCTCTGTGAAGATATAACTCTGTCCCCCGAGAAGTCCAAGCACCAGCGTTGTACCACCAACCCCAGTCTCACCCTGCGTAACGATCGTTGCGTCTTGAGGAGCTTTGATTTTATCCGACACAAGAGCGACGTACGCCATGCGAGATGAATCATAGTACATCGAAACAAGATTCCCTGTCGCAACCTCAGTTACAGTAAACTTCATCCCTGCAAGAGCTGTTCCAGATGTATTCGTCTTCTCTATCGTTGTGGTTGTGAAATCGTTCTTTTCTCTGAAGGTGTAAATCATACCATTGGAAACACCACCAACAGCTATGATGTCCGAAGATACCGCATAGCCCGGCCACGTAGAGATTTCTTTCAGATAATAGTCACCGGACATAACATATACGAAACCATACCCATTGATGTCTGTTGTAATTCGTGCAACCTCTTTTCCAGACTTCATCTCGTACACACCAAACACGACTCCGTTCATCGGCGTAGAAGTGCCGTCCGCTGTCACCTTGTAAACCTCAACCTTGCCCATCTTCTGGTTCACCAAGGTCAATTCAGATGTGGAATACATCTCACCGTCTTTAGGTGTCAGGAAGATATTGAATGAGGATTTGTCAGCAAGCATGTATCCTGTTAATGTCTTCGTTTCGATCAACGTGTAACTTCCAAACGGAAGAACGATCGTTTTCGCATTCCCTTCAGAATCCGTCGTCAGAGTATCGACGAGTGTTCCATCCTTGTCATAAACTTCAAACACAACCCCCACCATAGGAAGCTGTGTGTCGGCAGCGAGTTTGTGAATTGATAAAATACCCTGAATGCAACGGTTCATGATCGGTTGACCGTCGTTTAAGGCTGCACGGACAAGTGTCGTTTCTCCGTCTGTGTCCGGACTTACCGTAAGTGGCCATACGCTTGTCTTATCCCATACCACGCCTTCTGTAACCTTCAGCTCTTTGGCATAGTACGCACCAAACGGGAGGTCTTTGGTTGACGCGGCCTTACCGTCTGCTCCCGTGATCAGGAGATCCACGAGGCTGTCCTTCTTGACGATGACCGTACCGTTCGGGGACAGGATGTCGTTGGTCGAGTAGAGTCCGAAGACAATACCCTGCGCCGCGACAATCGATGTCTCGTAGTTGCCGGCCGAAGCATTTCTTGTCATGACTTCCTTCTGCTTCTCGACGGCGATTGCGACGTCCTGCTTACTATCCTGCATCGCCTTGCCCTGGGAGATCACAGAGATGGTCTGATCGGCATAGGCGAAGTCAAAGATTAGGGGATTTGCCGCTAGGGTCTGTCCCAAAGGTGCGGTCGTCTCACGAACGATGTACTGTGCGGTACCGTCCACTCCCAGAGGAAGTTCGTCCATTGTCGCGATGAACCTGGTTCCCGTGCTATCGGTAACGGCAGTTGTCGTCATCGTGCCAACAAAGTCGTTCGCATGATAGAGGATGACTCCGTTCACATCCACGATGTCGTTCTCGCCGGCATAGACCATGAATACCGCACCGTTCATCGGGCGCTGATCATAGTAGAAGTCATAGACCGACAAAGGATTGCCACTACTATCCGTCAGAAGGTTTCCGGATGCATCCTTCGCATCGACCTTCGCGGCCGTGATCAAGGTCTCGCCCTGCTTCTCGACGGAGAGCGAACAGGTCTGACGCTCGTTTGCGAATTCTTCCGAACGGACATCTTTGCCCATCGAGACAGTGACAATAGAGGATCCGTGATCGGACATCCGGACGGTGAAAGGGTACAATCCCGTAGCAAGCGTGTATCCGACCGGGGCCTTGGTCTCCTTGATGTAATAGGTTCCGACAAGAAGAGGCATATCGTTCAGGTCGATTTGTCCTGTGCTGTCAGTGGTGAACTCACTCTTCCCTGTGCTGTCGCTAAGTATCGTCACCTGATCCGCTGCGAGAATCTGGAACGAGGCTCCCGCCAGCGGGATCACAAGTCCTGTCTCCGCATCGGTCTTGATGATGCGTAGGTACTGCTCGTAGATCTCATTGGTGCGCTCATACGTGTAGTGCTGATTGGCCGTCGCTCCGATCGTGACGGTCCAGGGCTGTACGAGGAAGGTATCCGCTGTCGCGGCGGATGATATCTGCTCACAAGTGTAGGTGCCATACGGAAGAGGATGCGTAGATCTTCCGATCCCGTCTGCTCCGGTCGTGATGACATCACAGGTATCTGCTGCCTTGGGATCTCCTGCGAGGGCAGCAGCATAGTTAGCGTAAGATGCCGGATAAATGACAAACGTCGCTCCCGGTTCCACAGTGCGGTTATCCGGATCTGAGGCGGGCGCCCGGTACTTCTGGATTTCGATGTCACCCCAATGTGTATCATTCACGAGATTTAGAACCTGGTTATCGTTGTTGACGGCTCCCACGGTCACGGTGCGATCGGCGACCGGGATTGTCCCTGCCGGTGCGGAAGACTGATGCACCGTGTACGTTCCGTACGGCAACAGGCCGGTTCGTGCGTAGCCGGTTGCGTCGGTCGTAATTGATGAACAGATCGCACCGGCATTGACCGCATCCGTATAGGTTGCATACACCGAGGGGAAAACCTGAAATATTGCGTTAGCTTCCGGAACATCGACCGAGAGATTTGTCATCTTGTGGATCTCGACGGTTCCCTGGGTGATCTGGTTGTCGATGTCAAAATACACAACATCCGCGTGCGCGGCATTTCCGGAGTCATCCACACCGATCTCAAACGAACGAACGGTGGTATCAATGACCGTCCCTACTGGGGCGAATGTCTGAACCAGGGTATAGTTGCCATGCGGAAGAAGGATCGATCGATCGTAGCCGGTAACGCTGGTCGTAAGGGTATCTACCACGACATTGGAAGCGTTTCTGACCTCGAAGATCGCGCCGACTTCTGGGAAACGAACCGAGCCGAGCCGGGTAAACTTCTGCACATCGACATAACCGTCGCCCTGCTCATTGAAATACGAGTTCGGTGGATCGGTCGGTCCGTAGACCTTGACCGTAACAACCTGATCAGAGATCGGGAACATTCCGCGAGGGGCTACCGTCTGATGGAGGACGTAATCCCCCAACGGCAAGGGTGTTGATGTTCCAAAGCCGGTTGCGTCGGTTGTGACCGTTCCGATCGGAGCGCCTGCGGCTACAGCCGCATCATACGAGGCGTAGGTCGTCGGATACAAGACAAACGTCGCGTTTGCTTCCGGGATGTCGCCTCTGTCCATGGTGCGCGTGACCTTGAAAATCTGTAATTCGCCCATTCCTTCGGGAAGATCCTTTGACGCAGGGTCCGATACCTGACTAGAGCTCACGGCCACCATCGTCTGTTTCGTCTTATCTGTTTCGGATTGAGAGATGTCGAATACGTGTATATTATCTGTAGATAAATTTGTGTATGACATGAGTTCAATATGATGATTGGGATCGGCAGCATACGCAACCGGATCGGTCATACGCAAATGCAGTAGCACATCTCCGGTAAAGGTGGGACCACCCTCAAGTGATATGCCAGCCGGAAGACGAGTGACTGCCCAGGAGTCTGTATCCGTCTCATCTACTTGAACTGTGCAAAGAAGCGTTCCGTTATTATATACCCAGCTACTTGGATCATATAGAAAGACATTTGGATCAATTACCGTTTGATTCACGCCGAAATTATACAAGACCTTAGCAAACGACAAAGCTCCTTCGTGACCGGGTGCGGTAACACGATCAATGAAGGTATGATCCCAACTTCTCCCTGCGCCATTATTCAAGCAGAAAGATTCTAGCCAATGAATGGCAGCTTGTGTGGCATATCTCGCATCGTCGGGAGAAAGTCCATTCGTATTGAAAGGAAAGCCATGTTGAATAATTGATTGGATGCCTCTCATATAGTTGATGTCGTCAACGGAGGAATCGTTGAAATCGTAAAGATTTGCGTTGGGGGCACTGGCATACGCATCAACGCAGTATGCAACTTCGTTGTTGCCTCCGTTCGCCGGACGCACATAGTAGAATCCGGTATCCATATTGTTTCCGGCAGGTGTCAGAAAAAAACTACGCATCCCTCCTGGCACTTGATCAATGGTCACTTGCGCAGGTGCAGTCCATGCAACGAGTGTCGATGTAGGGACGAGTGAAACAAGCATCGTGAGGGTAATTAGTAGTGAGAGCAGTCTACGGAATTTGGTCTTCATGTGTTTCCTCCTTGGTTGAATCATTGATTTCATGTGTATGTCCGTGTAGGACGGCGGGTAGAATGACAAGAAAAAACCGCCTTGTTTTCACAAAACGGTTCCTGTATCGGTGTATGTAGGAATTGATCTTACGGAGAAGGTGTAGGAGTGTCAGAAGGAGTCGGAGTTGCTGTTGTTTCTATCGAAATGACTGCGGTTGGCGCAGGAGTTGGAAAGTAGGACTCTTCAAGCTCAATATATATCCACCCATCTTCAATCCAGCACGTTATTGAAACAACTTCACAAGTTCCTCTAATTTTCCCCTTAATAAATGCATCAATGTACTGCTGATCACTATAGTAGTACCCAAGCTCATAGCCCTTCTGACCACTACCATTCACCTCTTCACCGGGGAACCACAACCCCTGGTCCTTACAATACTGGATGATCCCCTCGCGGATCGCGTCGGGGTTCTCCGTGTATCTGGGTGTCGTAGCCTTGGTGGTCGTCGGCGCGAGTTCAGTCGCCTTGGTCGTTGCCGCCGGTGCGGTGGTCTGCGTCGGCTGTGACGTAGCCTTGGTCGGCGTTGCGGTTGGAGCAACCGTTGTGGCTGCCGTCGTCGCGCTCGTCTCGGGCACGGTTGTCGGCACCTCAGTCGGGGTGATCGTAGGTTTATCCGTCGGCTTGGGTGTCGCGACCTTGGTCATCTCGGTTACATCAGCCGGGTCAGTCTCCTCAGAAAGCGTCGGAAGAGTATCCGAAACCGTCGTCTCGAGGACGCTGGTGTTTCCCGCACTCACCTGTTGGCACGAGCTGACACTTGCTAGAATTGCTCCGATGATCAACAGTATCCAAATCTTCTTCATAAACATACGCTCCTTATCACATCTTCACCTTCACAGTATATTGGATAACATAGCTCGTCAAGTCCGCCAACTGTTTGATTATCGCTCCAATTCCTCTCTTTCTTTTTCGCGGGGCTTTCGCGGTTCCTTCAATTCTGTAGAATCAATGCACTTTTTTTCGGACTCATTCACTTTGTTAATGGATTCTATCTGCTTTACCATCTCATCGACTTGTTTCGGATTTTCCGCAATCTGTTGCAAGTGATCAATGGTATCCGTTCTCCCTTCTGGGGAGGAAAGATAATCCGACATGTAAGAGACGCGGAATTCCCTGTTGGCAAAATCTTCGGCATTATCGAAAACCTCTCCGTATCCAAAGGCATCCTTATCTAACAGAAAGGTATCAACCTGTTCAGCTATATGTTGGACGTCTGCCCGCGATATATGATTTCCGCTAAGCCCCTGTGTAAGAATTTCCACCGGCGACCACCTTCCATTGATCTGTTGTTCACGTGTCGGAACGACACCATCAATTCCCCACTTAAAGCCTTCTTCCTCCCGCTTTGAAAGTATGCCCATCAGCTCGTCACAGTGATAAACCGAAGATCCAACAACAACATGTGCACCATCTCCATATGGCTTGATTGCTTGGCCTCGTTTCCATCCTTCACACCAAATTTCTGTACCTGCTTCAGGAATCTCCCATGAATCTCTGGTATACGTCTCGTAAGACTCTCCGGGATTCGTCATATCAAACCATTTATTCAATTTTGTTACAGTCATGATTGATCTCCTTTCCCATTAAAAAGAAATAATGTAGCTTACTGAGTTGAAGTCGGGGCACATAGATTCTAGAGGCAAGGTTCCGTCCTATTAATATTCCTCCGCTTCTGCACATTATCCTTTCGTGTATCCTTTGTCTTCTCCGCATCTCGCTCAAAATAACTATCAACAAACTCATGCATTTCGCGTAGTGAACCTGCACACCACTCTTCATATCCCAACGTAGCGGGATATTCATCATCCGGATGAAACGCTATTATGTCTCCTTTCTCATATCCCCCATATCCCATTTTCAAATCACGATCTGTAATTTCGAAAAGCCGAAAGCGTTTATATGACCCAATAGATTTCATCTACATACCTCCTCATCACTAATTTCGCTATCGCGACGCTTTGAAGGATTCTCAACATCTCCGAAGCTGTGAGCAGATATAAGGATGTTACTTGACCGTGTTTCTGCGTGGTTCAACTTGTCTCGCTTACCCAACAAGTCATTCTGAACAAAGAACAGCTCATCGATTGTACTGCACTCAATTGTGTCTCCATGTGAATCCACCAGTCCTTGAACGAGAGAATGCTTTACAAGCGAGAAATTATCGTTGATCCGCGCGGTGTATTCTCGTGCCATAAACTTTTGGTTCTGAAAAGCGGCCTGAATTGATTCTTCTGAATAATGCTCAGTTACATCACGCCAATCGTTATAGGAAATACTTTGCAAAGCAGCGGAGTAATCGAGGATGTCATTTCTCGGTAGTGTCTCATCATGCTCATGCGAACGAAGAACAAAATCAACGCTTGCATTTTGCAAGCTACAAGAATAATGTCCGAAATCGTATCTCCACTGGTTATCGTCTTCAAGATATCTGGCAATCCAAGTAACATAGGGTTCCGGTGCCTTGCGGTTATGGGCGAGGACAATAGCTTTATTTGTAGAACAGGCATGCGATTGAATGATTGTGTACCCTTGGTTATTTCGGTTCTCAATGTTGATATCCATTAAACTACCTCTCCAAGTCTTCGTGATTTGGCTGCTTTCTCTTCTCATCTTTTGCTTGATTAAGACATGGCTTGTTGAATTTAAGCAACTCTCTATACTGAGGGTTAACAAACGCGCTGAATGTTCTTCCTTGGCTGTCTTCTACCCACTCATCGAATGTCTTTTGTGAGTGCAGATAAACGGTTTCCACCAAAGCGCCATGTTCATAAAATCGAATCATTCCAAACATCTTATCCGCATCTGGTGGTACTCCTCGATAGCAAAATGTCATTCCTTCAGAAGTTCTAAAACTCTCCGCTTGGTCATTATTAGTTGGGTCGAAGTAAGTATTGTGTGCATCCCACGTAGAAGGCCATGTATAAAGCTTATCTGTATTCACATCTTCAATATGGTCACGATATAATTCCCGTCCGAGACGATCGAAATGACCGACAATCTTGGTGCCCGGAGAGAGATAATGTGATTCACCATTTACCTCGTCGACGATCAGAATATTCGGATCGGTTTTTAAAACTCTACCAAAAAGCACCTTGTCACTATCCACGAAACGGATATAGAGGAACTCTTTATTGGCGATTCCGATAAACGTATTTTCCTTGTCGTAGTATCCCGGAACACTCGAAATAAGATTAAGAGAATACGGCAATAGTTCCTGTTTATGAGCCTCAGGCTTATCGTCAAAGATATGCTGTTGCCCTTGCATAACAGACAAGATATCCTTCTCGATTATCCCGGCTGTCTTGTCATACCGTATCCGATCATATCTCCATGTGCCGGAGCTGTGATTGATGCCGTTTAGTAGCTTTATTCCACGAGCGGGCGGTTGCCAGAGCAAAAGATTCGTCGTGTAATCATCAAGCAGGTAATCATTACGACGAATTTTATCTGGAATGAAGTCCTTCTTATCCTGTCCACAAGGTGGAAATATACGATGATCGCGAGGAATCTCCGGAAGGTATTTATCAAGCCAAGCGTTTTTCTCTTCCAGTGCATATTCGCTGTCAGATAGCACAGATGAGAGAATGTAGACTTCAACCTCTTGATTGGCCGTAATGTTGCGAATTGCTTCGACAACGTTTGTATTCGGTTTCAAGTCATAAAAATAACCCTGCTCATACAGGGTTTCGAGTTTGGTTATTGGCTGAAAAACGGCTAAAGTTCCATCCATATCTACAAATAAGCGTTGCATCATATTCACCTCTCTAACTCTTTGTGTTTTGCCTTTCTCGCCGCTATAAACTCCTCTTTTGAAATTGCACTAACAGACAGAATCCGATCATAGGAAAACCGTGTCTTTGTGATAGCATCCGTTTTTCCTAACGATGCCGCAACATACTTCTTTCCTGTTATGAGGTAGCGGACTCGATATGTGATCTCGTAGTACTCCGTGTGAATCACTCCTTAAAAAGAAAAATCAGGTATCATGGTCTTTCATAAACTGCTTATAGTCTTTGATCGATATCCTGAAATAAGCTATCGTCAGTGGTATACAGACCACGATCTCGGCAATTGCGTTTATAACTCTGGCATACATGAGAGCCATCATGTATGTAGACTGTATGTATGCTCCTGTGCTTTCTGCAAATACAAGGATTACCGTTGTAACGAGGTATACTGTACTCCCTGCTAATATTCCGCTCATAAGCAACAAGTAGTATCTTTCTTTGCGACCATCTTCTTTCTCTATTCGGAGCAGCTTGGTTTTTCTAATTATTTGCGAAATGAGCAAATAGAGAACCGGAAGGAAGAGAATGGCAAGAAGAATTGCCTCAAGATTCATTAACCTGTTCCTCCTTAAAATAAAATCAGCGCTCAAGATCTAGCTCCCTTTACTACCGCGTTCCCCAATATACTCGCGTCGCCGTAAATTCGTGCCCGCCCAGTAATAACAGCAAATTCGCCAACCTGCGTAAAACCATTCACAGCCGACGCTTCACTTATAACAGCATTCTCCGAAACCGTCGCATAGTCCGTGATACAAGCACCATTACATACATAAGCGTCTCCATAAACCGTTGCATCATCAAACACCCACGAATGATCTGTTTGTGATAAATTACTTTCTTTTTCTAAGAATCCTCCCAGATCACCTGCACTAACTTCTTCCGAACAGACACCATGCACACGAAATGTAATGCAAGCACGAATACGATGAAGAAGATGCCCTTCACACTCGGTTGTTTCGTCGGTAAACTCGAATTTCTTGAGCGCTGTTTTTTCCGATTCTTCCAGCTCAAACTTCCAGTATTTGTCAATCCGTGAGCGGATTTCTTCCGCTGAGCTTCCCTCAAACTCTGATGATAAATCAGAGAGATCGGGGTGATAGCGTTCATAATCCGTTCGTTCAACTGCCACAAATTGCCCTTTCTTGAATTCATCGCAATCCTTATTTAATTCGAGTATGATGTAGCCACGATAGGCTCCATGCTCGATCATTTCAAGGTGATCGTTCAAATGCAGTTCGTATCT
>Ga0209373_10002963_pt1 | contig 16299 bp, 7 predicted proteins | sample Higcelweek5metaG_FD_187173 | JGI IMG/M metagenome (GOLD analysis project Ga0209373, IMG submission 187173) | Freshwater pond sediment microbial communities from the University of Edinburgh, under environmental carbon perturbations - High... | ecosystem: Environmental > Aquatic > Freshwater >... | reverse complement strand
CGTGATAAATTGCCTAAGAAGTTACCAAATTTCCAAACAACATTTTGGGTGCCTTCCGATATTTCCTGATTTTTTATTTTCAACATCAGAATTAAATACAAGGTATTAAGCGACAATTCTATATCATGGTGGTCGTATCCCGATTTCTGCCTGATTAATTCAAGATCGGGCAGAATATCAACATATAAACGACTGTATTCTTGATCGATATTTTTTTCAATAAGGGTAAGATGAAACCTGTTTAATTCGTCGGTGAGGTTAACTAAAAACTGCAAGTGACCTGTTTGCTGTTTCTGCTCTTTTTGCATCATCAATACAAGGTTTTGATACCACTGCTTAATTACATTTCTTTTCTCATCACCAACGCGGTACTGATTTACAAGAACCTCCTGAACCCTGTCCATATCGAGCTTGAGAGCGCGTATCATATCTTCGATCTGCCATAAGTAAATGATGTATTCGGCAATGTTGGTTTTCCTTTTTTCCTGTGCAATAATCATATTTACCGATTTAAGATGCTTCAATTTCAACTTTAAACAAATATAAACCCTTTAGGTAGAATGCAAAATCAATTTTCCTAATAAGTTTTGAGCTACTTTGGCTAGAAACAAAACAAAAGTGGGCTCCAATTTCTTGAAACCCACCTAAAATATCTTAATTAAACCTATTTTTTACGAATTGGTTTTTGTGGTTGCCGTTGTTGCATTTGTTGTTGTTGTTTTGCCATATCTTCTAGCCGTTGTTGAAATTTCGATTTCACAACCGGCTTTTTTGATTTACTGGCAGACAACAATTTTTCCCTGACCTTATTTTCATCAACCATGCTGCGGATAATAAAGAACTGGCCAATTCCGAAGATATTCGAAAGGAAATAATAATAGCTTAACCCTGATGAATATGAGTTCAAAATGAACATGAACATAACCGGCATAAAATAGAGCATGTACTTCATACCTGGCATAGCGCTGGTATCTTGTGTTGATCCGGTTAATTTTGTCTGTAAAATTGTTGTGGCGGTCATCAACAAGGTAAATAAGCTGATGTGATTACCATATATACTGCTCAAGATTGGAATATGTGCCGCCCATGAAACAATGGCATCATAAGTCGACAAGTCGGTTGCCCAAAGGAAACTTTCCTGCCGAAGTTCAATAGATCCCGGGAAGAAAAAGAACATCGCCATCAGAATTGGCATTTGAAAGAGCATTGGAAGGCATCCACCCATAGGGTTCACCCCAACTTTCTTATACAAAGCCATGGTTGCCTGTTGGCGGTCCATTGCTTTATCAGCCGGAAATTTCTTGTTTATCTCATCAATTTCAGGCTTCAACGCTTTCATTTTAGCTTGCGATACCTGGGTTTTGTATGTTGGGTAAAAAACAATAATCCTGATCAGAACAGTCAACAAAAGAATGATTAGCCCAAAATTGGCGATCTTACTCCTCAGAAAGTTAAATACAGGAATAATAAGGTACCTGTTTATTTCCCTGACAATAGGCCACCCAAGGTCGATCAGCTTTTCCATATCCTGCCCCTGATCTTTTAACGTCTGGTAATGGTTCGGCCCAAAATAGAACGACATACCATATTCCTGTGTTGACCGTGTATCGAAAGGCAATCCAATCTCTGACTTGAAATAGGCTACATAAGGAGATTTTGCATCTTTCTTATCGGTCGAAATCATAGCATTTGGAAATGATTCATCAGCCATAATAACAGTTGAAAAGAAAAGCTGTTTGAACCCAATCCATTTAACGGGTGTTTTGAGTTCTTCACTATCTGATTTGTTTGTTTTCAAATAATCGAAATCAGAATCTTTAAATTTATAATAAACAGTTGTGTAGCGGTCTTCACCGTAGGTTGACACCTTTTCCTGACGTGGAACATCGAAATTAAAGTTGAAATTTAGGTAACCGGTATTGGTGTTTATAATTTTTTCCATTCCAACCATACGAACATCAAATCCTACGACATACGAATTATGGGAAATGGTATAAACATAGTCGATATAATGACCGTTACCCGCATCAAGGCGCAAAGTCAAGGCTTTACTTTCACCACGATTCTCCTCGTTGAATTTTATCCTTCCCTCTTTCCCTTTTGGTACAGAAGGTCCAATAACCGAAATCAACTTCTGGTTCTCAAGAGGTTTGAAGAATAATTGATCGGTTTTGATATTTCGGTTTTGAGCAAAAAAGTTAAGGTTCTGTTCCGATTTCCCCCCTTCAATCAAATATAAGGGGGAAGAGTTATAGCGTTTATAATTCTTCAGTTCTACAGATTGAACTTTTCCTCCTTTTGTAGAAAGGGTTAGTTTCAACAGATTGTTTTCCAGAACAATAAAATCTTCCTTACCCTCGGCAGAAACACTAAAGTCGCCATAAAGATTTCTTAGTCCTGAAGAAGCACTGGCGCTATCTACCAATCCACTTCCCGATTGGGCCCCAGGAGAAGTCAGTTGTGCAGCCTGTTGTTTTTCAATATCCTGCTGCATTTGTTGCTTGACCAGTTCTATCGAATCACGCTTGTGTTTTGCGGCTTCAATTTGTTTTTCTGATGGTTTGTTGATGTAATTGAAAATCATCAAAACTGCAAAGATCAGTACAAACCCTATTACCGTATTTACCGTATTTTTATTCATTCACTATTTGTTTTCTACTTTGTATTATAGGTGATTTAATCAATCAAACAATTACAACTATTTTCCAATTTCTTTACACGCCCTTACAAATTCGACGAAAAGAGGACTTGGACTTAATACCGTGCTGCTATATTCAGGGTGATATTGAACACCAACAAACCAAGGATGTCCTTCAAGTTCCATCGCTTCAACTAATTTTGTTTCAGGGTTGACCCCAATCGGTTTAAACCCTGCCTTGATGAAATCGTTGAGGTATTTATCGTTGAATTCGTAACGGTGACGATGGCGTTCCATAATCAACTCCTTTTTGTATGCATCAAATAATTTGCTCCCTTTTTTAACCTCACAGGCAAAAGCTCCCAACCTCATGGTACCTCCCATGTTGGTAATACTCTTTTGTTCTTCCATCAGGTCGATAACAGGGTATTTTGTCACTTCATTCATTTCGGTCGAATCTGCTCCGGCCAACCCAATTACGTTGCGTGCAAATTCAATTACAGCAATCTGCAACCCCAGACAAATACCCAAAAAAGGAATATTATTCTCACGAGCATAACGGGTTGCTTCAATTTTACCCCTGATACCTCTGTGTCCAAAACCCGGGGCAACAACAATTCCCCTAAGTCCTGAAAGCATCTCCTCGATATTTTTGCGGTTAACTTCTTCTGAATGAATATAACGCAATTTCACTTTGCATTCATTCATTGCCCCCGCATGAATAAACGATTCTGCAATTGATTTATAAGCGTCGTGCAATTCGACATATTTTCCAACCAATCCGATCTCTATTTCCTGCTTCGGGTTTTTATGCTTATCCAGAAAATCGTTCCAACTATCTAATTCGGGTTCTTTACCCAACGACATCCCAAATTTCTTTAAAACCGTGACATCCAGCTTCTCTTCCTTCATTTTCAAAGGGACTTCGTAAATGGTAGAAACATCCATTGACTGAACGACTGAATCTTCAGCCACGTTGCAAAACAGGGCCACTTTTTTCTTTATCCCATCGTTCAACAAATGTTCGGTACGCAAAACCAGAATATCGGGCTGAACCCCGTTTTCAAGAAGTGCCTTAACAGAATGTTGCGTCGGTTTGGTTTTCAACTCACCTGTAGCTGAAAGAAAAGGCACCAATGTAAGGTGTACAACCAAAACATTTCGACCCATTTCCCATTTTAACTGTCGAACAGCCTCAATATAAGGTAGCGATTCAATATCGCCAACAGTACCACCAATTTCGGTTATAATAAAATCATATTTGCCTTTGTTTCCAAGGAATTTGATATGCCGCTTTATTTCATCGGTAATGTGCGGTATAATCTGCACCGTCTTACCCAGATAATCGCCCCGACGTTCTTTATTGATTACGGTTTGATAAATCCTTCCCGTAGTTATATTATTTGCCTGGGAAGTGGGAATGTTCAGAAAACGCTCGTAATGCCCGAGATCAAGATCGGTCTCAGCACCGTCTTCAGTAACGTAACATTCACCATGTTCATACGGGTTCAATGTTCCGGGATCAACATTGATGTAAGGGTCGAGTTTTTGGATGGTAACTGAAAACCCCCGTGCTTGTAAAAGTTTTGCAAGCGATGCCGATAAAATCCCTTTCCCCAAAGAGGATGTTACACCACCGGTAACAAATATATACTTCGTTGACAACCTGTTAAAATTTAAAGGGTTTAAAATAAAAGTTGCAAAGATAACGATAAAATGAATGAATCTAAAAATGAAATTTCATCAAAAGAGAAGCGGCCTAAAAAAAATTAGACCGCTTCTTTTTATCTATTCTTCAGTGTAATCGACATCATCGATTACCTTGATTTTGTTTTTCAGGTAAATAATCTGTTCCTCATTATTTTGAATCTTCTTTTCAACATCCTTGATCAAAGCTTCTGCATTCTTCGAATTGGCAAAAAAACCGATGTTATTCTTAAGGGTAACCAAATCGCTTTCTATTTGCCTCAATTTAGCAACGTACTTATCACGCTCGGCAAACATTTTATTGTTCCCCTTAGAAGTTGCCTTCCAATCCGTCATTTTATTTTTGAACTTCGCCAGATTGCGGTCTTTATCTTCAACCCGCAATTTATCGAATTGTTTATTTATAGCATCGCGGAAACGTTTCTGTACTCCATCCTTTTCTTGAATGGGCACATGCCCTATTTCGGTCCAACGACGCTGAAGATCCCGTAACGTTTCAAAATCTTTTTCATCAGAACCAGTAGATTCAAAAGCAGTAACGGTCTCAATGAGTTCATTCTTAATTCTTAAATTTTCAGATTGTTCTGAATCTTTTGAACTAAAGAAATCTGTTTTATGTTTGAAGAAATGATCGCAGGCTGCACGGAAGCGCTTCCAAATAATATCAGATTGTTTACGTGGAACTGGACCTATTTCCTTCCATTTCTTTTGAATATTAATAAACTCGTCGGTGGCCTTTTTCCAGTCGGTACTTTCTTTCAATGCTTCAGCCTGAATACACAGATCAATTTTTAACTGAAGGTTGTTTCCTTGTACCTCTTTGTGTTTTGAATAAAAGTCGCGTTTTTTGTCAAAAAATGCATCACACGCTTTTCTGAAACGGTCATAAATCAGGCTATTTTCCTTTTTAGGGGCAAATCCAATTGTTCTCCAATATTTCTGAAGTTCAACAAGATCTTTCGATTTATCTTCCCAATCCTTATGCGTAGATGGTTCATTTTCGAGTATTTCTTCTACCTTTTCACAAAGTGCTGTTTTAGCATCGAGATTTTTCTTTTGGGTTTTCTTCCTGCTTTCGAAGAACTCCTGATGCTTTTTATTAATTAATGTGGTTACTGATTTAAACCGCTCCCAAATATCTTCTTTGTTATCGCGGGGTACAGGACCAATTTCACGCCACAAATCATGAAATTTTTGAAGCGTATTGAAAGCTTTAATAATTGAGGGTTCCAATAAAAGCGCTTCAGCCTTTTCACACAAACCAATTTTTTCTTCCAGGTTTTTCTTCAGATCAAGATCGCGCAATTCTTTGTTAATCTTGATATAATCGTAAAAATTTTCAACATGGTGATGATAAGTTTCCCACAAGTCTTTCATGTTGGCTTGCGGCACCAAACCTATATCGTGCCATTTCTGCTGTAGTTCCCTAAATTCCTGAAATGTTTTATTAATTGATTCTTTCCGGTTAACCAGATTTTTAATCTCCTCAATAATCTCTATCTTCTTTTTAATATTTTCTTCCTTTTCGGATTCAATATCTTTGTTGTGTTCCAGTTTCTTTTGCCTGTATTGTTGCAACAGCGCTTTTAAATCCTGTTCGTAAGGATCTGGTTCTGGTTTGAATTCTTCTTCAAAACCACCTTCATCAAGAAATTTTTTCTTCTCTTCCTGAAGTTTCAGTTTATGTTTCTTGTAAAAGCATATTTTTATGCTTTCAATCTGACCATATATTTCGGTGAAGCTTTCGACATCGAGCAGATTACGCAGCTCGTTAATCAGTTCAACTTCAGAATAGTTTGAATAATCGGGAAATTTCGAAGAAGATAATTCATCATCTAAGATGACGATATCGGAATGAATCTCTTCATCCGCAAATTCATCTTCATCAAAGATTTCATCACTAACTGGAAGCAGAATATCTTCACTTTTTTCTTCTTCAGCTACAACCTCCGTAATTGAAACCACAGGTTCAGCAGAAATTTGCTGATCGGTATCAACTACATTGTCTGCTATTTCTTCTGCTGTTTCAACAGCTTCAGCTGATTCTACTAACGTTTCAGGTTCAATATTCTCAACTTCATCAACCGCTTCCACAGTCATTTCAGACACCTCGGCTACTACTTCTTCAGCAGATTCAATCACTTCAACAGGTTCTTCAACCGCGGTTTCTTCTGATACAACCTCTACGGGTTCCTCGTCGGTTTGTTCTTCAACAGTAACATCAGCATCAACCGATTCTTCGGTCAATGGTTCTTCGGTTTGTTCTAATTCGTTAACCAGTTCTTCTTCAACAATTTCCATTTCCGAAACAGTGATTTCTTCACTCTCCTGAGATTCATCAGTTAAGTCAGCATTGATTTCATGAGTATCTTCAGCATTGATTTCTGAATCATTCACCTCGACCCGAGTTTTTGAGTGCAATTTGTCGTTAGATTCCATTCTATTAAATATTTGAGTACAACAATTTATGTTTTAGAGCCTTATTCTTCAAAAGCCTACGAAAATAGATATTAAATGCTAATACTCAAAAATTTTAAAATAAATTTTAAGGGAATCGCGAGGTTTAAAGAAAAAAAATTGACCGGATTGAAACAATCAAAACACACGATGAATAATAAACAGTAGTTTTCCTTTTTCAGATTTTTATTTAGAAATAGGTAATCTTTTCGAATCGACTAAATTTGCAAAAAAAGTAAAAGCATGAGAATAGATATATTGACTCTTTTCCCGGAAATATTTGAAAGTCCTTTTAGCCAATCAATGATCAAAAGGGCGATTGAAAAGGGATATGTTGAAATTCACATTCATAATATTCGCGATTATTCAACCGATAAGCACCGCAGTGTTGATGATTACGCTTTTGGCGGAGGCGCCGGAATGGTGATGATGATACAACCAATTGAAGATTTGATTTTGAAACTGAAAGGTGAACGGAATTACGATGAGATCATATTCATGACGCCAGATGCCAGGGTTTTTAATCAGAAAGAGGCAAATAAAATTTCCATGCTCAACAATTTAATAATCCTTTGCGGACATTACAAAGGCATTGATCAACGAGTTCGAGATCATTACATTACCAAAGAAATTTCGATTGGAGATTATGTACTTACTGGCGGTGAACTTGCTGCTGCTGTGGTTGTCGATAGCGTAGTCAGGCTCATACCCGGGGTACTTTCCGACGAAACCTCTGCCCTCTCCGACTCATTTCAGGATGGATTGCTGAGCCCCCCAGTTTATACACGCCCGGCTAACCACAATGGTTGGGAAGTTCCTGAGATTCTGTTATCGGGTAATTTTAAGAAAATTGATGAATGGCTCGAAGAAAAATCATTGGAAATTACACAAAGGGTAAGACCAGATTTATTGGATGAGTAATACCCATAAATGTACTGAACGGATCTCTTCTTTAAATAAAATAATCTAAATCAATCCGTTAAGAAAGCTATGGCAAAAACGAACCTTAGCGATTGCAAAGCAGATTATATGGACAAAATTTACATTTTTGATCATCGTCGGTTTGCGAAAAAGATATTTCCTGATTAAATATCTCTGTAAATAAGAGAATTAAATATTTTTCAAACTCTTCCGAATACTTTTGATAAACCAGATTATTTCCCTCGATTTGAAAGATTGGGTTAAATTCGCTGGTAAAAACTGATCGTGCCCCATAAACCGATGGTACAACAGGAATTTCGGTTTGCAATTGCTCAAATACCGAATACGCATAAAACATGGTTTGAAATGCAGCTTTATTTCTCTTTTCTGAAGACAGGAAAAGTGATTCCACCGATTTGACCTGTACATCTGACTTACCCGTTTTATAATCGACAACCCTGATAAAATCGCAGGTTTGATCCAAACGGTCGACAGTGCCTCCGATCTTTAAGGAAACAACCTGTTCCCCAATCTGAAACTCGAACGTTGTTGTATATTCTTTTTCAAGCGACAACAACGTAAAAGGGGTAATAGTTAAATCGTGATGAAGAATCTTAAGAATATATTTATTCAAAATATCGAATATCAACAAGTTTTTCCCACTCATATCAAAACTTCTACCTTTAAAAAATTCCTCTTTCAGAGCTTCAGTAAGATGCTTTGAAAGGTATTTTTTGTTGGCCATCAGGCTTTTGATGTCATCAGAAGAAATTTCTTTTCCGATAAATGGTCGGTATATGCCCTCCATCGCAAGGTGGGCAATTCTTCCGAAAATTACAGGATCGATTTCTTCAAACACCTCATCTCGTTCCCTTATACCTTCAATATACCGAAAGTAAAATTTCAATTTACAATCGAGATAGGTATTTAACATTGTAGGTGAAATAGTTTTGGAGAATAAAACAGATTCCAATTGTTGCCTGATTGTTGCAGTTTTAACAATCTCAATAGGTTGACTTTTAAAAGAATCGAAATTGAATACAGCCTGTTTCTCCGTAATCGTCAAATGTTTTGCCTCATATTTAAGTTGGGTGGCATACCTGCAAACCTCTCCTCTCGATAACCCTTCTGTCCTTGAATCGTATACCAACGTTACACGCCTTGCTTTCTGTATTAAACGGTAGAAATAATAAGAATACATGGCATTTCGGTGTTCAATCACGGGCATATCAAAACCTTTTCGCAACGAATAGGGTATAAAAGAATGTTGGTTTGGATTTCCGGGAAGTTTATCATCGTTGAATGAAAGAATGATCAGGTTTTCGAAATCGAGGCAACGGGTTTCCAGAAATCCCATTATCTGCATTCCACTTAAAGGTTCTCCTTCGAAAGGGATGCTCATCCGCTCGGCAGACCGGAGCAAAAGCTGGTAAAAAAGTTTCTTCGATATTGATTTACGATCTTTGAAATGAGCGTTGAAAAAAGAGTCATGAACCTTGTTTGCAGTAAGATAAAACTGATACAATATTTCTTTTGTTAATTTATCTTCCTCTGAAATATCTGAAAAGATTTGTAAAACAATATTTTGAAAATATTCCTTTGAATCAAATGCATCTTCAGGTAGTTTAAAAATTGAAGATAACAATTCGTTTTCTGCAAAGTCATTGCAATTCAGGTATATTCGATTTTCTTTCTGTATCGTTTCATTTAACCTGTCTGAAAATTCTCCCACTTCGTTTTTCAACAAAGGATGGCTTAACAATGCTAAAACATTACGATAATAAAATTGTAAAATGCCCTCACTATTTTTTCTACTGTTACGATCAATGTCAACAAGCCCTTTTAATAAAGAGAAAACAGGCGAATTCCGCAAGGGATAGCCCATTGTTATATTAACATCTCCCACCATTTGGGGCAATGTGTTCAACATCGGAACCAACAAAGTTTCATCGCAGAGAACAATCGCTGTATTATCGAAGTCGGAGGTAACAAACTCTTTGTTTTCGTTTAACCAATGGGAAGCAAAAACTGATTGTCCTGAAAAACCAGGCACTGCTACCAGATCAATATTTTTAAGGTCAAAAAAACTATTGTCGTACACCGGGAAATCGGAAGGCATCGGAAACTCCAATACATTTGAAACCATGAAAAAAGAGGCTTCATGATGCTTTGAAGCAAAGTAATATTGATCGTAATCCCAGAAAAAATCAGCATCACTATTTTTAAGAAAATTGAATAGTTTTTTCTCACATTTATTTAATGCATTGAATCCGATCAAAACAATTTTCCGGTTTTGCCATTCAGCAGCTTTCAGTTCAAAGTTTTCAACCATCTCTCGGTAAACCATTCCTTCATAAGCCCTCCCTTCCTTTTTCAACTTTTCTTTGAATGCTGTATAAACAGGGTAAAGCTTACTCCAACTATTTAAAAAATAGTTTTTATCAGCAGAGCTTCTCACTTCCAGAATGTTTCTCCAAAACGAGGATAAAAACAAGATTTGGTCTTCAGTAAGATAATCGAAACCATAATCAATATCTTTCAATGACTCAATATTTTTGAAAAGTTGATGGGCATCAACAAGGTATTTATCTATATCATTGAAGTCGGACAATAACATTTCGCCCCAGTAAAAAAAATCATCGATACTTTCGTTGGAAGATGTTATTTCTGTGAAGATCGTCCACAATTCAAATACCAAAGAATTTTGATCATCAATCTTCAACTCAGAAAAACAGGTAACCAATTCGGAAATAGTTAATAACTCAGGTGAGAAAAGTGGTTTGTCTACCTGACGGCTCAGGTACTTTTGAAAAAAAAGGCCTGCCCTTCGATTTGGAAAAACAACAGTCACCTCTGACAAATCATTTTTGTATTTATCGAGCAGATAAGAAGCAACATTTTGAAGAAATTTGTTCATAAGCGAATTTAATCTTTAAAATTAATAATATTATTATGAAGAAACTTCACATGATGTTTTTTAGAAAACTGATCTTTTTTTAACACTTTTGCTCTGAGGAGAGTTAACTTTAGATTATTTCTTCCAAATAAATATTGTTCTCAAAGCTAAAAATTGAATTAAAGAACACTAAAAGTTGGTTTGTTTAAAAAAAAAGAATTTTTAAACAAAAAATGTTCAAAAAAAGTTGAATATGAAAGTAGAATCCGATAGCCTCACACACAACAGGATAAACCAAAAACCCTTTTCGAAAACGTTTGCGCTCCGATTTGTTTGTTAAATTTTATTAAACATTTTTATAGCTTTTTAAAAATAAATCCTATATTAGCTTCCCGAATTAAGAAACAAAAATTTGAGAGTATAGATACCTAAATACAATAATTTTCCTTTTCTCTTTAAACCATCATCTATTTTCTGATCTAACTAAACTATGAACAGCCGGGTTATCAAACAGATAACCCGCTTTTTTTTGTTCAAATTTATCCAAATTACATTATCCATCCCATTCAACAATTCTTCTTCAAAAAAGCAATAAACCTCTTTTTTTATCCCTATACACTTACCGAAAAAATATTTTATTTTTTTCACATACTGACAGCTGTTTCCGGTATGAAATTACTATACTTGTTCATCAGAGAATTCTCACAAATAAAGATAGCAACGAATGAACCAACTATTCAGAAAAAAATCTATTTCACTTTTGCTGAATGAAGCCAGTATGGATACTGGTTTGAAACGTGAACTAACTGCAAAGAACCTGATTGCACTTGGAATAGGCGCTATTATTGGCACCGGTATATTTGTACTAACCGGAACGGCTGCTGCAAATTACGCTGGTCCGGCCATCATTTTATCATTCATTGTCTCGGGCATAGGTTGTGTGTTTGCAGGACTTTGTTACGCCGAATTTTCGTCGATGATCCCAATTGCCGGTAGCGCCTACACATACTCGTATGCAACACTGGGTGAGTTCATCGCATGGATTATTGGTTGGGATTTGATTCTTGAATATTTGTTTGCGTCCTCTACTGTGGCGGTAGGCTGGTCAGGGTATTTTGTCAGTCTGCTGAAAGATTTTAATATAATCATCCCTGAAAAAATGTGCCAGGCACCGTTTAACCACATACCGGGACAAGGATGGGAAGCTACAGGATGCCTGTTCAATTTTCCTGCAGTAGCACTTGTTACACTAATAACAGCTCTTCTAGTAATAGGGATCAAAGAATCGAGCCGTGTTAATAATATAATTGTATTTATTAAAGTCGCTGTTGTACTATTGTTTATTGGTTTTGGAATTTCTTACATCAATGTTGACAACTGGACTCCATTTATTCCTGAAAACACCGGGAAATTTGGTCAATTTGGAATTTCGGGGATATTTACCGGCGCTGGTGTGATTTTCTTCGCGTATATTGGGTTCGATGCACTATCAACGGCGGCACAGGAAACTAAAAATCCTGCGCGGAATATGCCTATTGGGATACTGATTTCACTGGCTATTTGTACAGTTTTATATATCGCTGTGGCAGCTGTTTTAACAGGAATAGTCAATTACAAGGAACTCAACGTGGCGGCACCTATTGCAATGGCTATCGACCGTGCCGGAAATGCACTATTGTGGTTGCGCCCGCTGATAAAAATTGGGGCCCTTGCCGGGTTAACTTCTGTTGTATTGGTTATGCTGATGGGGCAACCCCGTATATTTTTTGCGATGTCAAAGGATGGATTGTTGCCAAAAAGTTTTTCAAAAGTACATCCTCGTTTTGGAACGCCCTATGTGCCCACCATATTAACAGGCTTTTTTGCGGCCATCATTGCAGGTGTTTTACCTATCAATATTCTGGGGGAATTGGTTTCAATAGGTACCCTTTTGGCGTTTGTAATTGTTTGTGTAAGTGTAATTGTCCTTCGAAAAACAAATCCCGATCTTCACCGTCCGTTCAAAACACCCTGGGTTCCATTTATTCCGGCTGCAGGTGCAATAATATGTTTAATGCAAATGGCAGCTCTTCCCGGAGATACCTGGATGAGATTGATCTCCTGGATGGCTATTGGATTACTGATCTACTTCTTTTACAGCAAGAAAAGAAGCAAATTGCAACCATAGTGGAAAAAATTAAATCGGAATGTTGTGCGGGATGGTAAAATAAAATTTAGAACCTTTCCCCTCTTCACTTTCGACCCAGATATTACCATGATGTTTTTCGATAAATTCTTTACAGAGAATCAAACCAAGTCCTGTACCTTGTTCTCGTTGAGTTCCTGCTGTTGTGTTGTTTTGATCAATTCTGAAAAGTTTCTTACAGGATTCTTTTGAAATCCCAACTCCGGAATCGCTTATCTGAAAAGTTAAACCAATTTCATTCTCTTCGGCCGAGATCAAAACCTGCCCTTCTGGAAAAGAAAATTTTATAGCATTTGAGATCAGATTTCTCAAAACAGTACTAATCATTGCCTTATCAACATAAACATATAATTTTGGGGGTAATTCATTTATGAATAAAATTGATTTTTGCTTTATTGACTCAGCAAATAATAGAATTACCTCATCCACAATATTTACAAAATCATAATGATCGGGTTTAAAATTCATCCTGCCAGTTTGAGAATGCGACCATAACATAAGATTAGTCAATAAATCATTTACCCGATGTGACGATTGACGGATGTTTTCGGCATATTTTCTTATTTCATTCAGATCTTTATCATTTACCTTTTTTACAAGAAAATCGCTAAGTCCAATTATTGAATGAAAAGGGTTCTTTAGGTCGTGTGCAACTATTGAAAAGAATTTATCTTTCTCAGCTACCAAATTAAATAGTTCCTGGTTCTTGAGTTTTATTTGTTGTTCAGCCCTTTTTCGTTCAGAAATATCACGTGTTACGCCTCTCAACTCCAATCGATTATTTTTCTCATTCAAATAAAATTCGAAAATCACCTCTGTCCATACTGTTGTACCATCCTTGCATAACTGCTCAACCTCTTCGGTATAATAAACAGGTTGAGTATTTTCAGACACATCAGCGTGCTTCAATTTTAAGGAATACAAATACGTTGCTCTATCCGGCGAAAATAAAGTGTCCTTAGTTTCTGTCATAATTTCTTCAGGCATATACCCACGAAGTTTCTGAACTGAAGGACTAATATAGGTATAGTGAAGGGTCTCGGCGTCCATTGTCCACACTACATCTTTCATGCTTTCTGTAAGCATACGGTACTTTTCCTCGTTCTCCTTCGATTTTAGTCTTTCAATGCTGTAATTTTTATGAAAAAATTTGATAATCAGAAATATAAAGAAAGAAGAATATAGAAGCGTAAAAATAGAATCGAACCAACGAGACGGTTCTGAAGGAAAAGGTATTATTACTTCGGGATAAAAAAATTGAATCAGGTATACAACAACAAACAGAAATAAGAAAAGGACTATAACGTACTTCTTTCTTTTTTCGGGAACAACTATTAATCCAAGAATCAAAATAACAAAGGCAGGCATAATGTTTGCCCCGTTTATTCCCCCATTAAAAACCCAAACAATGGAAATCCCTATAAATGAGATGAAAATTGCCGGGAACATGAATGGTTCAAATATTTTTCTAACCCTTAGATAATAATATAGAATTAACAATAAGGCTGACAATAAAAAGGGAACTATTACGGAGGTTAACGAAGCCTTTAATATAATATTAATTACAGCTCCCATTACACTTGTCAAAATTCCGACAATTGTTGATGAAAGGAATAAACGATGTTCTAATGTGAAATCTTCCTCCTCGGCAAAAATAAAACTGATTACTTTTCTGATCGTGATCATAGATGGATAATTTCCAAAAGTTAAAACTACACATTTTTATGTAATGTAATTCTGACCATCTGCAAATTATAAAAAAGACCGATTCTTTTATTCTCGGAACTTAAGAGTTAATTGTCTCTAAAAAAAAACTAATTGTTCAATGGTAAGGTGAATTGAAATTTGGAACCTTTCCCCTCTTCACTTTCGACCCATATTTCGCCGCCATGCTTTTCAACAAAATCTTTACAAATAATAAGACCCAGGCCAGTAGTTGGTTCTCCATCAGTACCTTTGCGGTTAACCTGAGAATTAGTAACGAATAAGTTGTCCATCATATCCCGACTCATTCCTATTCCCGAATCTGAAATCAAGATAATAACATTTTTATTATCAACGACTTTAGCCGACAATAATATTTTACCTCCTTTAGGAGTGAATTTAACCGCGTTGGAAGTTAAATTGCGTATAATTGATTCGAGCATATTCTCATCAACATAGACTTCCAAATCTTTAGGAATTTCATAGCTAATTTCAATTTTCTTTTTTAAAGCTAACTCATAAACTGAGTGCATACTTTCATCAATCCTGGACATTAACAAAATTCGTATGGGATTAAAAGTCGTTAAGCCCCGTTGCAATCGCGACCACTCCAACAGATTCTCGAGTAAGTTATAAAGGTAATTTGCTGATTTTTTCATATCAACTGCCAGAGCTTGTATTTCTTTCAGGCTCATATTATCCAGTTCATCAACCATCATTTCTGTGAAACCTAAAAAGGAGTTAAACGGACTTCTCAAATCGTGGGCTATAATTGAGAAAAACTTATCTTTTTCAGCATTCAATTTTTGAAGCTGTTCATTTTTTAAATGAATTTCATGTTCAGCATTCTTTCTATGAGTGATATCGATAAAAATTTCGAGCATAGCTTTCTTGCCTTTAAACATTATCCCTGTATGAATAATTTCAAATATTTTACCACCCAAAACCCCTGCTGATTCATTAATTTCTGTCTTCCCTATTGTAAATCCTTTTTTTAACGGGCATTTGATACACTGGGTTTTATCATCGCGATATAGCTTCCAGCATTCATTCCCCAATGCATCGTTGCCAAAATGTTTTTTTAGATTATCACTCTGAAATAACAAAACTCCTTTTTCATCTACGATATCCATACCAAACGGAATAGTTTGCAATAAATACCGGCTGAATTCCTCACTTTCCCTGAGCTTCTTTTCCGCTCGTATCAACTTATTTCCCAAAACCGATGATGCCCTGATTATTATAAAAATTGTGATCAATACAATAATCAATATCATAAGTGCAGAAGTCAGCGTATGATTATTTTGATTTCTTGAAAAGTTTGTCTCTATAAAACCCTGTAAGACAATAATAAAAACAACAAGGGGTAAAAAAGTCTTTAACAGGCGTAGTTGAGTAGGATTTTCTTTGATCAGATTTAATGTCCAATATTTCATTTCATATATCCGAAGCAAAGTAATGCTGAATAACAAAAAACAAATTGAGGTTAGCAAAGCAACCGGAATAATTTGTCCTCCATAAAGAAGAGGCGCTTTATAAAGATATCCCAGTAATAAAATGGCAGCTATAAAGAAGGTCAACAAAGAGAAAACGCCTCCTACATACTTGATTGTTTTCGATTTAGATTTAAAACCGGCAAGAATACCAATGCAAATACTGAAAAACAACAACGATGTTATTGGAGACATTCTTCCGATTTTCACCTCTCCAAATCGTTCGGGATTGGTAATAAAAATATTTTCAATATCCCATTTGAAATGAAAGAAATAGCCCAGAAGAACAATAAGACTA
>Ga0209373_10002962_pt1 | contig 16305 bp, 10 predicted proteins | sample Higcelweek5metaG_FD_187173 | JGI IMG/M metagenome (GOLD analysis project Ga0209373, IMG submission 187173) | Freshwater pond sediment microbial communities from the University of Edinburgh, under environmental carbon perturbations - High... | ecosystem: Environmental > Aquatic > Freshwater >... | reverse complement strand
GATAGGGAACGAAAATCTCTTCGAGCGACAGATCAAAGGCGACCGAGGCGCCCTGGAACATCACATCCTCGGCGGTGATGCCGTAACAGGCATTGGCGGCGCGGAGGAAATGGCAGATGGCGCGATGGGGGATCACCACCGCCTTTGGCTTGCCGGTCGAACCCGAAGTGTAGATCAGATAGGCGGGGTCATCCTGTCCCCCTCCCCGCTGACGCGGGGGCAACACCGGTTCCGTCGCCGGCTGAGCCAGCAGGGCGGCCACCGGGAACGTCTCGGCCGGCAGCGGAGCGTCAATCCGGCCCATCGTTTCAGTATCAACCAGGATCGCGGCAGCGCCGCAATCAGCCAGACATTCCGCCACCCGGCCCGAGGGGGCCTCGGCATCGAACGGGATATAGGCGGCCCCGCTGCCGAGAATGCCGAGCAGAGCGGCATGCAGATCGAGCGAGCGGGTCATCCACAGACCGACGAACGATCCCGGGCCGATTCCACGCTCGATCAACGCGGCACTGATTCGCCCGGCGCGTTCGGCCAGGGTGGCGTAATCGAGCGTGAGGTCGCCAAAGGTCACGGCCTGGGCCGTCGGCGTGCGGGCGACGGTGGCGGCGAAGATTTCGTCAAGCCGTTCGTCGCGCATCAGCAACGGATCGCGAAGACCGGTCAAGCGGGTGGGCGCGGAGGGAGAAGCCTGGGTCATGATGGTCCGATAGGGCCGGCGACGGGGGGAAAGCCGGCCGACCGCCCCGGATTTGAGGTGGCCGGGCTTTGGCGTCGGCGGCAAAGGAATGCTTTTGTACTATAAGGGGGGGCGGAGCGAGGCGCAATCGCTGCGCGGGGTAAGACACGCTTTGTCGGTTCCGGTCAAGTCTGCCTCTTGTCGGGAGGCCCCCAGCCTTGCGGCCTGGCTTTCCGGCCGGAGAAAACGCGGGAAATGCGCGCTTCTCCGTTGACAGGAGGGTACTCTAATACCCGAAAAACAGGTTTCAGGAGAGCCCGCCATGTCGCATCAGTTCGACCCGACTATTCTGCGCGAATACGACATCCGGGGCATTGTCGGCACCAGTCTGTTTCCAGAGGACGCCCGGGCGATCGGTCGCGGGTTTGGGGCGCTGGTCCGCGAGACAGGAGGCCGGGAGATCTGTGTCGGCCGTGATGGTCGGCTGTCCTCGCCAGACCTAGCGGCGGCCTTGATCGAGGGGGTGGTGGCATCAGGCTGTCGGGTGCGTTCGATCGGACTGGGGCCGACGCCGATGCTGTATTTCGCGGCGAAGGTGCGCGACGCCGATGGTGCGATCATGGTCACCGGCAGCCACAATCCGCCCGATCACAATGGTTTCAAGATGGTGCTGGGCGGCAAGCCGTTTTTCGGCACGGATATTCTCGCCCTTGGTCAGCGCCTCGCCACTGGAGTCCCGACTAGCGCGGGCGGGGCCGTGATCGAAGATGATGTGTTCGAGGAATATGTTGAGCGGCTGGTGCTCGATTATGACGGGCGACGCGGCCTCAAAGTGGTGTGGGATTGCGGCAATGGTGCGGCTGGAGCGGTGGTCGAGGCCCTGGCCCAGCGCCTGCCGGGGCAACATATCCCGCTCCATACCGCGATTGACGGCCATTTCCCCCATCATCATCCTGATCCGACGATCCCGGCCAATCTTGAGGATCTGCGCGAGCGGGTGGCGCTGGAAGGGGCGGATTTTGGTGTGGCCTTCGATGGCGATGGCGACCGGTTAGGGGTGGTCGATGGCCTCGGCCGGATTCTGTGGGGCGATCAGATTTTGGTATTGCTGGCCGAGGATCTGCTGAAAAGCCATCCTGGCGCGACGGTGATTGCCGATGTCAAAGCGTCGCAGGTGTTCTTTGAGGAAGTGGCTCGGCTGGGCGGGCGGCCGCTGATGGGTCGTCCCGGCCATTCCCTGATCAAGATGATGATGGCCGAGACCGGTGCTTTGCTGGCGGGCGAGATGAGCGGCCATTTGTTCTTCGCCGATCGCTATTACGGCTTTGATGACGCGCTTTATGCGGCGGTGCGGCTGCTGGGGCTGGTCGGGCGTTGGCCGTCGGAGACTCTGGCCTTGTGGCGTGATCGCCTGCCGAGTCGGGTCAATACCCCGGAACTGCGGTTCGCCTGTGACGAGGCCCGCAAGCAGGAAGTGGTCGCCGAGGTCCGCGCCCGTCTCGATGCGGCCGGTCAAACCTATCAGGCGATCGACGGGGTTCGGGTGGCGACTCCGGATGGCTGGTGGCTGTTGCGGGCGTCGAATACTCAGGCGGTGCTGGTGGCCCGGTGCGAGGCGGCCTGTTCTGCCGGTCTGGCCCGGGTCAAAGCCGATCTGGCCGCGCAGCTCGCAGCGAGCGGGCTCCCGCCCGCACCCGGCCGGGGCGATGCCCCGGACCCCCTTTGAATTCAAGGGGGGTTTGGGGGCTCGCCCCCAAGCGGGGACCGGGGCGGCAGCCCCGGATTTCTTCAGTGCGCCTCGCCCCAACTGGTCGCCGCCCGGGCATCAACCCGCAGCGGCACCGACAGAGTCACCGCATTCTCCATCACTGATCGCACCACCGCGAGAGTCGCGTCCGCTTCGGCTTCGACCGCCTCCAGCACCAGTTCGTCATGGACCTGAAGCAGGAGACGGGCCTGCAATCCCGCCGCCTGTAACGCCTCCGGCAGACGGACCATTGCCTGTTTGATGATATCAGCGGCCCCGCCCTGAATCGGCCCGTTGATCGCGGCGCGCTCAGCGAAAGCCCGGCTGTTGGCGTTGCGGTCGAGAATCCCCGGGGTGAACACCTTGCGCCCGAACGGAGTCCGCACGAATCCCTGCGCCCGGGCCTCGGCCTTGGTCCGTTCCATATAGGCCGGGATTTCCGGATAACGGGCAAAATAAGCCTCGATCAAAGCCCGGGCCTCGCTTTGCGGAATGGCCAGCTGATGGGCCAGACCAAAGGCGCTGATGCCATAGAGAATCCCGAAATTGATCGCCTTGGCGCGGCGGCGCAAGGCGCTGTCAACCTGATCAAGCGGAACCCCGAACACCTCGGCGGCAGTGATGGCGTGGATGTCCTGATTGCTGGCAAAGGCCGTCCGCAATCCCTCGATCGCCGCAACATGGGCGACGAGGCGCAGTTCAATCTGGGAATAATCGGCGGCAATCAGCAAAGCGCCGGGTTCTGCGATGAAGGCTCGGCGGATCTTGCGTCCTTCCTCGCTGCGGATCGGGATGTTCTGCAAATTGGGGTCGGATGAAGACAACCGGCCGGTGGTGGTGGCCGCCAGGGAAAAACTGGTGTGAACCCGGCCGGTGCCGGGATGAATCTGGGCCACTAGCGCATCACTGTAGGTGCTTTTCAGCTTGGCCAACTGGCGCCAGTCGAGCAGGCGGGCGGGTAGGGCGTGAAGCGGGGCCAATTCCTCCAGAATATCGGCGCGGGTGGCCCATTGTCCGGTCTTGGTCTTCTTGCCGCCGGGCAATTGCAGGCGATCAAACAGCACCTTGCCCACCTGCTGTGGCGAGGCGAGGTTGAAGGCTTCTCCCTGATTGAGGGCGATCACCTCCTGTTCCAGCAGGATCAGGCGATGGGCGAAATCCTCAGACAGAGCGGCGAGGATGGCCCGGTCAACCTTGATCCCGGCCCGCTCCATCGCAACAATCACCGGGACCAGCGGCCGTTCCAGCGTCTCGTACAAGGTCACCATCTGTTCGGCCCGCAGACGTGGCTTCAGCAGCTGGTGCAGGCGCAGGGTCACATCGGCATCTTCGGCGGCATAGTCGCGCGCCCGGTCGAGCGGCACCCGGTCGAAGGTGATCCGGCTCCGCCCGGTGCCACAGACCTCGTCGAAGCCGATGGTAAGATGGCCGAGATGACGGGAGGCCAGTTCGTCGAGGCCATGCCCATGGGTGCCGCCGTCGAGGACATAAGACAGCAGCATCGTGTCATCGATCGGGCTCACGGTCAGGTCGAGCCCGGCCAGAACCTGCATATCATATTTGATATTATGACCGACCTTCAGCACCGAGGGATCGGCCAGCAACGGCTTCAGCCGTTCCAGGGTCAGCGCCGCCGGCAGGATCGTCGGGCCGGCGGTTGGGGTCGGGCTGTCACCGAAATCAAGGCTGCCCTGGGTGGCGGGCGGGGTGTGGCGTACCGGAATATAACAGGCCTCCCCCGGCGCCACCGCCAGGGAGAGTCCGACGAGGTTGGCCTGGGTGGCATCCAGGGAATCCGTCTCGGTGTCGAACCCGATCACCCCGGCTTCAGTCGCCCGGGCGATCCATTGGTCAAGCGCATCGAGAGTCAGCACCAACTGATAACGGTCGCGCGAGACCGGGCTGGACCCGGGCGGCGGCTGGTCAGGACTAGGCGTCGCGGCGGGAAACAAGGGGGCAGTCGGGGCCGTCACCGGGCCGGTCTCGCGAGTGATCCGGCTCAGCAGCGACCGGAACCCCTGCTCCGTCAGGAAGGCGGCGAGGCGGGAGGGATCCAGCGGGCGGACCGCCAGGGCCTCCAGCGGCAGCGGCGGGGCCAGATCGTCGCGCAGTTGCACCAGATCGCGCGACAAACGGGCCAGGGCGGCATGATCGAGCAGAGTCTGACGTCGTTTCGGCTGGCGGATCTCACCGGCCCGGGCCAGCAGCGTGTCGAGATCGCCGTATTCCTCAATCAATTGAGCGGCTGTCTTGATTCCGATTCCGGGGACGCCGGGGACATTGTCGCTGGCATCGCCGCATAGGGCCTGGACATCGACCACCCGCTCCGGGCCGACCCCAAACTTTTCCCGCACGGCGGCGGCGTCGATCACCCGGTTTTTCAGCGGGTCGAGCATCGTCACCTGTGGTCCGACCAGTTGCATCAGATCCTTGTCGGAGGAAACGATCGTCACCCGCGCGCCGGCAGCGGTGGCGAGCCGGGCATAGGTGGCAATCAGATCATCGGCCTCGAATCCGTCCAGTTCGAGCCCGGCGACATCACAGGCGGCCACGGCGGCGCGCATCAGCGGGAATTGCGGGATCAGCTCTTCCGGGGTCGGTGGCCGGTTGGCCTTGTATTCCGGATAGAGTTCGCGGCGGAAGGTGTTGCGCGAACTGTCGAAGATCACGGCGATATGATCGGCCTCATGATCGCCGAGCAGCTTCAACAGCATCATCGTGAAGCCGTAGACGGCATTGACCGGGGTACCATCGCCGCGACTCATCGGCGGCAGGGCATGGAAGGCGCGGAAGATAAATCCCGAGCCGTCGATCAGGACGAGATGACGCAGCGCGACCGGAGCAGACGTCAAGATGCAGCCGCCTCGGCCGGGGCGGTTTCTCTCCAGAGGAAACGGCGTGAGCAATAGGGACAAACCACCTCACTGCCGGCCGGAAGGTCGAGATAGACCCGGGGATGACCGAGCCCGGCGGCAAGATTGCCGTCACAGGCGACCGGCGAAGCGGTGGCCAGAACCGGGTCAGTCGGAGGAATCGCGGAAAAGGACGGCATGACGGGCACCCCGTTGCTGGCTTCGGGTGGACAGGAACAGGGCCGGATGATACCCATTGGCGGCGATGGTTCAAACAGACTCTCATTCTCTTCCGGCCGCTCTGCCCACGGCGGCGGTATCGGTCTCCGGGCTGGTCAAGGTCTATCGCGGCGGCAAGCGTGCGCTCGATGGCGTCAGCCTGGACGTTCCGCGCGGGGCGTTCTTCGGCCTGCTCGGTCCCAATGGGGCTGGCAAAAGCACGTTGATCAACATCCTGGCCGGTCTGGTGATCAAGAGTGCCGGTACGGTGCGGATCTGGGACCGCGACATCGACCGCAGCCCCCGCGCCGCCAAAGCCGCGATCGGGGTGGTGCCGCAGGAACTCAATCTCGACCCGTTCTTCACCCCGCGCGAATTGCTGGATGTCCAGGCCGGGATGTATGGGGTGCCGCGCGCCGAGCGGCGGACGATGGAGATCCTCGACGCGGTCGGTCTGGCCGACAAAGCGGATTCCTACGCCCGGACCCTGTCGGGCGGGATGCGTCGCCGCCTGCTGGTGGCGAAGGCAATGGTTCACTCCCCGCCGGTGCTAGTGCTCGATGAGCCCACGGCCGGAGTCGATATCGAATTGCGTCAACATCTGTGGGCGGCGGTGCGGGCGATGAACGCCCAGGGCGTCACCATCCTGTTGACCACGCATTACCTCGAAGAAGCCGAGCAATTGTGCGACCGGATTGCCATCATCCATCAGGGGCGGCTGGCTGCGCTCGATACCACGGCCAATCTGTTGGGGCGGATTGACGGCAAGACCCTGCTGTTGACCCTCGACCGGGATCTAGACGCGGTGCCGCCGACGCTGGCGGCCTTTGCGCCCGAACTGCGTCCGGGGCGACGGATGGTGATCCGCTATCGCCCCTCTGAAATTACGGTCGGGGCGATTCTGTCCGCGATCGCCGCAACTGGGCTCGGAATTGTCGATCTGACCACCGAGCAAACCGACCTTGAAGATATTTTTTTGCAACTGACATCGTCGCGCGGGGGTTGAGAACACCGTTGGCGTCCCCCGCGCCAGCCGGCCCTCGACCCTGGGTGCGATCCACGCTACCCTGCGGGCACGGGCGTCGGGTCCAGGAGGGAAACGATCATGCGTGTTCTGTTTGCGTCCTCGGAAGTCTTTCCCCTGGTAAAGACCGGTGGTCTTGGCGATGTTTCCTCGGCTTTGCCGGCGGCCCTCGCTGCAGCGGGGGATGAGGTCCGGGTGCTGTTGCCGGGCTATCCGGCGGCCTTGGCCGCGACTCGTGACCGTCGCGAACTGGCCCGGCTGGGCGATCCGTTCGGCGTCGGCGAGGTGGTGCTGGTCGAGGGCAAGGCCCCTGATACCGGGGTGACGCTGTGGCTGTTGGATTGCCCGGCGCTCTATACCCGCGATGGTGGTCCTTATTCCGACCTCGCCGGGCGTGATTGGCCGGACAATGGTCTGCGCTTCGGCCTGCTGTCCTGGGCGGCGGCGATGCTGACCACGGATCGCAGCCCGGTGGCTTGGCGGCCGCAGATTCTGCATTGCAATGACTGGCAGACCGGTCTGGCTCCGGCCTGGCTGCAGGCCTGGGGCAATCCCGGCCGGGTCGGGACGGTGTTCACCATCCATAACCTTGCCTATCAGGGCCGTTTCAGTGCTGATCTGGTCGGCCAGCTGGGTCTGCCGCCCGAGATGTATGCCCCGGAAGGGCTGGAATATTACGAGACTCTGTCGTTCCTCAAGGCCGGGATCTATTACGCCGACCGCCTGACCACGGTCAGCCCGCGTTATGCCCGGGAAATTCAGACTCCGGCCTTCGGCTACGGGATGGAAGGCCTGCTGGCGTGGCGCTCGCAGGTGCTGACCGGGATTCTCAACGGGGCGGATTATCAGGTGTGGAATCCGGCCACTGACCGCCACCTCTCTTTGCCCTTCACCCCCGGCAATGCCGCCGGCAAGGCGGCCAACAAGGCCTCTTTGCTGAATGAACTGGGGCTTCAGGCCCAGCCCCACACCCCGTTAATGGTGGTGGTAACCCGTCTGACCGAACAGAAGGGGATGGATCTGCTGCTGTCGGTGCTGCCGACGATCGTGGGCCTGGGGGCTCAGATCGGGGTGATTGGCACCGGCGACCGGGCGTTGGAACAGGCGTTTCTCGCCGCCGCCGCCGCCCATCCCGATCAGGTCGCGGTGCATATCGGTTATTCCGAGCCGCTGGCCCATCGCTTGATTGCCGGCGGCGACATGCTGCTGATGCCCTCCCGTTTCGAGCCGTGCGGCCTGACTCAGCTCTACGCTTTCCGTTATGGGACCGTGCCGATTGGCCATGCCGTCGGCGGGTTGGCCGATACTCTGGTGGATACCGGCTACGACACTCTGCTCAATGGCACCGCCAATGCTTTCGTGTTCGAACATTCGAATGCCGGGGCCTTCCAATGGGCGATCGAACGCGCGGTGACGCTCTATCGGGATCAGGAACGGTGGCGTCGGATCATTGATGCCGGTTTGGTCCAGGATTTCTCCTGGAGCCGGGCGGCCCAGCGGTACCAGGAGCTTTATGCCACCCTCGCGGCGGAGCGGGGTCAGAGTCGGGGATGATGGCTCCCGCTTTCGTCGCCGATATCGGCGGAACTCACGCCCGGTTCGCTTTGGTCGAGCCGGGTGGGGCGGTGACCCGGGCCGAGGTGTTGCGCTGCGCCGATTACCCGTCTCCGGTCGAGGCGGCGCAGGCCTATCTCGCCGGTCCGGGCGATGGGGCGGTCCCCGCCCGGGGGGCGTTTGCCATCGCCTGCCCGATCGATGGCGATGTGATCGCTTTGACCAATTCTCCTTGGCATTTCTCGCTGGAGGCGACTCGCTGCGCGCTCGGGCTTGATCGTCTTGAGGCGATCAACGATTTCACTGCGGTCGCTCTGGCCGCGCCGCGTCTGGCGGCAGCCGATCTGCTGCCGGTCGGCGGCGGCGAAGCCCGACCTGACTTTCCGCTGATTGCGTTGGGGCCCGGCACCGGTCTGGGGGTTGCGGCTCTGATCCCATTGCCGGGAGGCGGCTGGCAGCCCGTGGCCGGCGAGGGTGGGCATGTCACCATGGCCGCCGCGACCGCTCGTGAATCGGCGGTGCTTGACGTGCTACGGGATCGCTTTGACCACGTCTCGGCGGAACGGCTGTTATCGGGGCAGGGGCTGGTCAATCTCTATCAGGCGCTCAGTGCCCTGTCCGGGCAGCAGGTGGTCTATAGTACCCCTGACGTGATTTGCGCCCATGGCCTTGAGGGGTCTTGTCCGGTTTGTCGCGAAACGGTCGAGATGTTTTTCGCGATGCTGGGGACGATTGCCGGCAATCTCGCTTTGTCCTTCGGGGCGCGGGGCGGGGTGTTCCTGGCCGGCGGCATTCTACCCCGGATGGTGGAGGCTTTCCGCGCGTCCGGCTTCCGCGCCCGGTTCGAAGCCCATGGCCGGTTCCAGCCGTATCTGGCCGGGATTCCCACCCGCTTGATCCGGCATCCCTTGCCGGCGTTTGTCGGCCTCGCCGCGCTGGTCGAAGAGTAGCTGACGCTCCGGGCTGTCGCCCGGACCCCCTCGGGGAGACCCCGAACCCCCCTTATTTTTGAAAAAAAAGGGGGTCCGGGGCTTCGCCCCGGGCGGGTTTGGGCGGCAGCCCAACGCGTTAGCGCACCCGGTAATGACTGTGGCAGCCGGTACAGGCCGAAGTAATATCACTGACCGCCCAGGATAATTCCCGCATGCTGGCATAATCGCGCTCCCGGTTGGTCCGGTCGGCGGCGCGGGCAAAGCGGCTGGCCGCCTCGCGCAATTGATCGCGGGCGACGAGCATCTCCGGCGGGAACCAGCGGGTGATGCTTCCTTCGCCTTCACTGTTGGTCAGGACGCGTAAACGCTGATCGGCGACCCGGGCCGCCTCGGTAAAGCGTTCCTGGGCGATGTGGGACAGGATCGTATCCAGCGCGATCAGATGATCCTGCATGTTCATCAGCAAACTATCACGGATGTCGGGGGGCATCGCCACCAGCTCGCGCGGATCTTCCGCTGCCGCTAGTCCCGGAACGCCCAGCATCAGCATCAGGGCCGCCAGACCGGTTCTGAGTGTCTTCACGGTCGTTTCCCCTCTGTTTATTCCGTTGGCGTTTATCATCGCCCGGCAATTCCAGCCTGTCGAGAGCCGGCCCCGCGAAGGAGATGCCTTGTCCCCGTTCTTGGCCTACAATCAGCCTCCGGGTCCGTCCGGTGGGCCTGATGCGGAGAGCAGCGGCGCGGGGAGGAATGGACCCGGCATTTCAGAGCAGTAACGGACGGGTCGAATTGGGCGTGGCGTCGCTGGCGCTGCATGCCCTGGCCCTCGCTCTGCCCCTGGCGGTGCTGAGTCTGGCGGACAATCCTTCCGCCGCTCTGACTTTTGCCGCCCTCACTCTGCTCCTGATCGCCCTGCTCGATGCCGCCCGTGCGGTGATCGCCCAGGCCGCTGGGTCTGGGACTTCCGCCCGGCTGGCCCGACTCGATCTGCTGTTCCTGCCGGCCTATCTGCTCCTGCTGGCGGCCCTGGCCGGGGGGCTGGTGCTGCCGGTGGGCGGGCTGCTGGGCCTGTTCGGGCTGGGAATGGTCCTGCTACGCAAACGCTGGCTCGATCCGGCCCGCGCCGCCCGGGCTGCCGCTCTGGCCCGGCGCGACCGGATCCTGCGGGCGGCGTTGGTCGATCCAGTCGGGCTGGAAGATCAGGGGTTGGGGCCGACTTTGGCCCGGTTGTTGCGGACACCGTCGCGCCGCGCTACCGAGGCCTTGGCCCGGATCGGTTGGGGTCTGGCCGGCTGTGAGGGCGGCGCCGTTGCTCTCGCCGGCGCCTTGCTGCTGGTCCTGCTGGCCTGGGCCGCGCCCCATCTGGACCCGGCCGCTTTTGCCGCCACTCTGCTGCTGACCGCACAGGCCTCTTGGGTGGTGATCCGGGCGGCGGCGGCTGATCTCAGTCCGGTCGGACCCGTCAACGACGAGACCGTCGCCCCTTCCGACACTCTCGCCCCCTGTCTGCCCCTTCTTCTCGCCGGGCTGGGCTGGCGTGGCGATGCCCGGGCGTTGGCGGCCGCCCTGCCAGCCGAGTCCCGCCCGCTTGATCTGACCGATTTGCGCGAGGCTTTGGCCCGACTCGGCTATGTCAGCCAAGTCCAGCGCTGGCGCGATCGTTCCCTTGATGAGCTGGAGCCGGACCTGCCGCCCGCTCTGCTGCTGGCTGAAGGGCGTCCCCCCCTGGTGGTGTTGCCCCCGGCCAAGGGTCAGCCGGCCCGGGCGGTCGGGCCGGAGGGCCTGGATCCTCCCGACCTTGGCCGGTTGCGTCTGTCCGGGGCGGCTTGGCTGTTTCAGCCTTGCCCAGCGGAGACGGTCAGTCCGGGCTGGCTGGGGCGGTTGCGGTCGCTCTGGCTACCGGCTCTGGCGATCAGTCTGTTTTTGGCGGGGCTCGATCTGGTTCCGGCCCTGGCGGTGGCGGCGGTGGGCCTCAGCAGCGGGGGATTCCCCGACCCGGATGCCTTGCCGCTGGTGCCCTTGAGCGGGCTGGCCCTCGCCTGGGGGGCGGCGATCGCAACCCGTGCGGTGCGGGCCGGGCTGCTGGTTCGCCTGGGCACCCGTTTCGACCGCCTGACCGCCGAAGCGGCCGCCGAGCCGCCCCATCCCTGGCGCCATGCTGACGGCACCTCGCGTCTTCTGTCTGCGGCCCTGTCCTGGCGCCGGGATCTTGACGGATTCAGCGCGGCGCTGGTCGGGCCGTCTGGTGGATCTGCCGCCTCTCTCCCCAGCTTCGTCTTGTCGCTGGCGGCGTTGGTCTGGCTGGCCGGCAGTGCGGCCTTGTGGCCGGTGTTGGCCGGTGTTGCTGTGCTGCTGGTTGCCGCTCTGGGGCTGGTGCCGCTGGTGCTGCTGCGCTCCCGCCAGGAGGTTGTGACCGCGCTGACCGGGCCATTAGCCAATTTAATCGTTGCTGGCGCGGTGTTGATCCTGGTGGCTGGCCGGATCGACACCCTTTCTTCCGCTTCCGGGCTATTCCTGACCCTCGCGGCAGCGCTGCTGGCGGGCAATGCGCTGGCTCCAGTTCGAGGGATCCTGGCCGATCTGCCTCGGCTCGGGCGTGGTCTGGCGGCGCTGCGGGGGATGCAGCCTCTCTCCCCGCCAGTTCCGTCGGTGCTCTCTTCTCCCGAGGCGGTCAGGCCGGTGACGGTGATGCTCTCGGGGGTGACGGCGCGGGCGGTACCCTGGGCGGTTCCGGTGTTCAAGGATTTCTCGCTCACCGTGGCCGCCGGCGAGATGTTGGCGGTGGCCGGGCCGCCCCGAGCCGGAACTTCAACCCTGTTACGGCTGATTGCGGGTCTCCAGCCGGTTGAGGCGGGTCTTGTCCGGGGTGATGGAATCGATTTGTCCCAACGGACCCCCGAAGAACGCCGTCGCCGCTGCCAATTGGTGGTGGCCAGTGGCTATCCCCGTTTCGGTTCGGTGCGGGCGGCCTTGCAGACCGCTGCGCCCGATGCCGATGAGGCCGGGTTGCGCGCGGCCTGTGCGGCGATCGGGATCTGGGATGAGATTGACGCTTTGCCGGATCAGTTGGAGACACAGTTGGAAAAGGTCACACCGCCGCCTGGATTTGGCTTCCGTTTGGCCCTGGCCTGTGCCTTTCTCGAACAGCCCCCGATGCTGCTGATTGATCTGGGGGCCTCCCGGCTCGATCCGGCCGGGGAGCACGCTCTCAACGCGGTGATTAGCCGGTTTCGGGGCCAGTCAACCCTGGTTCTGGTCAGTACCTCTCCGACCCATTGGCGACTCGCCGATCGGGTGCTGCTGCTGGAACGGGGGGTGCCGCGTTACCTTGGTCCTCCCGAAACCATCCGTTCCGCTCTTGCCGCGAAGGTGCCGTGATGGATCTGCCCCCGTCAATCCCCCCCGCTTCCCCGCCCAAACCGCCTCCGCCGGCGGGCGGTTGGCGTGATCTTGCCGGCGCGGGCTTGGTCGAAGAAAGTCGGCCGGTGGCTTTGGCCCGGATGACGATCCTGATCCTGACTGCCACTCTGGGCGTGGGGCTGATCTGGGCCGGCTTGTCGGTGGTTCCGGTCCAGGTGGTTGCCGCCGGACGGGTCTCGCCACCACCGCCGCCGCTGGTGCTGACCGTACCGGATGGCGGAGTGATCGCTCGCATTGAGGTCCGTGACGGCGAGGCGGTGAGCGCCGGTCAGGCGCTGCTGCGGTTGGATCCGGCCCCGGTTGCGGCCGGGCTGGCGCAAGCCCGTGCCCAGATGGCGGCGCTTCAGGTCCATGCCGACCGTTTGCGCGCCCGGATCGATTCTCGCCCGGCGGATCTGACCAGTGCGCCCAGCGCCGCTCCGATGCTGGCGGAGTCCGCTCCAGGGGAGGCGGAACGGCAGGCTGCTGTGGCCGAAGCGACGATTGTGGCCGAAATCGAACAATCTCACGCCGCCCTGCGCGAGGTCGAGCGGAGCCGGTTGGTTTTGCAGAAAGAACTGGAGGCCGCCCGGCAACATTTGCGCCAGCGTCAGGAGCAAGCGGCGCGGCTGCTGATTTCGCGCGCCCGGCTTCAGGAGGCGGAACAGGACGTGACTCAACTTGAGTCTCTGCGGGGCCAGCTTCAGGCCAAGGATCAGGCGGTGCGGGAGGCGTTGGCCGAGGCCGAAGCCCATCTGGCCGATCTTCGCACCGGGCAACGCCGGCAGGCGATGGACGAACTCGCGGTGACGCTCGATACTCTGACCCGATCGCGTGAGGCGGTGGGCCGGCTGGAGCAGCGGGCGCAGCATCTGGAGGTCAGTGCCCCGGCGCCGGGATTGGTGCGCGGTCTGGCTGCCCGTCATGCTGGCGAGTCGTTGGCGCCGGGTGAGACGGTGGCTGAAGTGGTGCCGGCTGTGGCGGGGTCGGTGGTCGCGTTGCGTCTGCCTCTGTCCGAGGCGGAGAGGGTTCGTCCCGGTCAAGCTGTTCTGGTTCGTTCTGGGTCTGGGGGAGCCGCGCGATCCGGGCGGGTCGATTCTATCGGGGAGGCGGGAATCGGCGGTGACGCCGGTTTGCCGACTCGGCTGGTGCAGATTCTGGTGCCCTCATCCGACTCGGCCGGGCTGGTGCCCGGTCAGGCGGTTGAGGTGGCGATTGTGGTGGGCGAGCGTTCGCCGTTGCGGTCGATGCTGGCGCCGCTGTTGAGCCGGCTGGGCGTGGAGGGTGGGGTATGAGCGGTTTGTCTCCTTCTACCGGGTTAGTGGCACGGTTGCGGGCTAATTTTTTGGCCGGTTTGCTGGTGGCGGCGCCGATCTCTTTGACGATCTACATCGTCTGGGCGTTGGTCGGTTTCGTCGATACCATGGTTTCTTCTCTGTTCCCCAGTTCGTGGGGGCCGGTCTCGCACTATCTCCCCGGGGTCGGGGTGTTGCTGGCGGTGGTCGGGATGACCCTGGTCGGGGCCTTCACCGCCAATATGGTCGGGCGATTGTTGGTGGCGGCCTCGGAAGCCCTGCTGGCCCGGATGCCGGTGGTGCGTAGTCTTTATTCGGCGATCAAGCAGATTATTCACACTGTTTTGGCGCAGAAAGCCAATGCGTTCCGTGAGGTGGTTCTGATCGAATATCCCCGTCCCGGGATCTGGACTCTGGCCTTTATTACCGGGACGCCGACCGGGGAGATTCAGGCCGGGTTTGCTGAGGAGATGGTCAGTGTGTTTGTCCCGACCACGCCCAATCCGACCTCGGGATTTCTGTTGTTTGTCTCGCGTCAGGCGGTACGGCCGTTGACGATCAGTGTCGAAGATGCGCTCAAGATGGTGGTTTCGACCGGGATCATCACGCCGGAGAGTGAGGCGCAGCGGCAGGATGTGAGGTAAGGGTGGGGCTTCCGCCCCACACCCCGACCGGGAGGCCGAGCCTCCCGGACCCTCCTCTTTTTCGGGGGGGGATTCCGGTGATTGACGTCTTCTCTGGGGCCGCCTAGACAGGGGGGTGTTTTTCCGTTTCCGGGCCCGTCATGAATCGTTTTCTCGCCGTCCTTGTCGTTGCTGCTCTGGCGGCTGTACAGAGTGCCCTGTGGGCCTGGGCCAACCGGCCGGTCCCGCTGGCTCTGTCTTTTAACGAGCCGTTTCCCTCGGTTTCGTTTGCGCCGTTTCAGCGGGGTCAGAGTCCGCTGACCCAGGATTATCCCACGCCGGAGCAGGTTGCGACCGATCTACGCCGGCTGGTTGGGGTGGCGAAGGGGGTTCGCACTTATACTAGTCGCGAAGGGATGGAGGTGGTGCCGGAGCTGGCCAGTCAGCTCGGGATCGAGGTGACTCATTCCGCCTGGCTCGGTCAGCGGCCGGAGATCAACCGGCGGGAAATCGAGGCGCTGGTTGTCGCGGCCAACCGCTATCCCGAAGCGATCAAGCGGGTGATTGTCGGCAATGAGGTTCTGTTACGGCAGGATCTCCCGGTCGAGGATTTGATTGCCGCGATCCGCAGTGTCAAAGCGCGGGTCACGCAGCCGGTCTCCTATGCCGATGTTTGGGCGTTCTGGCTGAAGAACCCGCAACTGGCCAATGAAGTCGATTTCATCACCATTCATATCCTGCCTTATTGGGAGGATGAGCCGATCGGGGTCGAGGCCAGTGCCCATCATATCGTCGAGATCTATCGCCGCGTTGCCGAGACCTTTCCCGGCAAGCCGATTCTGATCGGCGAGGCGGGATGGCCGACCCGGGGCCGCTCGCGCGGGCCGGCGGTGGCCAATGTCGAGAATGGCGCCGCCTTTGTCCGGACCCTGGCTCGGGTCTCAAAAGAGAATGGCTTTGATTACAACGTGGTCGAAGCGTTCGATCAGCCGTGGAAAGCCCGGCTCGAAGGAACCGTCGGGGCCAATTGGGGGGTGGTGGATAGCGACCGTCAGGTCAAGTTCGGGATGTCCGGCCCGGTCGAGCCCAGCCCGTCCTGGCCGACCCATGCCGCAGCGGCGGCGGGGCTGGGCGGAGTCCTTGGCCTTGTCGCGCTGCTGCGACGGGGGGCGCGTTACCGCTTCCTGCCCGGTCTGACGGTTGCGGTGCTGACACAAATTTTGGGCGGTCTGGTGGTGTGGCAGGCGTTCAATGCCCAGATGATCGCGTTCGATCTGACCGACGAAAGCTGGGCGATGGTGCGAATCCTGCTCCATGCCGGATTGGCTCTGTTGCTGGCACGGGGGGCGGCTCTGGCCTTTGCCGAAGGCTCCATCGCCCCGGCCGATCGCTGGGCCGAACGCCTGATCACCCTCTACGGCGGATCCGCCGTCACGATCTCGGCCCTGCTGCTGATCAACGGCCGCTATCGGGATATTCCCTGCCTTGAATTCCTGGTGCCTTGCTTCGGCCTGACGGCTTACGCCCTGGCCCGCAAAATGGTGCTGGCCCTGTCCTGGACTGAGGCTTTCGCGATCGGCCGCCTGTTTGGTGGGGGCCGGTCGGGCGGGATGAGCGGACCACGGGCGATGGCCCTCGCCCTGACCTTTGCCGCTTGCGCCGGCCCGCTGTCAGAAATGGTGGCCCTGCTGCAAGGCGCCGACTTCCTGGCCGCTCACCCGACCGTGACCGAAAAGATCCCGCTCCTGCTCCGTGCCCTGTGGACCAATACAGAAATGGATGCCTGGGCGCTGATGGTGCTGATCATGGCCCTCCCTTATTTCGCCGAAACCCGGCAAAAATAAAGGGGGTCTGGGGGGTGCTGACCGGCTAGGTTGGTAACACTCCTGACCGGGGACCTGGGTAACAGTTCAGAGTGTCGGCTTGGGAGGACCAAGCTGATGCCCTGGGCAGAGACCAAGACAATGGATCTTCGAGTTTGTTT
>Ga0209373_10002960_pt1 | contig 16314 bp, 7 predicted proteins | sample Higcelweek5metaG_FD_187173 | JGI IMG/M metagenome (GOLD analysis project Ga0209373, IMG submission 187173) | Freshwater pond sediment microbial communities from the University of Edinburgh, under environmental carbon perturbations - High... | ecosystem: Environmental > Aquatic > Freshwater >... | reverse complement strand
ACTGTCTCGGGGGGAAGTGACAAGTTCAGGTATTCAGTTTCATATGCCGGCATCAGGAGCACTGAGATCATGCTTGCCTCAGAATATAAGCGAGACAACCTTTCACTCAAACTTGATCATAAAGCCAGTGAAAAGGTTGATCTCTCATTTTCGGTCCGGTATTCGGACATGGAGATTCTGGGTGCAGGTGCTACAGACCAGGCCGGCGCCACACCAAATGATGCTAGGGTCAAGCAGACGATGCTCTTTGTACCCATACCCTTCAACTCGGTAGGTGACTTTGATGACACTGACCTGTCTGCCAGCATGACCAACCCCCTTGACAACGTCAGGGACAATGACCGTCAGCAGCTCAGGAAGAGGTTCAACCTTGGCGGCAGCTTTTCGTGGGAAATAGTTAAAGGGCTGGTCTTCCGTACGGAGGCGGGCATTGACACATATGTAAACAATGATGATCGCTTCTACGGGCTGACGACGTACTATGTAAGGAATACCCCGACGGCTGATTATCAGAACAAGCCTGCCCTGGAGGCTTATGAAAGGAAGGGCAACGGCATAAGAAGCACCAACACTCTCAATTATGACTTCGAGGATCTCTTCGGTGATTCCGGCCATTCACTCAAGTTGCTGGCCGGCCAGGAGGTTCTTGTAATGAAGACAAATACAGTGTTCAATCAGGTCTGGGGTTTCCCGGAATTTTTCACCGGTCCCGAAGCGTACAAGCTTGTAAGTCAGGGTTACTCAAACAGCTATACAAACACATATAATCCTGATGATAAGCTGCTTTCATTCTTCGGAAGGGCCATGTACGACTACAAGGGGAGATACCTTTTTTCGGCAACCTACCGGGCTGACGGCTCAAGCAAATTCTCTGCGGTAAACCGCTGGGGCTACTTCCCGTCGGCTGCAGTAGCATGGAGGATCTCTGAAGAGAACTTCATGAAGGGCATCTCCGGCACTATCAACAACCTTAAACTGAGGTTTAGTTTTGGCACTGCAGGTAACAACAACATTCCCGCCAACCAGATTGCACAGATCTTTGAAGCCCGCACCACCTCCTGGATAAACGGCTTCGCTTCGTTCTGGGCTCCATCAGTTACAATGGCCAACCCTGACCTGAAGTGGGAGACAACCTTTACTAGGAACCTGGGCCTTGACTTCGGTTTATTCGACAGCCGTATAAACGGAAGCATTGAGCTCTATCGCAACAACACCAAAGACCTGTTGATTGAGTTCCCGGTATCGGGTACCGGGTATAATACCCAGTACAGGAATATGGGTGAAACCGAAAACAAGGGGCTTGAGATCGAACTTAATTTAATTGCCCTGAGTGAGAAAAACTATGGTCTGACCTTCGGGTTCAATATCGGATTCAATAAGAACAAGATCCTTTCTCTTGGCGTCATGAACGACTTTGGGCAGAACACCAGCTGGGCATCGACAGAGATCGGCAATGACTACTGGATAGCCCTCGGCGGATCAGTCGGACAGATGTTCGGCTATCTCAATGACGGCCGTTACGAGGTGGCAGATTTCAGTGGCTATGATGCTGAAGAGGATGAATGGATACTTATTGAAGGTGTTGTTGACTGCTCAAACGTCGTCGGAACGCTCCGCCCGGGAAGCCTCAAGCTGAAGGACCTTACGGGAGATAAAATTGTGACTGTAGCTGACGGCTCGGTGATAGGGAATGCCAATCCGAAACATACAGGTGGTTTCAATATAGAGGGTTACTTCTACGGTTTTGATGTGGCAGCCCTCTTCAGCTGGAGTGTCGGAAACGATATTTATAACGCCAACAAGATAGAGTACACGACATCAAGATATCCCTTCCGTAACCTGCTTGACGTTATGGCTGAAGGGAAGAGATGGACCAACCTGGACCCGGCTACCGGTGAGCTTGTAAATGATCCTGCCACACTGGCATCAATGAATGCATCAACCACAATGTGGTCACCTTTCATGACAAGGCATGTGTTCAGCGACTGGGCGGTGGAAGACGGCTCATTCCTCAGGCTTAATACGCTGACCCTGGGATACTCCATTCCGGAAATAATATCTTCCAGGCTGCACATACAACGCCTCAGATTCTATGTGTCAGGCCAGAATGTATTTGTGCTGACGAACTACTCGGGATTTGATCCTGAGGTCTCTTCCAGGAGAAATACCGTTCTTACCCCGGGACTTGATTACTCGGCTTATCCAAAAAGCAGGCAGCTGTTGTTTGGTGTGAACCTGACTTTTTAATCTGATAAAAAGAGATGACTATGAAAAAGTTCATATATATAATTATAAGTATCGTTTTTACCGGACTGTTTATGTCGTGCGAGGATTTCCTGGAGGCACCATCCCAGTCAACTCTGGATGAGTCGCTCATCTTCTCAAATCCCACCCTTGCAGCCTCGGCCATTGACGGTATCAAGGAGCCGATAGGCCAGACAAACTCGTACAGGGGGCGTTTCCTTACACATTACGGGGCCAACACTGACATTGAATGGTTTAACAACTCCCAGACTGCAGGTGCAAGATCAGACCTCTCAAGATATGTCAATTCATCAATCAACACTGACATGAACACGGCAAACAATGCCTGGGCACAGATGTATTCCGGCATTGAGCGTGCCAACATATGTATCAGGGGATTGAGGACTTACGGCAATCCCGCTCCGGGTACGGAGATGGGACAGTTGCTAGGGGAGGCGCTGACGCTGAGGGCCTTTTATTACGCTGACCTTGTAAGGGCCTGGGGCGATGTGGTTGCCAGGTTTGAGCCTATCTCCTCAGAGACGATGTACCTTCCCAAGAGCAGCCGCGATGTGATCTACAAGCAACTGATTGCTGACCTTGAAGAGGCTTCAGAACTTGTTGGCTGGCCCAATGATAATGCCAGGACCACAACCACAGAGGGGATCAACAGGGCTTTTGTGAAGGCGTTTCGTGCCCGTATCTGCATGGCGGCAGCCGGATACTCACAGTATCCTGACGGCATCAGGAGGAGCAATGATCCGGACCTCTCTGTATCAACACTCTACCCGATTGCAATGCAGGAGTGCACTGACGTAATAACCAGCGAAAAGGCTTCCCTCGAGAGCAGCTTCGAAGGATTCTGGAGAAAAGTATGTGAAGAGAATATCAACGCAGGCGGTGAGTCACTCTGGGAGATACCCTTTGCTGACGGCCGAGGCCGGATGGCATTTACATTTGCTGTCAGACATGCGAGCGCCGACCAGTATACCGAACAGCCCCGTGGCGGTGACTACGGACCGTTACCGAATGTATTCTATGACTATGATGTGAAGGATACCCGGCGCGATGTAACCTGCGTACCCTACTCATGGGGAACCGCCACAAACAAAGTATCAAAGCAGACAATCAACACCGGTAACGGAGTCTCCCTGTGGTATTTTGGCAAGCTCAGGTATGAGTGGATGAAAAGGTATGTCACCTCCACAAATGATGACGGGCTGAATGAGATCTACATGCGTTACGCAGAGGTGCTTCTTATGGCTGCCGAGATCCAGAACGAACTGGGCAACCTGGGGCCGGCAAAGGATTACCTGAAGCAGGTGCGGCAGAGAGCGTTTTCCATCGCAGACCGTCCTGCAAAGGTTGATGCATACCTGAATTCCATCACCACGAAAGAGCAGATGTTCAATGCCATCGTAAACGAGCATGCCTTCGAGTTCTGCGGTGAGATGGAACGCAAGGCCGCCCTGATCCGCTGGAACCTCCTCGGAACCAAAATCGATGAGGCCATTGTCAGAATGAACAATCTCAGCACCCGTACAGGAAGCTATGCCGATGTTCCGGAAAAACTGTACTACCGGTATGCATCGGACGGAGAGTCACTCCAGTTCTACGGCCTGAACAGGGGAGAAACCGAAGACAGATCGGCTGACTATACATTCAACACGGTCTATGTCAGCACAGACAAGCTGGGTTCAACCAAGATCAATTCGCTCTTTACAAATGATCCGGATCTGAACCAGTTCTGGCCTATCTGGCAGGTATTCATCGACGCCAGCAACGGTACCCTGAAAAATGATTATGGCTATTAAACCAACTAAAGCGCTATCTATGAAGAAGATAATTATATATACAGGATTGTTTGCCGGGCTGATTGCTTCCCTGGTTTTCTCAGGGTGCAAGGAGGATATTGACCCGGTGGTGGAAGAGCTGGAATTCAGCAGGGTTTTTTCGCCGGTTGGTCTGGATGCGGTCATAAGCAACACAACGACTGTTACCCTCACATGGTCATCAGTCAAAAACGCAGAAAAGTACCTTCTGGAGATCTATGACGGTGAGACCGCTCCTGTTAATCTGGTGCATTCTGCCGAGGTTCCTGCCACGGAGGAAAATCAGGTCACATTCACCTACATACTGCCCGCCGGAGACACCCAGTTCTGGGCGAGGATCAAGGCTGTCAGTTCCCTTCAGGGTGTGGAAGAGTCGAAGTGGTCACAGGCGAAATTTAAAACCGAGCCGGAGAACCTCTTTGACGGCTTTGAAACATTCATGTCGGCAATGAACGCATGTATAGTTCAGTGGGAGCCCGGATCAACGGCCACATCGCTCATGTTTGTCAGCGGCGCCAGCCAGCTTCCCTTCACTCTAAGCGCAGAAGATCTGGCACTGGGAGGAAGGCAGGTCACCGGATTGCCAAACGGCGTCTATGAAGTCAGACTGATGAATGGCACCTTTGTCAGAGGCAGGACAAGCGTAATAATTGAAGGAGATGTGCTTGTACCACCCGGCGGGGATCTCAAGGCAGCCCTTGACGCTCTCCCATCCGGCGGGGTAATCCTCCTTGTCAACGGAGCCTCATACGGACTGCCTGAGGTTGACACAGTAAGGACCAGCACAAAGGTCAGAGGCATTCTGCCCGGTGATCTGCCGATAATCTACCTGATGACCGGTGGAGGTAACCATATGTTTGATATCGGGACCTCAATGACACTGTCTGACTCGCTGGTTTTTCAAAATGTTGACATCAGCTGTTCCTATGACGATGCAGGTCTCCTTAAACACCGAGGTCTGATTGACCAGGAACTTGATGCATTCTCGATCGGCGCCATCAGGTTCAGGAACTGCATAATAAGAAACTCCGGCCGAAGCGCCATACGACTGCGCGGAAACGCAGCAGGCCAGGTCATCAACAGCGTTGAATTCCTCAACTGTGTGATGTATGATTTTGCGTTTGACAGCCATTACGGAGTGCTTAACGGCGCTGCAACCGGGAACTTTATAAACATCAAATTCATAAACAGCACTGTTTATAAGTTAAGGGGAGGTATAATCAACTACGGCAGCGGCGCAGGATGCCAGAGCGTTGTGGTCGACAACTGTACCTTCAACGAAACGACAATGGATGCCGCCTCGTCAAGGTACTTCATCGACTTTGGTACAGGTAATACATCAACGGGCACGCTTACGATCAGCGATTGCATTTTCGGGCAGAGTATCGACAGATCCAATGGTGTCAGACCGGGGTCCATGACCCTTTCGGTGTCAGGGTCATACTATACAACTGACTTTTATGACGGCACAACTTCACCCGTGAAACAGCTGATGACTGCATACAGTGGCGCTTCAACAAGCCTGTGGAGTGATCCTGCCGTGGGAGGCTTCTCCTTCCTGGATAAGAATTTTGCAGGAATTGAAACTGCCGGGGCACCGCGCTGGAAAGAATAACAGAGTTTGACAGGATTTGGGTTAGTTCTGTGATTACCCCTGAGGACCGGGAGCAACCTCCCGGTCCGGGGGTAAGATCAGAAGGAGATCATCGGATTATGTTTCATTCAAATCGATGAATAAAAGGAGAGACTATATTCCTGCCCGTACGGCATTGTTCATGATCACTCTTTTTGCAATCATTCTGAACGGTTGCAACGGCGGAACTGAGAGACAGAACGCGGTTTACACAAACCCGGTTCTCCATTCTGATTACTCTGATCCGGATGTGGTGCGCTCAGGCGATGATTACTACATGGTTGCCTCATCATTCAACTGCGTTCCCGGGCTCCCTGTGCTCCACTCAAGGGATCTGGTGTCGTGGAAGCTTACCGGATACGCGCTTGACAGGCTTCAGCCTGAGGAATACTATTCATCAGTGCGGCACGGTGGAGGCATCTGGGCACCTTGCCTCAGAATTCACAACGGCGAGTTTTATATTTTCTATCCTGACCCCGACCATGGCATCTTCATGATTAAGTCTTCAGACCCCGCGGGGCCGTGGAGTGATCCGGTGACGGTCATGAAGGGACGGGGGCTGATTGATCCTTCACCGTTGTGGGACGATGACGGAAACGCTTACCTGGCATATGCCTTCGCCGGTAGCAGGGCAGGGATGAAAAGCGTGCTGATGGTTATCCGCATGAAGCCTGACGGCACAGGCGTAACCGGTGACCCGGTTATGGTTTTTGAAGGTCATGATGACAACCCAACCGTCGAGGGGCCGAAGTTTTACAAGAGGAATGGCTGGTATTACATTTTTGCCCCTGCGGGCGGCGTAACTCACGGCTGGCAGCTTGCCCTCAGATCGAAGAATGTGTTCGGACCCTATGAGGCCAGGAAGGTGATGCACCAGGGTAAAACATCCGTAAACGGACCGCACCAGGGTGCCTGGGTGACAACCCCCGCCGGCGATGACTGGTTCATCCACTTCCAGGACATGGGTGCATACGGTAGAATCGTTCATCTCCAGCCTCTGAAATGGGTCAGCGACTGGCCTGTAATCGGAATCGATGAGGACGGAGACGGCACGGGTGAGCCCGTACCCTCGTTTGCAATACCCCGGGCTGGCATGGCAGGTTCGCCTGCCGTTAATGACCACGGCGATGAGTTTGATGGCAGTGTCATGCCTCCTGAATGGCAGTGGCATGCCAACCCGGCTCTATCCTGGGGATACCCCTCAGAGGCTTACGGCTTCTATAGGCTGAACTGCATCGCCCGGCCTGTCAGCATGCTTAACCTCTGGGATGTTCCGAATCTTTTTCTCCGCAAGCTGCCGGCTGAAAAGTTCACAGCAACGGCATCGGTCAGCTGCACCCTGAGATCTGACGGCGAAGAGACAGGTATGATTGTAATGGGTCGCGATTACCAGTATATATCCATCAGCAGATCGGACAGCACACTCCGGCTGAGGGTGGTGAGATGCACCGATGCCGACAGGGGCAATCAAGAAGTGGAAATCTTTTCACGGGAGATAGGCAGCGGTGAGCTCTTCTTAAGGCTGACTGTTGAAGCCGGTGCCCTGTGCCGCTTCAGCTACAGCACAAACGGAACGGAATATTCTGATGCCGGCGAACCGTTCTCCGCCAGGCAGGGAATGTGGATCGGGGCAAAAGCCGGTTTCTTCGCCCTGCGTGACGGTTTTACAAATGATGCAGGTTGTATTGACCTCAACTGGTTCAGGATTTTAACAACGGAATGATCATGAGATTGAGCAGGTTTTTGATAATGTTTATTCTGACTGGAATTCTTTCGGCGTTTGCACCGGGAAATCCTGCTGAATACACTAACGCGGGGGGAAAGAACAAGATAACCAGGGTGTGGCTTATAGGCGACTCAACAGTTGCCGATTATTCCCTGGAGAAGGATTACACCTCGAAACGTTATCCCATTATGGGCTGGGGACAGGTATTCCAGTCGTTCATGACATCAGACTCCCTGAAGTTGATAAGGCATCTTGTCAGGAATGACAGTGTGATTGTTGAGGACAGGGCTCGCGGAGGCCGCAGCACCCGCTCCTTCTTCGAGGAGGGAAGATGGTCGGAGATATACAGGCAGCTCAGGCCCGGAGACCTTGTGTTAATACAGTTCGGACACAATGACGCCTCTGTGAACAAGGGGGAGCGCTACACCTCCCTTACCGGCTACAGGGAATTTCTGAGACTCTATGTGAATCAGTCTCGTGAGAAGGGAGCGACTCCCGTACTTGTGACCCCGGTCGCAAGAAATTACCCCTGGAAGGATGACAGGCTGGGCAACACTCATGGCGACTATCCATCTGCTATGCAGGAGGTTGCTGCTGAGACCGGCACATATCTCATTGATCTTAATTCATTAAGCATGGATTTTTTCACGCAGCGGGGGCGTGATTATGTCTCCCTGACCTATTTCATGAACTTCCCTCCCGGGGTTTATGAGGGATACCCCGAAGGAAGCAGTGACAATACGCACTTCCAGCCTGCCGGCGCTACGGCAGTGGCACAGCTTGTCTTCAGTGCCATGAAGGAACTCAGGCGCGGCAGCATAAAGCCGACTGCTGCAAAAATCAGCGTGCCGGCTGCCCCTGCCGCTGTATCTGCTTCAGGCACACCGGCTGCCCCTGCCGCTCTCCCCGCACCGGCCACGCCCGCCGGCGAGATCTACAGGGACATCGAGTTCAGCATGCCGCAGGTGATTGAACCGCAGATACCGAACAACAGTGTTTCAATCACTGATTTCGGGGCTGTGGGAGACGGCGTCGCCATCAATTCAGATGCCTTCCGCAAAGCGATAGAGGCAGTCTCGGCAAAAGGGGGAGGGACTGTTGTAATTCCACGGGGGATATGGCTCACAGGCCCGATAATCCTAAAAAACAACATCAGGATGCATGCTGACGAAGGAGCACTGATACTCTTCAGTCCCGACAAGAACCTTTACCCGCTGATTGAGACAAGTTTCGAGGGTTACAACACTGTCAGGTGCATCTCACCCATCTACGGCAAAGGGCTTGAGAACATCGCCTTCACCGGGAAGGGTATATGGGACGGCAGCGGCCACGCGTGGAGACACGTGAAGAGGGAGAAACTGCCGCCACCAATATGGAAGGATCTGGTTAGTTCCGGAGGCGTTGTCAGCGAGGACGGGAAGACATGGTACCCTTCCGGATCATACATGAAAGCAATGGAGCAGAGCGAGATGAACGTTCCTTTACCGCCGGCGGGCGGCATCGATGCCTATGAGGGTATGAGAGACTTTCTCCGTCCTGTTATGGTGAGCCTTGTCAGCTGTAGAAAGATATTGTTTGACGGACCTGTCTTCCAGAATTCACCGGCATGGTGTCTCCATCCGCTGATGTGCGAAGATCTCACCATCAGGAACATCACCGTCCGTAATCCCTGGTACTCGCAGAACGGCGACGGGATAGACATTGAATCATGCCGCAATGCGTTGCTTTACAACAGCAGCTTCGATGTGGGTGACGATGCAATCTGTATCAAATCGGGCAAGAACGAGGACGGCAGGAGGAGGGGCATGCCCACCGAGAACCTCGTAATAAGGAACTGCATCGTCTACCACGGACATGGCGGAGTCACTATAGGCAGTGAAATGTCAGGAGGAGTCAGGAATGTCTCGGTAGCCGGATGCACCTTCATGGGCACTGATGTGGGGATACGATTCAAGAGCAACCGGGGCAGGGGCGGAGTGGTTGAGAACATCTGGTTCAATGACATCCTGATGACAGATATTCCCACACAGGCCATCTCGTTCAACCTCTATTACGGCGGCCTCTCGGTCTCGGAGATGCTGGCGGAGGGCAAAAACGTCGAAACAACTTATGGCGAAATACCCCAGGTCACGGAGGAGACCCCGCAGTTTAAAAACATATCGATGAAAAACATAACTTGCAGGGGGGCGCAACAGTCCATCTACCTCCAGGGATTGCCGGAGCTGAATCTTGAGAATATCACAATGGAGAATATTGATATGACTGCCGAAAACGGAATGGCATGCATTGACTCAAAGGGGATAAGAATCAAAAACATGCGCCTGGTTGCTGCAAACAAGCCGCTTCTCTTCTTTCTTAACAGTTCGGATGTGAATATAAGCGGCTTGCAGATCCCTGAGGAGATGACAGGGGTTGTTGAGGTGCGTGGTGACAGTAACGCTGAAATTACAGTTGAGACTGTAACACCTGACGGAAAGGTCAGTGTAAACAAAGTAAGATGAGCAGGATTTTTGCATGTATATTTTTTATTCTGGCGGGATCACTTGCGTCAGCGCAACTGCCTGCCTTCCCGGGCGCGGAGGGATTCGGCCGTTTCACAACCGGAGGCAGGGGCGGAGCGGTCTACTCAGTTACCAATCTCACCGATTCAGTTGTTAAGCCTGCCGAGGGTTCCCTTCGATGGGCTCTGAATAAGCCGGGACCGAAGACGATAGTTTTCGCCGTTTCGGGAACCATTGAGCTTAAACGGAGGCTGAACATCTCGAAGGGGGATGTGACAATTGCGGGGCAGACAGCACCGGGTGACGGTATCTGTATCAGCGGAGAGACCGTCTCAATCGAGTCTGACAACGTGATCATCAGATACATCAGGTTCAGGTGCGGCAACAAGGTTCCCGGCGAGGAGCCTAAAGACGCAATCTCATGCATAAGGCATAAAAACATTATTGTTGACCACTGTTCAATGAGCTGGTCCGTTGATGAGACTGCTTCGTTTTACGACAATGAGAATTTCACCCTTCAGTGGTGTCTTATTGCCGAGAGCCTCTATGATGCAGGCCACCCCAAGGGGGAGCATGGCTACGGTGGAATCTGGGGAGGGAAGGGGGCCTCATTCCATCATAACCTCCTTGCCAGCCATACAAGCAGGCTGCCTCGTTTCTGCGGGGCGAGGTACCACCCTGACACCCGCGGGACAGAGATAGTTGATTTCCGGAATAACGTAATCTTCAACTGGGGTTTCAACAGCTCATACGGAGGCGAGCTGGGTCAGCAGAACATCATAAACAACTACTACAAACCGGGCCCTGCAACAAAGAAATCGGTTCTCAGCCGGATACTGGAACCATTTGACTCCCTTGGAATATGGTTTATATCAGGCAATTACATGGAAGGAAGTCCGGAAGTTACCTCTGATAACCGCGCCGGGGTGGAAGGCGACTTCGCCGGGATGACATCCATCCTTTCCTCCACTCCATTTCCTGTTGCACCGGTGAAGACAGAAAAGGCCCGCTGTGCCTTTAAATCGGTTCTTAGGAATGCCGGAGCCAACCTGCCTCGCCGCGACAGCTATGACAGCAGGATTATCAGTGAGACGAAGAGCGGCCTGTGTGCATACGGAGACTCATACGGAGCCGGCACAGGCATAATAGACTCACAGGACAGCGCTGGGGGATGGCCGCTGCTGCGCACCTATGACGTCCCGGCTGACGCTGACGCTGACGGCATGCCTGACAAATGGGAGACAAAGAAAGGACTCAACCCCTCCGACCCGGCAGACGGGAACAAAGTTGCTGCCTCAGGATATACAATGCTTGAGGAATATATCAACAACCTTTGACGGTTATCATTTCTGAGTATTACCTGCAAGTTTGCTTCTTTTGCGGCCATACATGAAGTAAATCGACAGGCCTATAAGCAGCCAGGCCCCGAACATGGCCCAGTTCGTCCATCTCATTCCCGTCAGCAGATAACAGCATGACAGAAGTCCTATCACCGGTATAAGTGAGAAGTTCCTGATATAGGAAAGAACAGCAATAACTGCCCAGACAATGAAAAAAATGATCATCGGATACTGCAGCTTGCCTTTATCTGCATGGTTATAAATTGAGTCGGGGGAAAAGATGGCAATAATCACAAAGCCCAAAATTGTAACTGCAGGTACTATATATTTACCATTTACATATGGTAACCTGAACCTGCCCTTCGTCTCCTTTTCATCGTTCCGGGGCAGCATCAATATTCCCCCGCAGACAAGCGAAAAGGCAAAGAGGGTTCCAATGCTTGTAAAATCAAGCACAATATTCTCATCAGTGAAAAAGATCGGTATTCCTACAACAAGACCTGTGATAATTGTTGCAAATCCCGGGGTCTTGAATTTAGGATGAATTGATGAAAACTTTTTTGGAAGGAGCCCGTCCCTGCTCATGCTCATCCAGATCCTGGGCTGCCCCATCTGGTATACAAGCAACACACTTGTCATTGCAATTACAGCTGCCAGTGATACAATGAAGAGCATCCACCTGATTCCTTTTATCTTGAATATCTCCGCCAGTGGATCACTGACACCTAGCAATGTATAGGAGGTCATTCCCGTCATCACGAGTGCAAGGATGATATAGACAACTGTGCAGATCACAAGTGAGTAAATCATCGACCTTGGAATGTCCTTCTGGGGATTCCTGCTTTCCTCTGCCAGGGTGGAGACCGCGTCAAATCCGATGTAGGCATAGAAAACCGCCGATACACCTGCCATCACGCCGCCAAATCCGTTGGGCATGAATGGTTTCCAATTCTCAATATCAACATGAAAGGCCCCGACAATAATTACAAGGACAATTATCGAGAGCTTAATAATGACCATAGTGTTGCTCAGGTTCCTTGATTCGCTGGTCCCGAAGAAAACAAAGGCAGTCAGAATTGTATTTATCGCCACGGCAGGCATGTCAAAGATGATCCTGAGTCCTCCCAGCTGAGGAGCGCTCATCCACGCCGTCAGCCCCTCTCCCGGGGTATTTGTCATGAAGGCATGATGTGCAGCTTTGTAGTTGATTGTCAGCCATTCAGGTATACCCTGGACCAGGTTTGTAAAATAACCGCTCCAGGAAAAAGCAATATAGATGTTGCCGATTGAGTATTCCATTATCAGTGCCCAGCCGATGATCCAGGCAAATAACTCACCGAAGCTTATGTAGGCGTATGTATAAGCGCTGCCTGCGACCGGTACCCTGGAGGCAAACTCGGCATAGCACATAGCCGTGAATCCACATGCAATGCCGCAGATTATATATAACAGTATCACGGCCGGGCCGCCGGTAAAGCAGGCGTTGCCTATGGCGCTGAAAATGCCGCCCCCGATGATGGCCGCAATGCCGAAAAAGGTAAGATCCCTGACAGACAGCACACGCCGCATGCCGGAGTTTCTGCCTTCATCATCTGTGGTTGAAACCGGTTTTTTCCTGAGGAGAGAATTTGACATCTTGAAATAGCAGAAACAAATATAGCGATTAAAAATACCGTATGAATATTGGGAAGCCTCAATTATAAGTAGGTAAATTTACTTCCGGTAAATATCCAGGTATGAAAGATATTTCAACTGCCGGAAAATCAATCAGGACGATTATCAGGGCCTCTGTTACTGCCCTGATGCTGCTTCCGGGCAATACAGTCATAACAGGCCAGATGCTTCCGGGCTTCCGGGCTTCCGGTTCTTTTGAAGAGCAGAATATTGTGATTGAAAACCCGTCTGCCGGCACCCGTATTCTGATAAATGCACCACTTGCAGGATTTGATGACGGAGACCGGGTACTGCTTGTTTTATATGCACTTCCCAACGGCAACACAATAGAACAGACCTTTGGTAAAAGGATAGAAGAAGGCGTTGACTGGCATTTCGATATTCAGCACATAGGTGCCCAGACACGGTTCCTGCGGGAGGTAATTGCTGACAGGACTTTGGTTGTAGCCTATCTCGAAAACGACCTCAAAAGCTGGCCGGCATGGAACGCAGCCACAACTGATTCCAGGGAACAGGTCCGGCAGATCGTTGAGGAGATAACGGCTATATTCGCCCCATGGGACCCTGAGCTGGTGCTCAGCGGTCACAGCGGCGGCGGGCGGTTCATCTTCAGTTCCATCGACGCACATGAGCAGATACCGTCACAGGTGGTGAGGATTACTTTCCTCGACAGCAACTACGGCTATGACGACACCCTCTACGGACCGAAGCTCACCAACTGGCTGAAATCCGGTTCCGGCAGGAACCTTTGCACCCTGGCATACAATGACAGCGTGGTGATATACAACGGGAAGCCCCTTGTATCACCTACAGGAGGAACCTGGTACCGCAGCAGGATGATGAAGGATTACCTGGACCGGTCATTCAGACTGAAACGAATTGACCGCGATTCTCTCATTTGGTACAGGACACGCGACAGACGGATTGAGTTCATCTTCAAACCCAATCCAGGCGGCAAGATATTCCACACACACCAGGTTGAGTATAACGGATTCATCCACAGCATGCTCAGTGGAACAAGGCATGAGCAGAAAGGCTACAGGTATTTTGGCGAAAGGTCATATTCCGGATTCATAGCTGACACTATTGTTGTTCCATTAAGGAGACTGAACATACCTTTACGCAATCCCCAGGCTGAAACAGGCTCGAAATTCATGGCACGCATCCGTGATCTTTCACGTGAGGAGAGGGAGGAGGAGATCTTCCTTGCTGCATCCTCGGGAAATATCCCGGCATTCCTCAGGGAGACGGTGACCCTCAGGGGTGTTTTTAACGATCTTAACGGGACCCCTCACACTCTCGAATACGAGGTGATGCCGGATTATCTGGCAATTGGTAGTGATGACGACTTCTGCCGTATCCCGATGAATCCGCGAACGGCCCAGAGGCTCGCTGATATGTTCGGGGCTTCACTGCTGACGTCAAAAATGAGTGACCATATATGGTCTCAGGCAAATTTGAAGCTTGAACCCTTCTTTTACAGACCTGTTGGCAATGCTAATGAGCTCATTACGAAGTTTGAAGAACATAATGCACAGATAGATAGGCAGTTGACAGATGCTGGCGGGCGTCATGGACAGCTGGTGGCTGGCATCAAGAAGGATGTCATAATTTCATCCCGGATAGTTGAAAGACCCGACAGGGTAGTGATTTATGGCTGGCATAAGCCTGACGGCAGTCCGATACAGCCCGTATACAGCGGCCACGTTTACTGGTATGTCGATTACAGTCACGGTATCCGGTTCATGAACAGGCAGGTTCTGCTTGACGGCCATCCTGCCGATGTACGCGACCTGCTAAAAGACCCGGTCTTGTTCAGGGTTCTGACTGATGAAGAATTGCCTGTGGAAAGCCCATTTTATCTTTAGCAGAAAACACAGGTATTAATTACTTTCCGGTATATCCCGGTCCCCGGACGACGCGGCCCGGAGTTGCACCGGTATGTACCCCGTCGCGCAGCACATGAACCCCGTTCACAAAGACATGGGACATACCTGTAGAGAGCTGATGCGGGTTCTCAAAGGTTGAGTGATCCCGGATCTCCGCAGGGTCAAATACAACCACGTCGGCATAAAATCCCTCCTTAAGCGCCCCGCGCCTTTCGATCTTCATGTTTTCAGCCGGAAGGGAGGTAAGCCTGCGCACAGCCTCCTCGAGGGTTATGACCTGCTCGTCACGTACATATCTGCCTAGGAGCCTTGCGAAGTTTCCGTATGCCCTCGGATGGGTGGCTGAAAGGAGGGAAACCCCTTCGGGCGCCATTGACTTGCCGTCGGAGCCGAAGCTCATCCAGGGCTGTTCTATCTGTTTCCTCAGGTTGTCTTCAGACATCGAGAAGAATACAGCCGATACGTTGCTGCCATCATCAATCACGAGATCCATTACTGTCTCTTCGGGCGATTTGCCCCTCATGGTGGCAATCTCCGCAAGGGTTTTGCCCTGCAGGTACTTAAGTGAGTCAGTATTAAATCCTATCAGGAGCACTTTTTCGGGGGTACCCTGTTTTTTCATGATTGTTTTGATGATTTCAGGACCCACCACTTTTCTTACGGCGGGATCCTTCAGCCTGGCGACCCACTTTGTGAAACCGCCCTCCTGAACCCATTCTGGCATCAGGATTCCCAGGCCGGTTGAGCTGGCCGGGTAATTGTACATATCTGCAGTTATTTGTAACCCTTCGGCCCTTGCGGAATCAATCTTTGCTATTGCCTGGTCAAGCTTGTCCCAGTTGGTACGGCCTACCTGCTTCAGGTGGTAAATCTCCGACCTGATGCCGGTCTCACGGGGCACCCTGAGAAAGTCGTCAATGGCCTCAAGGAATGTTTCATCCTCGTTCCTGATATGGGAGATATACATGCCGTCATACTCTTTTGCCACACGGCAAAGTTCTGCAAGCTCATCGGTAGAGGCGAAGCTTGCAGGAATATATTCAAGCGCCGAGCTGACTCCTATTGCTCCCTCCTCCATTGCCTGCCTGACAAGCAGCTTCATCGAGTCCATCTCGGCTGCTGTCGGTGGCCGGTCTTCGTATCCGATCGTATGTATCCGAAGGGTGGAGGTGCCAACGAATGATGCTATGTTGGTTGAAACCCCCTTCTTCTCAAGATATTCAAGATATTCACCGAGTGTGGTCCATTCGATATCATATTTTATGTCGCCCTGTGAGGCCTTCATTTCCAGCTTCATGCTTTCATTCCAGGGGCCCCATGAATCGCCCTCGCCGAGCACCTCAAGGGTCACCCCCTGGCAAATGTCGCCAAGAGATCTTCCGTCTTCGATCAGAGACTCAACAGCCCAGCTCAGCATATTTATGAAACCCGGGGCAACAGTCATGCCTGTGGCATCAATCACAGTTTCAGCGCTC
>Ga0209373_10002957_pt1 | contig 16318 bp, 16 predicted proteins | sample Higcelweek5metaG_FD_187173 | JGI IMG/M metagenome (GOLD analysis project Ga0209373, IMG submission 187173) | Freshwater pond sediment microbial communities from the University of Edinburgh, under environmental carbon perturbations - High... | ecosystem: Environmental > Aquatic > Freshwater >... | reverse complement strand
GCGAGCCGCTTGCTCACCACCACTGGCCGCATTCAGGATATTGTCAATAATTACGAATATATGAGTTTCAATATCGGCCCTACTTTGATGGGTTGGATTCGTACGCAAACGCCCGAAACTTACGCCCGCATCCAAGATGCGGATCGCAAAAGCGTGGAGCGTTTGGGCCACGGTAACGCCATCGCCCAAGTCTACAATCACATCATTATGCCGCTTGCTTCTCCGGAAGATCGCATCACGCAAATCCGCTGGGGCATTCAGGATTTTGAAACGCATTTTGGTCGAAAACCCGAAGCCATGTGGCTTGCCGAAACAGCCATCAATATGGACGTGGTGGTGGATCTCATCCAAGAAGGGATTCAATTCACCGTGCTTTCACCGACCCAGGCCGAAAACTTCCGCGAAATCGGTGGCAAAGATTGGAAAGGGTGTGAAAACACCAACATTGACACTACGCGCCCGTACCGCATTTTCCCCCGCGATGAACACGGGAACAAACTCTGCGACGGCTACCTGGATGTCTTTTTTTATAACCCCTGGCTCTCCAGCGCCGTGGGCTTTGAACACCTGCTCCGCGATGCTAACATTTTCGGGCGCCGTATTGCGGACGCCTGGGATCCGAACCGCAAAGAGCCCCAACTGGTAAGCATCGGCACCGATGGTGAATCTTACGGCCATCACGAACCTTTTGGCGATATGTGCGCCGCCTGGCTTTACAACCGCTACGCGCCGGAACACAAAATGATTCCCGTGAATTTTGGCTGGTTCCGCGAACAGTTCCCCGCCAAGTATGAGGTCCAGCTCAAAAATGTATATGGGGAAGGTTCCGCCTGGAGCTGTGCTCACGGCGTGGGACGCTGGTACAAGGATTGCGGCTGTTCCACCGGTGGCGGCGAAAATTGGAACCAGAAATGGCGTGGTCCTCTTCGCGATGCCATGAACCAGCTCAAGAAAATTGCCGATGAAGTGCTCCTCCGTGAATTTCCCAAGATTTCGAATGTGGGACCTTGGGAGGCGCGCAACCAATATATTCAGGTTTTAGTAAAGCCCGAGGATACGGATCGTAAAAATACGTTTCTCCAAAGTATTTTAATCAATCCTTCGGAAGAAAAAGACCGTGCAACCGCCATTCGTCTTTTAGAAATCCAGAAATTCTGCCTTTTCACTTTCACGAGTTGCGGCTGGTTCTTCAACGATATCGAAGGCCTGGAACCCGTGCAGAACATGCGCTATGCAGAACGCGCCATAGAACTCTTGAAACCCTTTTTGCCGCCCTCTTTGCCATTCAAAGACCAAGTGCTCAGCATCCTCGCACGCGCGCGTTCCAATGAACACAAACTAAACGGCGCTGAAATATTTGTACAGCAGGCAATCCCCGAAGTCCCGGTAGCACTCAAACTTATGGCCGAACAAGCGGTGATTTACCACATGGGTCTGGAAAACATTTCTGAAAACACAGACAAACGCATTATCGCCAAGAAACTGGGTTCCCGCAAGCACCAGACGGTAGTGCATGCCTCGTTCAATGATCGCGATCTCGCGGAAACCACGGAAGCGACAATTCTCGTCATCACAGACAACATGGGACGCCTGAATCTCATCGCTTTTGAAGGCCCACAAGAAAGTGGTTCGTTGCCTTTTGTGGCAAGCCCCAACGAATCTTTTGCTGAATTGAAAAAGCACTACCCCACAGCCTATGTGGTACGCCTCCGCGATTTGATGAGTGATTCGCTCCAAAAGATCAATCAGCTCTTGACGCGTGAACACCTCGAAGAAGTCACCAGTGCTTTCAGTGGTTTTGCGGTGGAGCACGGACTTTCCATCGATTGTCTCGCCGATCAGGATCACACGCTCACGGACACCATGCGCAAATGCTTGAGCCTGGAAATCAACGCCAAAATTCATAATCTGGCGCTTGAATACCTCAAAGGTCATGACGATGCAATTTTAGAAGAAGCGAACCAATTGGTGCAAGAAGCAAACGAGCTCCGCACCAAATTTTCCTTTGGTGGTACGGGGCGTATGTTTCACAAAAAACTTTCTAAGCTCATTGAAACGGCCTCCCGTAAATATGATGAAACCGCAGTAAAACATATTACAGGCCTCATCACCATGGCCGATTGGTTGCACCTCTACATCGATAAAACGTCGCTCGAAAACCAGGCCTTTGAAAGCTATCAGAGTTTCGTCAAAGACCCGTCGGGCCCAAGGCAGGCGCAAATACCCATGTTTGACTGGCTCAACTTTGAGCGTCCGGCGGAAATGGAAACATGAGTCTACAGCTCTCCGAAAAACCACTCCTTGAAGCGGAAGCAATTCAAAAACGCGTCGCTGTACTCGCTACAGAGATCGAAAAAGAATACCCCTGCGATCTTCTCGTTGGGGTTCTCACCGGAGCCTTTATTTTTGTCGCCGATCTTGTGCGGCAAATGAACCCAGACATAAAACTCGCCTTTGTCAAAGCGGAAAGTTACGGTGATAGCGATACCAGTTGCGGAGACGTGCAATTCGCTGGCATCGAAAAAATGAACGTTAAAGACAAACGCATCCTTGTCATCGATGACATTTTAGACACCGGACACACCCTCAAGGCTCTCACAAAAGTAATGCAAGATCGTGGCGCTATCAGTGTCAAAAGTTGCGTCTTGTTAGATAAGCCGAGCCGCCGCGAAGTCGCCTTTGAAGCGGATTTCAAAGGGTTCGTGATTGAGAACCTCTTTGCCGTGGGCTATGGTTTGGATTACGCGGATAACTACAGAGCTCTGCCCGCAATTTATACGTTGCAGGAAAACGAAGAGCCCCTGTAAGAGGCCCTTATGAAAGTTTAGAGACTCATCCGGTCAAAGATCATTATGAGAGCCATCACAGAAGGGGGGATTCTTTGTCAGTTTACATCCGCACAGATGGAACTCTCCGGTCTTCTCCACCTTAAAGGCTTTAGGTGTAATTGAGGTCCCATGATGAGAGCCATCGCAGAAAGGCTGTTTTTTGCTTCTGCCACAGGCGCACCAATGATATTCCTTACCAGCTTCAAGTTTTACTGTATAGGGAAATTGTTGAGCAACAACGGGTTTATCTTCCATTTATCTATCCTCCTTAATTGTCTAATAAAAATACATTAAGGGGGCTGAGAAAATGCGCCTACGGTAGCATCGTTGCTTTACAATCCCATGATTCATTTACAAATTATGGCATAAACACCTGTGTTGATGCAAACAGCATTTCGCCTCTTGAACCCGTGCCGATATTGCCATATGCATTGTTGCCTGTACCCCAGACAGAGCCGTCCTTTTTGAGAATCATGGAATGCGTTTTGTTGGAAGAAACAGACTCCACACTATCCATAATTTTCCGAGGAGTTCTTACGATAGTGGAATCCCCCGTGCCAACATTCCCCATAAGGTTGTAGCCGCAAGCCCAAAGGCTTCCATCCGTTTTGACAATCAGGGAAGAAGAATACGACACATCCACAGATTTTACATCGCTCATCACTTGTATCGGATCATTCACGTATTTGCCGTGGGTACTATCGACTCCCAAAGTACCATAGATGTTAGTACCCGCAGTCCAAAGGGTTCCATCCGTTTTGACAAACATTATGTGGGAAAAACTGGTAGCAACGGAAGCGACGTCCGTCGTTACTTGCACAAAATCCGTAATATTTTCATAATTGCCAGCAATCACCGTCCACGCGAACATCCCCGCCACCCAAAGGGAACCATCTGTTTTGATGATGGCAGAATTAGCGTCGCCCGCATCGGCATAGGCAACCTCATCCATAATTTTCACAGGCTTGGAAACATCCAAAGTATCGCCGGTGCCCAATTCTCCCCCGCCGTTGTTTCCCATGCCCCAAAGACTTCCATCCTTTTTTAGAATCAAACTGACCACTTCGTTCGCCGAGGCACTCGCCACACCGTCCATCACTTTCACAGGGCCCATAGTCACCGGAATCACACCGGAATCCGAAGGCGTTCCCACCCCGATTTCCCCTTTGTAATTATAGCCCGCCGCCCACAAACTCCCATCCGTTTTGACAATCAACGTATGCAAATGGCCCGCCGAAACACTCGCGACCCCAGTCATCACCTTTTCTGGAGTCAACAACATTTTCGAAGAATCATCGGCCCAGAAGCCCGCCACCGAGCCCAACGCCCACAAGTCACCATCACTCTCGAGAATCATGGTATAATAATACCCGGTGGAAACGGATGCCACATCGGTAATGCCAGCCCAGCCAGTCACCGTCACCGAGGACGAAGACGCCCCCGAAGAGGAGGAACCTTGCGAAGAAGAAGTATTCTCTTCCGTTGCACTGGAACTTTCATCGCAGGCGATCAATGCCATTGTAGCCACCGCCAAAGTCATCCACTTTTTCCACTGTTGCATCATAGTCTCCTCATATTTCTTGAAAAAATAGATTTTTTTCATTTTAAAGAAATACTTCTTACAACATAACTAGTTTTTCCTGCCCGTGAACCGTCTAAATTCACACTATCCAATCGACGTCTCCAGCCTATTCTAAGCAATTGACAATAGCATAATCCCTTCTACATCAACATTCGAAAGAGAAGCAACAAAAGCATCCCAAAAGCGTTCTACTGACAAATAGAAGTCTGACAAAGTGTCAATCAGAGATTCAGCATGCATTTGTAGTTAATGAATCGGCGAGAAACGAACAAGAAGGAGATGCATCATCAACAGAAAAGTAAAATTTTATTTTATGAAATGGCTAAAACATCAAGAATCGCGAGAATGCAAAAAAAGAAGGATTTCTTTCGTTGAAAGAGCTCCCTCATTTTGATTAAGTTTATCCGAACACCTAAAGCAAGGAACGAATTATGAGTATTCTCGATAAAATTAGCTCCTTATTCAAAAATTCACTTCAAAAGCCCATACCCAATCATGAAACCAAAATTCCTGAAAATGCTCAGGGAGTTTTCGAGTTTTTAGACCGCTCCGTTGCTGCTTTCGACAACCTCTTTCAAAGTTACAATCATAGAATAGAAAATGGGACAACCAATATTTTTCTCTTGGCTCGTAAAGAATCTTACAAAGAGGCGATTCGAAATATTTGCAAGAAATGCGAATCTAAAGAGGCCGCAATTTACAGTTCACTTCCTGAAATTTTCGAAATCTTGGACATGGACGAAGGCGAAAAAAATCCGCAGTTCCCTATTTTTTTGAACATCTACACCATGGGCCACACAAAAATCAACATTTTCTTAGAAATCCTCATTACCGATTTTGCCTTGATTCCCATTCAAAAATTTTCAATAGAAGAACTGCGTTGTATTTATAAAAACAGTCATGAATGGCTCCAAATAATATGTACATGGACTGAAGATGCACTACAAAAAATTGTCGACTTCAATACAGCTACACACAAATCAACCCAATGGTTGGAAGCCCTTTTTGAGGTGCTTAAAAAGCAAGATAATTTATTAGAACAACTCCAAAAAAAAATAAAGACTTTTCAAAAACTCGTAGAGGACGCAAAACTAACACCAAAACAAAGGGACCAACTTTTGAAACAATTTGCAACACCAGTGAATGAATTTTGTTAATGGGTAATTTTTTATGGATTTTATAGCCTTTTAGGTAAAAAGTACTCTCATGAAATTAGATTTGTGAAACATCTAGGAAGGGAGTCTCGTGAATCATCTTGAACTTAAAGCAACACTCGCCCACATCGGTCCCCTGCTTGTAGGGTTCATCGTTTTAATTTATGTACTTGCATCCTTTAATGTAAAGATTGAACGATTTGCTTTTATTCAAGCACAAAATTTTTCTGATGATTGGAAAGTGGCGGAATCCACAACCACTTATACTGCAATGAAGCAGTTGCCCTCATACATTCCCCGCAACACGGTAGTAAGCTTTACCCTCACTGACGCCGAATATCAAATTTTTATTGACAACAAAGAAATTAAAAGAATGGAGAATAATTCTGCCAAAGCGTTTGTGGGCGGGTTCTCTCTCTATTATACTTTTGCGGGTATCCCCACCGATGCTGCGGGCAAAACACTCCGCATTCAACTGAAATCTGCAAACAAAAATTCCGTGGTGCCCCCAGCATCTATTTTCATCGGCACACATAATGCTGTATTATTTGCCTTAATTTCAGAGTATCGCATTACTATAGGGGTCTGTTTACTTCTCTTTTTTATGGGAATTTATGCTTTTCTAGTGGAACTAACCAATCGCTTTCACAAAACACGAGCCCCATGGTCCAATGCAAATCTTGCGTTCTTTATGATTCTTTGTTCTGCTTACTTTTTTTATAGTAGTTATCTCCCCCAATTATTCACAAATAATAATGCCCTTATCTATTACATCTCCTATTCTATTTTCATGTTTTTCGCTATTCCCCTACTGCTTTTTATTGCTTCTGTTTTCCCCAAGCACAAAAACCAGCTCACTTATTTCGCTTTAGCTTTTGCTCTCGTTTTTATTATTCGCACAATAGGCATTGGGCTCGAACTTTGGAAAATCACTGACTTGCTCATAATATTTCATGTGATGATGCTTCTCGCCGCAATTTATATGTTCTATGTATTTTTCAAAGAACGTAGCGAAGTTTCCCGCTTTATTTTCTATGCTATCGTCACCATCACCCTTGTGACCATTGCATTCGTGCTCCTTTTTCATTTAAAAGAAGAGCTCCATTTAACACTCATCAATTACTATGATTTTCTTGCTATCGGTCTATTTATTTTTTCGCTCTTTTTGTTAATGGGCACAGTTCAAAATTCATTTGTACTCCGTGGCAAAGCTTTACGGGCCTCTCTCTATGAACAACTTGCCTATATGGATGTCATGACAAATATGAGGAACCGCGCCGACTGTGATCGTGAACTTTTACGCATCAACAAGTTGCGCAATACACTCCAAGATATCACTTTCATTATGTGCGATTTAAATAACCTCAAAAAGACTAACGATACCTATGGTCATGAATCAGGCGATCATCTTATCAAAGGCATGGCTCAATGTCTGGATTTAGCATTCTCTGAAATTGGGAAAATTTATAGAAACGGCGGAGATGAATTTGTAGTAATAATGCTTAATCAGCAGGAAGAGAAGATAAACGCCGCCTGCACCAAACTCGCTAAACTCGCGAAAAGTTACCGCACCGAACAAAATGAACCCTTATTCTACGCGATTGGCATTTGTCGGTTCTCCAGTGACGATGGCGATATTCCTGAAGTCCGAGAAATTCTTAAAGCCGCCGATAGGCGTATGTACCTAGATAAGCAGAAATCGAAGAAAAAATAAAAAACATTTCTATAGCATTTGATTTGGTTCAAAATTGTCTGCAAATAATTTTTTCATCAAAAATAAAAAGACCCCTTGGTTTATTAACCTGTGACAATTTTCGTCTGTATTAGAAAACAGAGTGGTTAGAAAAGCATTTAAAAATTCATGCGATCCAGGAGTAAATGACAAAAAATGACAGACTCCAAATATTACAGATCATTACAGGAAAGGCACTTACCATACTTTTTTTATTTGTGAATGGTATGTTTGAATCAGTTCATTTTTCAAACTACAACCAGGAGAAATAAAAATGAAATACATTTCCATTATTGGAATTACACTAGCCCTTACCTTTTCCACAGGGTTTACCTATAATATTTGGAAAGCAAGCCCAAACATCACTTGCAGCGGGACAATCCAGGTTCCTACAAATAGCGTCAAAGAATCTAATGATCCTTCGCTATTAAAAACTGCCGTATTAAATTCTGGATCTGGCGGTATTTGTGAGGGTGTCGTTTTTGAAGTCACAAAACCTATTACCGTATATCGTGCTTGGAACAGTACCTATGCTGCTTCCCGATTAAAAAATTGGTGGACGTTCGATCAACCTACAGGAACATTAAAAGACTATCGTAAAGACTATGAAATTTGCTGCCAATGGGGCCTAAGAGACATAATCGAAGTCTGTTCGCTTCAACCTAGCGCTAAAATTGTCGTAGGGCCTGGACAAAGTGTCGATTGTAGTAAAGATACAAATCGCAATCCTTCTCCTTGCTGCGATACCACGTATGATATTTCTCCAAAAAATCAGGTTTACATCGCGAATCCGTCCCAAGATCTGATTAATTGCCATTCTACCAAGGCGCCATGGTAAAAATAGGAGATTTGAATTTTAATTTCTTCCAGAGAAAAATTTGAATTCTTTGGAAGAAATTTTTCATTAATTTGTAATACAAAAACACAACAAAAAATGAATTGTTTACAAAAAATATTAACACGGGGCAATGAAAATATAAATGTCTATTGAGTTAATTGCATTTTGCGCAGGCATCATTTTACTTCTTATAGCCATTATTGGTGGTGGTATTAAGATTAAAGAAGTAGAGGTCCCTCTGCTTTCTAAAAGTGGAAGGATCTTATTCGCTTTACTTGGCTTTTTTTTGCTATGCTGGACGACAATCACTACATTTAAACCCTCTCTTCCATCTAATTCTGCAATATCTGTTACACCATCTGTAGAAAAAGTAGAACGTCCTAAAGAAGAGAGTAGCAATGCAAACACCGAAATCGAAGTTCTCCCTGCTCCCCCTGTAAAATTTAGTATTAGCGATACTTTATGGCCGGATCAAAAACAGGAAACGATTGATTTACTTTTGGATGAAAAATACATTGGAACCATCAGAATTTCTGAAACTAAAAAAGTTTCTTCAGTCTATTTAAAAGCCCCTAAAGAGGGGACTTATGAATATAGACTCACGGGTAAATTGATTAGAAAATCTAAAACAGGCGAAGAATTTCAAGTTTTACTGTCTGGGGGAGGTTCCATTGAAATTTTTGAAGGCGCCAAATATCATTTTATTTTTCTTGAAGAGTCCGATCCTTCCAGGGCAACTATTTCACTTGTGTTACCCGATGCAGGCGCAAATCAACTACCTCAATATAAAATGAAGTAGTTGATTCACAATCATGCTCCCAATGATGAAAGCATGGCAATCATTCTTGGACAAGGATACATATCCCACTTATCTTTTCTCACAGAATTATGGGTAAAAATACCATTTTCACCTGCAAGAGCTCTTTTAGAAATATCAAAAATATCTGGGTTATACACTCTATTAATTTGAAATGCATTACAGAGATAAATCAACAAATCTTTGAGAGCTGCAATTTGAGCATCCGTATATTTATGATAAAAAGAGAATCCCTTAAATGGCTTCTCAAGCTCAGTAATTTCATTGAGTGGTACTTTGGAATTCACATAGTTCACAAAGGAGCCATCAGGACATTTTGTGAGTTGCCCCCAATTACAAATTTCAATTCCGATGGAAATGGAATCCAATTTTTTATACGGTAACTTCATTGAGTTAAACGTTTCCGATTTTAGCCCGAGATGATAGGCCCAATATTTCGAACTGAAACACTGGATAATATCGCCATCTTTTTCATTCGCACTTTTTACATTTCCTGCAATTATAAATGCAGTGGACACTTTTGAGCCATCATTTTGCCAATACCTGGCAGTATTTATGGCACTGGGACTCCCTGCAGTGTGATGCAAATATATTTGTACTTTTTGCACTTCCTCTCTGCAGTAATCATCAGCAGTAAAATGCATCTGAATAATTTTATCAATATCAAGAGCCATATTAAACTCCCCTCCTAATTATATTGTTATTTCAAAATTACGATATCTGTCTTTTTAACGCAGCTTCATAGGCTTCTACAATCATTTTTAAACCTTCTGAAGATTCTTGCGGCGAAATAACGATTTCGAGTTTGCCATTTGTCTTTGGAATTTCATCTGAATTCCTGCTGAAGAATCCGCGATTCTTTTTACTAGGAAAACTCAGCTGTAATTCTTCATCAACAAGTGTCAATTCAAAATCGGCAGTTATAGTCGCTTTCTCAATTTGTGACATTCCTAGCGGTACCAATGTAATCAATGGCACTTGTATTTCTGTTGTTTTTACATCGCCTTCAGCGGTTAACATCGGATATGCCAGCGTCACATTTTTGGGGACTAGTGTATTTTTTGTTACGCTCCCCGACCCTTTCGAAACCACTTCTTCGTTAGTTTCTTCGAAATACTTATCCAGCAATCCCTCATTTTTGTCCATCAGCGTATCGCTTGCACTGATAATTGCCTGGTGAATTGCTTCCACAAAAGATTTTAAATTTATCATATTAGTGTTTAGTTAAGGTTGAACTTATTTAGAAGTTGATAATTTCAATTTTTCAAATTGACCCATTGTTTTTTCAACAACCGTCTTGCTTTCACAGGCAAGGCCGATGGACGATTGGCAATGGGGACAATTAAATTGAACTCCCGCGATTAGTTGTTTTGTATCGAAAGGAATTCTGGTATTACAAATCGGGCAAGGAATTTGTTGTTCAAACAGACTCATATCAAGTTTATCCTTTTTTGTTTTTGGTTACTATTTTTTAGGGCTTGGTAACGGTTGAATCGATTTGGTGTATAAATCAATAATGGTAAGAACGCCAACAGGTAAAGGTAATGGACCTGCATTGATATTTACCACAAGCCTACTAGAAGATTGACTTTTGTATTGTCCAGACCCAGATGTTTTTTCTTCGTTTTGCTTGTTGCAGATTTTTCCATTTAATTGCGCTTTTTTATCCATGACTTTTCCTCTTTCGACCCCTGGATCTTCAATGGCATAGGATGTCATGGAAGTAATTTCCATATCAAAGTCAACGGTTACCTTGTCAATAGCAAGTGAATTAAGGGGCACAAGACAAAGAAGCGGCACAGAAAAAATCATCTCCGCTTTTTTGATATAATCTGGATCGCCAGGTTGTTTCGACGCATCGATAACGCCCTGAGTCATCACCATATCAATCATCACCGGTTCATAAGTGCTACTATTTTCTTTTTTTGCAAAACAATAGTCCAGCAAAAATCGAGTCTGACCCGTTACCATTACCACATTTGCTTTTGAGGCCGCGATTAATGGCGCACTAATAATTGATTCGATATTTAATTCCGAACTATAATCCGGATTAAACGATGTATTTTTTGCTTGGTTCATAATTTCTTTGATAAGAAGTCGGCTCCGTTTTACGGGAACCGACTTTCGTTAATTATTTACTGAGAGTTACAGGCTGAATAGCTTGAGCGAAAGCTTCGATAATGGTATTGACCCCCTTAGGAAGCGGCAATTGTCCGGCATGGACATTTACGTTGTATTTCGCCGAGTTACTTTTTTCGTAATGCGTGTTATGCGTCGAAGAATCTTTCGAATCATAACTTGCACTGCCTTTCACGGAGACAGAACAGGGACCCCAACCTGCTTTTGCTTCAAAACTGGTTTCGGCCTTAATTTGTGTTGACTTTTCTTCAGACTGATCTTCGGAAAAGCTTGACTTTACTTCCATTTCGAACGAGATATCCACTGTTTCCACGGCTAATGAATTCAGAGGAATGATCGTAAGCATTGGCAAATTGAATTGGGTTGTAATGTTACTGATTTCAGAAGCCACCGTATCAGATCCCTGAATAATCAAGGGTCTTGTCAATGACATGACAATCATGATTGGAGCATAGTCATCATGCTCCGGGATTTTTGGTGTTCCCACTTTTGCCGGAGTGGTTACTTTTCCTGTTGAGTCTCGTACTTCTACTACCCCTGGAACCATAGGCAATTCCGGTTGGTGTGTTTTAATGAAACACGTATCCAACATGAACTTTGTTTGTGTAATGGCCATCGCAGCATTTGCATTTGCGGCAGCATTCAGAGGCCCACCGATCAAAGCTTCCATCGGTAGTCCAGAAAATTGCTGAGCCATTGATAATAATCCTGATTCCATAATATACCGTCCTGTCTTTATTTGTTTTTTTGTTAATTCAAATGCAACATTTAATTGCATTTGATTCAAATATCAAAACAAACACACTGAATATCCATTACAACGAATTACACATTATTGAACTTCCACAATGAAATAAGAATCAAAAAATCATGATTTTTTAGCGTTCATATTATTATACCATTGTGAATACTTTAGTATTTGAAGATTGAATTCCTATTCGCATTTTACTTCTGAGACTTCGATCTATTATTTTATCTGCAATAAGGGGACTGATTGTTTTTATATCCTGCCGAATTCGAAATACCTGTTGCGCAAGCAGTTCCCGGCTCATCATGAGCTCTTTGCAAATTAATTCACAATCAACCCACCTATTTTCACGAGCCAAAAAGGCAAGTAAATAAAAATGGACTCTGGGAGAGAAAATGTATTCGTCTGTCCCTATGTGTAAAATGATTTTGGCACTTTCTTCATCAGGTGCTACCGCTATTTCAAGAAAAATATCGCTCTCTTGTTTTACTACTGCATTATGCACTGTAGCACAATCTATAATTGCATCCAGTGGCACTATTCTAGGAATCAATACAAGCGAATACTGGTCTTTTCCAGATTCATTTTTATCGCAAGAACCTAATGAAAGTATATAGCAAGCATCTCCCCCATTTTCATAATAGTATCGAATTGCATTAATAAGTTGTACACTCAAGCTTCCAAAACAGTCTTCAAACTCTGTAAGCGAAGATATTTGCCAAGGCTTCATTATGAGCGATTGCCCTTTCCATTCTACCTTTTCTGTATAGCCAATGAAAGCAGGCACAGCATAGTTTTCGATTGCTTTGTTACCAAGAGTCTTACATGTAATCAACAAAAGTACCCCTCTATTACTGATTCGCCATCCGATTTTAATTATTTGCTAAAAATACAGCATCTACCAGATTTTGACTATTACAAACCATTACCAAAAATGAGCATTACTGGTGTCATTCATAAAATTCAGGCAAATAGTCAGTTCTTTTGTCATATTATCTTCATATTGAAGAAGATATTCTGCACCAGGTTCTATTAGCTCATTACCAAGAAAATGGAGGCCATTTACTATTTTACCTCTGTTTAATACATATCCAATAGCAATCGGTTTCACTTCATCATTGCTCTTATAGATTTTAACAATCATATATTTCTCCTAGTATGGAAGAAAAATACGTTTCCGTTTAAAATGATTCCATTACATAACATTACAGGAATGGTATTTGCCGAAATCTGACGACTACAATAAAAATTCCGTTGATTTAGATTAATTCCAGGAGATTTACCAGTGAGTCCTATATTGTACAGATAATCGCCGAAGAATACAAAGTATCCCCTCCATAGCAATCATCATCTACAACGGAACACCATACTGCCATTCTTTGAAAAAACATTCCCCGATTATCGGGTTGATTCTCAAAAGATCGGTTTCCCGTCCATTTGTGAGTTTATCAATGTTGGCAGTTCCTTTGACAGCCATTGCGATTATTGAATCATCTCAACCAAAGAAGCCTACGGTTACGAGAACTGGCCGATTTTGATGCTCGCGATATTTTCATGCAATTGCTCCCCATCAAGTATTTCAGCTCCAAACAGATTCTTTAGAAGTCAATGCTACAAAAAACCACATTTGCCGATTCCTCGCTCCCGGCGAAATCTTGGAGCAAAAGAATGCCTAGAGAAATCAAGGCTAAAGTCAAGTTCTTGCTCAGTCAAGCGATGGTGCTCAGAATCCGTCAGATCTGGAGCAAGATTAAAACTTTATTGCGAAAACTTTAACGGAATCACAGATCTTTAGAACGCCTTTCTTACGAATGTTTTCACGAGATGTCCGGTTTCAAAGCCGAAGAGGGTTCCCTTTGAAATTTCATAGGCGATGCCGATGTAAAACGGCGCGGATGCGCTCCCGAACCTTCTTGAAACCGAGGCGCGGATTTTAATCCCGCTGTATTCATCGTCCATTTTGCGATAAGGCTCATCCATGTTAAAATTCAATGATTCGTTCATTCTGTGACGATACAGCACAACTTCGCTGATCTCCCATTTCGCGGGTTTCCAGACAAGGGACAAGCGCCCGCCCAGTTCCCTGCCAGGGTGATAATTCATCCTTTCAAAATAGGAAAGCGCGTCAATGGAGGCTCCCAGCGACAAACGAAGCGAGAAAGGATACAGGCCCATCAGACTCGCTCCGATCTGATTGAAGTGTTCCTTGCTGTCACCATCGCGAGAACGAAATCGCCAGTAGGTGCCGAAACCGAAAACGTCCAGCGGAAAATATTTGAAACCCAAGTAAGTCGCGTTTAGTCCGGACACTTGCAAATTGACATATTCATGGAGCTGATCGTGCAGAATAAATTCATATTGGTAACTTATGAATCGATAAGACGTAGCGCCCCACACGCTCAGCCGGGGGGTGAATGAGAACTCCCCGGATAAGTCGGCATCCCCAGAATAGATATCGTCGTTCAGGCTTGCCGTGGCTCCTAGGACGATTTCCTGGTGCGGCAACTCCACGGGGGACACAAGTTCCATTGCGCAGGCGAGTGAGACCGCAGACAATAAAAAGAGAAAGCCTGTATTACATACGAATTTCATAGATTCTCATCAATCCAAGTTATCCGTTGTCGCATCCAGCTTTTTAAGGAATCCACGGATTCGCTGTAAGAACCGTAAGCTTCCAGATAGGTCCAGTTTTCCGTGTTGCCTAAAACGGGCCATCGCTTGAATTCGTTTTTCATCGCCTTCTGGAGCATGTTTTCGTAAACGGGTATTGAATCCAGCACGGCATCAAATTGCGCATGGTGATCCGTCCAATACGTTACCGCTTCTTGCCAGAACAGAGAATCCGTAAAAAGGAATCCGTTCCATTTTTGATCCCTGTGTCGCCATCCGGGCACGGACGGATCGAGTAGAGGCTCCCCATAGGCGAGGTCCATATCCCACACCGGGCCCATCTGGATGGTGCTTCCTTTCTGCCAAGTGAAAAAAGTGCTTGAACCATAGCCATCATGATTCTTGGAAAACTCCTGCATCCAGTAAAAGCGGAGGTAGGCATCAATGTCAATCCATTTACTTGGCGAATCGTTGCCAGTGTATTTCCGTGCTTCCAGATAGTCTTCCCACTTGTTCATGAAATCAATCAATGCGGCGGCATCCGTGTCCGCTACGTTATGAGGGTAGTGAATATTAAGGCTTAGCCAATTATTCGTAACGAAGACCTGATCTCCTTCCCTGTATTTGTCGTCGGTTTCCACTAAAAAGGCACTGCCGTCATCCGGGACGTTCACACGGTTCTTGCCGCCCTTTATGGATTCTGTCAATAGGTATACACCGAAGTATGTTCGATTGAAGTAAAGTTCCACAAATTGCGTCCGCGGTGAATACGGTGCCCCTAGCCAGGAAAATAATTTGTACGAAACGTAGTTTTTTAAGAAAGACCGATCCGCCGAGTTTGCGATGAGCACCCAGTCCCGGTCCTTGGGCATGCCGAACAGGGCAATTTTATCCTCGAATTCCAGCTTGAGGCTATACTTGGGCATACCTTCGAAGGATGAGTTACCCCGCCCTTTGACGGTAAGATCGAGCACTTCGGATTCCGGTGCGGACTTGCCGTAAATCTGGAGCTTGGCCGGGATCTCCGTCTCAACATCCCTTATTTCGCGGAAGTCTTCGGTCTCAATGACAATGCGGGGCAGGTCCGCATAAGGGTACTCCGAGTCGTTCAAGGGCAGGTAATCCGGATTCTGGTCCGTGCCATCCCAGACGCTACATGCGGAAAGCGACAAAATAAAGGGAACTATAAAAAAGCGAAGGTCTTTCATTTTCGTCGGCAAAATAGCTTTTCAAAGAACGTTAATTTACACCACCTGTCCGATTCGCGAGCCTGCCATAGGATGTGCGAATCAATTTCAGTAAAAATGAATCGAACGAAAACTAACATTCAAAAGGGATGACCGAAAACAGAGATGTGTTGATTAGATGATGTGATTGTTTGTACACCTTGTCTAGGGAATCTATGTACTCATTAACTTTTCCGGCTTACTGTACTTCAAGCATAGCTATAGAATCGTAACCCCGCGCAAAGCACGGGATTTTAAGTGGAATAAAAAAGCCCCACGGCATTATCCGTAGGGCTTTCAAGCATTTACTTAATCACAATCCGACTCGTCGCATTTACGCTACTTCCCTTCAACCGCACAATATATTTGCCCTAGGCGAATCTTTGCAAATCATACGCTTTCGTTCCTGCGCTCTGCATATAATTTGCAAGGCGGTGACCAAGCATGTCGCCGCCGCCGTTGCACTGGGAATGAAAACGCCGGGTAAATTTTTTATACTAAAAAACGTTACTTAACTTGAGGTGCCCCCAAATACTGGACAGTCGAAGTGATAGTCTCCGGTTAGAATTTAGCCATATTTTTCCATGGTGACATCATTTTTAAAGAACTGTGCGGACGTATTTCATTGTAGAATGTTCTCCATG
>Ga0209373_10002954_pt1 | contig 16325 bp, 9 predicted proteins | sample Higcelweek5metaG_FD_187173 | JGI IMG/M metagenome (GOLD analysis project Ga0209373, IMG submission 187173) | Freshwater pond sediment microbial communities from the University of Edinburgh, under environmental carbon perturbations - High... | ecosystem: Environmental > Aquatic > Freshwater >... | reverse complement strand
GCTGGGCGATCCGGGCCTGGACGCCAGCGAGGCCGGGGCCTTTGCCGTGACCCGGTTCACGCGGTACGTGCGCGCGGGCCTGGAGGACTTCAAGGCCGGACGCTTCCCGCAGGCCCTGGCCCTGTTTGAGAACGCCCTGCGCGTGGCCCGCTCCTCCAGCCAGTTCAACACCTATCTGCCCGACCTCTTGTCCTACGGCCGCGAGAGCGCCTACGCCTCGGAACAGTTCGACAAGTCCCTGGCCTTCGCCAAGGAGCTGGCCCTGCTGGTGGCCAAGACCAGGCCCGACACCCCGGCCCACGCCGAGGCGCTCATGCGCCTGGGGCTGGTCCATGCCCGCCTGGAGCAATACGCCCAGGCCATCCCGGTGCTGGAGCAGGCCACGGAGATGCTGGCCAACCTGGAGCTCGCGCCCAGGGAGATCGAGGCCTTGTCGAGCCTGGGGGCGGTGCTGGAGAACGCCATCCAGTTCGACCGCGCGCTCAAGCGCTTCGAGGGCGCGGCCAAACTGTCGCAGAAGGCCGGAACCAGGGAGCTGGTGGCCAAGCAGTACATGAGCATCGGCCGCATTTACGACCTGCGGCTGTCGCAATACGCCCAGGCCCGCGAGGCATACGGCACCGCCCTTGCCATCTACACCGCCCTGGGCCGCAAGGCCGACATGGCCCAGGCCATGCTCGACATCGGCCGCTGCGCGCGGCTCATCGGCAACTTCACCGAGGCCGAGACGCAATATACCGAGGCGCTCAAGCTGGCCGCCCCGGCAAAGGGCGGCGACAAGGCCAACGACACCTCGCAGGAACGCCTGCGCGCGCGCATCATCATCGAACAGGCGGGCAACGCCTGGCAGCAGGCGCGCTTCCAGCAGGCCTTCGACCTGCAGCGCCAGGTGCTCAAAAGCGCCGAAGCAGGCGGCTGGGTGCTGGAGCAGGTCATCGCCCGCAACACCGCCGGGCTTCTGTGGTGGAGCCTGGGCGACCACAACCGCGCCATACGCGAGCTCAACACCGCCCTGCCCCTGGCCCGCTCCTTGCGCATCCGCCAGGACGAGGTGGCCACCACCCTGAACAATCGCGGTCTCGTGGAACGGGACATGGGCAAGAGCGAGCAGGCGCTCAAGACGCTCGGCGAGGCCCTGACCATCGACCGCGCCATCCGCTCGCGCTGGGCCATCGCCTACGACCTGCGCAACATCGCGCAGACATACATCCGCATGGGCGACCCCAAGAAGGCCCTGCCCCTGCTGGACGAGGCGCTGGGCATCGTGGCCGCCACGGGCAACCGCATCAACCAGGCCAAGATCCTGCTGGCAATAGGCGAGGCCCGGCTCCTGCTCTCCGCTTCCGACAAGACCTGGGCCGACACGGCGCGCACGGCCTTTGCCCAGGCCGACGAACTGGCCCGCAGCATGGGCCTGCGCGACAGCCAGTGGCGCGCCCTGCACGGGCTGGCGCGGCTGGATGTCCTCGCCGGGAAGCGGCAGGAGGCCAAGGCCCTGCTCATCCAGGCCGTGGACGTCATCGAGGCCATGCGCTCCGAGCTCAAGGTGGACCAGCTGAAGGACGGCTTCATCGCCGACAAGGCCGTGGTCTACGAGGACCTGGTGACGCTTTTGGCCGACATGGGCGAGGTGGCCGAGGCCTTCCGCACGGCCGAGCGCTCCCGCGCCCGCAACCTCATCGACCTCTTGGGCAACAAGCGCAGGAGCCCCCAGCGCAAGGAGGACCAGGCCCTGTACGAGCGCATCGCCAGCGTGCGCGCGCGCCTGCGCGGGCAGGAGTCGCTCCTGGCCAGCGCCCAGAGCGCCAGCGAACGCGAGGTCTACGCCAAGGGCGTCAAGCGCCTGCAGGACGACTACCGCGACATCCTGCTGGAGATCCAAGCCAGCCGCCCGGACATCGCCAGCCTGGTCAGCGTGAACCCGCTGACCCTGACCGAGGTGCAGAAGATGCTCGAACCGGGCGTGGCGCTTTTGAGCTACTACGTCACCGCCGACGAGATCCTCTGCTGGACCCTGGACCACGACCGCGTGGACCTGACGCGCACGCGCCTGGGCCGGGGCGCACTGGGCCGGATGGTCCTGACCTACCGGCGCATGCTGCAGAACCTGGAGCCCGTGGAGGCGCATTCCAAGGAGCTGTACAAGCTGCTGCTGGCCCCGGTGCTGCCCAAGCTTGCGGGCGTGAAGGTCCTGGGCATCATCCCCCACGACTGCCTGCACACCCTGGCCTTCGCCACGCTCTCGGACGGCGAAACGAGCCTGTTGGACCGCTGGCCCCTGTTCCAGCTGCCCAGCGCCAGCGTGTTCAAGTTCACGCTGGAGCGGCGCCGCGCCGAGCGCAACACCAAGGTGCTGGCCGTGGGCAACCCGGACCTGCGCGACCAGTCCCTGGAGCTGCCCTTTGCCGAGCGCGAGGTGGGGTCGCTCTCCTGGAACTACCCGAACATGACCGCACTGACCCGCGACAAGGCCACCAAGAGCTGGGTCGCCGAGCACATAGCCGAGTTCGGCATCATCCACCTGGCCACCCACGGCGAGTTCGACCCCGTGAACCCGCTGTTCTCGGCCCTCAAGCTTGTCAGCGACAAGAAGGACAAGGACGGCGACCTGGACGCCGCCGAGATCTTCGACCTCAAGATCACGGCGGACCTCATCGTGCTCTCGGCCTGCCAGACGGGCCTGGGGAAAGTCAGCAGCGGCGACGAGGTCCAGGGCCTGAACCAGGCCTTCCTGTACGCCGGGACCCACGCGCTGATCTCAAGCCTTTGGAGGGTGAGCGACATCTCCACCGCCATGCTCATGAAGCAGTTCTACCGCGAGTACCAGACCCGCCCCAAGGCTGAGAGCCTGCGCCGGGCCGTGCTGCACGTGAAGAACCGCTTCCCGCACCCCGGCTACTGGGGCGCGTTCACCCTGTCCGGGGACTACAGGTAGGCCGCGCCATGCCAAAGCTCCTGCGCACACTGGTTATAGCCGTCCTGCTCGCCCTGCCCGCGCTGGCCCAGGCCGAAGCCGCCCTGACCGGATCGGCCCTGTGGATCGGCGTGGACCAGGCCCCGGTGCGCATCTGGCGCTCGGCCGAGGCCGAGGTCGTGCTGCGCCTCCCGCGCGGAACGGTTGTCCAGCCCCTGTACGTCCAGGGCGCCTGGACCAGGGTCAGCGAACCCGGCGGGCAGCAGGGCTGGGTCTACCAGGGGCATCTGGCCTCCACACCCCAGCCCCCGGCCCTGGCCGACATCTTCGACGCCGCGCCCAAGACCCTGATCCTGGCCGAGGCGGCGGACACCGCCCGCAGCTCCAGATCCGCCCTGCCTGCGCCGGTCCGGCCCCTGGGCAGCGAGGCCCTGTGGAGCGTGCTCGACCTGCGCCTGACGCCCGACGACCTGGACGCCTTCCTGGAACAGGGCGGCATCGGCGAGTTCGCGCGCGGGCGGCAGCACAGCCTGGGCAGGCACGCCAGCTTTCCCAGGCTGCACGCGGCAGCGCCTTCCGGCGGCGAGGACGAACGCCAGGTGGGCCTGAACCTCGCGGCCAGGGTGGCGCCGCGTCTGGCCAAGCCCGCCTTCGGCAACGCGCTGCAACGCTATGTGAATCTGGTGGGGCTGGCTGTGGCGCGGTTTGCGCCGGGAAATGCGCCGCACTTCCGCGCCGTGGTCCTGGACCTGCCCGAGCCGGTGTCCTTCAGCCTGCCGGGCGGCATCGTGATGCTGAGCACCGGTCTGCTCGCCGCCCTGGACAACGAGGCCCAGCTGGCCTGCGTCCTGGCGCACGAGACGGCCCACGCGTCCCTGGCCCACCTCTGGGCCACGGCCCTGCACTCCCCATTCTTCCTGGCCGGGGGCAAGGTGGACCAGGCAGGCGTGCATGGCCCGCCCTTCGCCGCCATGCTCGACGACCTGCTGACAACGGCCCTGTCCCGGGGCATCGACAGGAATCAGGAATTCGCGGCCGATCTGGCCGCCATTGAGATGACCTACCGCGCGGGCTACGACCCGCAGCAGCTGCCCAAGGCCGTGGAGCGCATTGAACAGGCTGGCCGCACCCACAAGCGGCAGGAGCCGCCGCTCGTCTGGACGGCGCTGCACCCGCCGGTCAAGGAGCGCCTGGCGCGTATGCGCAGGCTGCTGGTGACGCTGCCCGGCCGCGACGGCCTGGCCCTCTGCACGGAGCGCTTCCGCGCCAGCCGCTAGGCTGGCCCACAGGGCGGTCGCCTTTTCCTCGCGGCGCAGCAAATGCGAGGCGTTACGACACGCGCAGGGCCTCGGTGACGGACTCCACAAGCCGGATCTTGTCCAGCACGCCATAGAGCTGCGTCAGGTTGGTGACCTCGACAGTGAACTCCATCACGGCGTTGCCGTCCACGTTGGACTGGAAGCTGCCGGAGTGGATGTTCACGTCGTCGCTGGTCAAAAGCGAGGTGACCTGGGAGAGCGCGCCCTTGAAATTGCGGCTGACGATGCGGATCTTGGCCGGGTAGGGCTTGTCCTCCACCCCGTCCCAGGAAACGGAGACCATGCGCTCGCCTTCCAACTCCTTCAGGTTGGGGCAGTCCGCCGCGTGGATGGTGACCCCGCGCCCGCGCGAGATGTAGCCCACGATGGGCTCGCCGGGCAGGGGGTTGCAGCAGCTGGCGAAACGCACCAGCACATCGTCCACGCCGCTGATCTTGATGCCCTCGCTCTTCTTGGGCTTGGCTGCCTCGACCGCCTGGGCCGGGGTCAGCTGTGCCGGTTCCGGCGGCTTGCGCTCGTCGGGCAGCTTCTCGCCCACGTGCAGCATGCCATAGAGCTTCTGGAGCACCTTGCGCGGGGTCAGGCGCGCGTAGCCCACCTGGGAGAGCAGTTCGTCCACGCTTGAGCAGGAGAGCTCCTCGGCCAGCTTGTGGACGAGACCGTCCTTCATGGCCTTGAGGAAGTTCACCCCGAGCTTGCGGCCCTCCTTCTCCAGCATCTCCCTGGCCAGGCTGATGCTGCGGTCGCGCTCCTCGGTGCGGATGTACTGCTTGATGCGCGTCTTGGCGCGCGCGGTCTTGACGAACTTGAGCCAGTCGCGGCTGGGGTTGCGATGCGCGTCGGTGATGATCTCCACGCGGTCGCCGTTCTTCAGCGGGGTGCCCAGCGGCACCAGCCGCCCGTTGACCTTGGCCCCGGCGCACTGATCGCCGACCTTGGAGTGCACGGCGTAGGCGAAGTCCACCGGGGTCGCGCCCTCGGGCAGCTCCTTGATGTCGCCGCGCGGGGTGAACACGTAGACCTCGTCCTGGAACAGGTCGATGCGCAAAGACGCCATGAACTCGCGCGGGTCCTGAAGGTCGCGCTGCCAGTCCAGGATCTGCCGCAGCCAGGTGAAACGCTCGGCGTCGCGGTTGCTGCCCTTCTTGCCCTTCTCCTTGTACTGCCAGTGGGCCGCCACGCCGTACTCGGCCACGCGGTTCATCTCCTCGGTGCGGATCTGGATCTCGATGCGCTCCCCGTCCGGGCCGATGACCGTGGTGTGCACGCTCTGGTACATGTTGGCCTTGGGAATGGAGATATAGTCCTTGAAGCGCCCGGTGACCGGCTTCCAGATGGAGTGGATGAGGCCGAGCACGGCGTAGCAGTCCTTGAGGCTGCCCACGATGATGCGGAACGCGATGAGGTCGAAGATCTGGTCCAGGCCCAGGTTCTGCTGGAGCATCTTGGTGTAGATGCTGTAGCGGTGCTTGGTGCGCCCGGCCACGCGGCCCTTGATCTCGTTCTCCTTCAGCATCTCGGTGATGAGGCCCGTGACCTTGTCGATGTAGGCCTGGCCGGAGGTGTGGTGGCTGGCCACGCCCTGGTCGATCTGCTCGTACACGTCGGGCTTGAGGTACTTGAGGCAGAGGTCCTCAAGCTCGCGCTTGGTGCGGTGCAGGCCCAGGCGATTGGCCAGCGGCGCGTAGATCTCAAGGGTCTCCTGGGAGATGAGCCGCTGCTTCACCGAGGGCTGGAAATCAAGGGTGCGCATGTTGTGCAGCCTGTCGGCCAGCTTGACCATGAGCACGCGGATGTCCTCGGCCATGGCCAGGATCATCTTGCGGATGTTCTCGGCCTGGGCCACGGCCTTGGACTCAAACGACATCTTGCTGATCTTGGTCACGCCGTCGACGATGTCGGCCACTTCCTCGCCGAAGAGCCCCTCGATCTCCTCGATGGTGGCCTTGGTGTCCTCCACCGTGTCGTGCAAAAGACCGGCGGCCACGGTGGCCTCGTCGAGGTTCATCTCGGCCAGGATGTTGGCCACGCTCATGGGGTGCGAGAGATACGGTTCCCCGGACAGGCGCGTCTGGCCTGCATGGGCCTGGGCCGTGAAGATGTACGCCTTCTGGATCAGCTCCAGGTCGGGCTTGTCGATGTAGGCGGCCACCTTGTCGGTGATCTCGTTGATGCGGATCATTATTGTGTCAGCTCCGGGCCCTTTTCGGCCCCTTTAATCCACCAGCGGATGAAGTTGTAGGCGATGCCTGCCGGTGCGGGCTCGATGCCCTGCACGCGCTTGTGGACCATGGGCAGGGCCATGGGCACGTAGAGGTAGCAGTAGGGCTGGTCCTCGTAAAGGATCTCCTGGATGCGGTCGTAGATGGGCTTGCGCTTCTTCTGGTCGAGCAGCCTGCGGCCGCGCTCCAAGAGCTCGTCCAGCTCCGGGTTCTTGTAGCCCACGAAGTTGAGCCCGCCGGGAACGGCCTTGGACGAGTGCCAGACGTCATAGAGGTCCGGGTCCTGGACGATGTTCCAGCCGAGGATGATGGCGTCGAAGCGGCCCTTGTCCACGAATTCCTTGATGAAGGCGGCCCACTCGACCGTGCGTATCTCCACCCGGATGCCCAGGTCAGCGAGCCTGCTCTGGACGATGATGGCCGTCTTGATGCGCTGGCTGTTGCCCTGGTTGGTCAGGATGGTGAAGGCGAAGGGCCGTCCGTCCGCGTCCACAAGGGGCCCGTCCGGGGTGCGGCGCGTCCAGCCCGCCTCGGCCAGGAGCCGTTTCGCCTTGGCCGGGTCGTACTCGTTGGTTGGGATGGCCTTGTCGTAGGCCCAGGTGCCGGGCTTGTAGGGGCCGCCCGCCGCCTGGCCCAGGCCGGAGAGCACCCCGCGCACGATCTCGTCCTTGTTCAGCGCGTGGTTGATGGCCCGGCGCACGCGCACGTCCGAGAAGAGCCTGCTTTTCAGGTTGAACCCGAGGTAGGTGTAGGCCGAGGCCACGTACTGGAACTTGCTGTAGTTGGCCGTCCAGTCCTGGCCCTCGGTCTGGTACAGGTACTGCTGGGGCGAGAGGTTGATCTCGTCCAGGTTGCCGCTCTTGAGCTCCATGAACTGGGTGGACTGGTCCGGGATGACGCGCATGACCACCTCGTCAATAAAGGCGCGACCCTCAAAATAGTCCGGGTTGGCCACCAGCACCAGCCGGTCGCCTGCGGTCCAGCTCTTGAGCATGTAAGGTCCGGCGCCAACGGGCTGGCGCGCCAGCGGGGTCTTCAAGAGGTCCTGACCCTCCAGCAGGTGCCGGGGCAGGATGGAGCTGGCCCAGGTGACCAGGGCGCGGGCAAAGGGCTTGTCGTAGCGCACCTCGAAGGAATATTCGCCGGTGAGTTTGAACTCCTTCACGGCCAGGAAGTCCTCGGCATAGGCCGTGGGCGTCTTGGGGTCGATCATGAGCTTGTAGGTGAACTCCACATCGGCTGCTGTGAGCGGCTGCCCGTCGGTCCAGCGGATGCCCTTCTTCAGGGTGAACCGGAGAAGCCGCCCGTCCTCCAGGATCTCGTAGGACTGCGCCGCCATGGGCACGAGGTTGATGTTCTTGTCGTACTTGAGCAGGCTTACGTAAATAAGGTCCGCGATCTCATGGGACGCGGAGTCCGAGGCCAGGGGCGGGATCAGGTTGCTCGGCTCGCCTATGGTGGCCTCCACCAGGCGCCCGCCGAATTGCGGTTTGGCGGCGGAGGTCGGCAGGACGCTGGCCTGGGCGAGACCGGGGCGCGCTGAAGCCGCAGGCGCGTCCTTTCCACCGCCCTGGCCGCAGGCAGCCAGGAGCGTAAGCCCCGCGAAGAACGCCAATGTCCGCATTTCAAGCATCATCAATCCTCTTGCCAAATCCCCAAACCTTGCGCATATACTTGCCGAACGGCCGCTGTCGCTGACACTATGGCCCAGACCACGCAAAAAGCCAAGCGGCCCTTGCTTTTGCGGCGGTGATTGCTATACTCGCTCATTCGTGTCCGACACGGCGGAGCCCAGGTCCGCGCCGGACGCACTATGCAGCCCGTAAGGAGTTTTCCTCTTCATGCCCATCGCCGATGAGAACAGAGTCCGGGAAATACTCACCCGCTTCATCCGGGAGACCATCCCGGATTATATTGTGGAGAATTCCACGGCCATTGTCGAGGCCGATGGCGTGCAAAAGCTCGATATTCAGCAGCGTGACCAGTTTCTGGACGTGGACGGGCAGGTGCAGGGAGACGATTTCCAGATCTACACCTCCGAACTCGGCCTCAACTTAAGCGACGGCACCATCAACTCCTACTGCAACTGCCCGGACTCCTTCTCGGGCGTGTGCCGACACGTGGGGGCCACGGCCCTCAAGATGCTCAAGACCCTCTCGAGCACCAAGAAGTCCGACGTGCCCAAGCCGCGCACGGACTGGCGCCAGACCTTCCGCTCCTTCTTCTCCACGGAGCTTGAGCCCGAGCCGGGCAAGCACTACCTGGTGTTCCGCCTGTTCCCGGAGCCCGGCCGCCTCCAGGTTTCCTTTGCCCGCGCCCGGCAGAACAAGTCCGGCATCTCCACCGTGCAGCAGGACATCACGCTCGAGCAGATCATCAAGAACCCGGACTGGTGCGAGATCTCGCCCGGGCTGCCCAAGGTGGCGGGCATGATCGGCCACTACCTGGACTACCAGGGCCACCGGGTGGAGCTGCCCGCAGGCCTGCACTCCTGGTTCTTCCGGGCCATCAAGAACGAGTACTACATCTACCTGCGCGACACGGACCAGCCCGTGCGCATCGAAAACAAGACCCTGCAGCTCAAGCTCTCGCCGCAGCTCTCCGAGGACGGCCTGGGCTTTGACCTGATGCTCTCGCGCGAGGACCGCCCGCCGTTCTCCATCCGCAGGGAGGACGAGATCTATTTCTACGGGCGGCTGCCCCTGTGGCTCTACTGGAAGGGCAGCTTCCACCCAGTGCAGACCGGGCTTGATCCCGAGCTCATCCAGGAGATGGTCGAGCAGGCGCCCATCGTGCCCCACGCCGACATCTCCGAGTACCTGGACCGCGTGTGGACCAAGATCCCGGTAAGCGACCTCTACGGCCAGGAGGACTTCCTGGAGCGCATGGGCCCGATCTTCCAGCCTGCGGAGTTCAACCCCAAGCTCTTCCTGGACGAGGAAGGCAGCCTGCTCGTGCTCAAGATCCAGTGCATGTACGACACCGACCACGGCGAGGTCACCCTGCCCGGCCCCAACCCGGACCTGCAGACCGGCAGCTACCGCTACGCCGACAAGAGCTATCTCATCCGCCGCGCCCAGGACGAGGAGGCCGTGCTCTTCGCCGATCTCCAGCACATGGGCTTCCAGCCCAGGAGCAACCACACCTGGTTCATGGAGCAGGAGGCGGCCATCAACTTCCTGCTGGACTTCTACCCCATGCTGGTCGAGGGCTACCGCGTCTACGGCGAGCAGAACCTGACCCGCTACAAGGTCCGTCTGTCCAAGCCGGAGATCATCGCCGAGGTCAAGAGCGACGAGGAGAACAAGTGGTTCAGCCTCGATTTGACCGTGCAGTACGATGACCAGAAGGTGCCCATCGAGGAGATCTGGAAGGCCTGGGTGCAGAAGAAGCGCTACGTCCAGCTGAAGGACGGCTCCTACACCAGCCTGCCCGAGTCCTGGCTCCGCCGCCTGGGCCACAAGCTCAAGGCCCTGGGCTTCGACCCCGAGAAGCCGCCGCAGAAGAAGTTCCAGCAGTTCGAGGCCCCGGTGCTGGACAACCTGCTGGACGACATGCCCGGCGCCAAGACCGACGCCTATTTCGTGAAGCTGCGCGAGAAGATCAGCAACTTCCAGCAGATACGCCAGCTTCCCCCGCCCAGAGGGCTCAACGCCACCCTGCGCCCCTACCAGGTCATGGGCTTGTCCTACTTGAACTTCCTGCGCGACTACGGCTTCGGCGGCATCCTGGCCGACGAGATGGGCCTGGGCAAGACCGTGCAGACCCTGGCCTTCCTGCTCTCCCTCAAGGAGCGCGGGACCAAGGGGCCGAGCCTCATCGTGGTGCCCACGTCCGTTCTGCCCAACTGGGAGCGCGAGGCCGCGAAGTTCGTGCCCGCCATGACGCGGCTGACCATCTACGGCGCCAAGCGCGACGACCTGTTCATCCGCATCAAGGACTCGGACCTGATCATCACCACCTACGCCCTGCTCCGCCGCGACCTGGAGGAGCTGTGCAAGTACAAGTACACGGTGGTGATCCTGGACGAGGCCCAGAACATCAAGAACCCCAACACCATCACGGCCCGCTCCGTGCGCCGCCTGGACGCGGAGATGCGCCTGTGCCTGTCCGGCACGCCCATCGAGAACAACCTCTTCGAGCTTTGGAGCCTGTTCGAGTTCCTCATGCCCGGCTTCCTCGGCTCACAGCACGCCTTCCAGCGCGGCATCGTCAAGCCCATCAAGGACGCCGACGAGGAGACACTGGACTACCTGCGCTCCCGCGTGAAGCCGTTCATCCTGCGGCGCACCAAGAACGAGGTCGCCAAGGACCTGCCGCCCAAGATCGAGACCACGCACTACTGCGAACTGGCCGACGAGCAGCGCGACCTCTACGGGGCGCTGGCCGCCAGGCTCAAGGCCCAGGTGTTGAAGGACGTGGACGAGAAGGGCCTGGCCAAGAGCCAGATGTCCATCCTGGACGCGCTGTTGAAGCTGCGCCAGATCTGCTGCCACCCGCGCCTCCTGAAGCTGGACATTCCGGGCATCAACACCAACCTGCCCTCGGGCAAGTTCGACGCCTTCAAGGACCTGGTGACCGACATCGTGGAGGGCGGGCACAAGGTGCTGGTGTTCTCCCAGTTCGTGCAGATGCTGCACATCATCCGCTCCTGGCTGCAGATCCGCGAGGTGCCCTTCGCCTACCTCGACGGCTCCAGCAAGGACCGTTTCGAGCAGGTGGACAAGTTCAACGACACGCCCGAGATCCCGATCTTCCTGATCTCGCTCAAGGCGGGCGGCACGGGCCTGAACTTGACCTCGGCCGACTACGTCATCCACTACGACCCGTGGTGGAACCCGGCCGTGGAGAACCAGGCCACGGACCGCACCCACCGCATCGGCCAGAAGCGCCAGGTCTTCGCCTACAAGATGATCTGCCAGAACACGGTGGAGGAGAAGATCCTGAAGCTCCAGGAGATGAAGAAGGACGTGGCCGAGTCCATCATCCCAGGCCAGTCGGCCTTCAAGTCCCTCACCCGCGACGACCTGGAGATGCTCTTCGAGGTCTAGCGGACCCCAGGCAGCACCACATATGAACGCCGTCACCCGCCCGCTCATCAGCGCCTTCGACCGGCTGCAGGCCTTTGCCGAGGCCGAATCGACACGCCGCTGCGTCGGCAAGGCGCTCATCTTCTACTTCCTGGCGGCCCTCGCCCTCATCGAGCTGAACAGCCTGGGCTGGCTGCCCAGGTTCCTGGCGGAGAACATCTCCACCAACCGCTTCGACGCCGTGACCCAGACCTTCACCCTGGTCCTGGTGCTTGAGGTGGTGGACCTGGTGTTCTCCCTGCCCAAGTCCACGTCCAGGTCCGTGGGCAAGCAGTTCGAGATCCTGGCGCTCATCCTGCTGCGCAACGCCTTCAAGGAGCTGACCAACCTGCCCTTTCCCATCGACATCACGGGCCACACCGACGTGCTCATCCGCCTGGCCACGGACGGGGGCGGCGCGCTGGGGGTGTTCATTCTGCTGGGGGCGTACAAGCACGCCCAGCGCTGCGCGCCCAAACACTGGGCCCCGGACATCCTGGAAAAATTCATCGCCTCCAAGAAGCTTGTGGCGCTCATCGTCCTGGGCTCCTTTTTGTGCATGGGCCTGTACAACGCCTCGCTGGTCCTGCGCGGGCTGCCGCACTTCGAAGTGTTCCACGACTTCTACACCGTGCTGATCTTCACGGACATCCTCATCGTGCTCATCGCCCAGCGCTACATGCCGGAATTCCACGCCATCTTCCGCAACTCCGGTTTCGCCCTGTCCACGCTCTTCATCCGCATGGCCCTCACCGCCGAGACAACGCTCTCGGTCATCGTGGGCGTGGGCGCCATGCTCTTCGCCGTGTGCCTGACCTACGCCTCCAACCGCTTCTACACCATAACCTCCAGGACATACGAACCGCCATGCCCGCTCCCGGCTTCTCGAAAGTAAAAAACAGCGCCAAGAAACGCCTCTACGGCCCGCGCGCCTGCCTGGCCTGCGGCTACACTGCGGCGGAGCAGGACACCCTCCTGGCCATGATGCTGCGCTGGAATTTCGCGGACATGCCCACGCTCTTCGCCCAGGCTGCGGACATGGACCGCCGCTTAAGCGAGATCCTGGCCGAGGCAAACGGCCATGGCCGGGGCCAGGACAGCCCGCTCCCGCGCGCGGTGATCCTCTCCGGGCTGACGGAGAAGGAACTGAACACCTTCATGGCCGCCTGGAAGCACCTGGGCCTGCCGCCGCAGAACTGGGCCACGCTCACGCCCACAAGCGAAACCTGGGCGCTGATTGATCTGCTGACGGAATTGGATTTGGAGCGCGTGGCGCTGCAGGGGCCCGGGAAATAGCCTCCGGCGGCCAAAGGGCCTGAGGCCCTTTGGAATCCCCGTTACGCAAAGGGCTCCTTCCGGCGCAAAGCCGCCGGAAGGAGCCCTTTGCGTGGGCGTTCTATATATTCCCCAAGAGGGTTGCCCTGCCTGAACCCATCCCCAGTCAAAGGGCCGGGAATGAGCAGAGCTCATTCCCGGCCCTTTGACTGGTATGAGGGGGTCCGGGGGAAATCATTTCCCCCGGCGGGGTCCAGGGGCAGCGCCCCTGGTTCCGCTCTAGAACGGCACGTCGTCCATGCCGCTGGCCTCGGACGGGAAGGCCGGTCCGAGGTCCTCGTCGTCGTGGAAGGGAGGCTTCTGGCCGCCGCCCTGCTGGCCGCCCTGCTGGCCGCCCTGCGGGCGCGGAGAGTAGCCGCCGCCCTCGCTGCCCTGCCCGCCGCCCTGTCCGCCGCCCGGGCGGGGTCCGAGGGCCTGCACGCGCGCGGCAACCACCTCGGTGGAGTAGCGGTCCTGGCCTTCCTTGTCCTGCCATTTGCGGGTCTGCAAGCGGCCCTCGACCAGGATCAGCGAGCCCTTGGCCAGGTACTTGCCGCAAAAGTCGGCCTGCTTGTCGAAGGTCACGATGGTGTGCCAGTCGGTGCGCTCGGTGTACTGGCCGTCCTTGTCGCGGATGCGTTCGCTGGTGGCCAGGCGCATGTTGGCGATGGGCAGACCGGACTGCGCGTAGGAAATCTTCGGGTCCTGCCCCAGGTGCCCAACGAGAATCACTTTGTTCAGGCTGCCGGCCATATGTCTTACTCCTTGCGGTATTAATTGATTCTACGCCGTTACGATATCAGGTACGGCTAGTCCAGTCCAGGCTGATCCTTGAGCTTCTTGGCCTGGACCTCCAGTTCGTCCAGGGCGTCCTCGATCTCGTCCGTGGCCGCGTTGGCGGCTTTTGCGTTCCACTCGGCCAGCTCGGCTTCCAGCCTGGCGCGCGAGCTTGCGGCCTTCCTGATGCCAGCGGCCAATTCACGGGCGGCTTCGTCCGGCAACATGCCGATCTCCAGGCGGTCGGCCAGATGGACGACAAGCTCCTGCACGCCGCGCGTTTCCGGCGGCAGGGCCGGGATCTTCACGGCCGCCGGGCTGAAGGCCAGGGCCGAGAGCCTGGGCCAGCGGCGCTCCACCTCGGCCGGGTCAAAGGTCGAGGCCGAGACACGGATTTGCAGGGTGCGGCCCATGTGAACCTCCTAGTCCCGCTCTTCCCATTCGCCCTGGACGCGGCTGACCACGTCCTGGATGAGGGTGAGCTGGCTTTCCGGGCACACGCCGATGAGCGGTTGGCCGCCGTCGACGTTGTCGCCCTGCTGAAAATACACAGCGTAGATGATGCCCTCCGGCCCGGAATACGCAAGCGGGGTCTCGCGCTTCATGCGCGAAACGATGAACATGTCCAGGCCCTCGCGCACCTTCACGGACTGCTCGCCCCCGGCCTTGATCTTGGCGTCGATCTCGGGGACGAAGTAGTACTTGGCGCGCTCCGGGGCGCTGAAGAGATGCAGGGCCTTCTTGAGGATGCGCCCGAGGACCTCCTCCTTGGACAAAAAATGGCGGATGGTGAGCAGGCGCTCCCCGGCCTCCACGAACCGGCCCGCAAGCTCGGCGCGGATGTCCATGACCTGGCCCTTCTGCGTGGCGCAGATGGGCTTTTTGTTCTTCTCACGCGTCAGGTTGGCCAAAAGCGTGCCCGGCCGTTCCAGCCACTTGCCGGAGGGGCCGATGACGCGGTCGCCGGGGGCCAGGCCCACAAACTCCACCACGCCGGTGTGCGGCGTCTTGATCTCGATCTCTTCGTAGGGCGAGGCGTTGAGTTCCTCGAGCATTTCCTTGACGTTCAGCAAAGCGTGTCCCTCGGTTTTTTCATGTTCGGCGGAAGTTGTTCACGTTCTGCGCGCTAGCGGTAGTACAGATTCTTGCCGCCCATGGTCAGAAGGGCCTGGTGCAGGTTCTTCTTGATCTCGCGCCTGTCCCAGATACCCTGAATGTGCCCGCGCGACAAGGCCGAGAATGCCCGGTGGTAATTCGGGGGCACGGTAACACCCGTGGTCTCGCGGATGACGCCCGGCCCGGCGAAGCCGATGTTGGAGGAGCGCACCGCGAACTGGTAGGCCGAACAGCCCAGAAAGCTGGCCACTGGCCCGGCGAAAGAATTGGTGTCGTAGAGCACCAGGTACAGCCCGCCGGCCTCGATGTAGCGGCGCACGGCCATGGTCACGCGCGGCATCTGAATGACCCCGCAGGTGCCCTCCTGGATGCGGATGCCCGCCGTGCCGTGGGAGTACAGGATGAACGGGGTGCGCTTGAGCATGGCCCGCTCGGCCGCGCGGATGATCTTCTCGCCCTCGGCCGCGCCCACTGTTCCGCCCCGAAACGGGCTCGCCAGCACCGCCACCACCGTGGTCACGCCATTGATGTGCGTCTCAAAGGTGATGCAGGCGCTGCCCAGGCCGGTCTGGCGCTTGGCCTGCTCCAGCTTCAGGTCGAAGCCCTCATAGTCCAAGGGGTTACTGGACTCAAGCTCGCTATTGAACTCATAGGCCTGGGCAAAATTGAAGACGTTGTACAGATACCACTGGAATTCCATTGGGAAATGATGCCCACAGTGGGAACAGACACCGGCGAACTCCCCGAACAGGTCCGGTCCCCAAAGATCCAGGCAGCCATGGCTGGGGGTGTTCGGGCAGGTCAGGGTGCGGTCCTCGCGGCTTTTCGGGCTCACATAGACCCAGGTGTCCTCCAGACGGCAGGCCCCCTCCTCCGGACAGGACAGGTTGGTCAGGCGTTCCAGGGCCTCAGGCGGCACCTCCAGGCGGCGCTGCTGGCCGTCACCCAGCCCCAGATACTTCCCGAGGGGCCCGCCCACGCCCTGGCGCAGGGCGCGCAGCTCGGCCTCGGCCGCCTCCAGCATGTTCAGCAGGCGTCGCTTGTACCGGGCCAGGAAGTCGTGGCGCAGGGCGCTGTGCGCGGCCCAGAGCATGCCCTCCAGGCCGGAATAGATGCGCGCGCCAAGGCTGCGGTTGTCGCGGCAGGCCGTGCGGCTCATGGCCCGGAACTTCTCGAAGCGCCTGTCCACCAGCTTGATGCGCGCGCCCTGCCCAAGGGACCAGCGCACGAAGATGTCCTGGGGGTCGGCCGCCTTGGCCTGGCGGCGGATGGCCATGCCGCGCAGCGGGCCCAGGCCGTCCACGGAATCCACCACCTCGTCCGTGGCGCGGATGACCTCGCGCCTGAGCTGGCGGAAGAAGTCGTAGTGCTCGGGCCGCGCGCCCAGCGGCGGCTCCTGGATGACGCGGTCGATGAAGCCGAGCTCCAGGTTGTCGGCCGCAGTGATGCGCAGACGGTCGGCGCAGCCCTCGATGAGCTCGGGCGTGGCCTTGCCCTTGAGGCCGCCCTCGATGGCCGCCGCGCCCTCGGGCGAGATGACCGAGTAGTAGCCATGCGAAAGCATCAGGCGCTTGTCGGCCAGGGCGATGGCCTC
>Ga0209373_10002953_pt1 | contig 16327 bp, 16 predicted proteins | sample Higcelweek5metaG_FD_187173 | JGI IMG/M metagenome (GOLD analysis project Ga0209373, IMG submission 187173) | Freshwater pond sediment microbial communities from the University of Edinburgh, under environmental carbon perturbations - High... | ecosystem: Environmental > Aquatic > Freshwater >... | reverse complement strand
ACGGACACGCCTTCATTCGTGGCGGCCGGGGCAACGTCCGCCGCGCCCTCTACATGCCGGCTCTGGTCGCTACCCGGTTCAATCCAGACCTCAAGGCGAAATACGACGCTCTCATTGCTGCTGGAAACCCTGCAAAGCTTGCCATCGCCGCCATCATGCGAAAGATCGTCGTCCTCGCCAACGCCCTCCTCAAGGCCGGGCACACATGGACGCCGAAAGCCGCTTGACCAACACGGATACTGCCGCCCCGGCCCCGCTTGGGGGCTTGCCCCCAAGCGGGGCCGGGGCGGCAGCCCCGCGCTTCAGCGCCGCATTGAGGCCAAGCCGGAGGCAAGGTCCAGAGTGGCGAACCACTCGATAAAGCGTTTCACGTCATCGCCCCGGAAGATCAGCCCATGCTGGGGAGCCAGGATATCGATCTCCAGGGTCGAAACGGCGGCAACCCAGGCATCGCGCGCCGCCGCCGAGGGCATCCAGCGGCGATGGAATTCCGACATCGCCGGAATATGCCGGGCAAAATCAGTCACAAACAGTCCATTCGGGCGCTGACTGGCCGGGAACAGAGCGGTGCCGACATCGCCCGAGAACAAAATCCGGGCGGCCGGGTCGTAGACATGGAAATTGCCCGAGGAATGGAGGTAATGCGCCGGAAGAAAGCGCAGGCGGGTGGCCGACGATAAGGCAATCTCCATCCCCTCGTCGGGAATCCGGGTGAAGGTCGCTTCTCGGTCAAAATGGGAGACGAATCCCTCCCACAGCCAGGGCAGATAGACCGTCAGGCCGGGCGGGCAGACCCGCCGCCACAACGGCAACGACGATCCGATGTCGGGATCCTGATGCGACAGGAACAGGGCCTTGACCTCTTCGACCGCGATTTCGCGGGTCAGGGCCGCCAACATCGAGGGAAACACCTCGATCCCGCCGGGATCCAGCAGGATCGCCGCCGTGCCGGAGCGGACCAGATATTGATTGGTATCGATTACCCGCTCGGGTTTGTCGGGATCCTGGCCAAACGCCTGCCAGCTATGATCGCCCCGGCGGAACAGAGAGACGCATTTCATTCCAGAGTACCTCTTCTGCGCGGGCCTGGATCAGGCGAGGCCTTTCAGTTCGTCCAGATTATCGAGGCCCAGTCGGCGCAGCATCTCGCCCCGGTCGGCCGCACGTCGTACCGCATCGGCCGCTTCCTCGATCATCTGCCGCAAATCATCGACGTAGCGGCGCATGGTTTCCGCAACGGTCCGGAATTCCTTCTCGTGATTGCCTGCGGCGGCCGCCTCAATCGCGATGTTGGTGGCAATCGAATCCGACTGGCTGACCACTTCCTCAATCGCATGCGTTCGCCGCGACAGCTCACTGACCGCCAGCGCCATCCCATCCAGGGTTTCGACCATCATCTCCGTCGCCTCGACAAAGGCGCGGTCGGCGACGCTGGTGGTCAAGGGGTTGCTGTCGCTTAACGTACAGGCCCGTTCAAACAGACCCATCTGTTGCAAGCCGCGCAGCACCGTCGAGGACAAAGCAAACGTCCGACCACGCAATCCTTCCATCTCGCCCTGAATCTGGGCCAGACGGTTGACCAATTCGCGGGTGTACTGGGTCAGAGCCCGGACGGCCCGGCCCTTATCGCCCGCGCGGCCGGCGGCCAGTTCAGCATTGAGCGACAGAATGCGGAGGTTTTCTGCCAGTTCGTTCAAGGCGGCAAAGGCATGGAAGGCGCGACGGCAATCCCCCAGTAATCCGCTTGCCCGCGTCTCGATCCGATCGGTGCGCGGGGTCAGGCTGCACGCCACAGCCGTATCGTCAAACATCGCCTGCCGTCTCCTCAATCTGGCTCTGGCCGGAGTAAGAACGCGGCGATCATAACCACTTCGTCGTCTTGCGACAGAGAGAATCTGGCCCGGGTCGAAGAGGATTCTGTTTTTGCCGGAAGATGGGGGCGGCGGGGTGGGGGAACCGGAACACTCCAATTCCCCCTCTCATCAACCCTAGGCTGACGTGTCGAGATTGCCGCCGCCGGCCTTCGGGCCTCCCTTGGCAACCCCAACCAGGGCCGGACGCAGCAGCCGATCGTGCAGGGTGTAACCGGTCTGCAATTCGGTCACCACCGTGCCCTCGATCTGGCCCGCATCTGCGACTTCCATCATCGCCTGATGCAGGTTCGGATCGAAACGGGCTCCCTTGGCGACGATCTGGCGGATGTTATAGCGTTCGAAGGTGGCGAGCAGATCACGCTCGGTCATCTCGACGCCGACGGTGAGCGAATTCACCGCCCCATCGGCCTCGCGCACTTCGGCCGGTACGGCCTCCAGAGCCCGACGCAGATTATCGGCAACCGACAAAATGTCCTTGGCCAAGCTGGAGACCGCAAACTTGCCCCGGTCTTCGGCCTGCTGAGTCAAGCGGCGGCGGACATTCTCGGTGTCGGCCTGGGCATACAGCAGATCATTCTTGAGCTTGGCCAACTCCGCTTCCAGGGCGGCGATCCGCTCGGCGGCGGGATCAACCGGCGTGGCGGCATCGGGGGCCGGGGCCGCCGCGCTCGCCGGGTCGGTCCCGGCCGTCGGGCTGGTCTCGGCTGGCTGTTCGCGGGTCTGGTCCTGGGTCATGCTCTATCCTCGATTGTCAGGATTGTCCGATGATGCGGCCGACCACCTTCGCGGTGTAATCGACCATGGGAATGATCCGGGCGTAATTGATCCGTTGCGGTCCGATCACCCCGATGGCGCCGACGATCCGTTCCCGCGAATCCCGATAGGGGGCGACGATCATCGTGCAGCCGGTGACCCCGAACAATTCATTCTCGGCCCCGATGAAAATCTGCACCCCGTCGGCCTCGCGGGTCAGCTCAACCAGTCGGAGAAACTGTTCCGAAGTTTCCAATGCACCAAATAAAGCGCGAATCCGTTCGAGATCTTCAACCGCAGTGACGTCGTCGAGCAGATGGGACTGGCCGCGCACGATCAGAGCCTTGTCGGCATCACTGCCGCTCCAGGTGGCGAGTCCGGCTTCGACCACCCGCCGGGTCAAAGCGTTGAGGGTGCTGCGCTGGTGATCAAGTTCCGCGATGATTTCCTCGCGCACCCCGTCGAGCGAGCGGCCCGAGAGTCGGGCGCTGAGGTAATTGCCGGCCTCGATCAGAACCGAGCGATCCACCCCCTCGGGCAAATCGAGAATCCGATTTTCGACCATGCCATCTTCGGTGACCAGGACCACCAGAGCACGGCGTGGGCCGAGCCAGACAAATTCAACATGCTTCAGAGATCGCTGGATCCGCGGCGCGACCACCAGCCCGGCGCAGCGCGACAGTCCGGACAGGGTGGTCAGGGCTTCCGACAAAGCCTGTTCAACACTGCGACCGGAGGCGCGGCATTGCAGATCAATATGGGTGCGTTCTTCCTCGCTGATCCGCCCGATTTCGAGCAGACCATTGACGAACAGCCGCATCCCGGCTTGGGTCGGTAATCGGCCGGCTGAGGTATGGGGCGCGTAGAGCAGGCCGCATCCCTCAAGATCGGCCATCACATTGCGGATGGTGGCGGCGGACAGCGGCAGGTCGAGCTGACGCGACAGGGTGCGCGATCCCACCGGTTCGCCGGTTTCGACATAGGATTCGACGATCCGACGGAAGATCTCCCGCGAACGCTCGTTCAACTCGGTGACGACTGGCGCCTTGCCGCGTACCATCCGTTCTGGCGACCTCTTGTTTGACGCGGCAAAATCTAGTGGCGCCCGCCCGCCCCGTCAATCATCCGCGCCAGAAGCTGTCCCCGCAAGCGCGCCCGGTCCAGCGGCTCCGCCGGCCGGGTCTGGCTTTAGCGGTCGTTCGTCTGACTGTAACGCCGCATATAATGCGGCAGGATCGTCTCGGCCGGGGTGGGAACGATGCCAAGCTCGGTCAAGCCGGGCGCATCGCCGCGTAACACATTATCGGCCCGCATCATCACCACCTGGTCCCGGGTCAGGGGCGGGGTTGGCAGATGCTCCAACACCCGGGCCTGAGCCATTGCCACCCCCATCGGCAGGGGCAGCAGGGGACGGTGCAGGCCGCTGCTCTCCAGCACCAGTTCCATGATCTGTTTCATCGAATAAACCGTTGGCCCGCCCAGTTCGTAAATCCGGCCGGCGCGGGTCGGATCTTCCAGCACCGTCACCACGGCGGCCGCGACATCGCCGACATAGACCGGTTGGAAATGCGGTCCACCGCTCCCGAACAGATCGAGATGGGGCCGGACCCCCTGCCAGACCACCCGGAACCCGTCGGCGGTAAACACCGGCAGCACCGGAGACAGTCGGGCCATCCGGCCGAAGCGGTTGAAGAAATCATCATCGGGACCGAACACCACCGAGGGGCGGAGAATGGTTGCTTTGGGAACGGCGGCCAGCACCGCCGCCTCGCCGGCGGCCTTGCTGCGGGCATAAGCCGCTTCCGATCGGGCCGAAACACCAAGAGCGGACATCTGCACCAGGGTCGGGATCCCGGCGTCCCGCACCGCCGCAGCGATCGTGGCCGCGCCTTTTTCATGCACCGCCTGGAACGTCTGTCGCCGGGTTTCGAACAGGATCCCGACCAGATTGACCACCGCATCGGCTCCGGCGACTGCGGCCGCGACACTGGCCGGATCAGCGAGATCGGCAGCCACCAAAGAGATCTGACCGACCTCGCCCATCGGCCGCAAGAATTCGGCCGCAGCGGGACGACGCACTGCGACCCGGACCCGCCAGCCCTGGACGGCGAGACGTCGGACCACCGCCCGTCCCAGAAAGCCCGAGCCGCCAAAGACCGTCACCAATTGCGTCATCACCGTCTCCCTTGTTCGTGTCCGTGCCTTCCTTCAGGTGGGCGCATTCGCCGGAAAATCAACCTGTTCTCCCGGGGATGCGGTGCCGGTGGGGGGGGCGTTACCGATCGTTACCTTTTGTTTCCGCCCCGGACATCGTCGGGTTACGCCGGGAGGCTATCTCTTAATCCCATCAGGCGCCCCCCATAGCGAAGGTAATTGACGATGAAACCGCGTCCCCATTTGATCCCCGCTGCCGTGCTGGCGGTGACTCTGGCCGCCGCCATCGGCGCCGCCCGGGCCGATTCAATCCCGCCACGCCCTGGTCCGGCAACCTTCTGCGCCGATCAGGATGCCCGCCTCGCCGGCCATCTCGCTTATGTCGAGGCCAAACTCGATCTGACTGCGGCGCAGAAAGAAGAGTTCCGCCGCCTTGGTGAGACGCTGAAAGCCGCCCAAGCGCCGATGCAGGCCTTGTGCCCGACAGACAACAAGCCCCCGGCCTCCTTCCCCTTGCCGGCCCGGCTTGAGTTCCAGCAGAAAATGCTTGAGGCCCATACCGAATCTCTGAAGCGTTCGGCCCCCGCTCTGCTGAAATTCTACCAGATTTTGACCCCGGCCCAGCAGACGCTGGCCGATGATTTGCTGATCCCCCCGGGTGGCCATCCCGGTCCCGGATTCGGAGGGCATCGCCCTGGCCCCGATCGGAAAGGAGACGGGTCGCCGCCGCCTAACTGCCCCGGCCGCTGATCTCCTTCCGGGAACGACCGCCCTCTCTCTCCCGATCCTCCCAATCCTGGAGGGCGGCGTTCTCCTCCCTCTCCGCTGGCTCGGCTCTGCCCGGCCGTTCCGGCGGAGAGGGATTTTCTTGAGTCCGGGGCTGCCGCCCCGCTCCCCGCTGTTCTTTTTTTTCAAAAATAAAGGGGGTTTGGGGCTCTGCCCCAATCGGGTTCGGGCGGAAGCCCGACAAAGCGGGGGTACGGTGGCATCGCGTGGATAAGTCGGCTATATCAGCCCGATTTTCCTGCCTCGGAGACACCTTCCATGATAATCGAACGGGCGTTCCGCCCTGGGCCTCTGTCGGCCCGGGTGCTGACTATTGTCCTGGTGCTGGCTCCGGGGCTGGCGGTCTTTTCGCCGATCGGTCTGACCCCCCTGTTCATCGTCGCCGCGCTGGCCGCCCTCGGCCTGCCGGCGCGCCCAGGCCCCCACCCCTGGCCGGCCCGCCCCCTGCTGATCGGGCTGGCCCTGTTCCATCTCTGGCAGATTCTGTCCCTGATCTGGTGCCTCGACCCAGCCCAGGCCCTCCGCTCGACTCTCGGCACGATCGCTCTCACCTTGGGCGGCCTGGTGTTGGTGCGGGCGATTGCCGCCGCCCCGGCGCCCTTGGCCCGACGATTGGTTGATGCCGCCGCTCTCGGCCTGCTGATCGGAGCCCCGCTGTTTCTGATCGAGTTCCATGCCGCGTTGCCGGTCCGACAGCTCATCCTGCCGCCGCTGACCGGCCACCCCTACCCCACCCTCGACGTCCTGCCGCAACGGCTCAACCGCGCCGCCGTGCTGTTCGCCCTGTTCGCTCTGCCGGTCGGTCTAGCCCTGGCCCGGCAGCGGGCATGGCGCCGCCTCGGCGCCTGCACCGCCCTGGCTCTGGTGGTGGTGCTGACCTCGCTCAGTGCCACAGCCAAGATCGCCTTGTTGCTCGGGCCTCTGCTCGCTCTGGTCGCCTGGGGGGCGAGCCGCGTCACTCTGGCCGGATTGCGCGTCGTTCTGGTCGGCTTGCTGCTGCTGCCCCTGTTCTTTGCCAGCCTGCCCGACACCCAACAGGTCCGGTATGATTATCCCCGCATTCCCACCTCGCTCCACCACCGCCTGACTATTTGGCGTTTCACCGCCCAGCATGTGCTGGAGAAACCGCTGGCCGGCTGGGGGATGGATGCCTCGCGCTCGATCCCCGGGGCTGAGGAGGAATTGGTCATTCTACCTCCCCCCAACACCAACGCGCCGACCTTGTACCAACAATTGTTGCCGCTCCATCCGCATAACGCCACCTTGCAAATCTGGCTGGAACTCGGGGGCATCGGTGCCGCCCTCGCCCTGTTCCTGGTGCTGGCGGTGACCTCGGCGCTCGGCAAGGCGCCGCCGCTCCGCCGGGCCTTGGGCCTGGGGCAGGTCGCCCAGGTTGCCATCATTGCCTCGATCAGTTTCGGCATCTGGCAGGCGTGGTGGCTGGGCCTGATCTGGCTGTCGGTCGGGTTGGCCCTGGCGGCCACGGTCCCGGACGAGACGGCTCAAAAACCGGCTTGACCGGCGGGACAGGGCGTCCCATCCTGACAGAGCATGCTGGTTCCCCGGTTCGCGCTGGGGAGGTAAGAGGGAACGCGGTGAGACCTTAACCGGGTCAAATCCGCGACTGTCCCCGCAACTGTGAGCGGCGAGCCTGCGTCCGTGTGGCCACTGGGAAACTGGGAAGGCTGGGCGCTCCAAGGCCAGGACCCGCGAGTCAGGAGACCTGCCAGCACAGTCACCCAACCGGTGGGCGGTGGACCCATACGGAGCGGCCTTGCGCAGCGGTGACGTCAACGCCGAGACGAAGGCCGTGCCGGGACTCCCCCCTTCACGACCCGCGCGAGTCCATCGCTGCCGTCCCCGCGCTCTACCCGGTTTTCCTGCCGGCGTTGGGTCGGGATCCGGTGGCACCGATCCCGTCCCGCAGGTTGAGGACGGGGCAGGTTCCCCATGGTTTTCGGATCGGTTTTTCGTTTTACGCGCCCTCTGGTCAAACCGGGGCGCGAACGCAGGAGCGTGACCGATGCAAAAACGCGGGCAATTCCCGCGCCGGGGGGAAACCGGCCTGGCTTTTCTCATGTCTCTGGCCCTCTGCGGCGGCAGTTCGGCGGCTCTAGCCGAATCCGACTCGACCACCCTGCCGGAGACCCAGGTTACCGCCAGCCGACTGGGGGAGGGACTCACCGGAGCTTCAACCACGGTGATCACCACCGAGGAGATCGAACGCTCGCCCGGACAGAGCCTGCCGGAAATCCTTCAGCGGGTACCGGGGGTCCAGGTCCAGACCATGTTTGGCGGGGTCAATGGCAGCAATGCCGTGATCGATCTGCGCGGCTTTGGCGCCACCGCCACCAACAACACGCTGATCCTGGTCAATGGCCGCCGCCTCAATGATGTTGATCTGGCGTCGGTCGATCTCAGCGCGATTCAGCGGTCCAATATCGAGCGGATCGAAATTACCCGGGGCAATGCCGGCGCGGTGCTGTATGGCGATGGCGCGGTCGGCGGGGTGATCAACATCATCACCAAGAACGCGGTTAACACCCCGGATGTGGCCCGGGTCGAAGGGGCGATCGGTTCGCTCGGTTATCGCGAGACCAGCGCCACCGTCAGCCGTCGGATTGGCGACACCGCTTTGTCAATGGCCGGCAGCCAGATCACCTCCGATGGCTATCGCGATAACAATAACCTCAAGCAGCGCACGGTGTCGGGCGAGGTGCGTCGGCGTCTCGACAGCGGCGAGCTTTATTTCAATTTCGGGGCGGACGATCAGCATCTTGGCCTGCCCGGGGCGGTCAGTATCGCCAATTTCGAGCAAGGGGCGCGGGCCGGGACCACCACCCCCTATGATCATGCCGAGAAACGCGGCCTCAATACCGCTTTGGGCGGCAGTTTCGACCTCGCCCCCGGTCTGGAACTGGTGATCGATGGCGGGATTCGCCACAAGGAGCAGGAAGACGCCTTCTTCAGTGCCTGGGGGGAGACCTGGGACACCTATAATGAACGCCGGCTGACCACTTTGTCGGTGACTCCCCGCCTCAATGGCGAAGGCAAGATCGCCGGTTTGCCCAACCGGGTGACCACCGGGGTCGATTACGCCTATTCCCTCTATGATTCGCGGCGGATGTGGCACCAGGACGATCATCCGTTCCACACCTATCATGTGCGCCAGCACACACTCTCCGAATATGTCCAGGACACCCTGTCGGTTCGTCCCGACACGGATCTGTCGTTCGGGGCCCGGGTTGAACATCTGCTGCTGTCGGCGGTCGATCGCTATAATCCCGACGCTGTTCCGACCGGCGGGTCGGTCTCGCCCGGCGGCGAATCTCTCTCCTCTACCGACACCCAATACGCCCTGCATCTCGGTCTGGACCATCGTCTGACCGAGCAATTGGCGGTGTTTGGCCGGATCGGGCGCAGCCTGCGTTTGCCGACGGTGGATGAACGGATCGGGGCGACTGCCTGGGGAGCCGGGACCAATTTCGCTCTCAAGGCCCAGACCTCACGCGATCTCGAAATCGGTCTGCGCGGCCGTCACGGGGATCTGGGCTGGCAGACCAGCGCCTATGTGATGGATTTGACCGATGAACTTCATTACGACCCGATTCGCGGGGTCAATCTCAATCTCGATCCAACCCGGCGCTATGGGGCCGAGAGCAGCGTCACCTACCGTTTGACCCCGACGGTTCGGTTGAAGGGGGGGCTGGCTTATACCGAGGCCAAATTCCTCGAAGGGGACAATAAGGGCAAGGATGTGCCGCTGGTCTCGCGCTGGACCGGTTCGGCCGGGGTGTCGTGGGACGCCTGGGAGCGTTATGTCGTGGTCGATCTTGACGCCCGCTATGTTGGCGATCGTCGGGCCGACAATGATCAGGCCAATTTCCAGCCGATGATCGATGATTACACCTTGGTCGATCTGCGGGTTGGCGGCGAACTCGATCCGGTCTTCTGGTCCTTTACCGTCCAGAATTTGTTCGATCAGACCTATTATGATTACGCCATCGCCAGCACCACCACTTATGGTGCGGCCAATGTCTACACCCTGCCCGGACGGACGATGATCGGCCGTCTCGGTCTGTCCTTCTGAGGACGCGGGGGATGATCCGCTCTCCGTTGTTGCTCCGGCTGGTGTTGGGCCTGATCCTGATCGCGGGTCCGGCGGCAGCGACGGAGGCGCCCCGGCGGATCGTCTCCGCCAATCTCTGCGCGGACCGGCTGGTGCTGGCGCTGGCCGATCCCGGCCGGGTGGTGGCGGTCAGTCCGTTCGCCGCCGATCCGCTGGTTTCGACCGTCGCCGAAGCGGCACGCGGGGTGCCGGTGACTCAGGGCGGGGTCGAGCAGATCCTGGCCTTTGCCCCGGATCTGGTGGTGTTGGGCGCATTCAATAATCCGGCGACCGGGATGTTGCTGGAACGGCTGGGAATTCGGGTCCATCGGCTCGGGACCGCCTCTTCGCTGGAGGCGGTGCGGGGGGAAATCCGGGCTCTGGCGGCCGCGCTGGGGGTACCGGAGCGGGGCGAGGCAATGATTGCGGCCATGGCCGCCGGATTTGACCATCTGCCCCGCCTCGACCATCCGGTGGCCGCTGCGATCTATCAGGCGGGCGGGTGGAGTGCCGGACGGGGAACCCTGGCCGACGATCTCTTCACCCGGATCGGTCTGACCAATATCACCGCTGCCAGCGGTCGCAACGGCTTTGCCGCTTTGCCGCTGGAAACCCTGGTGGCGGCTGCGCCCGGCCTGATCGTGGTCGAATCGATGGGGGAAGAAGCCCCCTCCCAGGCCGGAGAATTATTACGTCATCCGGTTCTGGCCGCCCGTCAGGTCCGGACGATCACGGTGCCGATGCGATTATGGGCCTGTCCCGATCCGGCTCTGGTCGCGGCGGCGGCCTTGATTGCGGCGGCCGCGCCATGAGGAGAATACCCCGCCTCCGGCCCGAACCGGTCCTGCTGGGACTGCTGGTCGTGCTGACCCTGGCCTCGATCTCGTTCGGGACCACCTCGGTTCGCCCGGCCGATCTGTTCGCCGTTGAGTCCACCCGGGCCGCTTTGGCTTGGAGCGTGATTGTCGAAATCCGGCTGCCGCGAACCCTGCTGGCTCTGTTGACCGGCGGTTCGCTGGGGTTGTCCGGAGCGGTGCTGCAAGGGCTGCTGCGGAATCCGCTGGCCGATCCGGGGATTCTCGGCATTTCGGCCCTGGCCTCGCTTGGCGCGGTGCTGGCGTTCTATTTCGGCCTGTGGTCGGTCGCGGCCGGCGGGGTGACCGGGGGGCTGCTGGCCGCGCTGCTACTGATCGGGCTGGCGGGCCGTCGTGCTGGAACCCTGACCCTGCTGCTGGCCGGAGTCGCGCTGTCAAGCTTCGCCGTGGCTTTGACCGCGCTGGCCCTCAATCTCGCCCCCTCGCCGTTGGCCGCTTACGAAATGATGTTCTGGCTGCTCGGCTCGGTTGCGGATCGCTCCTGGTCTCATCTTCAGCTGGCCACCCCGCTGATTCTGCTCGGCTGGGGGCTGTTGCTGGCGACTCGGCGAGGCCTGACCGCGTTAGCCCTGGGCGAGGATGTCGCCCATTCGCTGGGAATTGATCTGCCCCGGCTGCGGCTGCTGGCGATCACCGGCACCGCCTGCTGTGTCGGGGCGGCGGTGGCGGTGGCCGGCAGTATTGGCTTCGTCGGGCTGGTGGTGCCGCATCTGCTGCGGGCCTGGGTCGGCCATGATCCCGGCCGTCTGCTCATCGCCAGCGGGTTGGGCGGGGCGGCGCTACTGCTCGCGGCCGATCTGGCGATCCGGGCGGTGGCCCAGGGGCCGGAACTCAAGCTGGGCGTGGCCACGGCTCTGGTCGGCGCCCCCTTCTTTTTGTGGCAGGTGCTGCGGATGCGGGAGGCGCCATGACCCGGCTGGTCTGGAACGGCATCAGTCTCGACAAAGCCGGACGGCGGGTGCTCGACCGGATCGAGCTGACTCTGCATGCGGGCGAGCTGCTCGGGATCGTCGGTCCCAATGGCGCCGGGAAAAGTGCCCTGTTGCGGTGCGCGGTCGGACTGGACCGTCCCAACGCCGGTCAGATGCAGCTGGAGGATCGCCCGCTGGTGCGGCTGCCGGCAACGGAGCGGGCGCGGCGAATCGCCTATCTGCCCCAGACGACCGAAGCGGCTTGGCCGATTTCGGTCCGTGCAGCGGTGGCGCTGGGGCGGCTGCCGCATGGGGACGGGACATCTCTCCGCGATCAGGCGGCGATCACCCGGGCCTTGGCGGCCGTCGGTCTGACTGATCTGGCAGATCGTCCCCTGACCACCTTATCCGGGGGCGAGCGGGCTCTGGCCCTGCTGGCGCGGGCGCTGGCGGTCGAGGCCGATTTTCTGCTGTTCGATGAGCCGCTTGCCGCGCTTGACCCGCACCGGCAACTCGCGGTGATTGAGGTGCTGGTCGCCGAAGCGGCGGCAGGACGGGGGGTCGGACTGGTGCTGCATGACCTGTCGCTGGCGGCGCGGTTCTGCCCCCGCCTCGCCTTGCTGGCGGAAGGACGGATGCTCGCCCTTGGTCCGCCAGAAAGGGCGCTGTCGGATGAAAAGCTGGCCCAGGCCTATGCAATCCAGGCGCACCGCGATCAGGTCGAGGGCGCGCATCTGCTGGTGCCGTGGCGGCGGTTGCCGCCGGTGTCGGAGTCCTGATCATGGATGCGGTCCTGTCCTCACGACTGCCGCCGCCCGTCCTTCCCGTCTGGCCGGCTGCGGCCTCTTCCTCCCCCCCCTCGGAAACTCGCCCGGCGGTGATTCGCTCCCCCGGCCTGCTGGTGTCGTTCGTCCTTCATCTTGCGGTTGGAGGAATGGTGGCCGGCTGGCCGGCGGCCTCTCCTGACGCCGTTTCCACCGCCCTTCCGGTCGAACTGGTCCAACTCCAACCGCCGGCGCCGCCGCTGGCCGAACCGCCGCCTCCCACCCCACCGGTTCCGGTCAAGGCCGTCCCGCCGCCGCCCCAGGTCCGGCCGCGCCCGGTCTCGGTTGCGCCCTCGGCCGCGCCGGCCCGACGGCCGCGTCCGGCCGCGCTGCCGGCACCTGTTGTGCCGCTTCCGGCCGAAGCTGCGGCAGAAATTCCGGCGGATTCCGTCCGCAATGGCAGCCCAAATCCCCCCTCAGCGGGGGAGGTACGGGGCAACGGCTCCAACGCCGAGAGCCCAGGTCCGGCCGCCGCCCCAGCCCAGGAGAGTCCAGCCCGTCCAGCGGCTGCCGGCAACCCCCGGCCGCTCTATCCGATGTCGGCGCGCCGGGCCGGGCGGGAGGGACGGGTTCTGCTGCGCGTTGCCGTTTCTCCTGCCGGTACCGCCACCGAGGTCGCGGTGATCGACGGCAGCGGGACCACCTCGCTCGATGAGGCGGCCGTTACGGCGGTGCGGGAGTGGCACTTTGTCCCGGCAGAGCGGGGCGGTCAGGCGATCGAAAGTTTGGTCCGAGTTCCGATTACGTTCCGTCTGACCGATCCGTCCTGATCCACAGGGCTGGGCCGTTCTGTCCCTTGCCTTGCCAAGAGAGTGTTATGTTATAACATTGCGAATGGCGGCGACGCGGCCGTCCGGCAGGAGAGATCGGGATGGTAAGACGGATGATCGGGGCGGCGTTGGTCGTGTTGGGACTGGCGTTGGCCGTTCCAGCGCAGGCGCGGCCGCTCAAAGTGGTGACGACCTTCTCGTTGCTGGCAGGAATGGTCGAGACCGTGGCCGGGCCGGCGGCCGAAGTGCAGGCTCTGGTGGGGCCGGATGGGGATGCTCATCTGTTCGAGCCGAGTCCGTCCCATGTCAAAGCGGTCAGTGAGGCGGATCTGGTGATCGGCAACGGGCTGGGATTTGAACCCTGGCTTGACCGTCTGGTCGAAAGCGCCGGTGCTCGGGGCAAACTGGTGCTAGCCGCCGGCGGAATCCCCCCGCGTCGTGAAGAGGACGGAGCGATTGATCCCCATGCTTGGCAGGATCTCGCCAATGGTCGCCGTTATGTCGCCACGATTGCTCAGGCTCTCAGTGCGGCCGCGCCCGATCAGGCGGCCGGGATCGCACAACGCGCCGCTCTTTATCAACAGCAGTTGCAGGCGCTGGACGGCTGGGTGCGGGAACAGATCGCCACTTTGCCGCCGGAGCGGCGCCGGATCATTACCAGCCATGATGCTTTCGGCTATTTCGGTCGGGCCTATGGCATCACTTTGATCGCGGCTCAGGGACTCAGCACCGAGGCCGAACCGACCAGTCGGAGCATTGCCCGGCTGATCCGGCAGATCAAAGCGGAGAAAGTGCGGGCGGTGTTTCTCGAAAACATGTCCGATCCCCGTCTGATCCGCACTTTGGCCCGTGATGCCGGGGCGGAGGTCGGCGGCACGCTTTATGCCGACGCTTTGTCACCGCCGGACGGACCCGCCCCGACCTATGAGGCGATGATCCGTCATAATGTCTCGGTTCTGGTGGCGGCGATGTCCCGGAATTGAGCGGGTCGGTCGGCTTTACCCTGCTGTGTGGGCGGCGGCTATCGCCGTCAGTCCGCTGCGGTAATCGGGGTAAGCCAGGGTTACCCCCAACGCCTCATGCATCTTGTGATTGCTGACCCGTTTGTTGTCGGCATAAAAGCCGAGGGCCATCGGTGACAGCAGGGTGACAGCCTGGTCCCAGGGCAGTTCGGGTAACGCTGGCAGTCCGAGCAGAGTGCAGGCGTAGGCGATCAGATCCTGCGGCGGGGCGGGATCATCGTCGCACAGGTTATAGATCTCCCCCGGCGCGGGTCGGTCGAGCGAGGCCAGAACGGCTCCGGCGATGTCTTCGACATGAATCCGGCTGAACACTTGACCGGGTTTGACCACCGATCGTGCCGTGCCGGCTAGCACCTGCTCGATTGCCGACCGTCCGGGGCCGTAAATGCCGGCGAGACGGAAGATATGCAGGGGGAGCCCGCTGGTCTGCCACGCTTGCTCGGCGGCAAGGCGTTGATGTGACCGCACCTGAGTCGGCGCGGGGGGAGTGGTTTCATCCACCCAACCGCCCTGGTGATCGCCATAAATTCCGGTGGTTGAGAGGTACCCGACCCAGTGCGGTGCGGCAGCGACCAGGGCCGCCTCCATCGCATCGAGGACCGGATCACCGGCCGCATCGGGGGGAACGGTGGAGAGGATGGCCGTTACCCCGGCCAAAGCGGCGGCTGGCAAGGGGGTGTCGCGGTCAAACCGCCAGAGTTCTACCCCTGGCAGATCGTCGGCCCGGCCAGAGCGGGTGGTGGCGGCGACTCGCCAGCCCCGCTGTTGCAGCGCCCGGGCCACCACCCGCCCGGTATAGCCCAGACCAAACAGCAGAAATTTCTTGTCCATCTCGTGCCCTCTCTTGCATCCGGCGCGCTTTTGCCGACACTAGCCGCTCATGAAACGCGCAACCATCCTGCTCGTGCCGTTGCTGTTGTGGCCGGATCTGGCCGCTGCGGCGGTGATCGAGCCTCACGCTGAATATCAATCCTGTTTGTCGATGGCCCGTTCCAAACCCGAGGAGGGGTGGGAAGAGGCCATCGCGTGGCAATCGCTCGGCGGCGGCGAGCCGGCGCGTCATTGTGCCGCGTTGGCGCTGATCGGCCTGGGGAAATATGAGGAGGCGGCCAAACGGCTGGAAGCCCTGGCCGAACAAAGCCGGCGCGAAGAGCCGCTGCGGGCCCAGATGCTCGAACAGGCGGCGCAGGCCTGGGATCTGGCGGGCCAGCCGGAACGGGCGCTGGCCAATCTGGAGGCGGGTCTGGTCCTGGTCCCCGGTCAGCCGGATCTGTTGCTTGATAAAGCGGTGCTGCTGGCCGGACGGGGCCATTATGCCGAAGCCCTCACGGTGCTGACCGAGATATTGAATGCCCAGCCTAACCGGGTTGAGGCGCTGACTCTGCGGGGAAGTGCGCTGCGCCAGCTGAACCGGACGGAAGAGGCCAAGCGTGACCTCGCCCGCGCGCTCGACCTTGATCCGAATTTTCCCGATGCTCTGCTGGAGCGGGGCATGCTGCGGCGGGGGGCGGGCGATGCCGCCGGGGCGCGGGCCGACTGGATGCGGGCGATCGAGCGCGCACCGGACAGTCCGACGGCCGACACGGCGCGGCGCAACATTGAACTGATGGATGTGAAAATTCCGGGGCTGCCGCCCCGGTCCCCGCTTGGGGGCTGACGCCCCCAAACCCCTGCTTTAAGAAGGGGGTTTGGGGCATCGCCCCAATCGGGTGCGGGCGGAAGCCCGCAAAGGGGCTTATCCCCGATCTTCTTCCGGACTGAGGGCGGTCAGAGCCAGAGCATGAATCCCTCCGGCGAGTTCCTCGGCCAGGAGAGCATGAATCTGGCGGTGACGATCGATCCGGGACCGGCCGGTAAAGACCGCTGAAACCACCACCACCGCAAAATGACTTTCCTCGCCGGCTTCGGGCTGGTGCCCGGCGTGCTCCGCGGACTGGTCGAGGATGGCCAGACGGGTTGGGGTCAGACCCTCGGTCAGTTTGTGGCGAATCCGGTCGGCAATGCGCATGAGACAGAGGCTCCATGATGGCTGAGTCCTTCCGCAAGTGGCGTTGTTCCGCTGCCGGATCAAGCCAGACCAAGCGCCAAAGCCCTTTTTTGCAGAAAGAGGTTGACGGCATGGATTTGAGGGCCTAGAAAGCGCCCCTCGCCGCGACGGACCGGTTGGTTCGAAAGCGGAGAGGGCCTCCAAAGGCCGCTGTCGCCGGGTGAAACCGGCGGCGAAAAAAGCGGTTGACACGGGGTCGGGTC
>Ga0209373_10002952_pt1 | contig 16331 bp, 13 predicted proteins | sample Higcelweek5metaG_FD_187173 | JGI IMG/M metagenome (GOLD analysis project Ga0209373, IMG submission 187173) | Freshwater pond sediment microbial communities from the University of Edinburgh, under environmental carbon perturbations - High... | ecosystem: Environmental > Aquatic > Freshwater >... | reverse complement strand
GCAAAAGCAGCCAGGCCAACCATGACATGCTCTCCCGCGCTGCCTCGCCCCACGACTACTGGCTGCACGCGGCGGGCGGGCCCAGCGCCCACGTCATCCTGCGGCGCGACTACCCGGACCAGAGCGTGCCCGAGCAAAGCCTCATCGAGGCGGCGACCTTGTGCGCGCTCAAGAGCTACCGCAAGGACGACGCCAAGGCCGAGGTGCTGCTGGCCCGCGTCAAGGACGTGCGCAAGGTCAAGGGCGCCGCCATCGGCTCCGTGGCCGTGGACGAGGTGGAGCGGATGCTGCTGGTGACGGTTGATGCGGGCCTGGAAGAAAAGCTGCATGTGACCGAAGCGGCTTCGCCGCCGCCTCGCCGAGGAAAATAATCCCCTGCCCCAGCAACGCGACGGGCCACAGGTTCACGCTCAACGCTGGTGCGGCCTTGAACAGAAATGCCGCCACATGCCTCCAAACACGCAATGAGATGAGGAATTTCCATGTGTAGCCATCAGATGCTTAAGCGTGTCGTAATCATGGCATTCATCTGCTTTACGCCTCTTCCGGCCTTTGCACAGAATGCGGACATCTTGTTTCACACCATCAATGCACGCATGAGCTACATGGAAGACGTCGCCCGCTACAAAGCAGAGAACCATCTGCCCATTGAAGATATCCCAAGAGAACAACTTGTCATTGAGCAAGCCACGCTCTCAGCTGCGGAATCCGGTTTAGAAAGCCGAAGCGTTGCAGCATTTTTTGAAGCATTGATATCCGGCGCCAAGGCTATTCAATACCGCTGCCGGGCGGACTTGCTTACACAGCAGCAGACGCAAGCGACGAGAGATTTGGATTCCGCGCTGCGCCCGGACTTGATCGCCATGGGGAAACGTTTGAATCGTGAGCTTGCCGACTATTTCTCCCACAATGCAGTCATCGACTCTGCGCTTTGGATTCAATTTGATGAAACGGTTCAACATAAATATTTGAGCCTTGCCGATAAAAAGGCGATATTTGAAGCGCTGACAAAGATTAGGGTTCAAAAATAAAGTGTTTTGAGAGGCGTATCGTGTGGAATGGAAACACCGGCCGCATGATGAAAAGAGGTATTTCCCGCCGAGGATGTGACTCCAGCAAGACAGATCCCAAGGAGGCATCAACCATTCCTCCCCTCCTCACGACCGGCCAGCCCTGAGCTTTTTTGGGCCTGCCCAAAGCAAGCGCCGACGTTTTCACTGACGGTGGATGCGCTGGCTTCGTGCAGGGCTATGCCTCCAATAACAGCTTTACCGTCTCCCATGAATCAACTGGAATTCTTGTCGATCCTCCGCGTGTCCCACAGCAGGCACGCTGCTCCCTAGCTTTCGCTCCCGCTGGGCCGCGCAGCGCTCTTCACGCGCTGCCCATTCCATTTGCCGCTCTTGCTGCACAGTCGGGCTTCTGTTCCCAGCTGTTAGTCAGGGGCTTTTTGTGGAGAACACGAAACTTCTCTTCATTAGTTTTGATCTGCCATGTTTCTTCGCCACCCAAAAGGGACAGGGGCGCAACGCGACCACACCGCGCCACGCCCCTGTGGGGGGAGTGAGAACGCAAACAGGTGTGCGCCTAAGCGTTCGCGGGCTCCTGCACTGGTGCGGCCACAACGCTCGGCGCTGCGTCACTCTCGGGATGCAGCCGCCGGGCGTAGCGCTCGGCCAGGATGGAGCAGGTGAAAAGCTGAATCTGGTGGTAGAACATGATGGGCAGAACAATGACGCCCAAACCCGGATGCGCGCCAAAGAGCAGTTTGGCCATAGGCACGCCCGAGGCCAGCGTCTTTTTGGAGCCGCAGAACACCGCCGCGACCTCGTCTTCCTTGTTGAAGCCGAAGCGGCGCGCCGCAAAGGTGCTGATGCCGAGCACAATGAACAGGATGAAGGCGGCGCCGACCATGGTCATAGCAATGGTGCCCAGCCCGTAGTTGGTCCACAGCCCGCCCTTCACGGAATCGCAGAAGGAGGCGTACACAAGCATGAGGATGACGCCCTTGTCGAAGTTGTTGATGTACTTCTTGTAGCGGCTGAACCACTTGCCGATGACCGGGCGCAGAAGCTGGCCGAGAACGAAGGGCAGGAACAGCAGCACGGCGATGTTGATCATGGCGTCCATCAGAGACAGGCCTTCGCCGCCGCTGGTTTCAAGGGCGAGGCTGATGATGAGCGGCGTGAGAACAATCCCCAGCAGGCTCGACAAGGTGGCGTTGAAGATTGCGCCGGGCACGTTGCCCTTGCCTATCGCCGTCATGGCCACGCTGGAGGAAATAGTGGAAGGCAAGGCGCACAGGTACAAAAAGCCCAGCATCAGGTACTCGGGCACGAACCTGCCGATCAGGGCGTTCATGGCCAGCCACAGCAAGGGAAACACCACGTAGGTCATGGACTGGACCATGAGGTGCAGGCGCCAATTGGCCAGGCCTTTCTTCATGCTCTCGGTGGAGAGCCCGATGCCATGGAACAGGAAAACCAGAAAGATGCCGACATTGGAGGCGACGTCCGCATGCATTGTGCCGCCGCTGCGTCCAATGTCCGGGAAAAGCGTGGCCAGAATCACGGCGGAAATCATGCCGAAAAGAAACCAGTCCTTTGCTAATTTCTTCATGCGATTGGCGAGCATTGCAATCTTCCTCCAATTTATGGGGACCAGCCGGGCGGCGGCGGTTTTTCGATTGATGGCGCGTTCTCTCCAGACCGTTCATTTCCTGGTGGCATTGCTACACGTTCCCTGATATTGTCGTCTATCGCTGAAACGACAAAATATATCGCCAAACGGACAAACGCCCATGGAACGCGTTTTACCCAAGCTCTCCACCCTGCCCCGGCCCATCTTCCCGCGCGTCGAAGCCCTGACCCAACCCTCGTGGGTGCGCGTCCATGCGCACGAGTGGGTGCAGCTTTCCTATGCGACACGGGGTGTGCTCGGCGTGCGCACGCGCCAGGGCAGCTATCTTGCGCCGCCACAACGCGCCATATGGATTCCGCCCGGACTCGAGCACAGCGTGGTCACCACGGAACGCACACAGATGCGCAGCTTGTACATAGACCCAGCGGCCGCGCCCTGGGGCTGGCCACAGTGCCGGGTGCTCGCCGTCACCCCGCTCGTGCGTGAGCTCATTCGCGTGGTGACGCGCCTGCCGGAGGACTACAACGAAGAAGGTCCGGCGGCACGGCTTGTGGCTGTGTTGCTGGACCAGTTGGCGGAACTCAAGGAAGTGCTGTTTTCTTTGCCGCTGCCGGTGGATGAGCGTCTTGCGCAGGTGAGCGCGCAGTTGGAGAGCCAGCCAGACGACCAGCGCACCTTGAACGAGCTGGCGCAGGGAGCGGGACTTTCCGGGCGGACCCTGACGCGGCTTTTCCTGCGCGATACAGGGCTCTCCTTCCGGGCTTGGCGCAGGCGGCTCCGGCTGCTCAAGTCGTTGGACGGCTTGGAGGCCGGCGACAGCGTCACGAAAGTGTCGCTGGATTCCGGTTATACATCGACCTCGGCGTTCATCGCGGCCTTCCGCCGCGAATTCGGCGTCACCCCCCGCGAAGCCATGCAGGCCCCGCCGCTGTCTGAAGCCGCAGTGGAGGATTGGGATCGGTCAAAGCGCCAGGACTCCCGCTAGTGCGCCCGGCAAGGAACAAAAAAAAGCGCGCCGGAGCGCGCTTCAAATTCTGGAGTCATGCACAAGCTCAGACGATGCGGCTCATGCCCTGTTTTTCCAGCATGGCCAGCACCATGTCCTTCTCCTGCCGCAATCTGCCGCGCACGCTGGCACGCACGGCATCGGTCGAGCCGCCGAACTGGTTCTGCCGCTTGTTGTACACTTCGCTCACCAGCGCCTGTTCAAAGCCTTTGGCTCCCTTGGCCGCATCGGCCGTTGCGGCCGTGTGCGCCCCGCTTTTGCCCAAAAACTTGTCGATGGCCTGATTGAAGATGCGGGCCGCGCCGCTGGCGCCATGCTGCACGGCGGTGCTGAACAGCGCCTCGCGCAAGGCTGGCTTGGCGGTCTCTATGTCCACGCCGGTCTGCAGCAGAATTTTCTCCCGCGCGGGCTGGTAGTGGTCCTTCTTGATGAACTCCGTCTGCAGCATTTCAAACTTGTCCGGGCTTTCCGCGGCAATGCGCGCCCATTCTGCGGGCATGCGCCCCTGGGTCGATCCCGTATTGGCCGGTCCAGACCGGCGCAGACGTTCGGCCATGGCCGGTTCGCGCTCCGCCAGAAAGCTGAGGAAACGGTTCATGGTTCCGGCGCGGGAGGAAATTTGGAACTTGCCGTAGCTGGTGCCGCCGGTGCGATCAAAGCCGACAGCGGCGATGCCTTTCTCGCCCGACTCGAACAGCGCGGCGATGGAGCCGAGGCCCTGCGTCGACGAATTTCGCGTCAGCGCCTTTTCCGGGCTTTGCGCGGCGCCCTGCTTGTGCAGCGCCATGGGGTCCTGCCCGGTCAAGCGGGCGATGGTGGACAAGGCGTCCATCATCATGGTGTCGTTCAGCATGGAGCTGTCCATGCTGCCGATGGCGTTGCCCGGCTGCTCGTCCGTGCCAATGCTCATGTTGATGGCCTGCTGGGCCATGCGCATCTGCGCCTGGAAGGCGATGGTCTTGGGATCGATCTTGCCGCCCGCGGCGCGCGGAACGCCCGCAATGCCAGCCTGAGCGCCAAGGCCGTTCAAACCGCCGCCGGATTCCGCTTCCTGCAGAATGCGAATGGTATCGGAAATGTTGCTGTTGCCGGACATCTGCTCCCTCCGGTGCCGACTCCTGCGGGCAAAGCCCTTGTCAGGAGGTTGATCGCGACACGTTCACGGAAGCTGGTAAGCATGGACCGTGCCTACCCGGAATCACCATGCAATATCGATTGGTTATAAAGCAGACGATCCGTTCAGGAAGGCGGTCAGGCGAAGGTCTGTCAGAAGTTTGGCCACCAGCCGGGCATGGCCAGAGGGGAAGGCGAAGTTCTTGAGTTCCGCAAGGGCGACGAAGCGGGCCTCGTCGGCCTCGTGCAGGCGGCATTGCGCTTCCGGGTCCACACCAGGCGCAGCCTGACAAAAAAACCCATGCAGGGTGATGCGGTAGCGCGTGTAGCTGGTGCGCAGCACGCCGATCTTGCCCCCGGCTTGAACGCGCAGCTCCGTCTCTTCCCGGTACTCCCGCACGAGCGTCTCCTCCGGCGTCTCGCCCTCCTCCATCACTCCGCCGGGGAACTCCCACAAGCCTGGCCACACGTCTCCCTGCCTGCGCTTCTGTATGAAGATGCGGCCACGGCTGGCCAGCACGCCGCAAGCCATGTTCACGCGGATGATCTCCGGCCCAGGCTTGAGCACCGGGCGCTGCTCCGCCGTGCCATTGGCAAAGGCCAGGCATTGGGGCGCCAGCGGACAGGATGGGCAATCCGGCTTGCGCGGCTTGCATACCAGCGCGCCCAGTTCCATGAGCGCCTGATTGAATGCCCGCGCCTGAAGCGGGTCGAGCAATTCGCAGGCGGCCGCCTCAATGCGCCGCTTCACGGCTGGCGCGCCTACAGGTTCGCTTATGTCCAGCACGCGGGCGAAAACGCGCAGCACGTTGGCGTCCACAGCCGGCAGCGGCGCATTGAAGGCCACGCTGGCGATGGCCCCGGCCGTGTATGGCCCCACGCCCGGCAAGGCGCGGATGGCGGCGGGATCACGCGGGAACGCGCCGCCATGGTGCTCCATGATCCGCCGGGCGGCGCGCCGCAGATTGCGGGCGCGGGAATAATAGCCCAGCCCTTCCCAGAGTTTGAGCACCTCATCCTCGCTGGCGGCGTCCAAAGCGCGCACATCGGGAAAACGGGCGATGAAGCGCTCGAAATAAGCCACGCCACGCTCCATCTGCGTTTGCTGGAGCATGATTTCCGAGAGCCAGACGTGATAGGGATCGAGTGTGCGGCGCCAAGGCAGATCGCGCGCATTCTGCGCGAACCAATCAAGCAGCGCCTCGCGGAAGGCTGCGGGATCTACATTGCCTGCGGCGGCGGTGGCTGAAGCAGAGGCGGCGGAAGTCTCCGCAATCCCGGACGGACGGCGCGGCACGCTAGCCCTTGGCCTGGTTGGCCACGGCGCGGGCGGCCGCGGCAACGGCCTCCGGATCGCCCAGGTAGCGGCGGCCCAAAGACTTGAGATCGGCATCAAGCGTATACACCAGGGGCACGCCGGTCGGGATGTTCAGCCCGGCCACATCGGCGTCGCTCATGCCATCAAGATACTTCACCAGTCCGCGCAGGGAATTGCCGTGGGCGGCGACGATGAGCCGCTGCCCGCTCTTGATTTGCGGGGCGAGCACCTGGTGCCAGTAGGGCATCACGCGGTCGATGGTGATTTTGAGGCTCTCCGCGCGCGGCAGGTCGGCTGGCGCAAGCCCGGCATAACGCGGGTCGTGCCCGGGGTAGCGCGGGTCGGAAAGCTCAAGGGGCGGCGGCGGCACGTCGAAGCTGCGCCGCCATTGGAACACCTGCTCCTCGCTGTACTGGCGGGCTGTCTCGGCCTTGTTCAGGCCCTGCAGCGCGCCGTAGTGGCGTTCGTTGAGCCGCCAGGTGGTTTCCACCGGCAGCCACATGAGATCCATGCGTTCCAGCACCGTCCACAAGGTGCGAATGGCCCGGCGCAGGTAAGAGGTGTGGCAACGGTCGAAGGTGAAGCCTTCAGCCTTGAGCAGGCGCGCGCCTTCCTCAGCCTCGGCAATACCCTGGTCCGAAAGATCCACATCGGTCCAGCCGGTGAAGCGGTTCTCCAGATTCCACACGCTCTGGCCATGACGGATGAGCACCAGGGTATGCATCGCAAAACCTCCTGCCGCCGCCGATTCTCCGGCGGGCATAAAGTGCGGGGACTATTTCTTGCCCTTGGCGTCAGGCTTCGCGGCCGGCTTGGGTGCAGGCTTGGCCGCGGGCTTGGCGCCAGGCTTGCCGGGAGGCTTCGCGGTTCCCTTGGTCTCGGCGGGCTTGGGCCGCGCGGCGAGCTTCTTCTGATCGGCCTTCTGTTGTTCGGACTTCTTGTGCTCCGCCCGGCGGTCGGCATCGGCCTCGAAAAGCTTGCGCTTTTTCCGCTCAAAGGTCGTCATGGTCAGCACTGAGGCAAAGCCAAGCGCAAAAAGCGTCACCAGGAACAGCAAGCCCTTCTGGAAAGCCCACTTTTGAGCCAGAATGCCTTCCACTATCCAATTGCTGGCGAATTTGCTGGTATAAAAAATCATTACAGGGATGGTCAAAAGCGCCAGCGCAAGCCCAACCACTTCAATCCAGATGAAATTTTTGCCGAGAATCATGGCGAACAAGGTGCTATCGCGCACAATGCGCAACGTGACAAGCCGCTTGGTCAGCGCCTTCAAATGTTCCTCGATCTCCGGCACATAACGGCGCGCCGTGCGGAAATTATCCGCCTTGCGCAGGGACTGGGCCATGACCCAGTTGATGCGCTTCACGCAGATATTAAAGTCATTGTTGAATTCGTGCAGAAGCTTGGGAAAAGGGAACCACCCGGCCTCGTACTGCACATCGCGCAGACGCTGGGCATACGTGGTGGCGCGGTCCTTGATGCGCCGGATCTCCTGTTCGATCTGCTTCTGCATCTCCATGGTGAAGCCGTCCATGCCCTTGCCCACCTCGCGGAAGGCCACGTAATTGTCCGTGTTGGCCAGGGCGTTCATGCGCTCCAAATGCGCTTGAGCCGGCTTGCGGAAGGCATGGTCTTCCTCAAACCATTGGGGCAGTTCCTTGAGCTGTTCCGCCACCTTGAGGCCAACAGCCTTGGCCCGGGCCTGGGATTCCGACCAGGAATTCCACAAACCGGAAAGCACATGCACCCGGCCCCGGTCGATCTCCGTATCCACAAGAATGCGGTTAAAGAGCGAAGGCTCCCGGATCACAAGATCGGCGAAAATATCGAGGGACTGCCCGGTGAAGCCCATTTTGACCATGCACACGCCCTCGCGGTACGTGGGCTCCAGCCACTTCGACGAACCTGCGAGCACTTGGCGATACAGCCCCAGAGCCTCGCGGTAGTCTCCGGCAATTTCGCGCAGGCGCGCCTGCAAAAACTGCACGTAGCATTGCTGCACGTTGGTCTCGCCCAGGCGTCCGGCTTCCTGCCAGTAGAACTGGGCCATGTGGTGGTCCTCGCCCTCAAGGGAGACGAAGCCCTCCAGGCAAGCGCCCTCGAAAGTCCGTCCTGTTTTGGCGCTCACGGCGCGCAGGCTTTCCTTGGCCTTCTCCAAATCGCCGGTCAGCAAATATCCAAAGGCGTCAATCAGGGGCCAAGGCTCCTCTGGATTCAGCTGATCGGCCTCCACGGGCCATTCACGGTTCTTTATGCGCGAAAGCACCGGCAGCACGCCGAGCTGGTACGGAGCGCCGATGGCGAACATGGCCCGCACAAGGACCGCGTCCACGCCGTCCCCGCTCTTCAGCATCCCCGCCGCCTGCGGGAGAAATTTTGCCGGTTCCGGCGCTTCATCCAGGAGATGGAACGCCATCGCCATTTCCGCAAGATCCTTCTGCCCAAGACTAGTCCATACCTCGGCGCGGAACGGCCCCAAGACCTTGCTGGGACAATTCACGGCGGCATGATTGACGAGACCGCAGTAGAAGCACGGCTTGCCGCTGCCGGCCAGCCAGCGCCGGGGCAAGGGCATTTCGATGGTTCCCTGCGCGCCCTGCCCCTCTCCCTGACGGATATTTATGTTGCACCAGGAGTCCAGCGATTCCTGGTCGCCGCCATAGCTCAATTCGTTGACCTTGAAGGTGTCGTAAAGAGCATAGCCGTCGCGGTAGCGCATGTGCAGAAAGTCCGGGGTCAGCCTGTTCCAGTCCAGGCCGAAGCGGTGCGGCAGATCCATGGAAAAGGACATGCCGCGCTGCTCCGCAAGGGCGAAGACGCAAGGCCAGTAGGCGCGCTGGGTGCTCTTGAGCTCTGCCAGGAGCATGGAGAGCTCCGTGCAGTAAAGCCGCATCTGGCGGTAGCTTTCCAGCGGGAAAATAACGAATCCTTCCGCGTCGTCGGAAAGATATTTTATGCCCAGTCGCTGGAACACCCCCTGAACCTCTGAGAAGAACGCGCGCCATCCGGCGATGGCCTCGCGCTCGCCCAGCCGCCCCAAGGGCCGGATGACTCCGTACCATTTGGCGGGGGAGGTGTAGTCGATGCCCTGGTCGGAAGCGAGAGTCACCCAGTTCGCATTGGCCAGTCCCTGCATGGAGACCGGCTGCCCCATGCTGAGGCCGTGGATGCCCTTGACCGCCTCTTGAAGCTTGGGGTGCACCAGCACCTCAAGATCCTCCGCAACGCCAGCCTGCTGGCGCAGGAACTCGCGCGGGACGGAGACGGAAAGGCTCATGTCGTAGCCAACCAGGGCGGTGAGCGGAAAAACCTGACAAAAGAGCGGCAGCGGGTCCAGTTTGGCCCATATCTGCAACTTGGCGAGCGCCCGGAACACCTCCGGGTTGAAAGAGACCCAGAAGCTTTGGCAGGGGTCCTCCACCAGCTGAACAAGCCCGTGGTCGCGCAGGGTATGGCCTACGGCGTTATTGAACGAGCCGGACCACACCAGCCACAAACCGTAGCCGGAGCTGATGAGCCGCGCCTGAGAGACGCTCGGAAGTCTTTCCAACAGGGTCGAAAGCGTGTACATTTTCTCTCCAGGTCAACCCCTACCGGAGGTCTCGTATGGACATAAGCCAGGCAATCGCAGAACTCAAGAAGGAGCCGGGCTTCGCCGACCATGTCGGCATGATCCTGGTCCACAACGGCGTTGTGCGCGGCTGGTCGCGCAAAGACCATTCAAACGTCGTCGCCATTGAAATCACTCCGGACCATGCCAAAATCAAGGCCCTGTGCGAAGAGTACCAAAAGCATCCGGGCATTTTCCGCGCCTTCGCCGAGGCCAGGGGCGGCCTGCTCAAGCCCGGCGACGATGCGCTGTTCATCGTCGTTGCGGGCGACATCCGCGAAAACGTCAAGGCAGTTCTGTCCGATCTGCTCGACCGCATCAAGAGCGAGGCCATGACCAAGCGGGAAGTTTTTGCGTAGCCCGCACCCCCTCCCCTCCTCTCATCGGCAGCGCGAGCGCATCGCATAAGGTCCGGCATGATCATCCTGCAAGTCATCAACGTCCGCTGGTTCAACGCCACTGCGTGGTATGCGCTCTATCTCTCCCGGCTGCTGCAAGACGCCGGGCACAAGGTCGTGGTGCTCACCCTGGCCGGAACGGATAGTCACCAGAAGGCGCTGGAGTGGGGTCTTGATGCGCGCCCAATGGACCTCAATACCTCCAATCCCCTGCGCCTGGCCGTCACCTTGGCGAAACTGGCGTGCCTGCTGCGGGAACTGAAACCGCAAATCGTCAACTGCCACCGTGGCGAGGGCTTCTTCCTCTGGGGGCTCTTAAAAAGCCTTGGCTTCGGGTTCCGGCTGGTGCGCACGCGCGGCGACCAGCGCCTGCCCAAGGCCGATGCGCTGAACCGCTTTCTGCACACCCACGTGGCCGACGCCGTGGTGGTCACCAACTCGCGCATGGCCCGGCACTTCCTCTCCGCCATGCGCACCCCGGAAGACAAGGTCTGGCTCATTCACGGCGGGGTGGACAAGGCGCGTTTCCGCTTCGATCCCGCTGGGCGCGAACGGGTGCGTGCGGAATTCAGCTATGGCCCGCGCGAGACGGCCATCGTCCTTTTGGGCCGCTTCGACGCGGTCAAGGGCCAGCGCGAAACCTTGGAAGCCATGGCCAGACTGGTGCACAAGCAGGGCTACCGCCACGCGCGGCTCATGTTGTTGGGCTTTGGCAGCGCAACGGGCGAAGACCAAGTCCGCGCCTGGATCAAAGAACTCAAGCTCGAGCGCTTCGTGGTCATCACCGGACGGCGCGATGACGTGGCCGCCTGCCTCTCCGCCTCGGATATCGGCATCGTCTCCTCGCTCTGGTCCGAAACCATAGCCCGCGCAGCGCTTGAAATCCTCGCCTCCGGGCGTCCGCTGCTCTCGTCCAGCGTGGGCGTCATGCCAGATCTGCTGCCGCCGGAAGCGCTGTTCGCACCTGGCGATGTCGACGCCATGACCCGGCTGCTCGCCCGCGCCATGGACGACGCGGACTACCGGCAGCTGGTGCTCCAGGCGGGAGACCTCACTCTGTCGCAGCTTTCCGGCCATGATTTCGTCCAGCGCACGCTGACACTTTACGAGGGCTTCTTCGACTGACAAGTGGGAGCTAGGCCGTGCCCGATAAGCCGGCTGGACGGCCGGACTGACGAAACCGGGCGCCGCGCCCGTCTCAAGCGAGCAACACGGAAAAGACAGAGGCGCCGCCCGCCGCTACCAGCCGATGAGGGACGGAGCGTCCGACTCGCGCAGGCGGTCGGCCACGGCCATTATCGTGCGGGTGTACGGGTGGGAATGATTGTAGCGGTACAACACTGCCATTTGCGCCTCTCGCGTCATGTTGGCGCGCCAGCCATTGGCGGCAAGAAACCGCGCAGTGCTCAAGACCGCATCGGTGGGGCTGAACAAATCCACGCGGCCGTCGCCGTCCAAATCCATGCCATAGCGCACGGCGTTGCTGGGCATGAACTGACACATGCCGATGGCGCCGTAGACCGAGCCGGGAATGCTGGCGGGATCGAATCCGGCGTTCTTGGCGTACACCAGCAGGGATTTGAGCTCCTTGTAGGCCCATGCGGCCTTTTGGGCTGTGCGCCAGCGCAGCCACAAGGCGAGATTCGGCGGGAGATCCTGGTGCTCAATGTGCGGCGCCACCAGGGAGAAATCTCCGGCCAGCGCCATGCTGGCCAGGGTGGAAAGGGCGCTTTTGGTGCCGACATTGCGGCCCAGCTTGGTTTCCACCAGCAGCAAGGCGGTTATGATCTCCTCCGGCACGCCGAAGCGCGATCTGGCCTCGCGCAGGGAGGTGCGCTGCGTATCCAGGAACCCCCGCGCCTGCATCAAGAGAAAGGGGTTCAAGTAGCTGAGGTACAGTTCGGGAGCCTCGGGCTTGGGCTTGCCCGCCGAAAGCTTGACCTCGAGCAAGGCGTTCATCTTGCGGGCCATGATGAGCGGATCAAAACGGACCTCGGCACGGGAGAACAAGGTGTTGAGTGCGGCCTTGTCGAAGCCGTCCTCGGCCAGCCGGCTGGTGAGCGGGGCCCATACGCCTTGGGCGGGGGACTGAAGCTGGGCCGGAGCGGGCATGGGCGCAAGGACCAGCGCAAGCAAAAGCGCGACCCCGAAAGGCCGCGCCAGAAGACTCAACGCACGAGACGTTGCCGGAACGCGTGCGCGAAAGCGAAAGATGGCGTCTTCACAGGCGGTCCAGGGGCACAAAGCCCACCTCCTCCTCAAAATCATCATCCATCTGATCGGCGAAGTCTTGCAACTTATGTTTAGCGCCGCACCCCGTGCAACGCAGACTCACTTCGCTTCAGGCGCGGTTCAGGGCGATGGCGCCGCCGCAGATGGGGCACTTGAGCCCTGGCAGCGTCCGCACCTCGGGCCGCTGGCAAAATGATAATCCCATACGCGCCGCCTAGCGGATCTCAATGGGCGGATTCTTCTCGCCCATGGCCACGTAGAGATTGGAAAGAGCGGTCTGGTAGTCGGCCAAGGCCTGGGATAAGGAGGCCTCGCTGCTGCTGACCGAAGCCTGGGCGGTGAGCAGATCGGTGTTGGTGCCGACCTGGGCCTGATACCGCGCCAAGGCCATGCGGTAGCTCTCGCGCGCGGTTTCGACGGACTTGCGCGCCACGCCGATGCGATCCGCGGCCTCGCGCTGGCTCAAGAGATACTGCTTGACCTCAAACCCGGCGCCAAGCTTGGTGTTCTCCAGGTCCGCACGCATCTTGTTCACGCTCTCGCCGCCGCTCTTGTACTTGTTGTACGTGCTGCCCCACTGGAAGAAGGTCCAAGAAGCGCTCGCGCCAACCGTCCAATATTCTCTGCCCTGCGCGGAGAGGTATTTGCTCTCGCTGAGGGAGGGGCTGTCGCCCGTCTTGTAGTAATTGTAGTCCGCGCTGAGTTCAGGGTAGAAGGTGCTGCCGGAGATGGCCTGGTCTTTTTCGGCCATGGAAACGCTCTTTATGCCCACCAGAATGTCGGGCCGGTTCTTGTAGGCCCTTTCCAAGCACTCGGAAAGCTGCATATTGAACGGCGCGTAGCTCAATTCGCCCACATACTCGACAGGAGCCTCAAGGGGCAGGTTCAAGAGCGAGTTGAGCTTTGCGCGGGTGGTGTCGAGAGAGTTCTTGGAGGTCAGCTGCGTCTGCTCTGCGGTGGCCAGGTCGACCTGTGCCTGGAGCACGTCGAGCTTGGGCTTCAGGCCCACTTCATAAAACGCCTCGGTCACTTTGAGCTGCGACTTCAGGCGCTCTACGGAATCGTTCGCGCTCTTCACATCCATCTTGGCCTTGAGGTGCGAGAGATAATAGGTCTGGATGGCGCTGATGAGGCTCAGCTCGGTCTGGGTGAGCTTGGCCTCGTTCTGCTCCTTAGTGAGCTTGGCCTTCTGGTAGGTCGAAAGCAGCCTGAAGCCGGTGAACACCGGCTGGTGCAGATTCAGCTTGCTATACCAGGTTGTCTGGTCGCCGGAATTGCCGCCATTGCTCTTAGGCTGCCTGTCGTAGCTGAGAAATCCGTATGATGCGGTCGCCGTGGGCAGAAAATCGGCCATGGCGGAATTCTGGTCATATTCGCTGCCCAGCAGCTGGGCGCGAGCTGAAACCATGGTGGGGTTGTTCGCCAGCCCGAATTCGACAGCCTTTTTCAGGTCGAAGGAGGAAGGCATGGCCTGAGGCTTGGCCTGCGCTTGCCCCGGAGCCGCTGCGGGCACGGCGTCTTGGGCCAAGGCGAAGCTCTGCTCTCCCGCAAGGCAAAACGCCAGGGCAAGGGCGGGAAGATGACGAAGGGCTTTGTTGCGCATTGTGCAATATCCTTGTCGCTGCTCGTGGTTGTTCAAGGCGTGGCGCCTGTCAAAGGTATCGGCAGCATTCAAACAAGTGTTTATACTCTTTCCCTTTCCGAACCGCAAGATGCAAAAAACAGCTTTTTGCTCAGCTGGTTGCGCATTCGGAAGGGTCTCCCTGAAGCTTCTCAATGGTGTGCGCGACAGCTGGAAGCACCGCCTCCAGGCATTCGCGCACGGCCTTGGGGCTACCGGGCAGATTCACGATCAGCGCCCCGCCCAGGGTGCCGCACACAGCGCGCGAAACAGCCCCACGCGGCGTCTTCGCCAGGCTTGTCAGCGTCATGGCGCGCTCAAAGCCCGGCATGCGCTTTTCGATGACGCGCAGCGTGGCCTCCGGCGTCACGTCGCGGGGGGCCACGCCCGTTCCGCCTGTCGTGCAGATGAAGTCGAAGCCGTCCACCAGGGCCAGTTGGGAAATCAGCGCGGCGATTTGACGCTCCTCATCGGGCAGCACAAACCCCCGCGCCAGGCAAAGGGGCATGGCCGCACGCACTAGATCCTCAATGAGCGGCCCAGAGGCGTCCTCGCGCTGGCCAGCCGCGCCCTTGTCGCTCAATGTGATCCAGGCCAGTGCAAAACCGGTGCGAGAAAGTGCAAGTTTCCGCACATCGTCAAGGCCAGTGGGCGCGGGCACCAGCGTCTCCAGCAGCCAGCACGGGGCGTCCGTGTGCGAGCCTATGCCCGGCCACCAGAAGCGGCCCAGCACCCGGTATTCCTCCTGGTCGCCGCGCAGCAATTGCCCGGCGCGCAAGGCAGGCAGGGCCTCCACGTGCGCCTGGGGCAAGCCCTGGGGCAACGGCGCGGTGGAAAGGAAAAAGCGCTGCCCGGCTGTTTCACCCGTGTGTTTGCCGAAGCGCAAGGTCATTTCGCTCATAGGGTCTCCTTGTGCTACGCCAGCAGCACGGCGATGATTCCTGCGAGAAATATGCCGTCGAAGGTGCCAGCGCCGCCGATGGACAAAAGCGGAGCATCCAGCAAGGCCAGAGTGCGGCGGTTTAGCATGTGCGCCAAGTCCGCGCCGATGAGCGTGCCTAGGGTGCCCGCCATATAGGCCGCGCGCGGCGCAAGTGACTCGTGGCCCGCCAGTTCCGGCGCGACCAGGATGGCCGTCATGGCCGCCACGGCGGGCGGCAGCAGTATCGGCACGCCGATGCCGATGCCCGGCATGGGCCGCGCCAGCAGATAGCACGCCAGCGCGGGGATGAGCACGCAGAGGATCATCCAGCCGCCCAGCACGCTGGAGAGCTGCATCTGCCACAGGAACCAGGCGGAGAGCGCGCAGGGAACGAGACAGCCGCCCACGTTCACCGCAATCACCTGCTCAGAAAGCAGCAAGCCCTGATCCTGCACTTGACCAAAGGGGCTCTGGCCGAAGCGCACGCGGCCAAGCTGCCCTGTGAAGCCGAAGATGCGGCTGGCCGGAGCGGCATCGCCGCGCACAAGACGCGTGGTGCGCCACACGGGAATGTTCCAGCCGCTGCCGATGATGGTGAGCAGGAACACGGCCAGCCCTTGCGCGCCCGTAAGCCCCAATTTTCCGAAGGCCGAGGCCACAAGGCTCACCGGCACGGCGACGAACAGCCCAAGCAGCACAAGCACCGCGAGGGCCAGGATGAAGATAGGCGGTCCGGCCTTGAAGATCATTGGGGCTCCTTGGTGTGTGCGAACCATGATCCGGCGGTTGCCAGGCATGGGCCAAACAGGGTATCCACCCCCCGAGACTAGCAACCCGTGCGCGCGATGTAAACTGCGGCCACGATTCAACCAAGCGGAGCAAACATGAAGGGCATCATTCTGGCTGGCGGTTCCGGCACTCGTCTGCATCCCCTCACCCGGGTCATCAGCAAGCAGCTTTTGCCGGTGTACGACAAGCCCATGATCTACTACCCGCTCTCCACGCTCATGCTGGCGGGCATCCGCGACATCCTCATCATCTCCACCCCGGCCGACCTGCCCCGCTTTGCCGAAATGCTGGGCGACGGTTCGAACCTGGGCCTCAATTTCTCTTATGTGGCGCAGCCCAGCCCGGACGGCCTGGCGCAAGCCTTTGTCCTCGGCGCGGATTTCATCGGCAACGACACCGTGTGCCTGGTGCTGGGCGACAACATCTTCTACGCCCAGGGACTTTCCGGCGTGTTGCAGCGCTGCGCCGCGCTCAAGAAGGGCGGCACCGTCTTTGCGTATCAGGTGAAGGACCCGGAGCGCTTCGGCGTGGTTGAGTTCGACGAGCAGCAGAAGGTGCTGAGCATTGAAGAAAAGCCGAGCAAGCCCAAGTCGCGCTATGCCGTCACCGGGCTTTACTTCTACGACAACGACGTGGTGGAGATTTCAAAGAACCTCAAGCCTTCGGCGCGGGGCGAGCTTGA
>Ga0209373_10002951_pt1 | contig 16339 bp, 13 predicted proteins | sample Higcelweek5metaG_FD_187173 | JGI IMG/M metagenome (GOLD analysis project Ga0209373, IMG submission 187173) | Freshwater pond sediment microbial communities from the University of Edinburgh, under environmental carbon perturbations - High... | ecosystem: Environmental > Aquatic > Freshwater >... | reverse complement strand
TCTGAAGGTGCAGATATGGGGATTGTTATTAAATTAGTTTTAATACAAGCTGTTATAGCTGTTATAGCAGGATTTGTTATTGATTTGATTTTTAAAAATAAAAAAAATGAACAAATAGAAGATTTTTGTGAACATGAACACTGTGATTGTGAACATGAAAGTATACTTGTATCAGCTATCAAACATACATTAAATATATTGTTATTTATAATGATAATATCTTTCATTTTAAATATAGGATTATATTATTTAGGAGAAGAAAGCTTAGCTAATTTATTCTTAAAAAATAGCTTTTTTGGACCTTTTATAGCTAGTATAGTTGGATTAATACCAAACTGTGCAGCAAGTGTAGTTTTAACTGAGTTATATTTAAATAATGCAATAACACTTGGATCTGTAATAGCTGGTTTATTAACAGGAAGTGGAGTAGCTATATTAGTATTATTTAGAGTAAATAAAAATTTAAAAGAAAATTTAAGTATAGTAGCAGCTATTTATGCAATTGGAGTTATTAGTGGAATAATAATAGATATGCTTAAATTATCTATTTAAAAATAAAGATTTATAAATAAGAAAAGCATTATAAACTTTGACATATATGCTTTTTTTTTGTATAATTAGTTAGGTGATAAAATGGTAGATATAATAAACAAAATACAAGAATACGCCTTAGAAGAAATAATGGGTGACCGTTTTGGAAGATATTCTAAAAGTATTATACAAGATAGAGCTTTACCAGATGTTAGAGACGGATTAAAACCGGTACAAAGAAGAATTTTATATGGTATGTATAAAGAAAGACATACTTTTGATAAACCTTATGTAAAATCAGCTAGATCAGTTGGAGACATAATGGGTAAATATCATCCACATGGAGATTCTAGTATATACGATGCAATGGTTAGAATGAGTCAGTGGTGGAAACAAAATACACCATATATAGATATGCAAGGTAATAATGGATCAATGGATGGAGATTCAGCTGCAGCTATGCGTTATACTGAATCTAGGTTATCTAAAATAGCTAATGAATTAATGAAAGATATTGATAGGGGAACAGTTTCTTGGGCTCCTAACTTTGATGATTCATTATTTGAACCAACAGTAATGCCAGCTAAGTTTCCTAACCTTTTAGTAAACGGATGTAGTGGTATAAGTGCTGGATATGCAACAAATATTCCACCACATAATTTAGGTGAAATAATAGATGCAACAATTAAAAGAATAGATAGTCCTAATTGTCATTTAGAAACTTTATTAGAAATAGTTAAAGGACCAGACTTTCCAACAGGTTGTACTGTTGAAGGAAAAAATGGAATTATTGATGCTTTTACAACAGGTAGAGGTAAAGTAATAATTAAATCTAAATATGAAATAGTTAATGATAAAGGTAGAGTACAAATAGTAATAACAGAAATACCTTTTGATGTTAATAAACAAATGTTAGTTAAAAAAATGGAAGAAATAAGAATAGATAAAAAAATAGAAGGTATAATTGACGTTAGAGATGAATCTGATAGAGAAAATTTAGTAAGAATAGTAGTAGATATTAAAAAAGAAGCTAATCAAGAAATGATAATAAATTACTTACTAAAAAATACTGAATTAATGATTAATTATAACTATAATATGGTCGCTATTGTAAACAGAAGACCAATGACTATTGGAATTTTACCTATAATAGATGCATATATTAAATTTTTAAAAGAAATCATAACTAAAAGAACAGAGTTTGATTTAGCTTATCATACAAAAGAAATGAATATTACTCAAGGTTTAGTTAAAGCTTTATCTATATTAGACGAAGTAATTAAAACTATTAGAGCTAGTAAAAATAAAGAAGATGCTAAATTAAATTTAATTAAAGAATATAATTTTACAGAAGAACAAGCTAATGCTATAGTAACGTTACAATTATATAGATTAACTAATTTTGATATAGTAGAATTAAATACAAGATATGAAAATTTAAAATTAGTAATAGAACAATTAGAGAAAATACTTAGTGATGAAGAAAAATTAAAATTAGTTATGAAAGATGAATTAAAAAATGTTAAAAAAGAATATTCTACACCTAGAAAAACTACTATAATAGATGAAATAACAGAAATAAAAATAGATTCTATTAATTTAATACCAAAAGAAGATTGTATAGTAGTGGTTACTAAAGAAGGATATATAAAAAGAGTATCTTTAAGAAGTTATGATGCTTCAGCTGAAACACTATTTAAAGAAGGAGATTATGTAATAGGAAGATATAAAATGACAACTATGGATACAGTGTTGTTATTTACTAATTTAGGTAATTATTTATATGTTCCAGTTTATGAAATACCAGATTTAAAATGGAAAGAATTAGGAAAACATATTAGTAATATAATTAATATAAAAGCTGATGAAAGTATAGTAGATAGTTTACCTATATTTGATTTTGAAGAAGATAAATATATAACAATATTTACTAAACAAGGTATGGTTAAAAGAACTAAATTAGCAGAATTTAAAATGCAAAGATATTCTAAACCTGTAACAGCTATTAAATTAAAAGATGATGATACAGTTACTAATATAAATTTATCTAACGATTCATTAGTTACTATAGTAACTAAGAGTGGATATGGATTATCTTATAAAGTAGATGAAATACCATGTTCTGGATTAAAAACAGGTGGAGTGAAAGCTATAAGTTTGAAAAACGATGAAGTTATACAAGGTCATATTTATAATTTAAGTATGGAATATTTAACTCTAATAACAGATAAACATACAGCAAAACGTATTAAAATATCTGAAATAGAACCTACTTCTAGAGCAAGAAAAGGTGTGCAAATAATTAGAGAAGTTAAAACTAATCCATATTATATTATTAAATCTTTTGTAGCTCATTATAAAGAAACAATAAATATTAAATCAGGTAATGAAATAATAGAAGTTAAATTAACAGAAATACCTATAGTAGATAGATATTCTACAGGTAGTAGTATTTGTAAAAACAAAATATTAGATGCATATTTAAATCAAAGTTTAGTAGAATTAAATGTTAAAAAAGAACAAATTATTGAAAAAGAAAATATTTCTTTAGAAGAAATAGATAAAAAAATGTTAACAATAGATGACTTCTTAGATAACATAAAATAAACTTGTAATAGATTATATTATCTAGTAAAATATAGATAGGAGGAATAGTATGGAATTTTTATTTGATATATTAAAAGTATTAGGTGGATTAATAGTAGGTGCAGTAGCTGGATTTTTTCTAGCTCGTAATTATATGCAAAAATACATGAAAAAGAACCCACCAATAAATGAACAAATGATTAAATCAATGATGATGGGAATGGGAAGAACTCCTAGTCAAAAACAAGTTAATCAAATGATGAAACAAATGAACAAAAATATATAGAAAATAAAGGGTTTATTAAACCTTTTTTTTGTGGTATAATTTATTATAAAAATAGGAGAACTAAATATGATGAAAAAAGGATTTACATTAGTAGAGTTACTTGGTGTTTTTACTATAATGGCATCAATCATGTTAGTGTCAGTTCCAATAATTACTGGAATGATGAGAAAAAGTGAAGATCAAAAATATGCAGCGTTTAAAAACAATGCTTTTTTATCAGCTGAAGCTTATATAATTGATAATATAGATAGCTATCCTGAAATGAAAACAGTAGGGGGTTATTCATATATAAGTTTTAAACGTTTAATTGAAAATAACTATATGAGTTCAACAGTATATGATCCGAAAACAGGTAAAGATACTAAAGATGAATTAGATTATACTGTAGTAGCTACAGTACTTAGTAATTATACTTATAGTTATACTTTATCTACAGTTAAATTAGTTAATGATCCAGAACCACCTGTGATATCTAGTTTAGTTGTTAGTGGAAAAGTAGCATCTTTTACATTAAATGATAATTATGAATTAGAAGGATATGCAGTTACTACAACTACAGATGTTCCGACTGTTTGGAATTCTACGGGTTCAGTAATTAAATATAGCAATACATATACAGCTGGCTCTGCTGGAACATATTATTTACATATTATAGATTATAAAGGAAATAAAGTTTATACTTCATTTACTATACCTCCTTTAGCACCTACAGTTACAGGTACAAGTACAATATGGACTAAAAGTAAAACACTAACTATAATAGCTCCATTTGATAAAAATGATGTATTAAGATATGAGTATATTATTAGTAATTCAAATGTTGTTCCAGGATCTACTTCAACTATAACTGGATCTACTTCTATAAGTGGACTAGCTGTAATAGACAGTGGAAAATATATATTTTTAAGAACAGTAAATAAAAATGGAACTATAGGCCCTTGGGGAAGTGCTGAAAATTTATATGTAGATGCGAATGCTCCAATCGTTTTATCTACTACTACTTTAAAAGATACGGAAATAAAAATATCTGATGATATAGAATTAACAGGATACACAGTTACTACTAGTAAAACAGAACCAACTACTTGGACAGTAATTAGTGGAACAAGTGTTACAAAAACATATACAGCTGGCTCAGCTGGAACCTATTATGCATGGGCAAAAGATATAGTTGGAAACACATCATATAAATCGTTTGTAATAACTCCAGGAGCTTTATGTTCTTATGCTCCAGGAAAGGTTTGGACATTTGGATATACAGGAGCACTTCAAAATTTTGCTATACCATGTGATGGAACATACAAAATTAATGTAGCCGGTGGAAATACCCCAACTGTTACTCAAATATTCTATTGTGGTACAAACTGTACTTATCCAACGCAATTTAGTGGAGCAAATGGTGGATTGGCATCAGCTAAATTTAATTTTGTTGCTAATGAAAATTTAAAAATAACAGTAGGAAATGGAATATCAGGGACTTGGAGAGATACTTCATATGCAAACTTTTCTTATACAGGTTATCCATCATCAGTAGGTACTTCATCAGCTACTTTAATGACCGCTAATGGAGCATCTACATTACAAGTAACTGGTTATTCAACTAGAGAGGTAACTGATGGAACAGCTGGTTCATCTGGTGATAATCCTAAAACTGTTCATACTGGTTGGTATGGTAATGGTAGTTCGCCAGGGACAGCATCAGTAACTGGAAGTGGAGCTACTGAAATTACTACTACTACTGGAGGAAACATTCCTGGAACAGGAGTAGGTTATGCAACTGTTACTTTAGTAACATTAAATTAAGACTAGTTATGAATTAATATATATTTAAAAATAAAAAACTTATAGAATTTTTCTATAAGTCTTTTTTATAAAGTTTTAATTTTTTGATAAATTTGTTCTTTTTTAATTGTTTCTCTTAAAGTTTTATAATTATTATCAGTTGATAGTTTTTTTAACAATTCACAAAACGTACAACAATCTTTAAAATATGACTGTGTTAAAAAATTTATAATACACTCTTTACTAGCTAAACTCTCTTTTGATAATCTATGCAAAAATAAATTATTTATAAAAAAATCATTTAATCTTTTAATATTTTCTTTTGATACTATTATTTCGTATGTTGGATTTTTTAAATAATTATATAAAGAATATAAATCTGAATCAAAAAAGTAAAAAAAGATATTATAAAGAAAATTGTTATTCAAATCATTTAATAACACTTTATTCTTATTAAAAATATCACCTTCATCATATACTAGTTTTATAGAATTTATAGCTGTATTTATTGGTTCATCTAAAATGTTTTTTGTAGGTTTCTTTTCTTCTAGTAAAGGAGAAATAGTACCTATTAACAACCCGTCATTATTTAAAATAGAGTTTTTAGGTAAAATAAAATATGAAGTATTTAAAGTAGATAAAAAATCTATTCTTTCTTTAGTTATTTCTGGATAACCAAAACCTTTTGGTCTATCTTTACTATATATTTTTAAAGCTTGTCCATTATAATTATAAACAATACCTTCTTTGCCTCTACCTAACAAAGGTAGGCTAAGTAAATCAATTTTATGGGCTTTTCCATCGATGTAAATTTTCATGTTGTGCCTCCAAGTTAAATTATTATAATATATTCTAAATATAAGTCAATAGTTTATTAAATTGTTTGATATAATACGCAAATTATTATATAATTAATTAGGGATAAAATGTTTAAAATAGGTAATATAGAAATAAAAAATAAAGTAGTTTTAGCTCCTATGTCAGGAATATCTAATAGCTGCTAAATATATAGAAGAAACTATGAAACCAGATATTATAGATATAAATACAATTTGGTGTAATTCTTAAAAAATTGGAGGAAAGTAATATGGATATTTGGAATAAAGTAATTGGAATAGATAAAATAATTAATATTTTTGGTGAACCAATTAGTTTTCATGATGCAATGATTACAAATGTCAAATATGATGGAACAAACGGTTATATTGATATTAATTGTGAGGGCTTTATAAAAACAATGAGTTTATTTGATGAAAAATATAAAACTTTTAAGGATGCAAATATAGAACTTTCTTTTTATAATGTAAGTGTTTTTCAAATTGACGGAGGATATGGTTTTATTAATGAACTTTGTATTGAAGAAAATAATGGATGTTTTACAGTGAAAATTGAAAGCTGTGGATTAAAATTTGTTTGTGAGTCAATGGAAGTAAGTAAAACATCTATAATCACTAAAAAAAATGAAGAACACAATAAATTATTAGACAAACTTTTAAAATCAAATCTATAAATAATCAGAATGTTAAGAGGTGGTAAAATGTTTAAAATAGGTAATATAGAAATAAAAAATAAAGTAGTTTTAGCTCCTATGGCAGGAATATCTAATAGTGCATATCGTACTATTATAAAAGATATGGGAGCAGGACTTATATATGCAGAAATGGTTAGTGATAAAGCTATAAAGTTTGGTTCTAAAAAAACAATAGAAATGCTTTATATGACTGAATATGAAAGACCAATTACACAACAAATATTTGGAAGTGATGTAGAATCTTTTGTAATAGCTGCTAAATATATAGAAGAAACAATGAAGCCAGATATTATAGATATAAATATGGGTTGTCCAGTACCTAAGGTAGCAGTAAGCAGTCAAGCTGGAAGTGCTTTACTTAAAAATCCAGATAAAGTTTATGAAATAGTAAAAGCTGTTGTAGAAGCTGTAAAAGTTCCAGTTACTGTAAAAATAAGAAGTGGTTGGGATAGTAATACAATAAATGCAGTAGAAATAGCTCTTCAAATAGAGCGTGCTGGAGCTAGTGCTATAGCAGTTCATCCTAGAACTAGAGCTCAAGGATATAGTGGACATTCTGACTGGAACATAATTAAACAAGTAAAAGAAGCTGTAAAAATACCAGTTATTGGAAATGGTGATATTAAAACTTGCTATGATGCTAAAAAAATGTTAGAAGAAACATCTTGTGATGCAGTAATGATTGGTAGAGGAGTACTTGGTAATCCTTGGTTAATAAAAGAAATAGTAGATTACTTAGAAACAGGTACAGAACCTACTAAAGTAAGTGAAATCGAAAAATTAAATATGATAAAACATCATTTTGATTTATTATTAGATACCAAATCAGAAAAATTAGCATTACTAGAAATTAGAAGTCATGCAGCTTGGTATTTAAAAGGAATAAATAATACAAGTGAACTTAAAAATGAAATATTTAAAACTACAAAAAAAGAAGAATTTATAAATTTAATTGATAATTATATAAAGGAGAAAACAAATGAAATTTAGAAAAAGATTAAGTGCTTTTATAATAGATATAATGTTTATAACAGCAGTATTTATGTTGATATACTTTTTTATACCAGAAAAATCTAAAATATTAGATTTACAATCATATTTAAATAATATAAATGAAGCTTTTATAAAAAAAGATATTACATTTGGAGTTTGGTTTAATAACTATGCAGATATAATGTATAGCTTAGATAAAACAAATATAATAAGTTTAATTATAAATGCATTAACTATATTTATATACTTTGTAATAATTCCTTTTTTTACAAATGGTATTACATTTGGAAGTTACATATTAGGATTTAAAATAAAAGAAGAAAATAAAGATAAAGTAAGTTTAAAAGCTTTATTTATAAGATGTTTAATAATAGATGGTGGATTATATTTAATAGGTAGTTTATTATTATTAATGTTAACTAGTAATATGACATATTTTATTTTGGTAAGTATTTTAGGTATTTTCCAAATTGCACTAGTAATAATAAGCATTTTTATGGTAATATATAAACATGATTTGCAAGGCTTACAAGATATTTTAAGCAAAACAAAATTAATTAAGAGGTGAAAAAAATGAGAGAATTTAGTGAACAAGAAACGGTAAGAAGAGAAAAAGTAGAAGATATTAGAAAAGTATGTAATCCATATCCAGAAAGATATGAATTAACACATTCACTTAAAGAAGCTGGAGTTTTAGAAGATGAAACAAAAGAAGTAAGTGTATCTGGTAGAATAGTTTTTATGAGACAAATGGGAAAATTATGTTTTCTTAAATTAAGAGATATAGAAGCTGATTTACAAATATCAATTAAAGTAGATTTAGTTGGTGAAGAAAACTATGAATTTTTAAAACGTAATATTGATTTAGGAGACTTTATAGGAGCTAAAGGAGAAATGTTTACAACTCATACAGGAGAAAAAACTCTAAGAGCTGATTCATTTACATTTTTAGGTAAAGCATTAAAACCATTACCAGAAAAATTCCATGGTTTACAAGATCCAGAATTATGTTATAGAAATAGATATGTTGATATGATTATGAATGAAGATACTAGAAATAGATTTTTAGTTAGATTTAAATTCATAAAAGAATTAAGAAATTATTTAGATAATTTAGGATACTATGAAATAGAAACTCCTATATTAAATAATAAACCATCAGGTGCAGTAGCTAGACCATTTAAATCACATCATAATGCATTAGATTTAGATGTATATTTAAGAATAGCTCCAGAAACTTATATGAAAAGAGCAGTAGTAGCTGGTATACCAAAGGTATATGAAGTAGCTAGATGTTTTAGAAATGAAGGAATGGATGCAACTCATTTACAAGATTTTACTATGGTTGAATGTTATCAAGCATATTATAATCATAAAGATAATATGAAATTAATTCAAAATATGATTCAAACAATTATTCAAAATATATTCGGAACTTTAATAGTTAAAATTGGAGAAGAAGAAGTAGATATTAGTGGAAATTGGGGTTCTGTGTCATTTAGGGATTTAATAATCAAACATGCTAATATAGATATAAATGTATACAATACTAAAGAAACTCTATTAGCTAAAATAAAAGAAGAAAATATAGTAATTGAAAGTGAAACACCAATTGAAAACTTAGGTTTTGGTAATTTAGTAGATTATTTATATAAAAAAGTAGCTCGTCCTCATATGATTGGACCAGTTTATTTAACAGAACATCCAACAAGTTTATCTCCACTAGCTAGAGCTAATGATGATAGACCAGAAATTACAGATAGATTCCAATTAGTAATAAATGGAGCTGAAATTGTAAACGGATTCTCAGAATTAGTAGATCCAATTGAACAAGAAAGAAGACTATTAGAACAAGCTAGTTTAAAATTATCAGGTGATGAAGAAGCTATGGATATGGATTATGACTATATCGGAGCTATGGAATATGGATTACCTCCAATTAGTGGTTGGGGTATGGGAGTAGACCGTATTATTCAACTTTTAACTAATAGTGAAAATATCAAAGATGTTGTTATGTTCCCTTTAATGAGACCTATAAATAACGACAACGAATAGAAAGAAAGTGTTATATGAAAATATTATCAGTAAATGCTGGAAGTTCTTCTTTAAAATTTCAATTATATGAAATGCCTGAAGAAAAAGTTTTAGTATCAGGAGTTTTTGAAAGAATTGGTATAGAAGGTGGATTTTATACTATAAAAATAAATGGAGAAAAAATACATAAAACAGTTGATCTTGAAGATCATAGTGTTGCTGTACAAATATTAACAAATGAATTATTAGAAAATAATGTTATATCTTCTTTAGATGAAATTAAAGGAGTAGGACATAGAGTAGTTCATGGAGGAGATAAATATGCAGCTTCTGTTTTAATTACAGAAGAAGTTATAAAAGACATTGAAGAATTATCTAATTTAGCTCCATTACATAATCCAGCTAATTTAATTGGGATTAGATCATTTATGAAAACAATTCCTTCAGCTATACAAGTTGGTTGTTTTGATACAGCTTTCCATCAAACAATGGAAAAAGAACAATATTTATATGCAGTTCCTTATGAATGGAATGAACAATATGGAATTCGTAAATATGGATTTCATGGAATGAGTCATAAATATGTATCAAATAGAGTATCTAGTTTATCAAATACAAAACTAAATAAAATAATAGTTTGTCATTTAGGTAATGGTGGATCTATTAGTGCAGTAGAAGATTTAAAATGTGTTAATACAACTATGGGATTTACTCCAAATGCAGGTATTGCAATGGGATCTAGATCAGGTGATATAGATTATAGTATTATTCCATTTATGATGAAAAAAACAGGTATGACTATTGAAGAAATAGATAATTCATTAAATAAAAAAAGTGGTTTACTTGGAATTAGTGGAGCATCTAGTGATCTTAGAGATATAGAATCAGAAATTGAAAAAGGAAATGAAAGAGCATTATTAGCTAAGAATATATATGTAAATGCTATAGTATCTTATATAGCTAAATACTATGTAGAATTAAATGGAGTTGATGCTATTTGTTTTACAGCAGGTGTAGGAGAAAATTCTACTAACACTAGAAAATTAATACTTGATAAATTATCTGTTTTAGGAATAAAAATAGATGATGAATTAAATGAAAATACTAGATTTGGTAAAGAAGGAATTATAACTCAAGAAGACTCAAGTATTCCATGTTATGTAATACCAACAGACGAAGAGGTTATGATTGCAAGAGATACATTAAATTTAATAAAATAATTAATGTGTTTCAAATAGGAAGTGTGATATCATGAACAGTAAAATATTTAAACAAATATTTAAAAAAATTAAAAGATATGAAACTATAGTAATAGCTAGGCATGTAGGAGCAGATCCAGATGCCCTAGGAAGTTCTTTTGGATTAAAAGAAATTATTCAAACTAATTTTCCAACTAAAAAAGTATATGTTATTGGTTATCCAGCAAGTAAATTTAGATATTTTGGAGAATTAGACAAATTTAATGAAGAACTTTATAAAAATTCTTTGTTCATAGTATTAGATACTCCAGATAGAAAAAGAATAGATGGTGCAGATCCAAGTAGATTTGATTGTTCTGTTAAAATAGATCATCATCCATTTATTGATAAAACTTGTAAAATAGAATTAATTGATGAAACAGCTAGTAGTGCTTCTCAATTAGTTATAGAATTAGCTTTTAAAAATAAAATGAAAATACCTAGTTCAGCTGCAGAAAAACTATTTATTGGTTTAGTAGCTGATACAAATAGATTTTTATTTTACTATACAACACCTAAAACATTTGATTTAGTGTCTAGATTAATAAAAGAAACTAATATAGAATTTGATAAATTATATGATAAATTGTATTTTAGAACACTAAAAGAAATTAAATTTGAAGGTTATATAGCTCATAATTTAAAAGTTACAGAAAATGGATTTGGTTATTTAAATATAACTAGTGAAATACTAAAACAATATGAAGTAGATGCAGCAACGGCTGGAAATATGGTTAATAATTTTAACTATATAGAAGAAGTTTTTGCTTGGGGAATATTTTCAGAAGACAAAAACAATGGTAATGTAAGAGGATCAATTAGATCAAGAGGTCCTATTATTAATGAAGTAGCTAGTCACTTTAATGGTGGTGGGCATATATACTCAAGTGGAGTTAGATTGATTGATTTTGATGAGGTTGATCTTTTAGTTAATGAATTAGATGAAACTTGTAAATTATATAGAGAAAATCTAAATAAATAAAGAATCAACGATTCTTTTTTTGTTATATATCAATTGTTTTTTGTTTATATATATGATAAAATAAAACTATAAATGAGAATTTGGAGTGAAAATATGAAAAAAATATTATTTGGTTTATTTTTAGTTATAATTACATTTAGTACTAGTAATGTTGAAGCAGCATTATCAGCTAATGGAATAAAAATAACAGAAACTAGTGGAGAAAGTGCATATAATTTATATTGTGAATATGGTGATGGGACTTATGTCCTATTTAATAGTAATGCTATAAATGAAAATTTTAATATGGAAGTAAAAGACGGAGTATATTATGATTTAAGTACAACATGTAGTAATAAATTTGATATAGCTTGTTTAACTAAAACTGGCTTTGTAGTTAATAACAAATTAGATTGTCCAAAATATGTTTATGGAACAATGACAAATTCAACTATAAGTAATATCGCAGGATTTGCTAATTCAGCAGATTCAATAGATGCTAAATACGGTTATGTAATAAACAGTACTAGTACAAGTTCGTTAGAATGTGATGCTGATGTATGTAATGCTGTTAGTAATCAACAAACAACAGATGAATTATCTAAATTCAGTTGTACATATACAGGCCAAAAAACAGGTAAAACATTAACTCTTTATAATTCAGGAGATGGAAATGGTGACTATGTAACATATCCAGATGGAACAACAGAAAAATTAACTTCAGTACCTCTTACTGGTGGAGAAGAATGCGGAGATGTATTTTATATAGAATCTACTAAAACTCTAAAAGGGGCAGGAAATATTGAAACAAATTTTGGAGAAAATTATACATACTTAAGAGATTTAGATGGACTATGTGGTAACTATGAATTTTCTCAAATAGAACAATATTGTTCTGGAACATGTAAACAAAAAGTAGCTGCAGCTTGTCCTGTAACTTCAATGGCTTGCGGAGAATTAGATGATATTCCGTTAGCTTTACCTAAATTTATTAGAAATTTAATAGAATTAATTAAAATAGCTGTACCAATTATATTAATAATAATGGGTATGTTAGATTTTGGAAGAGGAATGGCAGCTAAAGATGATAAAGCAGCTTCAGAAGCTAAAACTAGATTTATAAGAAGAGTTATTGCTTCAGTAGTTGTATTCTTAGCAGTAACAATAGTTCAACTAGCACTTAGAATGTTAGGTGGAATAGACAACGATACATTAGATTGTTTGAATTGCTTTTTAAATGATGATTGTAGTACACAATTAGCAGTAGAAGTTAAAGGAACTGAGTAAAAAATAAATAATTTTGACAAACGTACATTAAAATGTTATAATTCTCTATGTCGCAATTTTGTGAAGGGTGATAATATGAAAGTTAATAAAGTAGAGTTGGTTATTAGTGCGGTAAGACGAAGTCAATATCCAGCTGATGACAAACCAGAGTTCCTCTTAGTAGGAAGATCTAACGTTGGTAAAAGTAGTTTTGTGAATACTTTAATCAATAGAAAAAATTTAGCTAGAACTTCATCAACTCCAGGAAAAACGCAAACTATAAATTTTTACCTTGTAAATGATGAATTTTATTTAGTAGATGCTCCAGGATATGGATATGCTAAACTAGCAGAAACTCAAAAGAAAAAATTCGGTTTAATGATGGAAGATTATTTAACAAATAGAAATAACTTAAAACAAGTATTTATGTTAATTGATTTTAGACATAAACCAAGTACAGATGATAAATTAATGTATGAATTTTTAAAACATTATCAGCTACCAGTTACTATAGTAGCTACTAAAGCTGATAAAGTTGGTATTACTAAACATCAAACACAAAGAAGTATAATTTTAAATGAATTAGACTTAGTAGTTGGAGATGATTTTGTAATATTCTCAAACGTTACTAAAGATGGTAAAAGAGAAGTTACAGAAAAAATTGAAAGAATAATTTAATATAAAATGTGGTTATAAAACTATACCATATTTTTTTTGAAAGAAGGTGTATTTATGAAAAAACCAGTAGTAGCAATGGTTGGAACTCCAAATGTTGGTAAATCAACATTATTTAATAAATTAGTTGGTAAAAAAATATCAATTATTGAGGATACTCCAGGAGTTACAAGAGATAGAATATATGGAAATGTAAATTATGATAAATTTAAATTTCATTTAATTGATACAGGAGGTATTGACCAAACTGAATCAGCATTTAGCTATGAAATTAAATATCAAGTAGAATTAGCTATCGATGAAGCAGACATTGTAATTTTTGTTGTAGATGGAAAAGAAGGCTTAACAAGTAATGACTATGTAGTTAGAGATATGTTAATGAAAGCTAATAAAAAAGTTATAGTAGCTATTAATAAAGTTGATCATAAAGCATCTAGAGAAAACATATATGATTTCTATGTACTTGGGTTTGATACTTATGTTCAAGTAAGTGGAGAACAAAATATAGGAATTACTGATTTATTAGAAGAAATAACTAAAGATTTTGTTGAATGTCCAGAAGAAGAATATAGTGAAAATACAATTAAATTTTGTGCTATAGGAAGACCAAATGTTGGAAAAAGTAGTTTAGTTAATGCAATATTAAATGAAGATAAATTAATTGTTTCAGATATAGCAGGAACTACAAGAGACTCTATAGATACAGAATTTACTTATCACGGACAACCTTTAGTAGCAATAGATACTGCAGGTATGAGAAAATCTGGAAGAGTATATGAAAGTATTGAAAAATACAGCCTTTTAAGAGCTATGAAAGCAATAGATAGATCAGATGTATGTTTAATCGTTATAAACGTCGCAGATGGCATTATAGAGCATGATAAACATATAGCTGGATATGCATTAGAAGCTGGAAAAGCTGTAATCATAGTAGTTAATAAATGGGATCTAATTGAAAATAAAGAAGAAGAAATGAAAAAAATAACTTTATTAATTAAATTAGAGTTTGCATTTATGGATTATGCACCAATTGTATTCTTATCAGCTAAAACTAAAAAAAGAATACATACACTTTTACCAGAAATAATAAGAGTATATGAAAATTCTAAAAAAGAATTAAAAACTAGTCAATTAAATGATGTTATATCAGAAGCTGTAATGTTAAATATTCCTCCTTCTTATAAAGGAAGAAGACTTAAAATTTACTTCTGTAATCAATCAGGTACTAAACCACCTAAATTTGATATACAAGTTAACTCAAAAGGTTTAATACATTTTTCATATGAAAGATATATTGAAAATAAAATTAGAGAATCATTTGATTTTACTGGAGTACCAATTACACTTAATTTTAAAAATAAAGGTGAACAACAATAATTTAAAACACGATAAAATTCGTGTTTTTTTTATTAAATAAAACGTCGGTTAAGGTATGAAAAATGTAATGGGAAATTTGTAAAAAAGCTAGGAAATAAATATTTTAGTAAAATTTAAAAAAACGAAAAAATGACAAAATAGAAAAAATTGTTTTTAATAATTTTCTAAAAAATGTAAAAATAATTTTAAAACTAATAAAGAGTTAATTAACGGAAAACCTTTATAAAATAAGGGTAAAATTAATAAGTTTGAATTTATTTAAAAAAACAAAAAAAATAAAAAGTAAAGAAATGTAAAAAGTATAAATTTGTAAAAGTTAATTTTCTTATAAAATAAGGGTTAAAAAGGCGTGCAAACATATTTTCGTAAAAATGTTATTAAAATGTATTGACTATTGTTTTTTTAGGAACTATAATCTAGTTATAAACAGTAGGAGGAAATCACATGAAAAAAGACAATGAAAACTTATTAGAAAATTTATCAGTTATTAAAAGAAACGGTAAAAAAGTTGATTTTGATGGCTCTAAAATAGCTATGGCTATCAAAAAAGGTTTTGATAGTGTAGAAAATAAAGATGATGATGAAGTAAATAAAATATATACTGAATCAGATATACAAAAAGTCTATATTTCTGTTATGAAAAGAATGGAAAAAGAATTTGTAGAAAAAATTAAAATAGAAGAAATTCAAGACTTAATAGAAGAAGAATTAAATTCTAAAGGTTACAAAGACGTATATAAATCTTTTTCAGAATATAGAGAAAGAAGAAATCAATCTAGACAAGTATTCTTTGATGAAAAGAAAACTCATAAGTTTTTAAAATCAATTGAAAGTTTAGGATTAAAATCAGCTAATGAAGATAATTCTAAAAGAGATAATGCTAATGTAGATGGAGATTCTGCTATGGGAACTATGCTTCAATATGGAGCAACAGTTTCTAAAGAGTTTGCAAAGGCATACTTGATAAAAAAAAGATATGCAGATGCACATGATTCAGGTGATATACATATACATGATATGGATTTCCTAGCTATGGGTACAACAACTTGTATGCAAATAGAATTAGATAAATTATTTAA
>Ga0209373_10002949_pt1 | contig 16346 bp, 11 predicted proteins | sample Higcelweek5metaG_FD_187173 | JGI IMG/M metagenome (GOLD analysis project Ga0209373, IMG submission 187173) | Freshwater pond sediment microbial communities from the University of Edinburgh, under environmental carbon perturbations - High... | ecosystem: Environmental > Aquatic > Freshwater >... | reverse complement strand
ATCCTGTAGGATCGTTCGGGTCATAGATCGGAACGTTGGGATGCTGCCTGATGGCTGAGAAGATGTTTCCTGACAGTGCGTTGGTGCCACTGTTCAGGCCGGAGTATGACGACTTGGTTACGCCAACATTTACTCCCATGGTCAGCCATTTGTTAACTTTCTGGTCAACATTGCCCCTGACAGAGTATCTCTGCATCTCGTTAGGTTTGGCAATACCTTCCTGATCCGAGAAACCAATTGAGAAATAGTAGTTTGTCTGGTCTGTTGATCCGGTAAGAGCAAGGTTGTGGTCCATCTGGAAAGCGTCTGTGCGAAGCACTGCCCGCTGCCAGTCTGTGTCAAACGTGCCTTCCTTGGCACCGGTTGATGATGCTATCGGAGTCTGATTGTAGTTTGCCCTCTTTTCATTGCTGATTGTTACGAACTCAGCTGCATTGAGCAGATCAAACAGTCTTACAGGCTGTGCAACACCTACATAGGTGTTATATGTCAGGCGATATTTGCCCTGTTCTGAACTACCTTTCTTTGTTGTGATAAGAATGACCCCGTTGGCAGCCCTTGAACCGTAAATAGCTGTAGCCGAACCATCCTTTAGAATCTCCATTGACTCAATGTCGGCCGGGTTGATGTCGCCAAGCGCGTTTGCTGCAGCACCACCTGCTGCAATGTTTCCGGTAAACACCGGAATTCCGTCAACAACAACAAGAGGATAGGTGCCTGATGATATTGAGCTGACACCCCTGATATTCATCCTGGGGGTTTCACCGAGGATACCGGTGGTTGCAGCTACCTGCACCCCTGCAGAACGTCCGCCAAGCTGTGCATCAAACGAAGGTGTTGCCAGTCCGGCTATTGCATCGCCCTTAACCGATGCAATTGAACCGGTGACGTCACTTTTACGCTGAACGCCGTAACCTACTACCACAATCTCTTCCATTTGCTGCAGGTCAGGTGCCATGACAACGTCAACGACATTCCTGCCGGCAATCTGAGCCTCCACCCTTTTCATGCCCACGTAGGTAAATAACAGGGTATTGGCACCTGCCGGGACACTAAGTACATACTTCCCGTCAGCATCCGTCATCGTTCCGATAGTGGTACCCGGGACGCTGATCATCACACCGGGGACACCGAGACCGTCTTCCGAACTGGTCACAGTACCCCTAATAGACTGGACTTGCTGCCCGAATGCAAGAGCACCCGCAGCAAAAACCAGCACAAAAAACATCAGGATCTTTTTCATACATTAATAGTTTAGGTTAATAAGGGTTATCGTGAATTACTCACGTTGGCAAAAATAGCATTATTTCTCAATTTCCAACGTTTGCGGGTTAATTTTCGAATTTACTGCCGGCCAAACTGGCTGAGACAATCGGATTCAGATTGCCAGCTGGCCCGACACGCGCGTAATGATCTCCTCTTCGAGTCGTGCTGCAGCATCGTCTATGACCTGTGCCTCAGCTACCAATTCCTCCGCCTTAAGCCTGTCTTTAAGACCTTTGACATTGATCTTAACGTTCAGAAAAGCTCCTCTTATACAGGCTCTTACTGCGAGAACACCTACTGCGCCGTCAGTGACCGAGTTGGGATTGCCCTTTAGTGTCATCTCCTCCAGCAGCTCAAAGACTTTAAATGCTTCCTTCATCACTGTCAGCGGCACAAGGGAGGCATTGAGGGTTGCGGCCTCAACTGAAACAGACCTGGCGGCCTTCTCCTCATCACTCTTTTTCGGTAGCTCGAAAGCTTTCAGAATACCGTTATAGGCTTCAGTATCCTCATCCACAAGGTCAAGCAGTCTCTTCTGCATGACGGCACCTTTCTCGGCCCAGTTTGCGAACTCCTCCCACCTGTCGTCCCAGCCTCGCTTGTGACCCGACAGATTGGCCACCATCGTACCAAGCGCCGTGCCCATGGCTCCGATCGCTGCCGCAACGGATCCTCCTCCAGGCGCAGGTGAATCGGAAGATGTCTCCCATACAAAGGATGCAAGGGAGAGGTCAACAAGATTTTTCCGCTTTTTATCGGCCAGAATATATTCTATAATCTTTTCTTCGGGATTGAAAGGTTTGAGTTCCGAAAGGCCCATTGACCTTATCGCAGTGCTAATCAGATCCTGGTCAGATACGCCTGCTGATCGCTGCTGACGGTGCAGGAAGTATCTCCCGGCTTCTAGCATTGAACTGAGCGGAATGAGTCCGACCAGTTCCGATCCTGTTACCCTTACTCCACGCGCTTCAGCCTTTTTGCATACCTCATCAAAGGCAACATGCACCGGGGTGACCCCGATGTTCGTCAGGTTCATCGATATCTGGGCAAAACCGTATTCCTGGATGTACCATCCTATCGCCTTCACAGCCTTCAGCGTCCCGGGGACCATGACCGGGTTTCCTTCGGCATCCCTGACAACCTTGCCGGTGATGGGATTGCCCTCGCGCTTCTCCCGACCGCGCTCCCTGACGTCAAATGCTATCGAATTCGCTCTGCGGACCGAGGTTGTATTCAGGTTAACGTTGAAAGCAACAAGGAAGTCCCTGGCACCTACAATGACGGCTCCGGCACCGGCATCAAACCGTGCCGGTCCGAAGTCGGGCTTCCATTCCGGGTCTTCAAGCTTCTTCTTCAGGCCTTCATATTCACCGGCCCTGACATTGGCAAGATTCCTTCTCTTCTCATCGAAAGCGGCAGATTCATAGCAGTAGACGGGAAGTGACAGCTCCTCTCCTATTCTGCCGGCCAGACTGCGGGCGTAACCGGCAGCCTCCTCCATCGTCACCCCGGATACCGGCACAAGAGGGCATACATCAGTTGCTCCCATCCGGGGATGGGCGCCGGAATGCTTCGACATGTCAATCACCTGTGCGGCTTTACGGACAGCCCTGAAGGCAGCCTCGCAGACTGATTCAGGGTCACCGACAAATGTCACCACTGTCCGGTTTGTGTCCCTGCCCGGGTCAACGTCAAGCAGCATCACACCCTCGACAGATTCTATTTCATCTGTTATATGTTTTATCTTTTCCATGTCGCGCCCCTCGCTGAAATTGGGGACGCATTCGATAAGCCGGTTGCTGGTCATAATTATTGTTTTACAATTCTTTATCCCCTACGGGGAAATTATATTTTTCCGTTTCTCTTCTACAATGCTTAAAGCCCTACGGGCTATCATTGTATCACTATTGCCTGTTGTCCATTGCCTCAGCCATACGTGCTATCATTGACACTACTGCCTACTGCCTACTGCCTATTGCCTACTGCCTACTGCCTACTGCCTACTGCCTATTGCCTACTGCCTACTGCCTCCTGCCTATTGCCTACTGCCTACTGCCTACTGAAAACAACCTCACCATTCAGTATAACAGTCTCCACGAGATTACTGCCATAAGCATAAGGCAGGAACTCATATGATGGTATCTTCTTTGTAATAAATAAATTGGCCTTCTTGCCCACTGTGATGGACCCATGCGTCTCAGACAGCCCCATTGCGTAGGCAGCATTGATTGTCACGGCATTGATTGCCTCTTCAGGCAGGAGCCTCAGCCTGATACACCCGAGTGAAACAACAAGCTTCATATTGCCTGACGGCGATGAACCGGGATTATAGTCGCTTGCCATAGCAAGGGGGAGTCCCGCCTCAATCATCCTGCGGGCAGGAGGATCGGTCATGCCCAGGAAAAAGGCAGCTCCCGGAAGCAACGTCGGCATTGTGCCGCTATCCAGCAGAGCCGCTATTTCTTCCTCCCCCGTGAACTCGAGGTGATCAACCGAGAGCGCGCTGTGATGCACCCCGGCCTGTATGCCACCCGAATAGTCGAGCTCATTGGCGTGTATCTTCGGGCGCATGCCGTAACGAGCGCCGGCCTCAAGAATTCGTCCGGTCTCATCAACGGTGAAGAAACCCCTGTCGCAGAAGACATCAATGAAATCAGCAAGACGCTCCGCGGCAATGGCAGGAATCATCTCATTTACAATTAGGTCTACATAAGCCCCGCGGTTCTCACGGTACGGCGCCGGAACGGCATGCGCCCCGAGAAAGGTTGCCTTTACAGTGATGGGCGACTCCTGCTTTATCCTTCTGATAACCCTGAGCATCTTAAGCTCATCCTCGGTAGTCAGGCCGTAACCGCTCTTAATCTCCACCGCTCCGGTCCCGAAAGAGATTATCTCCCTGACCCGCTCCATCGACTGCCTGAACAGTTCATCCTCAGAGGTCCCGTGCAGCAGCTTCGCCGAGTTGAGGATGCCTCCGCCCCTCTTTGCTATCTCTTCATAGGAGAGCCCACGTATCTTGTCCGTATATTCCTTCTCCCTGCTTCCTGCATAAACAAGGTGGGTATGAGGATCACAGAATGCAGGGAATACGTAACCTCCTCCGGCATCAATTCCGGGTATGTCATTACTGAACCGGGGCATTGTTTCAGAGGGACCATAACCGGCAATGATACCGTTCTCCACAAGCAGCCAGCCGTTTTTGATAACGGGCAGCGCTGACATATCCTTCCCGGCGGTGAAGGCAACGTTCTCCTCCCTGGTCTGTACCAGCATTCCCGTGTTGTGTATTATCAGGCTCATGGCACCGGATTTTAAAGTCCACTAATGTAGCAATATTAAAATAATTAGGATATGAGCATCATTTTTCTTTAACTTTACTTTCCTTACAAAAATGAAACTTATGAAAAAACTCTGTTTACTACTGTTTACCGGACTCCTCGCCTCCGCAGTGATGGCCCAGGAGACCAAGACAGGATGGAACTTCGGCGCACTGCCGGCAGTCACCTACAGTACCGACCAGGGATTCCAGTACGGAGCACTGGTGAACCTGTTTGACTATGGCGACGGATCAATCTATCCTGATTATTATCACAGGATATACATCGAGGCATCCACCTTCACAAAAGGGAGTTCGATTCTCAGGGTCATGTATGATTCCGATTATCTTATCAAAGGGATCAGGTACGCTGTTGACCTTAGTTATATGCCTGACTTCGCTTACAACTTCTACGGGTTCAACGGATTCGGATCAGTTTACAACAGCGACTGGACAGACGATGAGCTGAGCACACCTCCCTACCGCAGCCGCCTTTTCTATGCAATGAAGCGACACCTCTTCAGGTTCAAGAACGACTTCATCGGCAAAATAGGCGACAACAACTGGAACTGGAATGCCGGTCTCAGCATCCAGCAGTTCAAGCCGGATGTGCTGGACGTGGATAAATTCAATAAGGGAAAGGATCCGGATGATCCAAAGTTCCTTCAGGATGTTCCCACACTTTTCGAGTATTACACCGGTGCAGGGATTATCTCTCCGGAAGAGGCCGACGGCGGATGGATAACGGGCATCAAGGGTGGCATCTCATATGATACACGTGACCAGCGTGCATGCCCGATGAACGGCATCTGGGCCGAGACCGGAATTGAAGTTGTACCTGAATTCCTCGGAGCCGAATCATCATTCGGAAAACTCTACCTCACATGGAGGCAGTATTTCACTCTTAAGGAGGATGACCTCAGCCTTGCCTACAGGCTCGGTTACCAGCAGACCCTCTTCGGTGATGTGCCATTCTACTACCAGGGACAGATAATTGTTTCGGAACTGAGGGGCGCCAGCTCCGAAGGCCTGGGAGGAAGCAAGACTATCAGGGGATTGCTGCGGAACAGGGTCGTAGGTGACGGGATTGCCTACGGAAACGCTGAACTGCGCTGGAAAATGGTCCGGTTTAAGTTCATCAACCAGAACTGGTACCTGGGAACCAATTATTTCTTTGATGCAGGGATGGTTACTGACCCCATCGATGTCGACAGAGTTGCCTTCCAGAGCTTCCTGAACGACCTGGAAACCGACGATGAATCAATTAGCGATTTCCTCGCTGACGGTAAGGACAAGCTCCACATGGCTGCAGGCCTCGGCCTTAAGATAGCCATGAACGAGAACTTCATAATCTCTGCTGACATCGGCAAGGCGCTGAAGGAGCAGGATGGCAACATGGAGTTCTATATCGGACTCAACTACTTATTTTAGGCAGCAGACCCATGATAAGAGTCCGCAGTTGGCAGTTGGCAGTCGGCAGGTGTTTATAACTGCAAACTGCCGACTGAAGACTGCTGATTGCTGACTGCTGACTGCAGGCTATAGCTTGCCCAGCCACATGCCGAAGGCAATGCCGATGTAGTTGCCAATAATCCAGCCAATTATGCCCGTTGCCAGCCCGGTGAGAATGACATCCTTGTTCTTCAATGCTGCCGCAACCATTGGTACGAACGGCGGCGAGTAAACAAATCCTGTTGTTGTAATCAGGTAATCGTCAGCATTGACCCTGAAGATCCATGACAGGAACAGGTGCAGCAATAGCGACCCGAAATAGGCATAGGTGATATACAGAAGAAGGCTCAGGTATTTCACCTGAAAGATTATGCTTAGATCACACCGTGTAGCTATTACAATTGAAAATGCGATAATGAAGTACATCCCGAGCTGGAATGTTTTTCTTATGTCCCGTATCGGCCGTATAAAAGAAGCAGCTACGCCAAGTGTTGTGATTGTGAGTATGACTGAAACGGTCATTGGAACCCTGGGCAGCAACATACTGACCCCTACCCCCAGCCCCAGTATAACTATTGCGAGTCCAATGGCTGCAAGCAGCGGCAACACCACTCCCTTCTTAAATATACCGGAGTAATCATCAAAATCCTCAACCATCTTCCGATTCATCTCGTTGATGTCGGGTCCTTCCCCGGATAATCCGGCAGGGGCCTTGAACGGTGGCAGGAAGAGTCTGAAGAAGGCCGGCCCGGCAGTCATGAAGAATAGGATAACGATGCCCCCTACTATCATATCATAAGTGTTTGTCATTATGAAAGCATTGGGGTCCACCTTCAGTGCCAGTGCAATGGAGGCCAGGTTGACTGAACCGCCTGTGTAGAGTCCGATAAGCATCCCTCCGATCTTGTCAGCGCCCTCCACTTTGTCCCTGAATATAAGGTAACCCGTGGCCACAATTACAATCACAGAAATCAGGGCCAGCAGCATCGAAAGGAATCCCTTACCTGAAAACCTGAGCCACCTCCTGACATTCAGAGAAAAAAGGATTAGCGGAATAGCCAGCAGAACAAGTGCGCTCTGCATGCTGTCCTGCACTGCTGCAATGCTGTTGTAACGGAAATCACTTTGCTTCAGCGTGCCGGCTGCCACCATCTCAACAGCCTCTGATTTCGGAATAAACGGGCGGTCCTGCCCGATTGTGGCTTCACGATATGCCTCGCTTGACCTGGGCATGATGCCGATATTTGCAATGATTACCCCGATGGCATAAGCCATTACGATTGCACCGATTTTTTTGAAGACAGGATATTTGTGAGTCAGCCAGATCAGGAAAACTGGGAAAGCGAGGCAGAATACGGCTAACAGGATAAGGCTTAGCATAGCGGTCAGTTTTGGTTAACCAAAAATAGAAAAAGCGCCCCGCCCCAATGGCACGACGCCTTTAAATTAAGTGTTTATACTGTAACTGACTAAGTATATTTACTTATCAGGACACTCCCTGAAACTCTTGTTGTATTGCTCTATTGCCCTCTCGCTCATACCCATGCTGGAGAATCCGCCGTCATTGAATATGTTCTGCATGGTAACCTTCTTCGTAAGATCAGAGAACAGTGTAATGCACACATCCGCGCAGTCTGAGGCATCTGCATTGCCCAGGGGTGACATCCTGTCGGAGAAATCTACAAGCGAATCAAACCCGGAGATCCCTGACCCTGCAGTAGTTGCGGTAGGAGACTGAGAGATCGTGTTGACCCTGACGTGCCTGTCTTTGCCGTATATATAGCCGAAGCTTCGTGCAATGGACTCCAGCAGCGCCTTGGCATCACCCATGTCATTATATCCTGCAAGCGTGCGCTGTGCTGCCACATATGTAAGCGCCACCACTGAACCCCACTCACTTATTGCATCAAGTTTATAAGCTGTCTGCAGAATTCTGTGAAAGCTGAGTGCCGAGATGTCAAGGGTCTTCAGCATATTCTCATAACTGCTTTCGGCGTACGGAATTCCCTTGCGGACATTTGGGGACATGCCTATTGAGTGAAGGACAAAGTCAATCTTGCCGCCAAAGATCTCCATTGCCCGCTTAAAAAGCACCTCCAGATCCTGCATGCTTGTGGCATCGGCAGTAATGACCTCGCTGCCGGTCTTTTCAGCCAGCTCGCCGATTGTCCCCATGCGGATTGCCACTGGTGCGTTGGTCAGAACCAGGCGTGCACCCTGAGCATGGGCCTTTTCTGCTACGTGCCACGCAATTGATTTGTCGTTGAGGGCTCCGAAAACAATACCCTTCTTGCCCTCCAGTAGATTTGTGATCATGATGTTGTTGTTTCTGTTCGTTACATTTGGATTCTCAGTTGCCTTGCAGCAGCTCGCGGGCATTTCGCATGGCAGCCTCTGTAATTGTACTTCCGCTGAGAAGCCTGGCTACCTCCTTCACCCGTTCATCGTCGTTTAACAACCTGACACGGGTTATTGTTGAGTGATCATTCTCTTCCTTGTACACATGATAATGCATTCCGCCCCTGGAGGCGACCTGCGGAAGGTGGGTAATATTTATTACCTGCATGCCCTTCCCCATTTCGGAAAGTATTGTTCCGACCATCGATGCCACCTCACCAGAGACACCTGAATCGATCTCGTCAAATATTATTGCCGGCAGCCCGGAGCTGCTTGCCAGCACTGACTTCAGGCAGAGCATCACTCTCGAGAGCTCACCACCTGAAGCACACCTGGCCAGTTCCTCGGGCTCAACCTGCCTGTTGGCGCTGAAGAGGAACCCAACCTCATCCATGCCTGACGATCCAGGTGTAGCCAGGGCCCGGACACGGGTTTCAAAACGTGCATGTGGCATGCCGAGTTTCTTAAGCCTTGATGCTATCTGCCCGGAAAGCGGAGCTGCAGCCCTGCTTCTGGCCTCCGACAGCCTGGCAGCAATTGCTCTTACCTCCTTAAAGGCGGCATCACTCCTTTTCTTCAGTTCCCCGATCCTCTCATCAGCGTCATCAGTTGCAGAAACAGCCTCCTCCACCCTTTTCTGCACCTCGAGAAGCTCATCTATATCCTTGCACCTGTGCTTCTGCATCAGAGAATATATTGAATCTAGCCTTTGTGTTACATAATCGAGCCTGCCGGGGTCAGCAGTGGCCTTGTCGTTGAGTTTTTCGGCCTCAAAAGAGATGTCATTCAGGTCAATCAGCTGCGTCTCGAGCCTTCTTTCCAGCTCAGCCGCTTCAGGCAGCCACCCGGCAATCCTGGAGAGGCTGAGGCGCGCCGCGCGAAGCAGTGACAGGGCTGCGACATTCTCTCCTCCGAGGGCTTCAGTCACTGTGGCAAGAGCCTCCTTTATCTCAGATGCGTTTGTAAGCATTTCCTGCTCTTTCTCGAGAGTCTCCTGCTCACCCGGGATCAGTTTCACCGCCCTGAACTCCTCAAGCTGGTGAGAGTAATAATCATTATCCGCCTTTGCTCTTCCGAGATCAAGCGATGCAGCCTCATACTCCTTCCTGGCTGCCAGGTGCCTGGCCCACGCCCTTGAATACTCGCCTGCAAGGCTTGTTGTGCCTGCATAAGCGTCTATTACCCTCATCTGGAATGTACTGTTGCCGAGAAGCAGAGTCTCATGCTGCGAGTGCACGTCGATGAGCCTGCTGCCCAGCTCCTTCATGACACCCAGGTTCACCGGTGTGTCATTGAGGAATGCCCTTGACTTGCCTGAAGGGGTTATCTCCCGCCGTAGAATTACCTCATCTTCATAGTCGAGTTCATTCGCCTCGAACAGCTCACCGAGATCGTAGCCACTGATATTGAACTCCGCTTCTACAATGCACTTATCATCCTGGCTGAGCAGTACCGAGGTATCTGCCCGTTCGCCGAGCACAAGACCCAGTGCCCCCAGAAGTATGGATTTGCCGGCTCCGGTTTCACCTGTAATGATTGTGAATCCCTCACCAAAGCCCATGTCCAGCTCTTTGATGATGGCATAGTTCCTTACTGTCAGTCTCCGGAGCATTCGCGGTCAGCTATCAGGTTGAAGCGAGAATCTTCTGATATTTGGTCTCATTGGCAGGGTCAATCTCTGTCAGTATCTGTACAACCCTGTTCTTCTCCTCGGGGAAGCCCTGGGAAAAGATATTTACAATCTCGTCTGCCTTGGCATCAAGCACAACGGTCATAAGATACATGAACGGATCCGGTCTGCGCCTGTATACCTCCTGGAGACGTCTGAGACTTTCATAGATCTCTGTCCTTGCCTGCGTCATGTCAGACTCCATCCGGTCAAGACCCTTCAGATGATAGAGGTAAAGAAACTGCCTCACACCTGAATACTCACTGTCAAGGATATTTTTCACAAGCCAGTATCGATTCCTGTTCCTGGAGCCGTCATACGGTTTCCATCCCTGCTCCGGAGCATTCTGGGCATTTGTAACAATCTTTTCGGCTACCTGGAAATAGGGTGTTCCGCCTCCCTGGGAATAGGTATCAAAATCCATCCCTATCAGAAGGTAAGCATAATATGCCAGCACCGACACAAGATTGCTTGTATGGCTGTTCGGGTTGAACTCGAGTGACTGGAACTCAACATACCTGAATTGCAGGTTATTGTCGATGAAATTGAGAACCGTTGATTCATACGTGGTGTTGTATACCGGCCTGCTGAGCTGTACCTGGATGGTTCCCCGGAACTCATCTGCCGAGAGCTGCTCGTCGAGGTTGATCAGCAGGTTGCACTCTATCCTCTCAGAAAAGCTGAAAAGATTGTCAGTCCAGACCATGCTGTTCATGAACTCGTAGATGTCACGCTGCATGTTCTGAAATATCTCCCTGTTCGATCCCTGTATCTTCTGGGCCGAAACCTGCACGTTGCAGTACAGCTCCTGCGATACGACACTGCCGGTTGCCAGTACAATCAGGACTGAAGCCAGGAAGAGCCTGATTTGTGTCAGTTGTTTCATGGTTTATCAGCGGGTCAGTGAGATGATTTTCATCAATATATCCAGGGCTACCTCGTCCTTGGATTTCAATTCAAATTTATCAATATTATTGTTACTGTCAATTATGGTGATGCGGTTCGTGTCGTGGCCGAAACCTGCCCCATCGTCCTTCAGCGAGTTGAGTATTATAATGTCGAGGTTCTTCCTCTGCAGCTTACCCTTTGCATTTTCCACTTCGTTGTCAGTCTCCAGAGCGAAGCCTGCTAGGAACTGCCCTTTTTTCTTGATTTTCCCGAGAGAAGCTGCAATGTCCTCCGTTGGCTTAAGCCTGATAACCATATCACTATCGCCTCGCTTCACCTTTGCCGGATGAGTTTTCTCCGGGGTGAAGTCGGCCACAGCCGCAGCAAGTATTGCAATGTCGCAGTCGCGAAAGGCTTCGAGGGATGCATCCTTCATTTCTGCTGCTGTTTTCACCGGGACTGTCACGACGGCCCTGTTAAATGGCCTGAGACTCACGGGGCCGAGCACTAGTGTCACCTCTGCGCCAAGCCTGGCAGCCTCATCGGCAAGGGCGATGCCCATGCGTCCTGAAGAAAAGTTGCTGATAAAACGAACCGGGTCAATGGGCTCAACCGTAGGTCCTGCATTGATGAGGACACGCCTGCCCTGAAGCGGCAGTTCAGTTATTTTTTTTTTTGAGAGGAACTCCCTGATTTCCCTCACTATCACCTCAGGCTCAGCCATGCGCCCCTTACCCTCCAGTCCGCTCGCAAGCTCACCGGTATCAGGTTCGATTATATGGCAGCCAAACGACTTCAGCTTAGCGATGTTGGCCGCTGTGGCCGGGTGAGCCAACATGTCCAGATCCATGGCCGGGGCCAGGAAAACCGGACAACGCGCTGAAAGATAAGTCGTAAGAAGGAGATTATCTGCAATACCGGTTGCCATCTTGCCCATTGTGTTGGCCGTGGCAGGGGCTATGAGGAACAGGTCTGCCCATATACCCAGGTCAATGTGGCTGTTCCAGCGTCCGTCTTCAGGGTCGAAGAACTCCACCAGGACAGGATTTTTGGAGAGGGTGGCCATTGTGAGAGGTGTGATGAACTCTTTCGCAAGCGGTGTCATCAACACCTTTACCTCAGCCCCTTCCTTAACAAGCAACCGGATGATACTGGCTGACTTGTAGGCAGCTATACCTCCGGTGACTCCAAGCAGTATTTTCCTGCCTTTCAGCATATTGTAGTTTTACTTTTTCGGCTTCTGCTCCTTGTCCGGATTGCGGTAGTAAATCTTGCCATCCTCAAATTCGGCAAGTGATATGAGCGTAGGCTTGGGAAGCCTTTCGTAGAACTTGGAGATCTCAATCTGCTCCCTGTTCTCGAACACCTCCTCAAGATTGTCATTGAAAGAAGCGAACTCTTCCAGCTTGGAATTCAGTTCCTGCTTCATCTCAACGCTAATCTGATTCGCTCTCCTGGTGCAGATGATGACGCTTTCGTAAATATTTCCTGTCTCAGCGTCAAAATTGTCAATGTTCCTTGTGATAGTCGTGTAGGAGGCTGATGTCTTTTTGTAATCCATATCGGTGTTGCTAATTCAATTGATTTCTGTTTGTTTCACGGCAGTATCAACCTTCAGGTACTTCGCCGTGCTTTCGAAGATCCTGGCCACATCCTTTGAGAACTTGCTCTGCGGGAACTCTTCGATAAACGAATAGTACTCGTCGAGCGCGGTCTGATAACGTTCAACTTTCTTGTCTGGTATACTCCTGACTGCAAACATGTACAGAGCGTCCAGCTTGAGGAACATCAGTTCCTCGCGGTATTTGGTATCGGGATACTCCTTCAGGCTGTTTGCAAGTGATACTGTTGCAGCCCTGTATTCCTTGAGGTCATAATAAAGCCTGGCACTGAGGTAGGATTTCTCCACAAGCTTCTCCTGGAGTTCCAGAACCCTGGCCTTGCAGTCATCAGTCCTGGTGCTGGTGGGATACCTCTGCATGAAAATTGTGAAACTCTCAATTGCCTTCTTTGTATTGGTCTGGTCAAGTTCAGGCCTGGGACTCTGGTAATAATCGCAAAGTGCCGAAAGATAGTGAGCCTCTTCTGCATTGTTGCTTCCGGGATATGTGTCAGCGAAGTTCTGATAGTAGGTACCTGCCATCATGTAGTCACGGATCTTGAAATGGGCCTGGGCATTTATCCAGTTGAGCTGCTCGGCATCGTCAGTTGCCCTGTATCTCGGAAGGATCTGGGAAAGAAGCTCTATCGACTTCATGTACTTGCCATCATCATAATACTCAAAGACCTTCTCCTTCTTGAGCTCGTTGTCGGTGCTCTTGAGAAGCTTTTCATACTCACCGCACGATGAAACGATGAGCGCAAGCACTAAGAATGTTATCGGTCTGATCCTCATACCCGGAAATGTTGCGCAAAATTACTATTTTTTTTGATTAGTCGGTTCATTAAGACACAAAAGTGCACTGATAAAGCACACGAAGTAGTTAAGGCAGTGTTAAAACATCGGAACAAATAGGTATAAATAGGTACTTTGTCAGAGTAATGTTTTTAATAATTTTGCGGGCATTAATCAAAACCGATACTGAAGTGGATATTTTCGACAAGATCAAAAAGAACCGTGGTGCACTTGGACAGTACCAGGAACTGGCAGACGGATACTTTATGTTCCCCAAGCTTGAAGGTGAAATAGCCCCCCGGATGAAATTCATGGGCAGGGAAGTTCTCAACTGGAGTCTCAACAATTACCTGGGGCTTGCCAATCACCCGGAAGTGCGCAAGGTTGATGCCGAGGCCACAGCACAGTACGGACTGGCATACCCGATGGGCGCCAGGATGATGTCAGGCCAGACCACACTGCACGAGAAGTTCGAGCAGATGGCTGCAGAATTTGTCGGTAAGGAATCCTCTTACCTCCTCAACTACGGTTACCAGGGGATGGTTTCAATAATCGACTCCCTGGCAGGAAGACATGATGTAATCGTTTATGACTCAGAGTCACACGCCTGCATAATGGACGGGCTGAGGATGGTCCTTTCAAAGAGGTTCGTCTATGCGCACAATGACATGGAGAGCTTTGAAAAACAGCTGGAGCATGCAGAGAAAATCGTTGCCGGAACCGGCGGCGGCATCCTCGTCATAACTGAAGGCGTCTTCGGGATGGCAGGCGACCTCGGAGCCCTCGACAAGATTGTCACATATAAGGAGAAATATAAATTCCGCCTCCTGGTTGACGATGCTCACGGTATCGGCACAATGGGAAAAACAGGTGCAGGAACAGGCGAACACTTCGGTGTGCAGGATCAGATTGACGTCTACTTCGCCACCTTCGCGAAGAGCTTCGCGGGTATCGGAGGATTCGTTGCCGGCGACAAGGATGTTATCAGCTACCTCAGATTCAACCTGCGCTCACAGATCTATGCCAAGTCACTGCCCATGGCAATGACTATCGGTGCAATCAAGCGCCTCGAGATGATGAAGAACCATCCGGAGCTGCGCGAAAACCTCTGGAAAATCGCCCATGCACTTCAGAAAGGCTTCAGGGAAGCCGGGTTTGATCTTGGAAAAACACAGTCGCCTGTGACCCCCGTCTTCTTCAAGGGCGGTCTTGCACAGACAACACAGCTGATCAAGGACCTCAGGAAAAACTACGGTATTTTCTGCTCGGTTGTTATTTACCCTGTGGTACCGAGAGGTGTCATCATGCTCAGGATCATTCCAACGGCAGCACATACCCTGGATGATGTGAATTACACCCTTCAGGCATTCAAGGAGGTCAAGAAAAAACTGGAAAGCAACGCCTATCCCGACGAGATGGCTGACTTCAGGAACTGAAGCTGCTGTTACCCTCCTGACTGGCCATAATCATTTATTGTCAGGAAAGAGTACTGGTATTCCATCGGCAGTATTCTTGCATACTCTTCAAGGGAACAGTCCTCCATGAATGAACTGATTATCCTTCGGCCAAGAGGGATCAGATCAGGCGTAAGAAATCCGGACAGCTCCTTTCTGAAGAATTCCCTGAGAATTGATGCTCCGGCATCATACCCGTCTTCGCCGACTTCATCCTGACGGTATACCTTGAGGAAGCGTGTTGGCACAGGTGACCCCTCAATTGTCAGATAATTAAGTTCGTATCCCAGAAGAGGGCAGCGTGCAGGGCTCAGCTGGTCAGCCCTGAGCTTTGCATTACCCCTTCTGGTCAGGTATTCCCTCATCAGAAGCTGGGGTTTGAATCCTACCTTCCAGGCTCCTATGTGCTGGTTCGGTGTAAGCGTATACCTGACCCTGGGGGTATTGACAATCTGCTCCAGGAGAAGGTTGGCATGTCTTACCTTTTTCCCGGTGGCGAAGGGCCAGTATGACCCCGCCCCTTCACTCTCAAGATCACCGCTGCCGGTGACACTCGGGTTGGCGTAACCGCGTGGACTCACAAGCCGCCATAGCCATGCAAGCGCCGGAGGAAGGATGTGAAACAGTCCGGCAATGCCGTATGACGGACTCTCCGCAGTACACGGAGGCATCCTCACCCCGAAATTGCGGACATCAACAGTGACCGGTCTGTTGATAACACCGGGGACTATCCGGCGCGGCAGGACGACCCTGGGATTTGGACAACGTCTTCCCGGCGCATCTTCCTTGTGATTCCAGATCAGAGCCGTGCCGTCGGGGCGTGTCTCAATGTTCAGGAAGAGAAGCGGCTCACCGGGATTGATTGTGATCTTCTCCAGGAATGGATCGTCTCCGTAACCGGTGACACCGTCAACGCGTATGAACCATGCGTTCTCAGCATCAGCCACTGTAAGCTTTCCGTTGTTCTGCTGGTATGAGGGATGACACAATGCCATGTCATCAGTTGCAGGAAAGAAGGAACAGAAGAGGGGGATTGAAATGACCCGCTTCTCCCCGGAGATAATGTTCTGACCAATCAGGATCTGGCCGTTGGGCTCACGCACCAGGTTCTGTATCATTTCGCTCTTACCCCCGCCGCTGGCACCCTCATGCATGAAGGTTGTCACATTATCATAAGGACTTACAGCCTGCACAGTTGAGCAGTGTGCCGTAATCCATCCCTCCTCCTCCCCCTTGTCGAGCAAAACACTGTAAAAACCTTTCTTGGCGCTCGGTCCCGGGTACAGATTGTAGGCGAACATCTCATGGAGCCCCTCGAGCCTGTTATGAACCACAACCTGCCGCCCGCTGAAATGGGTGTGACGGAACGGAGGCGCAACATAAACAACGGACTCCACCCTGAATCCGTCAGGGACCTGGTCAACTGAAATAATTCTCTGCAGAAGCGACAGGCCGAAGGCAAAGAACGATGCGTTGAGAGGAGTAACCACAACACCGCCGGCACCCACG
>Ga0209373_10002948_pt1 | contig 16355 bp, 9 predicted proteins | sample Higcelweek5metaG_FD_187173 | JGI IMG/M metagenome (GOLD analysis project Ga0209373, IMG submission 187173) | Freshwater pond sediment microbial communities from the University of Edinburgh, under environmental carbon perturbations - High... | ecosystem: Environmental > Aquatic > Freshwater >... | reverse complement strand
GATTGGTCACCGGGCATACAATGAACGGGTCACGCTCACGGTACTGCTCCATGTAGTTGTTCGATGACGGCTTGTTCCAGATATGGAAGATCAGTTTCTGATCCTGTTCAACGATCGTCAGCTCAGGAGCATCCGGACCGTTTACAATCTGGAAGCAATTCTCAAACAGTCGCTGAGCTTTCTCATCACTCTGAAGCATCTTGTCGACGGATGCCAGCAGATAGCCCTCATAAGAACGAGCCCATACGGCACCAATGGTAATATCGTTTACAGCTCCCGGCTCCAATACAAACGGACCGGATGACTGAAGCAATCGGCGGTCACCAACAGCGTTACCAGCTGTCTCTTCCGTCCAGATTGGTTGAGGAAGACCTCCCTGTCCCCAACCGCATGGGTCAGTTTCACGAGGAAACATGAAATCGCATGCAGGTCCGTCACCACCACTGTTCGGGTGACCGTTACCGCCATAGCGCATTCTTTCATTGTCTTTCCAATATCCTCTCAGGTAATTATAATGGTCATTAGGTGTGGTCGGGTCGCCCTGAGGGCCACCACCAATGTTGTAATATACATAGCGACGCATACCCCAACGTTCATTATCAACGATACCGTCTTCAAAGTTTAGTCCGTTGATGTTACCATTCAGGATGCAGTCGTTACAGACCAGGTTTTTATTGCCATCATAACTGGTACAGTCATCATCCCCGTTAGGATCCTGGTAAGGACCTTCAAAAAAGTCAAGTCCAACTGATGGAGCATTTGCTCCGTAGGCCTGCGATTCACCGTTGCCATCGACAGCATCTCCATTATAAATATAACCAATACCCTTTGTTACATGGCAACCTGTGTAGTCATCACTGGATAATCCAAGGTCAGCATCCACGTTTACCCCAAAGTAAGTCTCGATCAGGGTATAGGTGGAGCGGTTGATGAGTGCATAATTGTAGAAGCTCATGTCATTCATGGCATCATTGGTCGAGAATTGAAATGCCTGGGCGCGAACTTCCATACCAATTGCTTCACCGTCAGGACCAGAGTGGATGTTACCACGATCGTTATAAACCCACCATGCGGTGCCGTCACCATACAATCTGGGTACCCTCAGCTCACGGGTAGTACCGCAAGGAAGAATACCATCGAGATCATAAAACGGGTAGTCACCATCGGCCGGATTGTACACTCCATCATCATTGTTGTCCCAGTAAGGAGCCAGATAAAAATCATAGCCGGCGGCTGCATCGGCATGTGCCGGCCAGTCAAGAATAATCTGAGGGATCGAGTAACCTTTAAACTCAAGGTCGCGGTCTTCAACCGGTGTATTGTACCATTCACGGAAAGCATCAACCTGGTAACGCGTGATCTGGTAATGTTTATCATATTGGAAGCAAACCTCAACGTCAGTAGTTCCACGTTGTTCGCCCGATATGATCAGTGGACCAGGCCAGTAGTTTTTTGCACCTTTAAAAGTCACGGCAGTCAGTTTCAACTGACCGTTCACATCAGTACCTCCGATCCAGATACCCCCGGCATAAATGGAGGTTTTACCGGAACCTTTCGGAATCTCATAACCGGCAGTTCCACCGGTAATATCGGTCCAGAGAACACCGTCCATATGGATATAGGTCCTGACGTTGTTCAATGAAATCTCCGTAACGGTTTTACCGAGGTTACAAGCCGCAGCAAAGCCTTTTACATCCCTGGAAGCAGTCTCAGAAGTCTGTGCACCGCGATATTTTTCAGCAAATGAACTATTTGCCAGAAAGATACCAAGAATCGTAATCAGAATATATTTTAACACTTTTGTCATGGTTTTGATCTCTTTAAGGTTAAAATGGCTAGAAATTCAGCGATAGCCCGATACGAGCGGTACGGGGTGCCATATACTGAGCATTATATAACAATCTCATCTGATAATACATCCTCCAGGCATCCGGATCGAGGTTTGTATTAATGGATTGCTGAGTTTTTGGAGCGGTCAACCAACCATCATCTTCCGGGTCACCGGTAGCAGCATAAACACCTGCCACATTCATTATATTCAGCAGATTGTCAACATCCAGGTAGACGTTCAACACGAGGTTTTTCCGTCCCTGATCTCCATTCTTTCTAACCACCAGGTTGAAATCTTTATCCAGACGCAACTTAATATTGGTCGTCCATGGAAGTCTTGAACCGTTCATAGTACCCTTTAATCCGGATTCATCAACACCCAGTGTACGTGAGTACGGATATCCTGAACCAGTTACAATGGCAAAGTTGGCACCAGAGTTCTGTAAGATATCTTTTCCGAATAATTTTGGTCCATTGTATTCTTTGCCCTCAAAGAAACGATAGTCAAGATTAATATTAACATGATGACGCTGATCCCAGTTGGTTGGTGACAGGATTCTCAGGTTAGGTTGATTGGTACGCAACAGCGACAATTGCTGGGCTGAAGACGATCCGGTAGCCGAAGAGTAACCCAAAGTGTAGTTAACACGCAGGGTAACGTTACCCGTTCTTCTCAAATCGTAGGAAATTGAAAATCCTTTTGAGGTACCAAAGTCAATATTACCCGTGGTAAAATAATCAACAGGATAGGCTCCCAACATCCTGATTGACTGTGCCATATCGCGTTGCTCCCGATAATAGGCAGACAGTTTCAGCGAAGATGAGTTGGTTAGTCTCTGCTGGAATCCCAATTCATAGTCGATGGTTTTCATCGGCTTCAGATCCGGGTTGCTGATGACATCTCCAGGGTTGTTGGCCAGATAATAATAGGCAACATAGTCGAAAGCAGCGCTCGGCCGGCTGGTGAGAATGTCATAGTGAGCAAAGAAAAGAGCCTCATCAGAAATCGGGAACGAGAAAGAGATACGCGGCATTAATGTTACCTGCGGTGTATAATCTTCAAAAGCGTCTGCTGTAATGGTTCTGGTCTGCTGTTGATCGGGATTGACCAGATAAGGGGCAATACCGGTTGATGAAGCGATGGTTGAAGGGTCGTCCACCTCAACACCGTAAGCATCGTACCAGGTTGATCCGTTACGATAACCGTTGATGGTTGAAGGATCGGAAACATCGTCAACATAAACCACATAATCATCGCCCATGTTTGAAGGGTGGGATCCTGATGGGTTCATGCTTCCTGCAACATCACTAACCTTTTTGGTTGCATACAAACTATATGGATCTGACAGCACATACTGGTTCAGATCATAACGATCGACACGCAAACCAACGTTGAAAATCAAATCATTGAAAGCAAATTTATCCTGGATATAACCAGCAGCATAAATGGGCTGATTCGGAGCGATCATCCGTTTGTAAGTTCCATTGTCATATTTTGCAGTAAAAAAATCTTCGAAAGTCGGTTTCGAGGTTAACCGGTTACCATAAGCATCATAACCACGGTAAGAAACCAAGGCACTACCTTCGTTCAGAAGTTCATCAGGGCTAAAATAGCTGATGTCGAATTCGCTCGGATCAAGGGCATCCATATCGATAAAGTCGGTACCGTCAACAGACAAACCTAAGTGTTTGCGCAGACTGGCGTCAAACATGGCCTGCTCAGTTTCATTGTACAACCGGTTATATCTGATGGTATCCTGAAAAACTCCGTCGGCATCATACACCGGAATCGGATTATTGGTATCAAGCTGTTCCAGATGTTTGTTTACCAACTGACGTCCGATTGTCCATAAACGCATTGCATTCACGCCCCAGCTACGGTTATCATTCTGTTCGAATTCAAAACCGAAGGAGATTTCATGATTCTTGATATCGGCAGAACCGTTGGCCGAAACACGGAACGTAGTGTTATCATATTTACTGTATCCCGTGGTTTGAACTCCGGGAAGGTTGAACATATCATAAACATTTCCGAGGTTATTTCCGTTGAAAAGCCCACCGCCGGCAGTTACCTGGGAGTAGCTCTGATAATGACCGGTCGGATCATCATAGGAGTTGTAATATTGTGAGGTAACGGCTGCCAGTTCCGGGTTTTTGGTGCTGGGAGTAAATTTACAAAGAATGGGTTTAAAGTCATTCATATTCCACACCCCGTTCGGATAGCCGGATACGGTATCGGTATATTCATAAGTTGGCAGGTAGGAAGTTTCAAATTTCCCGACATAACCATAATCCCACATATTGAAATCATGGCGCTGTGAAACCCCGTTGTAGCCTTTACTTCTTTCGATCTGAGCCGTAATCTGGTAGTAGGCATTTTTAATGATTGAAGCGGCAGCTTCATCTTTGGATGCCAGCCTGTCGGAGAAACGTTGGGTAAATCTTGCCCAGGCTTTCCAGTTATATCCGTATGAATAGGTATTGTTGTCCCAGTTAAACAATGAATTTGCATAACTATAGTCGGTACCATTGCTATAGTAGAAGGAGCCACCGAGTGTCAAATCCATGTTTTGCGAAAAATTGAAAGAAACTTTCGGCCACAAAGAAACACTGTAATCATGGTAATCTGACTGGAATTTCACAGTGTGAAAGTCCGATTGATTGAGATAGTTTCCTGCATATTGAACAATACCCAATGAGCTTGGGATAATAGGCGTAGTCAAAAGTTGTTGCTTAACATCGGAATTCACCTGAGACATATCATACCATTCGTTGGTCGGGTTTCTGTCGAAGTTAAAGTCTCCTCCCAGGAAAAAACCAACAAAAGTCCGTTTTCTTCCGTCAGCGGTTTTAACTTTTGCAAGCGGGCCCGACAGGGAGAAACTCGCCAGGCTGTGACGGCTTTGATCAAGCAGTTCAGAGGTTTCCACCTCCAACGAACCGTAAAGGGTTGGAGCTGCGTTCTTAGTTGTGATGCTGATCACACCACCGGTAACATCGCCATACTTGGCCGACATACCTCCGGTGATTACCTGCACTTGTTCCTGTGCTGATTTTGGTATGTTCTGGCTACTATTGGTGACCCTGATACCATCAATAATAACGGTATTACCACCACGGGCACCACGGACACTACCAACGCCGTTACCATCTCTGGATTCGACACCGGCAACCGTTGAAGCAACCTGCATGACCGAACGCCCAGGCATCTTCTCGATGTCCTCGGCCGTAACGGTCTCTCCCGTCTGGGTATTATCCTTATCAATCAGCGGGACCTTGTAGCCGACTACCTGGACCTCACTAAGCTGAGTTGTTTTGGTGGACAATTCCAGATTCAACATATCAATTTTATCGGCCTTAACAAGCACATTCTCCATCTGGAGGGTATTATAACCCACCACCTGGACAACAAGCCACCATTTACCAACAGGTATTGGCTTCAAGGTGTAGTTTCCGTCAAGGTCGGATGCTGTACCTACCATGGTAGGTTCACCAGGTTTTGAAGTCAACATAACTGCGGCAAACGGAATAGGCTCACCTGTGGATTTGTCAATCACCTTACCCTTTAGGGTACCGGATTGGCCAAAAACGCCGCTTGCGCACACAACGGCAACAATTACAAGGAGTATTCTTCGAAACATAATCAGAAATTTGATATTAGTTACTGCAATATCTCTCTACCTCTCGGTAGAAGTTCGTAAATGTATATAATCTCATACTAAATCGCGAGCATTTTCGTTTAAAAAAAACAGTTTTTTTTACTGCCATTAAACATACTTGGGTTCCAGAATCACCGAATACACCACTTCAGGACGAAGGTCAAACGCTGAAAACGAATGATCTGCGTCGGGTGTCAAGGCCGGCTCAAAGGAGCCGGCGAGGGCGCGGTCGCCAGGGTCATGGAAAGAACTTTTTAGAAAGACAAGCTCTTGTAGGACCATTACAGACCTTTGGAAATCCGCGGGCTCGGTAAAAACAGGGGGGACTGAATTATGGTGAACTGATTTGCAGGCCTGTTTGGCTGTCAGACCTGATCGTAAAGTTGCTACCTCGAAAAATACCTTAACGATGTCATTCTTTTGCGTGGCTTTCGCTAAAACAAAGATAACTCCTATAATGATATAAACCAAGGGATCAATTCCAAAATCCATCAACTCAAAGTTAATTCATTCTCAAATATGTGGCAAAAAAAAATAATTTTGGCATATGAACGTTATCTCTAAAACAAAAAAATCGATTATGGGCTCAAAATCAATCATATACATTTCAACCCTATTTCTGCTATTACTGGGATTCACCTCCTGTAACCGCGAAAAGCAGACTGCAATCCCTTACGTTTATGTAAATTACACTGTTTATCTGAACATGCCAGGAAATAGTCACCTCAAGGTTCCCGGAAATTACCTCATCAAGGAAGAACTGGGAAATAGGGGTATAATATTATATAGGAGGACGCTGGATGAAGCCGATGACTTCATTGCGCTTGACCTGACCTGTTCGAATGAACCTCTTGGTAATTGCACGGTAGCTGTCGATGAAACAGGCTTTTACCTGGTTTGCCCCTGCTGCGGTTCAAAGTTCACCATCTGGGACGGGATGGTCGCAGCAGGCCCGGCAAAATGGCCCCTGAAGGAGTACGCCACATCGTTAACCCTCAGTACAGTAAGGATATACAATTAATATCGGTAATGATCAGGCTTGTATGGCCCCTCTTTGGGTACACCCAGATAGGAAGCCTGCTCTTCAGTAAGTTTGGTTAGCTTAACCCCTACATGCTCGAGGTGTAAACGTGCCACCTCTTCATCCAGGTGTTTCGGCAGGCGATACACACCGAGTTCGAACTCTTTCTGCCAGAGCTCCATCTGAGCCAGAGTCTGGTTGGTGAATGAATTGCTCATCACGAAACTCGGGTGACCGGTTGCACAACCCAGGTTAACTAAACGTCCTTCTGCCAGCAAAATAATGGAATGCCCGTCGGGAAATACATATTCATCAACCTGAGGTTTGATGTTAATCTTTTGGATGCCTTCGCCCGTCTCCAGTTTTGAAACCTGAATCTCATTATCGAAGTGGCCAATGTTGCATACGATTGCCTTATCCTTCATCTTCAGCATGTGGTCATACCGGATAATATCGAGATTACCGGTGGTGGTCACATAGATATCGCCCTCGTCGAGTGAATCTTCAACCGTTTTTACCTCAAACCCCTCCATGGCAGCCTGCAGTGCACAAATCGGATCGATCTCGGTAATGATAACCCGGGCTCCGTAGCTACGCATGGAGCGGGCACACCCTTTACCAACGTCACCATAACCGCATACAACAACAACTTTTCCGGCAAGCATGATATCCGTTGCTCTCTTGATTCCGTCGGCCAGCGACTCACGGCATCCGTATAAATTGTCGAATTTCGATTTTGTCACCGAATCATTGACATTGATGGCCGGAAACAGAAGCTTACCCTCATCAAGCATCTGGTAGAGCCTGTGCACACCCGTTGTGGTTTCTTCGGATACGCCCCGGATCTCTTTGACCATGCGGGTCCATTTACCAGGTTCCGTTTCAAAAGTCGCCTTCAGGCATTTCATCAGGGTTCTGAAATCTTCCTGCTGTTCCGAAGACTCATCAAAATGATAACCATGGGTATCAATCTCCACACCTTTATGCACCATGATGGTTGCATCTCCGCCATCATCCACGATGAGGTTCGGCCCCATTCCACCCGGGAATGACAAAGCCTGCAGCGTGCACCACCAATAATCTTCGAGCGATTCACCTTTCCAGGCGAATACGGGAACACCGGCAGCAGCAATGGCCGCGGCAGCATGGTCCTGAGTAGAGAAGATATTGCATGAAGCCCATCTGACCTGAGCACCCAGCTCAACGAGTGTTTCAATCAATACGGCAGTTTGAATGGTCATGTGTAATGATCCGGTAATCCGTGCACCGGTCAGCGGTTTCGACGAACCGTACTTTTTTCGCAATGACATGAGTCCTGGCATTTCAGCTTCAGCCAGTACGATCTCTTTTCTGCCCCACCCGGCCAGTGCCATGTCGGCAACTTTGCAATCCGAAAACTGAACGTTTTTTGAGTCCATATTATATTATATCAGCAAGTTAATATTTTCCAACACTTTCAATGAAGCCTCCTTATCCAGAACCAGTTGTGCCACAAGTTCCTCAAGACCATTGAATTTCAATTCATTACGCAATCGTGCAATAAAATGCACCCGGAGAGTTTCATCATACATATCAGCCATCTCATTAAACAGATGTACCTCGATAGATCTTCGGGTATCCTCTGTAATGGTCGGCCGAGTGCCAATATTCAGCATACCCTTGTATATTCCGCCTTTCCAGTCAACTGTTACAGCATAAACGCCATCCGAAGGAATTTGTTTGAATTCCTCAGTGCTTTCGATGTTAGCCGTCGGAAAACCGATGGTACTTCCGATTCTGTTTCCCCTGACAACCCTGCCGGTAATAAAATAGGGGTATCCGAGCAGATTATTCGCTGAGCTCAGATCACCTGACAGCAACCGGCGACGGATCAGTGTTGAACTGATCCTCTCCTGGTTGTCGATATGAGTATCCAGTTGAACGACTTCGAATCCATGATTTCTGCCGAAGCTTCTCAACAGTTCGAGGTTTCCTGCCCCCCCGGCGCCAAAGCGGGGGTCGTCACCAACCACCATTGCTCCGGGCCGGATAAACCGGTTAAGAAAATCATCCAGAAATTGTTGAGCAGATAGCCGTACAAAGTCAGCCGTAAAGGGAACAATCAGAAGATGATCAACTTTACAGCTCTCCAGCATTTCAATCTTCTCTTCAAGGCTTGTCAGCAACTTGAATTCGGGATCGGCTTGTCCGGTAACAGTTCTCGGATGCGGCCAAAACGTGATAATCAGGGACTCCGTATGTAAAAGCTCAGCAACTTCCCTGACTCTGGCAATCAGGTTTCGATGTCCCCGATGTACTCCGTCAAAAATCCCGATTGAGATCGATGGCCGGATGAGCTTTATTGAACGGGGAGAAGTATGAACTTGCACGTGGCTGAAATTTCAGCAAAAGTAAAAATTTTCGATACATTTGAACGTTTAATCATTAATTCAGACTGACTTGAAAACGATCAGATTAGTTATTGCAGGGGTTTTGATTCTGGCAGGGTGTGGGAAACAAGCGGATTTTACGATTACCGGAAAAATTTCAGGATCTGTAAAAGATTCACTGGTCATTGAAGAACTGACTGACAAATCCATGGAGTTTCGTTCGACCATCGTCACCAGTGATGACGGATCGTTCAGTTACTCGGATACGGCCTCCAACCCCAGGCTTCTGGTCATCAAGAATAGTCAGAATGAGTACTTTACCCTGATGGTGTTGAACGGGGAAAAGATCAAGGTAACTGCCGAGAAAGGAAAAATCATTAAAACCCTGAATATCACCGGGTCACATCAATCGGAACTGATCATGGAACTGAGCAGGGAATTGCTCCGGGCCTCTATAACAATGGATTCTTTAGGTAAACAGTATCAGGAAATCAAGGGACGGGGAAATGATGCCCAGATTGATACCTGGATTCAGAGCGAGTTTGGTAAACTTCTCGACCAGCAGCGTGCTTTTATCAGGGCGTTCATCGATCGTAATGTGAACGAGCCGGCTTGTTTGCTGGCACTTTCGCATCAGATCGGGCGCCAATCGGTATTAAACGGCAGCAAAGATTTCGACCTGTTTGAAAAAGTGGATGCCTCTCTTTCGAAAAAATATCCTGAAGCTCCGTTAATCAGGAATTTGCACAGGTACGTTGAGATGATACATAAGCAGAAACCATTAGAAACTGATTCACAAGCTGTTATTGCAATTGGTTCTGATGCTCCGGAAATTGCTTTGCCCGACCCGGCTGGAAAAACCAGAAGCCTCTCCTCACTGAAAGGTAAAATTGTACTGCTGGATTTCTGGGCCGGATGGTGCTCGCCCTGCAGGCGTGAAAATCCCGGTTTGGTAAGTGTTTATAAAAAATATCATGATAAAGGGTTTGAAATCTATCAGGTATCACTCGACCGGAAAAAGGAGGAATGGGAAGCCGCAATCAAGCAGGATGGGCTGAACTGGATACAGGTGAGTGACCTGAAATTCTGGAGCTCGCCGGTGGTGCGCCAATATGGGATCGTATCCATTCCGGCTAATTTTCTGCTCAATAAAGAAGGAAAAGTTATTGCCACCAACCTCCGGAGCACCACTCTTGACGAAGAACTATCGAAAATACTACACTAGATTTGGAAAAACAGGGTTCGATATACTTTTTGTCGGATGCCCATTTCGGGGCGCCCGACTATGCAAGCAGCCTGAAACGTGAAAAGATGATGGTCGCTTTTTTGGATCAGATAAAAGATTCAGCTTCCGATATATTCTTTATGGGGGATCTGTTTGACTTCTGGTTTGAATATAAAAGTGTGGTTCCCAGGGGATTTTCACGCATTACCGGCAAGATGGCTGAGCTGTCGGACCGTGGGGTGCGCCTCCACTATTTTACCGGAAACCACGACATCTGGATGTTTGATTACCTGACAGAGGAAACCGGTGTTAAGCTGTACCGGAACGCGACTGCCATGACCTTAATGGGTAAGCATTTCTTTCTGGCGCATGGGGATGACATGGATGAAAACAACCACAGTTTCAGAATACTTAAGCGGATATTCACCAACCGATTTCTCCAGTGGGCCTTTACCCGCCTTCACCCGAACTTCGCGTTCCGCTTCGCCCAGCGATGGTCGAGGCGCAGCCGTATCCTGCACGGAGAAGATCCATTCAAAGGCGAGGAGGAACCGCTCATTCAATATTCGCGCAAGCATCTCGAAAACCAGGGATATGACTATCTGATTTTCGGGCACCGCCACTGCCCGGTTGACTATCCGCTCAACAAATACACCCGCCTCATCATTCTTGGTGATTGGCTGAACCACTTCAGCTATGCAGTATTCGATGGGGAGAAGCTGGAACTGAAACACATTTAACCACTATCGGATAAAACACAAAGAGGCGGACAATTGTCCGCCTCTTTGCATATTATACCGGAAACAGCGTAGACAGATCAAGATCTGTCCACACGAATGTTTCGCTTATTTCTGTTTGATTCTCATGTTGTAGAATGAGCGGTAAACAAATACCAGAGCCACTACAAAGAATACTCCGCCGATGTAAGGAGCCAGATTGGTTCCACCGGTTTCCTGTGCTTTCAGCGTCATCATGATGGAGATTTCAGCAGCCAGCAATCCGAACAAAGTAGAGAACTTAATGATCGGGTTCAGGGCAACTGAAGAGGTGTCTTTATAAGGGTCACCAACTGTATCACCAACAACACAAGCTTCGTGTAGCGGGGTTCCTTTTTCTTTCAGATCCACTTCCACCACTTTTTTAGCATTATCCCAGGCACCGCCGGCGTTAGCCATGAACATTGCCTGAAATAGTCCGAATACCGCAATGGAAATCAGATAAGCCACAAAGAAGTTCGGGCTGAAGAATGCAAAAGCCATGGTAATGCAGAAAAGAACGATAAAAATGTTCCACATCCCTTTTTGAGCATAGATGGTACAGATTTTCACCACGGCTATCGAGTCATTGATATCTGCTTTTTTCTTATCCAGATTAATTGACTGTTTGATAAATTCAACAGCACGATGGGCACCGGTTGTTACCGCCTGAATTGAAGCGCCAGTAAACCAGTAAATTACAGCACCACCGGCGATAAATCCGAGGATAACAGGAGCATCGGTCAGACTGATAGCCAGCATACCCACCTTGTTCAGGATCAGGATGATACTGAAGATCATACAGGTAGCACCAATAACGGCAGTACCGATCAGCACCGGTTTGGCAGTAGCTTTGAAAGTATTACCTGCAGAGTCATTAGCTTCCAGATAATGTTTACCTTCTTCGAAGTTCGGATCGAATCCGAAGTCTTTTTTTACTTCCGCATGAATGCCCGGGATCTGTTCGATCTGTGAGAGTTCAAAAACCGACTGGGCATTGTCGGTGACCGGTCCGTAGCTGTCAACAGCAATGGTGACAGGTCCGAGTCCGAGCATACCGAAAGCAACCAAACCGAAAGCGAAGATACTTGGGTAAGTCATGATCGAATCGAGACCCATTTTTGAGATCAGGAAAGCGACAAACATGAGGCCCATCATAACCATTCCTTTCCAGAAGGCTGAGAAGTTACCGGCAACCAAACCTGAAAGGATATTCAGAGAAGGACCACCTTCGCGGGATGCGGTAACGATTTCCTGTACGTGCCTTGACTTGGAGCTGGTGAAAGCTTTGGTCAGTTCAGGGATGATAGCAGCAGCAGCGGTACCGCAACTGATAATGGTTGCAAGTTTCCACCAGAGGCCTGCTTCGAGGGCAGTACCGAGCAATAACCAGCTGACGAGGTACGTCATCACAACTGACAATACGGAGGTAATCCAGATCAGTGATGAAAGCGGGTTTTCAAAATCAAACTCTTTTGAATTGCTGTATTTGTTTTTGTTATAGGCATGATTGATGCCATAGGAGAGCATGGAAGTCAGGGTCATCAGAAGACGCATGGCAAAGATCCATACGATGAGAGAAGCCTGGAATTCAATCTGCATAGCCAGAACGATAAATGAAACCAGTGCCACACCGGTAACACCGTAAGTTTCAAAACCATCAGCCGTCGGGCCTACGCTATCACCGGCATTGTCACCGGTACAGTCAGCGATTACGCCAGGGTTACGCGGGTCGTCTTCGGGAAGATTGAAAACGATTTTCATCAGGTCAGCACCGATATCGGCGATTTTGGTGAAGATACCCCCTGCGATACGCAGTGCACTGGCACCTAAAGATTCACCAATAGCAAAACCAAGGAAACAGGCACCGGCAGCGTCGCCGGGAACAAACAACAAAATGGCGATCATCATGAGCAACTCAACACTGACCAACATCAGCCCGATACTCATACCTGATTTCAGCGGTATGGCAACCACGTCCCAGGGTTTCCCACGCAGTGAAGCGAAGGAAGTGCGTGCATTTGCCAGTGTATTGATACGGATTCCAAACCAGGCAACACTGTATGAGCCCAGCACTCCGAGAACCGACCAGCCTAAAATCATGGCAACCTTACCAACATTCATCCCGTTCAGTGCCAGGAAGTAGTAAGCCATGATCACTGCAACGATGGCAAACAAAATCGCCAGAAAACGACCCTGTTGCAGCAGATAGGTTTTACACGTTTTGTAGATAGTTTCTGATACATCGAGCATGGACTTATGAGAGGGCATCCTATTGATGCTCCTGTACTGCATAAATCCGAAATAGAGGCCTACCAATACAATAACGAGGCCATAAAACAGTAGATCCCATCCGGTCAAGGCTCCGTTAAAGAAGGTGGCAGTCTTCAGATCCGGGATCACTAAATCTGCGTCACCGGCAAAAACAGAAGCCGGCAGCAGAAGCAACATTCCCAGAATTAGTTTAAGTTGTTTCTTCATGAATAAATATTTTTTTAAACGACCCCAAATGTACTGATGTGAATTGAAAAACCAAAGTTAACCTACCTTTTAAAAAGCTTAAGGTCGGGGATAGTTTCCAGGTCGATCAGATCAACTTTAATATCAATTACTTGCCCGCCTGCCTGTTCTTTCAGGCTGAATGGAAACTTGATGCCGTTGATTTCCCGGTAATCCCCGTAATCGGTGATACTTTCAACCATTTGGCCATCATTTTCAGACTTGCTGATTCTACGGATTTTCAAACCCGATTTGACTGAGTAGTATTCGACATCTGCTGTACCTGAAGGATAGACGACATTTATTCTGTAAGCCATATCCCCGCCGATTGTTTCGATGCCATCCAGGGTAGTTTTAAAGCCATCCGTGAAATAAAAAAGCTCAGGGCAAATCCGTGCAGCATCTTTCATGGTTGCCAGATCCTTATCCTTGAATTCCTGCTTTCCGGCCATCGATTCCATCCAACCTTCCTTTTCATTGCACACCTGTTTGGAGATGAGCATGCTGCCCATTTTAATAACCTGAAACGACTTATCGGGGACCATCTGTACTGACTCCATGGCAAGTTCCAGTTTCCGGCCGCCGGCGTCCATCGATCCGGTTGACTTTGTGGTAATCTGTTTGATCTCTGATAATTTTTGCTTTCCCCCTGCTGCCTGGATATACAAATCAATCACATTGGTTGCAGTCAGACCTTCAGGTAAAGCAACGGGTGCATCAGACAGCGGATTTCCATACCAGTCGTAAAACTCCACATTCCCTGATTCAGCAAATCCTTTGAGCTTATCAGCCACTTCGTTTTTGTTGCCGACAACCAGCAAAATGCAATTATCGGGGTGGAGATATTTCTTTGTCATTGCCTGAACATCTGCAACAGTAACTTTTTCAAGTCGTTCGAGGTAAGTTGCATACAAATCGGCAGGCAGATTAAACCGGGCTGTGCTCAGGGCAAACGAAGCCAGTGTTGACGGGCTTTCGAGTGCACGTCCGAATTCCCCGGCCATCACGTTTTTGGTCAGTCGGAGATCTTCCTCTGACACAGGCTCATCGCGCATGCGTTTCATTTCATAAAGAAATTGCGTGATTGCACTGTCAGTAACAGGGTTGCGGACCTGTGCACCGGCATTGAAAAATCCAATCAGCTGATCTGAATTCAGGCTCGATCTTGCACCATAAGTATAGGCTTTGTCTTCACGGAGGTTCATCATGAGCCGACCTGAAAAAACGCCACCACCCAGAATATTGTTCATCACCTCAGCCGGTAGGGCATCTGCATCGCCATGTTTCAGTTTCACAGTACTGGTGACGGCTATCACCGACTGAACGGCACCCGGTTTGTCGACGAAAGCCACCCTGTTTCCTTTAAAGGAAGCCGGATCATCGAATTTCGGGAAGGTAACCGGCACCGGTTTCCATGCCGAAAAATACTTCTGAGCGAGTACTATAGCTTCGGCCAGGCGGAGATCACCAATCATGATCAGGTAACCGATGGTTGGGGTGAAATAACTCTTATAGTAAGCTTTAACTCCATCGAGAGTCAGGTTTCCAACAGTAGTTTCTGTGGTGGGTTCTCCGTAGGGATGATTCTTGCCGTATCTTAAAACCTTTGATACAACGGACACGATCGACGATGGGTCGGAACTGGCCATTGACAGCGCTGACAGAGTCTGTTTCTTCAATTTATCGAACTCGTCCTGAGGGAAAACCGGATTGTACAGAATGTCGGACATCAGCTCCAGAACTTTATCCTGGTGCTTTTTCAGGGAGGAGCCTTCAATGGAGGATGCTGAAGTATTTATCGATGCTCCGATAAAGTCGATTTCTTTGTCGAGCTGTGCTTTGGTCCGGGTAGTAGTACCGGTGCGAAGCAGCGTTCCCGCGAATGAAGCAGTTCCGGTTACATTACCTTCCACAAAAGGGTCAACAGCCATCTGAAGACTGAATGTCACCGTTGGCAGTTCATGATTCTCGACCAGGATAACAGTCAGACCATTATCCATTTTAAATTTCTGATAATCACCCAATTGTATTTTCTGAGCTTTTGCCGGTTTTGGAGGCTGCGTGCGATTGACCTGAGCCTGAAGGATGTTGCAGGCAAAAAGCATACCTATTGCAAAAAATGCTATCCGTTTCATATTGTAGTTTTTCAAGGGTGATTATTTGGTTTTCGGCAGATAATACAGAACAACCCGGTTGTCTTTCCTGAAATATTTCCGGGCAGCTTCGCGAATATCTTCGCGGGTGACTTTCAGGTAGTTATCGATATCGGTGTTCACTGAACCGGTATTATTGTAATAGGTGTAACCGGTGGCCAGCAATTCGGCACGACTTTCGATACCGGAAAGGCGGTTGACCATATCTGCCTCGATCTTGTTTTTCAGTTTCTGAAATTCCTCTTCCGGGACCAGTTCATTCTGAAGTTTCGAGATCTCCTCATCAGCCGCAGCTTCGAGGGTGGTCAGGTCGACCCCGATGTTCGGGATCAGCAAAGCCAGTGTAATTCCGGGATGCTCCAGGGGTAAAGGAAATGATACAGCCTGCATCGACAATTGTTTTTCGTCGACCAGCGCCTTATTGAACCGTGAACTCTGGCCGTCAGAAAGTATCGAATTCAACATGCTGACAGCAAAATAGTCCCGGGTACCCATGGCCGGAACATGATAAGCCTGAATAATGGCTGGCAACTGGATGTTGTCATAAACGGTATCCCTGATTTCGGCAGTTTTTGCCGGTTCATTCTGCAGGGGTCTGGTAATGGAACGAGCGCCCATCGGGATATCGCCGAAATATTTATCAACCAGTTTTTTAGCTGATTTAGGATTAATGTCGCCGGCAAGCACGAGTACGGCATTATTCGGCACATAAAAGGTTTTATAAAAGTTGAGAACATCCTGATCTGTGGAGGCTCTCAGGTCATCTGCCCGGCCTAATGTCGGGGTATGATAGGGGTGAACGGTATAGGCCCGTCCGAAAGTTTCCCTCAGCAAAGAACCGTAT
>Ga0209373_10002946_pt1 | contig 16364 bp, 19 predicted proteins | sample Higcelweek5metaG_FD_187173 | JGI IMG/M metagenome (GOLD analysis project Ga0209373, IMG submission 187173) | Freshwater pond sediment microbial communities from the University of Edinburgh, under environmental carbon perturbations - High... | ecosystem: Environmental > Aquatic > Freshwater >... | reverse complement strand
GAAGACAGTGGGTGGGCTGCGCAAGACCAAGCTGATCGGCCGGGCGAAGCTGAGTGCCCAACTGCTGCTGGGCTTCTCGGTCTACAACCTGATCCGCCTGGGGAGCCTGTCGGGCTGGTGGCGAGGCTCGCATGTATAGGGCGAGTTGCGCCCGGAAAACGCCGAAAGGCGTGGAAACGGCGCTGGAATCGTCAAAAAGGGCCTGGAGCCAGGCCTTTTGAGAGAAACGTCGGGGGCTGAGCGCTTGAAAAAACGTCAAGCCTGGCGGGTTGGGGGAGTTGGAGCTGAATTTTTCAACGGCCTGTTAGGAGGCGAGCATGACCACCGTCAAACTGCGCAAATGGGATAGTGCCGAATACCTCAAGACCGACGAGGATATGGCTCTCTACCTTGAGGCTTGCTTCGAAGAGGCCGGGGAGGATGCCGCGTTTATTGCCAAGGCACTCGGAACCATCGCACGCGCCAAGGGAATGACTCAGCTTGCGCGTGATACCGGCCTCGGGCGCGAGAGTCTGTACAAGGCATTGTCTGGTGAGGGTAACCCGAGTTTTGCCACCATCCTCAAGGTGACCCGGGTGCTGGGCATCAAGCTGCATGCCGAGGTTCTGCCCACGCACGCAGAAGGTAGGGCGGGTGAAACCCGCGCTGCTCCGGCAACGCCATCGGCATAACGGCGGGTTTCACCCGCCCTACGGTTGGTGTGTATATACTTCGCGTATATTCATCGTTGGAGGTGAGTCATGGCCTTTGCGCGCGTTTTCAAGTCCGGTAACAGTCAGGCGGTCCGTCTGCCCAAGGAGTTTCGTCTCGATGTCGAGCGCGTCGAGATTTTCCGGCGCGGCGAGGAGATCGTTCTGCGGGTAGCCCCGGAGAGCGGCAGTGCGGTTTTCGACGCGCTGGCCAGCCTTCCGGCCGATTTCATGGCGGATGGCCGCCAAGACATGCCACCGCAAGAGCGCGAGGCGTTCTGATGTCGGTGCGTTACCTGCTGGATACCAACATCTGCATCTACATCGCCAAACACAACCCGCCCGTCGTCAGGGAGCGCTTTGCTCGTCACTCCGCCTCCGAACTGGCAATGTCCGTGATCACCCTGGGGGAGTTGCGTTTTGGCGCCGAGAAAAGCCAGGCCAGGGAGCGGGCCTTGGCCGTCATCCGGCAACTGGAGTCGCTGATCCAGGTCGCCCCCTTGCGGGAGGCGGTCGGCGAGCACTACGGGCAGATCCGTGCCGGGCTGCAGGCCAAGGGGCTGGTCATCGGCAACAGCGACCTCTGGCTGGCTGCACATGCCCGGTCGGCGGGCTGGATCATTGTCACCAACAACGCGCGCGAGTTCGAGCGCGTTCCCGGCCTTCAGGTGGAGAACTGGGTGAGTTGAAGCCGTAGGGCGGGTGAAACCCGCCGTTTCGGATCGGGCCTTGCCATGTCCGGCGGGTCACGCTCACCTGTTGGTGGAGTACCCGCCCAAGGTGGCCGTGTCCAGTCTGGTGAACAGCCTGAAAGGCGTGTCTAGCCGTTTGCTGCGCAAGGAGCGGCCCGACATTCAGAAACGCTACTGAAAGGCGTGCTGTGGTCGCCGTCCTACTTCGCCTCGTCCTGCGGCGGCGCACCGATCTCCATTGTGCGCCAGTACATCGAACAGCAGCAGACGCCGCACTAACCCAAGGACGGCGTAGCCGTCCCTGCTTTTGCTTTTAGCGTGGCGTCTGTTGCTGTTCGATGTAGTGGCGGATGACTTCGATGGGCGCTCCTCCGCAGCTGCCGGCGAAGTAGCTGGGTGACCACAGCGCGCCGCCCCACAGCTTTTTGCGGATGCTTGGGTAATTCTGCTTGCGGATCATGCGGCTGGAGACGCCTTTCAGGCTGTTCACCAGCGACGAGATGGCCACCTTGGGCGGGTAGTTCACCAGCAGGTGAACGTGGTCATCCTCGCCATCGAATTCAACCAGTTCCGCCTCGAAGTCGGCACAGACGCTGGAGAAGATGCCGCGTAAATCGGCCAGGATCTCCTTGGTGAAGACCTCGCGCCGATATTTCGTCACGAAGACCAAGTGGATATGCATCACAAATACGCAGTATCTGCCGTGCCTAATATCGTTTTCATTGCTCATAGACCAAGAGTATAGTTCCGAGCATGCAACGACTCCAAGCCTTCAAATACGAACTGATGCCGACCGGCGAGCAGCAGCGTCAGATGCGCCGCTTCGCGGGATCGTGTCGGTTCGTGTTCAACAAGGCGCTGGCGTTGCAGCAAGCCAATCATGAGGCCGATGGCAAGTTCATCGGCTATGTGGCGATGGCGAAACATCTGACGGCTTGGCGCAACAGCGCCGAAACAGCTTGGCTGAAGGATGCGCCCGTCCATCCGCTGCAACATGCACTCAAAAACCTCGAAAAAGCCTACAAAAACTTCTTCGAGAAGCGCGCCGACTTCCCGCGCTTCAAGTGCAAGGGGCAGAGCGACAGCTTCCGCTATCCAGACCCCAAGCAAATCAAGTTCGATCAGGCCAACGGCCGTATCTTCCTACCCAAGCTGGGCTGGCTGCGCTACCGCAACAGCCGGGAAGCGCTGGGCGAGCTGCGTAATGTCACGGTCAGCTTGAGCGGCGGCAAGTGGTTTGTCTCCATCCAGACACGGCGCGTTGTTGAAACCCCGCTGCCGCACGGCGGCGCGGTCGGCATCGACATGGGCGTCGCTCGCTTCGCCACGCTCTCAGACGGCACGTTCTATGCACCGCTCAACAGCTTCAAGCGCCACGAAACCGCGCTGCGCAAGGCGCAGCAGGCGATGAGTCGCAAACAGAAATTCAGCAACAACTGGAAGAAGGCGAAAGCCCGCGTCCAACGCATTCACGCCCGCATCGGCAACGCTCGCCGCGACTACCTGCACAAGTGCTCAACCACTATCAGCCAAAACCACGCGATGGTATGTATCGAGGACTTGCAGGTACGGAACCTGTCCAGATCGGCAGCCGGCACAACCGAAACACCGGGCAAGAATGTTCGGGCCAAATCCGGCCTGAACAAAGCCATCCTCGACCAAGGCTGGTTCGAGTTCCGCCGCCAGCTCGACTACAAACTGGCGTGGAGCGGCGGACACCTCATCGCCGTACCGCCGAGGAACACAAGCCGCACCTGTCCAGCCTGCGGGCATGTGTCGGCGGATAACCGCCAGAGCCAGGCCCGATTCGCGTGCGTGGAATGTGGCTTCGAGGAAAATGCCGATGTGGTCGGCGCGATCAATGTGTTAAGGGCGGGACACGCCCGGCTAGTCTGTGAAGTGAGCGGTGCGGTCATGCCGCCAGCAGCAGGAACCCACCGAAGCGACTCCGGTAGGCTCATGCCAACCTGAGCGCCGTAGGAATCCCCCGCCTTCAGGCGGGGGAGGATGTCAAGCTCATCTCGATAGTCCTTTTTCCGCCATGCGGGGAATGCTCGGCATTCCGGGAATCACATCGCAAAACGCTCGCGCAGAATGCGGTTCACCCGCGTCTGCCAGCCGGGGCCGGTGGCGCGCAATACGGCCAACAAATCGGGATCGAGCCTGATCTTGACCGGCACCTTGGTTTCGTCCGATTTCGGGCGACCCCGGCTTTTCGCAATGGCGGCTTGCGCCTCTTCGCGCGTCACTTCCTGCTCACCGATACGCCAAGTGCCGTGCTCGAAAAACTCGTCGGTCAGAATCGGCGCATCGTCTGGATCAACCCAGGCGGAAGCCGAATCTTTGCGCTTCGTCGTCATGTGCATACCTCATCGAAATAATGCGGCGGGCCTCGCCGCGCTGTGTCCAGACCACCACCACCGGCCGGCCCTCCAGCATCCCCATGCTGATCCAGCGGGTTTCGCCGTAATCCTTGCGCGTGTCTTCCAGCGTGACGGTCGGGCCTGCGAACACCGCGCCGGCATCGGCGAAATCCAGCCCACGCGCTTGCAGCGTCTGATCCCGCTTGGTCGGGTCGAATTCAATGTCCATTGAATTAATGTACCCCCGATAAATCGGATCATCAAGCGCAACCCCCTTGACCCGCACTTTTCCCGGTAGCCTTGTAGGGCGGGTGAAACCCGCGCGGTTGTCGGCAACTCCATCGGCAATGGTGCAACCCGCGCTGCTCCGGCAACGCCATCGGCATGACGGCGGGTTTCACCCGCCCTACCGTCAATCAGGCGTCCGCAGTGCCCATACAACAAGGATGTTGTCATGTCGCATTATCGCCGCGCCCATGTTCCCGGCGGGACCTACTTCTTCACAGTGGTTACCGAACGGCGCCAGCCGATCCTGATCCATGCGGATGTCCGCCTGGCCTTGCGCGAGGCCATCGTTCTCGTCCGGGAAACGCTGCCGTTTCGTATCGATGGCTGGGTGCTGCTGCCGGATCATCTGCATGCCCTCTGGACCCTGCCCGAGGGCGATGCCGATTTCTCCACTCGCTGGCGACTGATCAAGCGGCATGTCACCCGCACCTGCGGGCCGGCCTATACCCGCCCCGACCATCTGACCGAGCGGCGTGCGGCGAAGCACTGCGGCACGCTCTGGCAGCACCGCTTCTGGGAACACCTGATTCGCGACGAGCGGGACTTTCGCCATCATCTCGACTATCTGCACGGCAATCCGCTGAAGCACGGCCTGGTCGAGCGGGTCGCCGACTGGCCGTGGTCCAGCTTTCACCGCTGGGCGAGGCAAGGCGTCTATCCTGCCGATTGGGCCGGTGTCGGGAACGATGGGTTGGTTGCGGAAGGGTAGGGCGGGTGAAACCCGCCGTTTTGGGTGGGCCTTGGGCATTTTCGGCGGGTTGCTGGGGAGTGGGCTTTTGCCATGTCTGGCGGGTTTCTTCCGCCCTACTTATGGGTCAGGCCAGCCGTACAGGGCCGGGATATCGAGCAACCAGCGTGTCGGCGGTCAACAGGATGATGCCCTCGACCATCGCCTGGGCGACGAGAATCCGGTCGAACGGGTCCTTGTGAATCGGCGGCAGGGTGTCGATCGCAACGCTGTGCTCGCTGGTGATCGGCAGTTCGTTGTAGCCGTTATCGAGCAGGCCCCGGCGCAGTACCCGTGCGTCGACCTGGAAATCATTCCTGCCGAGGCCGCGCTTGATGGCGATTTCCAACAGGCTCGCGGCGCTGAAGAACAGTTCGTTTTCCGGGGCTTCGAGCAGGGTGCGAGTCGTCGCCGAAAGTCGCTCGGGGCTGCCGGCAGCCCACAGCAGAAGGTGGGTATCGAGCAGCAGCTTCAAGCTTCGCCTCCGAACAACTGCTCGATTTCTTCGCTGCCCATGCGGTCGAAGTCGTCCGGCACGGCGATCTGGCCGGCCATGAAACCCAGGCGCTTCATCCGTGCCGTGTCGGGGGCATCCAGCCGGGATACCTTCACCAAGGGTTTGCCCGCCTTGGCGATGATGAACGGTTCCCCTTGGACGGCCTGTTCGATCAGGCGCGAGAGATTGGTTTTGGCTTCGTGGATATTGACCGTGTGCATGAGAGACTCCATCCAGACTTAGTCTGACGAGCTTAGTCCGGTATGGGGGCCTGCACAAGCCCGCGGGCAGGCAAGATCGGCAAGCAGGGATGGCGTCCTTGGCCGGTTACTGGTTACCTGTTGCCGGCCATCCGCCTGGGCCGCTGCGCGGTAGCAAGGGAATATCAAGGGCTGGGGCGGGACATGCATGGCACATGCCTTGCGCCGGGCTGTCGAGGCGGCAGACATCGTCGGCATAGCCTTTGTGCTGGTCGATGCCAAACACGAGCACGCTGCCCGTTTTTATCGACGGCTTGGTTTTGTCCCGCTGCTGGAGCGTCCGCTCACCTTGGTACTGCCTCTGGCGACGCTGGCACAAGCCTTGTAGGCATGACGGCGGGTCGTACCCGCCCTGCGGAACTCTGTAGGAGCCAGCTTGCTGGCGATCAGCGGTCTACCCAAGAGCATCGCCAGCAAGCTGGCTCCTACAGGGTGGGGGAGGCGTTCTTCCTCACAACTGCAAGCGCATCGACAGATCGACCGCCTTGATGTCCTTGGTCAGGGTGCCGAGGGAGATGTAGTCCACCCCTGTTTCGGCGATCTGGCGCAGGTTGCCGTCGTTGATGCCGCCGGAGGCTTCCAGCTTGGCGCGGCCGGCGGTGCGGCGCACGGCGGTGTGCATGTCGTCGAGGCTGAGTTCGTCGAGCATGACGATGTCGGCGCCGGCGGCCAGGGCCTGGTCGAGTTCCTCGAGGTCTTCGACTTCGACCTCCACCGGCTTGCCGGGGGCGATGTGCCGGGCGGCGGCGACCGCCGCGGCGATGCCGCCGCAGGCGGCGATGTGGTTTTCCTTGATCAGGAAGGCGTCGAACAAACCGATGCGGTGATTGTGGCAGCCGCCGCAGGTGACCGCGTATTTCTGCGCCAGGCGCAGGCCGGGGAGGGTCTTGCGGGTGTCCAGCAGGCGCACCGGGGTGCCTTCGACCAGGTCGGCGTAGCGGCGGCAGCGGGTGGCCACGGCGGAGAGGGTCTGGAGGAAGTTCAGGGCGCTGCGTTCGCCGCTGAGCAGAGCGCGGGCCGGGCCTTCCAGGCTGAACAGCAGCTTGTCGGCGTCGACCCGCTCGCCGTCGGCGACCTCCCAGTGCACGGCGACGCGCGGGTCGATCTGGCGGAACACCTCGTCGACCCAGGCGCGGCCGGCGATCACCGCGGGCTCGCGGGTGATGACCCGGGCGCGGGCCTGGCGCTCCTCGGGGATCAATTGTGCGGTGAGATCGCCGCTGCCGATGTCCTCGGCCAGGGCGCGGCGGACGTTCGCCGCGATTTCGCCGCTCAAATCGGCAAGGATGAGGTCTGGCATGGGGGGACTCCGGCAGATGGGATGCGCCCGATTATAGGGGGGATGGGACGGTCCGGGGAGCCTGTGTCGGGGGAGTGGAGGGTGGGGAGGGTGGGCGCCGCGACGGGCCGTCGCTTGGCCCGAAGGCCCGGCTGCTCTAGAGTGTCGGCTGTTTTCAGGAGAGCCGCATGCAGTTCGACCCCTCCACCGGCTGGTGCCACGGCATTCGCCATTGCCCGTCGCCGAATTTCAATGCCCGCCCGCAGGGCGAGATTTCTCTACTGGTGATCCACGGCATCAGCCTGCCGCCGGGGCAGTTCGGTACCGGCAAGGTGCAGCAGTTCTTTCGCAACGGCCTGCCGGCGGACGAGCATCCCTATTTCGCCGCCATCGCCGCGCTGCGGGTGTCGGCGCACTTCTTCATCGAGCGCGACGGCGCGGTCACCCAGTTCGTTTCCTGTCTGGAGCGTGCCTGGCATGCCGGGCAGTCGTGCTTCGAGGGGCGCGAGAACTGCAACGACTTCTCCCTGGGCATCGAGCTGGAGGGCACCGACGAGCTGTCCTACAGCGACGCCCAGTACGCCAGCCTGACGACCCTCACCCGGCTGCTGCAGCAGGCCTATCCGGCGCTCGACGTCCGGCACATCTGCGGCCATGCCGATATCGCCCCCCAGCGCAAGACCGATCCGGGGCCGGCCTTCGACTGGACGCGCTATCGCACGGCGCTGTCCGACTCTGGAGATATGCAATGACGTTTCTGGTGCTTCTACTGGCGCTGCTGGTGGAACGGTTCTCCCGCTGGCGCCTGCGCCTCCAGCAGGACATCTTCTGGCTGCGGCTGCTGGACCGGGTCGAGACGGACCCGGACCTGGCCGTCGATCCGCGGCGGGCGCTGTTCCGTCTGGTGCTGCTGCCGGTGCTGGCGGTGGGCGTGCTGCTGGCGCTGCTGTCGCTGCCGTTCTACGGCTGGCTGGCGTTGCCGCTGCATGTCTTGGTGCTGATCTACAGCCTGGGGCGCGGCGATGTGCTGAACGAGCTGCGGCCGTTCCGCGAGGCCTGGCGGCGCGGCGACGATGAGGCTGCCTGCCTGGTGGCCGAGTACGACCTGGCGGTGGAGGCCGAGGAAAGCCGATCGCTGCTGCGGCGGGTGCAGGGCTACCTGCTGTGGCAGGCCTACCAGAGCTTCTTCGCGGTGATCTTCTGGTACGCCCTGCTCGGCCCCGTGGCGGCACTGGCCTATCGCCTGCTGGCGCTCACCTGCGAGCACACGGCGCAGCCGCTCCTGCGCGAACGCTCGGTGCGGCTGCGCCACCTCTGCGACTGGCTGCCGGCGCGTGCCCTGGCCCTGAGCTTCGCCCTGGTCGGCAATTTCATGGCGGTGTTCCGCGTGCTGCTGCGCTACCTGTCGAACCGCGAGGTGCCGGCGGCGAAACTGGTGATCGAGGCCGGGCGTGCCGCCGACGAGGGCCTGGAGGCAGCGGTGCTGGCCGGCGAGGCGGGGGTGGCGACCCTGGACGAGCTGTGGCAGCTCCTGGTGCGCGCCGGGATGCTCTGGTACGTGGTATTGGCGCTGGCGATCCTGTTCCTCTGAGCGTCAGATCCATGATCTGCTGCGTTCGGCGATGCGGCGTCGAGCTTTCGTAGGGCGGGTGAAACCCGCCGTTGTCCGAAGCAACGATGGTGTCGAAACGTGGCGGGTTGCCCCCCTGCAGGTTTGAAACCGGCTTCAGTCGGCCCAGCCGAACAGCTCGCAGGCGTTGCGCGTGCTGGCTTCGGCCAGGGTCTCCGGCGCGACGCCGATAAGCGCGGCAATCGCCGTGCAGATTTCCGGCAGGTATTCCGGGCTGTTGCGCACGCCGGGGTGCATCGCCGGCGCCATGTCCGGGGCGTCGGTTTCCAGCACCACGGCCTCCAGCGGCAATTCGGCGACGACCCGGCGCAGGCGGTTGGCCCGGGGCCAGGTTGGCGCCCCGCCGAGGCCGAGGCGAAAGCCCAGCTTCAGGTATTCCCGCGCTTCCTCCCGGCTGCCGGCGAAGGCATGGACGATGCCGGCGCGGGGCAGGCGAAAGCGCTTGAGGGTGGCGATGGTCGCGGCATGGGCGCGGCGCACGTGCAGCAGCACCGGCAGTTTCAGCTCCGCGGCCAGCCGCAGTTGGGCCTCGAACAGCGCCTGCTGGCGGTCGCGGTCCGGCTCCGTCAGGTAGTAGTCGAGGCCGAACTCGCCGACCGCGCAGAGCCGCTCCTCGTCGCGCAGGCGCCGCAGCCAGGCGCCCAGCTCCTCGATATCGCTGGCGGCATGGCGCTCCAGGTACAGCGGATGCAGGCCGAGGGCGGCGTACAGGCCGGGCTCGGCGCCGGCCAGCTCCCACACCCGCTGCCAGTTCGCACGGTACACCCCGGCCAGCACCTGGCGGCCGACGCCCAGCGCCCGGCAGCGGGCCAGCACGGCGGCGCGGTCGGCGTCGAAGTCGGGGAAGTCGAGGTGGTTGTGGGTGTCGATCAGCCGCACGGGCAACGGACTCCTACGGTTGCTCGCAGCGGATCTTCAGGGTCCGCGGGATGGCCTCGACGCCGGGCAGGTAGTCGTTCCCCTCGATGGCGCGCAGGGTCCAGTCGAGCACCCGTTCGGCGATCCGGTCGAACTGCTGGGAAATCGCATTGACCCGCAGCGGCACGAAGTCCAGCAACTGGGCGTCGCCGAAGGTGGCCAGGCGCAGCCCGGCGAACTCCGCTGCCGGGTAGTCGCGCAGGGCCTCGAAGACGCCTTCCAGCAGCACGTAGGAGGTGGTCACCAGGGCGTCCGGCCGGTCCGCACTGTGCAGCAGGGCGCTCATCTGCTGGTAACCGCAGGCCCGGCTGAACTGCTCGGCGTGGTGGACGCTGACCGTCCCGCCGAAGCCTTCCAGGGCCTGGCGGAAGCCCTGCGCGCGGGCCTGGCTGATCGGCAGCTCGGAGCGTGCGTCGAGCAGGGCGATATGTCGCGGCGGCGGGGCGAGCAGGCTGGCGGTGAGCTGGGCGCCGGCCTGCTGGTCGTCGCTGACCACCGAGCGGATGTGCGCGGGGTCGAGGGCGCGGTCGACGGCGATCACCGGCAGTCCGCCCTCGACCAGGTTGCGGTAGAGCGGATCGTCCTGCGGCAGGCAGCTGGCGACGATCAGCGCGTCGCAGCGCCGCGAGCGGAACAGTTCGAGCAGCTGGCGCTCGCTGGCCGGGTCGTCGTCGGAGCTGGCGATCAGCAACTGGTAGCCGGCGGCGCGGGCGCCCTGTTCGAGCAGCTTGGCCAGGCGCGCGTAGCTGGGGTTCTCCAGGTCGGGGAGGATGAAGCCCAGGCAGCGGCTCTGCCCGCGGCGCAGGCCGGCGGCCTGCTGGTCGAGGAGATAGCCGTGGCGTTCGACCACTGCCAGCACGCGTTCCACGGTGGCCGGGCTGATGCGCCGCTGGGCGGCCTGGCCGTTGATCACATAGCTGGCGGTGGTGACGGACACCTGGGCCAGGCGGGCGATGTCGCTGAGTTTCAAGGTTGGGTCCTGGGAAATGCCATGACGGCAGGGCTTCAAGGATCACCCATTATCGGGTAACGTGCCAGTCCTTGTGATGAAACGATTCAGCATGCGACCCGCCGACTATCCTTATTAAAAGGATGGCCGGGGTCGTCCGCGCTCGACGGTGGCTCTTGCCAGAACCAGAACAATTAGGAGATTTCCATGCTCGAGTTGAATGCCGCGCAGATCCGCATGGGCCGCAACGCGCCGGACAAGCAGGCGGCACTGGCGCTGCTCGCCGAGGGCCTGGTCGACGACGGCCTGGTGGAGTCCGGCTACCTCGCCGGCATGCAGGCCCGCGAGGCCCAGGGCTCGACCTACCTCGGCCAGGGCATCGCGATTCCCCACGGTACCCCGGAAACCCGCGACCAGGTGCTGCGCACCGGCGTGCGCCTGATCCAGTTCCCCGAGGGCGTGGACTGGGGCAACGGCCAGCGGGTCTTCCTGGCCATCGCCATCGCCGCCCGCTCCGACGAGCACCTGCACCTGCTGCAACTGCTGACCCGCGCCCTCGGCGAGGGCGATCTCAGCCAGGCGCTGCGCGAGGCCCGCGAGGCCGAACAGATCGTCGCGCTGCTGCAGGGCGCGCCGCGCGAACTCGCCCTGGACAGCCAACTGATCGGCCTGGGCGTGGCCGCCGAGGATTTCGACGAGCTGGTCTGGCAGGGCGCGCGTCTCTTGAAGCGGGCCGGCTGCACGGTCTCCGGCTTCGCCGCCAGCCTGGTGCAGAGCCAGCCGCTGCCGCTGGGCGAGGGGCTCTGGTGGCTGCACAGCGAGCAGAGCGTGGAGCAGCCCGGGCTGGCCTTCGTCACCCCCGGCCAGCCGCTCACCCTGCACGGCCAGCCGCTGGCCGGGCTGTTCTGCCTGGCCAGCCTGGGCGAGGCGCACCGCCAACTGCTCGAACGGCTCTGCGACCTGCTGATCGAGGGGCGCGGCGCGACCTTCAGCCAGGCCACCTGCAGCCGCGCCGTGCTGGAGGCCTTGGGGGCCGAGCTGCCGGACGACTGGCCGAGCCGCCGCGTCGTCCTGGCCAACGCCCACGGCCTGCACGCGCGCCCGGCCAAGGCGCTGACCGAGGTCGCCCTGGCCTTCGAGGGCGAGATCCGCATCCGCCTGGCCGGCGAAACCGGCCGCGGGGTGTCGGCCAAGAGCCTGAGCAAGCTGCTGGCCCTCGGTGCGCGGCGCGGTCAGGAGCTGGAATTCAGCGCCGAGCCGGCGATCGCCGCCGATGCCCTGGCGGCCATCGAGGCCGCCGTACTGGCCGGCCTCGGCGAGAGCATCGAGCCGCTGGCGATGCACGGCGAGGCGCCGTCCCCCGAGGCGGCGGCCAGCGCCGGTGCCAATCCCGTCGTCCGGCCGCAGGCACCGGCGGCGGGGACGCGCCTGCAGGCGGTCGCCGCCGCGCCGGGCATCGCCATCGGTCCGGCGCTGGTGCGCACGCCGCTGGAGCTCGACTATCCGCAGCGCGGCCAGGGCATGCTGATCGAGCTGCAGCGCCTGGACAGCGCGCTGGCGCAGGTCACCGCGGACATCCAGCGGCTGATCGACGGCAGCGAGGAAACCAACATCCGCGAGATCTTCATCACCCACCAGGCGATGCTGCGCGACCCGGCGCTGCGCGAGGACGTCACTGCGCGCCTGGCCGACGGGCTCAGCGCCGAGGCGGCCTGGAGCGTCGAGACCGAGGCGGCGGCGCAGCAGCAGGAAGCCCTCCACGATGCGCTGCTCGCCGAGCGCGCCGCCGACCTGCGCGACATCGGCCGGCGGGTGCTGGCGCACCTGTGCGGCGTCGAGGCGCCGAGCGAGCCGGAGGAGCCCTACGTCCTGGTGATGGACGAGGTGGCGCCTTCCGACGTGGCCAGCCTCAACCGCAAGCGCGTGGCCGGCATCCTCACCGCCCGCGGCGGCGCCACCGCGCACAGCGCGATCATCGCCCGCGCCCTGGGGATTCCCGCCATCGTCGGTGCCGGCGAGGGGGTGCTGGCGCTGGCCCAGCGCACCCTGCTGCTGCTCGACGGCGACCGCGGCGTGCTGCGCGTCGCGCCGGACGCCCAACTCCTCGAACAGGCGCTGCGCGAGCGCGAGGCCAACCGGCTGCGCCGCGAGCGCGCCCATACCGAGCGCCTGCTGCCGGCGGTGACCCGCGACGGCCACGCGGTGGAGGTGGCGGCGAACATCGGCGCCAGCGCCGAAAGCGCCGAGGCGGTCGAGCTGGGTGCCGAGGGCGTCGGCCTGCTGCGCACCGAGCTGGTGTTCATGGATCACGCGCAGGCGCCCGATCGGGCCGTCCAGGAGGCCGAGTACCGCCGCGTCCTCGACGGGTTGGGCGGGCGGCCGCTGGTGGTGCGCACCCTGGACGTCGGCGGCGACAAGCCCTTGCCCTACTGGCCGATGCCGGCGGAGGAGAACCCCTTCCTCGGCGTGCGCGGCATCCGCCTCAGCCTGCAGCGTCCGGACATCCTGGAAACCCAGCTGCGCGCCCTGCTGGCCTCGGCCGACGGCCGGCCGCTACGGATCATGTTCCCGATGGTCGGCGGCGTCGAGGAATGGCGCATCGCCCGCGACCTGACCCTGAGTCTGCGCGAGGAACTCCCGGTCGCCGACCTGCAGCTCGGCATCATGGTCGAGGTGCCCTCGGCGGCGCTGCTGGCGCCGGTGCTGGCCCGCGAGGTGGACTTCTTCAGCATCGGCACCAACGACCTGACCCAGTACACCATGGCCATCGACCGCGGACACCCGACCCTCTCGGCCCAGGCCGACGGCCTGCATCCTTCGGTGTTGCGACTGATCGGCATGACCGTCGAGGCGGCCCATGCCGAGGGCAAGTGGGTCGGGGTGTGCGGCGAGCTGGCCAGCGACATGCTCGCCGTGCCTCTATTGGTCGGCCTGGGGGTGGACGAGCTGAGCGTCTCGGCCCGCTCCATCGCCCTGGTCAAGGCGCGGGTGCGCGAGCTGGACTTCGCCCACAGCCGCGCCCTGGCGCAGCGGGCGCTGGCGCTGGAGAGCGCCGGTGCGGTGCGCGACCTGGTCGGGGAGACGCATTGATGGCGCGTATCCTGACCCTGACCCTGAATCCGGCGCTGGACCTGACCCTGCGCCTCGACACCCTGCAGCCGGGCGCGGTCAACCGCGGCCAGGCGCTGATCAGCCATGCCGCCGGCAAGGGCCTGAACGTCGCCCAGGTGCTCGCCGACCTGGGCCACCGGGTGACCGTCGGCGGCTTTCTCGGCAGCGCCAATGCGGCGCCCTTCGAGGCGCTGTTCCATCGCCGCGGCTTCCTCGACGCCTTCGTCCGGGTGCCCGGGGAAACCCGCAGCAACGTCAAGCTGACCGAGCGCAGCGGGCGGATCACCGACATCAACGGGCCGGGGCCGCTGGTCGAGGCCGAACACCGCGACGCGCTGCTCGAGCGTCTGGAGCCGATCGTCGCCGGGCATGACGCCGTGGTGGTCGCCGGCAGCCTGCCGCAGGGCGTCGAGCCGGAGTGGTTCGCCCTGCTGCTGCGCCGGCTCAAGGCCTGCGGCGTGCCGCTGGTGCTGGACAGCAGCGGCGCGGCCCTGCGCGCCGGCCTGGCGGCGGCGCCCTGGCTGGTCAAGCCCAACGAGGAGGAGCTGGCCGAGGCCTTGGGCGTCGCCGCGAGCGAGCTGCCGGGTGCGGCGCTGCGCCTGCGCGAGCAGGGCGTCGAGCACGTGCTGCTGTCGCGCGGCGCCGCCGGGGTCAGCTGGTTCGGTCCGGGCATCGCGCTGGAGGCGCGGCCGCCGCGGGTCGAGGTGCTCAGCACGGTGGGCGCCGGCGATTCGCTGCTCGCCGCGACCCTGCACGGCCTGCTCGAAGGCTGGTCGGCCGAGCGCAGCCTGCGCCTGGCCACCGCCATCGCCGCCCAGGCGGTCACCCAGTTGGGCTTTGGCATCCATGATCGGGAACAGCTGGCGCGCCTGGAAGCGGGTGTGACGGTCACGTCGTTGGCTTGATACGACATAACAAGAAAAGAGGTCTCTTTTTCATGAATCTGCTGATCGTCACTGCCTGCCCGAACGGCATGGTCACCAGCGTGCTCTGCGCGCGCCTGCTGGAGGCGGCCGCCCAGCGCCTGGGCTGGACCACCCGCGTCGAGGTGCATGATCCCAAGGCGATCGGCTCGCCGCTGTCCGATGCGGACATCGCCGCCGCCGAGCTGGTGGTCGTGGTCAAGACCGGCGAGCTGGCGCTCGAGCGCTTCGTCGGCAAGCGTCTGGTGCAGTCGACCCCGGCCGAGGCGCTGCAGGACCCGCAAGGCTTCCTCGGCGAGGCCGCCGAGCGCGCCGAGGTGCTCCAGCCGCAGGCGGCCGCGCCGGCTGCCGTGGCCTCGGCCCAGCCGCGGCTGGTGGCGGTGACGGCCTGTCCGACCGGGGTGGCCCACACCTTCATGGCCGCCGAGGCCCTGCAGCAGGCCGCCAAGCAGCTCGGCTACGCGCTGCAGGTGGAAACCCGCGGCTCGGTGGGCGCGCGCAACCTGCTCGACGAGGCGGCCATCGCCGCCGCCGACGTGGTGCTGCTGGCCGCCGACATCGAGGTCGACACCAGCCGTTTCGCCGGCAAGAAGATCTACCGCTGCGGCACTGGCGTGGCGCTCAAGCAGCCGCAGCAGACCCTGCGCCGCGCCTTGGAGGAGGCGGTGCCGCAGGCTGGCGCAAGCCCCGCCGCGGCCGCCGCGCCGGGCAAGTCCAAGACCCGGAGCGGCCCCTACAAGCACCTGCTGACCGGGGTGTCCTACATGCTGCCGATGGTGGTGGCCGGCGGCCTGTTGATCGCCCTGTCGTTCGTCTTCGGCATCGAGGCATTCAAGGAGCCGGGCAGCCTGGCCGCGGCGCTGATGCAGGTCGGCGGCGACACCGCCTTCAAGCTGATGGTGCCGGTGCTGGCCGGCTACATCGCCTATTCCATCGCCGACCGCCCGGGGCTGGCGCCGGGGATGATCGGCGGCCTGCTGGCCGGCAACCTGGGGGCGGGTTTCATCGGCGGGATCGTCGCCGGCTTTCTCGCCGGCTACTGCGCCAGCGCCCTCGGCCGCTGGCTGCGCCTGCCGGCGAGCCTCGAGTCGCTCAAGCCGATCCTGCTCATCCCGCTGCTGGCCAGCCTGTTCACCGGCCTGGCGATGATCTACGTGGTCGGCGCGCCGGTGGCCGGCATGCTCGCCGGGTTGACCGATTTCCTCAACGGCATGGGCAGTACCAATGCCGTGCTGCTCGGCCTGCTGCTCGGCGGGATGATGTGCGTGGACCTCGGCGGGCCGGTCAACAAGGCGGCCTATGCCTTCTCGGTGGGGTTGCTGGCCTCGCAGACCTACGCGCCGATGGCGGCGACCATGGCCGCCGGCATGGTACCGCCGCTGGGCATGGCCATCGCCACCCTGCTGGCCCGCTACAAGTTCGCCCAGAGCGAGCGCGAGGCCGGCAAGGCCGCCGGGGTGCTGGGGTTGTGCTTCATCTCCGAGGGGGCGATTCCCTTCGCCGCCAAGGACCCGCTGCGGGTGATCCCGGCGAGCATCGCCGGCGGCGCCCTGACCGGCGCGCTGTCGATGTACTTCGGCTGCAAGCTGATGGCGCCCCACGGCGGGCTGTTCGTGCTGCTGATCCCCAACGCGATCAACCACGCGCTGGCCTACCTGCTGGCGATCGTCGCCGGCAGCCTGCTGACCGGGGGGCTGTATGCCGTGCTCAAGCGCGGGGAGGCGAGCGAACTGGTGGCGGCGCCGGCAGGGGGCTGATCGCCAGTAAGCTGGCTCCTACAGGCGGAGCATTCCCTCGTAGGAGCCAGCTGGCTGGCGATCCTGCGCGACTGTTTACAGCCACCCCTTTCAAGGTCTTTACGTAAACTCCCTTCCCGAAAACCATCGAGGGGGCAAGGCGATGTGGGACGAGGTTCTGGCGCGATTCGAAAAGCAGGCACCGGCCAGTGTCATGGCACGGCTGGCGTTGGAGCGGGCGATGCCGGCTGCCTGGGTCGACGAAGTGTTCGAGGCCAACCGGCAACGCCAATATCCCCGGGA
>Ga0209373_10002945_pt1 | contig 16367 bp, 18 predicted proteins | sample Higcelweek5metaG_FD_187173 | JGI IMG/M metagenome (GOLD analysis project Ga0209373, IMG submission 187173) | Freshwater pond sediment microbial communities from the University of Edinburgh, under environmental carbon perturbations - High... | ecosystem: Environmental > Aquatic > Freshwater >... | reverse complement strand
ACCAGCCGACTGGTTCAAAGCAGGGGTAGCAAGGCTCCATGGCGAAGGCGGCTCCTGGCGCTCGGCGGCGTTACAGCCACTTGAGCAGACGCTTCCAAGTCCACTGGACCCGTTCACGTTCCTCTTCAGACAGGGCTTTCTGATACTCGAAGTATGAGTATTCCGCCTGTTTGCGAACGTAATCCTTGAACTCGACGACATCCGCATAGTTCTCAAGGATGAACAAATACCTGTGCCAGGCGGAACCATATTTATGGGTGCGCCAGAAAAAATCCGCAACAAATATCTCATGTTCCGCCAGTATCTTGCGGCATTGCCTGATCAGATCCTTGGTGGGCTTGGAGTACTCAGACTGAGGATACGATTCCTCAAGGCGGTAGAATATCTCAAGTGCTTCCTTAACATTATCCTGGCGCAGATCAATGGTGCGGAACTGCTTCAGGTTGCCCTGGCCCATCTGGAACAGCACGTACGGAATCTGCGGGCTGCTGGGGTGCAGGGTTTCGAATTCCTTGTAGGCGTCCACGGCCTCAATGTACCTTGCATCCAGATAATATGCGTCGCCAAGGGCTATTTCAGCCTTGGGCGTCAGCGGGCTGAAGGGATAGCGGTCCTTGAGCTTCAGGAAGTTCTCGGCAGCGCGCGAGTACCGCTTGTCATGCATGTAATCCATCCCGGACTCGAAGAGCTCCTGTGCGGTATCCTCTGCGGGAGGCAGAAAATAATAGTCGATGAGCCCGCAAGAGGAAATCACGGGGAGCAGCAGAAGCAACAAAACCGCGATGAAACGCTTAGGCATGCAGGCTTTCCAGATAGGCGTATGCCGCTGTGGCGGCGGTGGCGCCGTCACCCACGGCAGTGGCGACTTGGCGGCAGTTCTTGCTGCGCACATCGCCCGCGGCGAAAAAGCCGGGAAGATTCGTGCGCATTTCACAATCCGTAATGACGAAGCCGGACTTGTCGCGCTCCAGGGCGGGCGGAACAAAGGAGGCAACGGGCTCGAAGCCGATGAAGACGAACACGCCGTCGACGGGCAGCTCGCTCTTTTCACCGGTCTTGACGTTTGAGAGGGCCACACTGGTTACACCCTTGAACGGGTCCCCCTTGATCTCATCGACAACGGTACTCCGAAGAACGCTGATCTTCGGGTTGGTCTCGCACTTGCTTTGGTAGCATTTGCAACCACGGAACTCGTCGCGCCGATGGATGAGGTACAGTTTGTCCACCAGGCGCGCCAGGTACAGCGATTCCTCAAGGGCGGAATTGCCGCCGCCGATGACGGCCACGGTCTTGCCCCTGAAAAAATTGCCGTCGCACAGGGCGCAGTAGGAAACGCCGCGTCCGGAGTACAGATCCTCACCGGGGGTGCCCACATGACGATAACGCGCGCCGGTGCACAGGACAACGGTGCTGGCGACAAGGGTTTCCTCGCCGACGACGATGACATAGCCACCATCTTGCGGCGTAATGGAGCGCACTTCGTCGGAATGGCGAGGCACGTTGTATGCGGCGAGATGCTCCACGAACTTGTCCACAAGTTCGTAGCCTTTCACGGCCTTGGGGAAACCGGGATAGTTCTCGATTTCCTCTGTCATGAGCACCTGGCCGCCGGGGGAAAGCTTTTCCACCAGCGCCACAGATACGCCCGACCGGGCGAGATACAAGGCGGCAGTGAGCCCGGCAGGCCCACCGCCGATGACGACAGCGTCGTAGGTACTCATCGTTTCCTTACGCCTTTTTGGCGACCATGTCCTTGATGCTGCTCTTGGAGACGGCGCCCGTCGACTGGTCGACAACCTCTCCGCCCTTGAACAGGATCAGGGTGGGGATGGCGCGGATGCCGAAACGGCTGGGGCTGGCGGAGTTCTCGTCAACATTCATCTTGCAGATCTTGACCTTGCCCTCGAGTTCGGTGGCGAGTTCGTCGATGATGGGTCCCATGGCGCGGCAAGGACCACACCAGGGCGCCCAGAAATCGACGAGGACAGGCACAGGGCTCTGCAAAACTTCCTGGTCAAAATTGCCGTCAGTCACCTGAATAGCCATATGTTCTCCTTGGGATGGATAGTGTCGCTGAAATCACCCAGTTGTCATGGCGTTTCGCCCCGATAACGGGCACAACGCATTGCACTGAAAGTAGTTCCACCACCTGATTCTGTCAAGCCGCAAGCCTGCGGAAGTCAGGCCAGAAGCCGATTCCAGTCCTTCGGCACGGCACGCCCGCGCGGAACGGACTCAAGGTCCAGGCCATGGCTGTAGCCAGCAGAGAGCGCAAGCTCCCCCGCGTGGGCGATCATGGCCGCGTTGTCCGTGCAGAGCGCCGGGCTGGGCAGGCAAAGGGCCAATCCGGCTGTTTCGGCCACGCGTGCCATGGCCTGGCGCACATGGGAGTTGGCGGCAACGCCGCCCGCAACAACAAGGGACAAAAGCCCCGTCTCCCTCTCCAAAGCGCGCGTCACCTTGATGCGTAGCGTTTCGGCGACGGCGAAGTTGAAAGCAGCGGCAATCTCAGCCAATTCATTGGAGTTCCCAGCCAAAGCGAAGGCGCCGCCGTTTTGTAGGGCGTCCGCCTCGGGCATGGCGGCATAGGCCAGGTGCGGCCGTTTTGCCAGGTATTCGGCCACGGCGGTTTTGAGCCCGCTGAAGCTGAAATCAAGATTATCATTGTGAACATAAGCGCGTGGAAACAAGGTCTTGTCAGGTTCAACGCCCTGGCTCAAGTCGTCCAGGTAGCGCCCGCCAGGATACGGCAGATTGAGCAGCTTGGCGACCTTGTCAAAGGCCTCGCCTGCCGCGTCGTCGAGTGTGCGGCCCAACAGTTTGAATTCCGTGGGGGAATCGATGCGGTAGATGTGCGTATGCCCACCCGAAACCAGCAGGCCGAGCGCCGGGAGGCGCATCTCGGCCTCCAGGCCCGGGGCCAGCAAATGCGCGTGCAAGTGGTCCACGCCGATGAGCGTTGCCCCGGTGGCCAGGCAAAGCCCCTTGGCGAAGCTCATGCCGACGAGCAGGCTGCCGAGCAGCCCCGGCCCGCGCGCCACGGCCACGGCAGAGATGTCGCCGGGGGCAAGCCCGGTCTTGCCGAGCAGTTTGCGAAACAGCACCGGCAGCATGCGCTGATGCTCGCGCGAGGCGATTTCAGGGACCACCCCGCCGAATACCGCGTGGATGTCCGTTTGCGAGGCCAGAGCCTCGGCGAGGAATTCCCCCTCACGGACAAACGCGACTCCAGTTTCGTCGCACGAGGTCTCGACACCGAGAACCAGCACGAAACTTATGCCTGCCGGGCCTTTTCGTAAATCGCCTGCACCTGCTCAACATCCTTCTTGGACCCAATGAACAGGGGCACGCGCTGATGCAGGTGCTCCGGCACGATGTCCAGAATGCGGCCGGTGCCGTCGATGCCCAGCCCGCCAGCCTGTTCGACGATGAACGACATGGGCGCGGCCTCGCACATGAGCCTGAGCTTGCCGCCCGGCTTGCTCGGGTCACGGTTGTCGGCCGGGTACATGAATATGCCGCCGTAAATGAGGTTACGGTGAAAGTCCGACACGAGCGAACCGATGTAACGCAGGCTGTAGGGCTTCTTGCGCGTCATGCCTGCGGCCTTGAAGTGGGCGAGCACCTCAAGCGTGGGCTCGTCCCAGTAGTGGTGGTAGCCTTCATTGACGGAGTAGATGTTGCCCTGCTCCGGAATGCGGATGTTCGGGTGCGAGAGCAGAAACTCGCCCACGCTGGGGTCGAGGGTAAAGCCGTTCACCCCGTCGCCGGTGGTGAAGACCATCATGGTGGACGAGCCGTAGAGGATGTACCCCGCGGCGACCTGGTCCGCGCCCTTTTGCAGGTAGTCGCTGGCGAGCAGGCGCGATTCGCTGGGGCTCTTACGGCGGTAGATGGAGAAGATGGTGCCGATGCTTACGTTGGCGTCGATGTTCGAGGAGCCGTCGAGGGGGTCGAAGATGACGAAGTAGTCGCCCGTCGGCAGGCCGTCGGGTATCTCGATGATATCGGCGTTTTCCTCGGAGGCCATGGCGCACAGGGCGCCGCAACGCGAAAGCCTGTGGATGAGCACGCGGTTGGCGAATTCATCCAGCTTCTTGACCTCTTCCCCCTGCACATTGATCTCGCCCGTGAAGCCGAGAACATCCACAAGGCCGGCCTTGCTTACCTCGCGGGTGATGATCTTGGCGGAAAGGATGAGTTCGTTGAACAAACGGGTGAAGCGGCCGGTGGCCATGGGAACCTGCTTCTGGTGAAGCAGGAGGTGTTCGGTAACGGTGATCTGCTGAGACATGAGGGGGCCTCCGCGTGCTGGGTCGTTGCCGTTAAGAGTTGCCGCCAAAGAACGGAATCGAAAAACCTTTGTCCTCGAACGAAGCGTTTGCACTCTCCGTGGCGTAGACAAAAAGATCACGTCCAATGAATCGTGCAAGCCAGGTGTATTGCTTTCCAGCGGCCACAACAGTGCCGTGGATACGCTCTTTCATGATGTCGAGCCAGGGCTGGGCCAGCAGCTCATCAGCACCGGCGACCTTGGCGTCATCCGCTGTCCAAAGCTTTTTGTTGTGCGGATCGATAATGAGCAGTTCATGGGGTTGCGGACAGAAAGTGAACAGAACGCGCGGGTCGAAATGCACCACATGCAGACCGACGAATTCAGAAAGCTCATAGTTCGGCATGCCGAAATACAACTCCGGTCCAAACGCCGTGTAGTCCACAACGGTCTTCACCATCGTTTCGCGCCAGATGGACTCGAACACCAGCGGTTCGCTGAAGCGCTTAAGGGGCACAGGCGGTTTGCGGGTCAGGATGTCGCCTTTGGCGTCCGCGACGATGACGCCGTCAACCCAGGGAAAGCGCAGCATCAGCGCGGACATCCACTCATCCTCAGGGCGCATGTCGATGCTGGTCACGAAACGGGTCAGCGCCATGACTTTGGCGTCGACAGGCGAAAAGAGCAGCGCAAGCTTTTCCTGGTTCGGATTGTTCCACTTGTAGCGGTCAATATCGATGTGCGGCGCGGGGTTCAGGAAATCGCGCGTTTCGCGCGCGGTGGAACGCATGCTGCTGACGCTGGAATCCCATGTGGGGTTGCCGCACCCGAACAAGACGGCCAACAGCCCCAAAAGGGCAGCAGGAAGCATCAAACGACGCAGCGCGCGACAAAACCGGGGGGAAGCGTTTTTCTTGAACATCATGCTATGACCTCGATCCGGAATCAGGCCTGAATGCGGGATTCGAGGCGCGCCGCCAGGGCTTCCAGAGTGCTCATCAAGCGGTTTTTGGCGTGCTTGCCAAAGGGGTCCTCGTTCACGACGGCCTGGGACTCGGTTCCGGGCGCAGGCATTTGGGCAAGGCCATCCTCAAGTGTCTTGATCCGGCCGGAGAGATCGGCACGCTCCTTGTCGTCCAGGGCACGTCCCCAAAGCTCACGGAAAATGCCCAGCGCCCCGCCAAAGTCGCCCTGCGAAGCAAGCAATTCGGCCATGGTGCGCGTACGGTAGCTTCCGGCCTCGGGCGCGGGGCCTTCATACGGCGCATCGCTGCCGTCATCGGGTTGCAGGGCAACGGCGGCGGGCAGGGGCGCACTCGGCGCCGTGGGCACAGGCTGCGCCTGAACAGGCGGGGCGGCAAAGGGGGCACCCTGCTCTGCTGCGGAAACCGGCGCAGACCGGACCGGGGCCTCTTTGGTCTGCTCACGCGGCTTGCGGCCAGCAGCCTTGAGCGGGCCAAGAAGCCGCTCCGTCAGGGAGTGCATGCCCTCAATGACAACGTCCGTCCATTTCACGGGCTTGTCCGTGAAGTGCGATGCCACCAGCATGAGGAACACGGAGAAATCGCGGTCCTTTTCCGAAGCCTGCTGGGCCCAAAGCGACCAAAAGGACGGATAGCGCTCAAGCGATTTGACCACGCAGGCCATGTGCTCACGGGCATCCTCGGTGCGCTCAAGCCGTGCAAGCACCTGAATGAGCAGCAACCGTGCCTCCATGGCGTCGGGGTGGCGGTCGAGCCCTAGGCGGAGGGTCCTTTCGGCATCTTCATACTGGCCGAACTCCACAAAAAGCTTCGCCAGCGGGAAAAACACCCGCGAGCCAGGCTCCAAAGCCAGCACTTCCTGATACCATTCAATCTTTCTTCTCATCGTCCACGGCCCCCTGGGCTACGTCGGTCTTGCCGGAGAAGATATACAACACCTCATTTTCCTTGATGTAATTCATCCGGTCGCGAATGATCTTTTCCTGATACGGGCGATCGGATTTAAGACGCCGGATCTCATTACTCAGTTCCATGCTCCGCGCGTCCACATCGCGCAACTGGCCTTCAAGCAAGGCGGAACGGCTACGCATGTTCATGAATGCCAGCACCCCGTGGTCGCTCCAGATAAGCCGGAACAACAGCACGATGTTGACCATTATCAGCACGCCAAGCAAAATGCGCCGCGCCATGCGTCCGCCTCACTGCAATCGCGGCGAGCCGAATCTGCCGGGACGGAGTTTGGACAACGGTGCGCGAAGCTCTGCAAGAAAATTGGACGTCGCCGACTCCACACGCTCCACATCGTCCTCGTTCAATGCCACGGAATCGATGCGCTCAAGAAAGTCCTTCAGCACGCCAAACTCTTCAAGCAGGCTCTTGCCAAGCTCGATCTTTTCCAACTCCGGCTCAAGCTCCAATATGGTCTCAAGGCAGTTGGAAATACGTGCCATATGGCTATTGATCGCCCTGCTCATCTCCAGCTCCAAACTCAGCGCGCCGCGAGCGGCATCTTTGCGTCGCCCCACGGTCATTCTGCTTGTAACCAGTTTTTATAGAAATTGTACAGATAATTCCCACCGGAAAAAACAGTAAGCGCAAGAGCAACATACAATATCAAAAGTCCAAGCGGAGCAGGGTCGAAACCGAACAGGGGATAGTGCGCCACAAGTGGCACAAGGGCGAGACTTTGCGCGATTGTTTTGAGCTTTCCGTATCTGTCCGCAGCGATGACGACGCCTTTGTCCGCGGCCACCCCACGCATCCCGGTGACGGCGATTTCGCGGCAGATGATGACCACAACGATCCAGGCGGAAACCCAGCCCAACTCGACAAGCATGATGAGCACGGAGCTGATGAGCAACTTGTCGGCCAGCGGGTCCAGAAACTTGCCCAGATTGGTTATGAGGTTCTGGCGGCGGGCAACGTAGCCATCGGCCATATCCGTGAGTGAGGCGAGGATGAACACGCCTGCGGCCGCGTAAGCCAGCACGACGGTCTGAAACGCGTGCTCCATGTATAAAAGCACAACGATGACCGGCACCGCGAAGATGCGGGCCAAAGTCAGCATGTTTGCCAGATTCAGCGGCATGGACAACCTCGTGTACCGGTCCTATCTGTGGACGGTGGAGGCGGCTTCAAGGCTTGTCATCGCAGCCTTGGCAACGCGTTCGCCCAGTTCAAGCAGCGCTGTTTTCGCCGGAAAATCGCCGTCCATGAGCACCACGGGGGTGCCAAGATCACCGGCGACCACGGTTGCGGGATCAAGGGGGATGGCGCCCAAAAATTCCAGGCCGTATTGCTCGGCCAGGTCTTTTCCACCGCCCTTTTTGAACAGGTCTATCTCCTTGCCGCAATGGGGGCAGGCCAGACCGCTCATGTTCTCAACAACACCAAGGATGTTGGCCTGTGCATACTGCAGGAAGTTGATGGCCTTGCGCACGTCCGCAAGCGACACCTCCTGCGGGGTGGTCACCACCACGGCAAGCGCCTCGGGGATGAGCTTCAGCACGGTCATGGGCTCGTCGCCGGTGCCCGGGGGCGAGTCGACCACGAGAAAGTCCAGGTCACCCCACTGCACATCGGAAATGAACTGGCGGATGGCCGAGGTTTTCATGGGGCCACGCCACAGCACGGCCTGGTCCGGGTCGAGCAGCAGCGAATCCATGGAGACCACATGCAGATTGTCGTTGTAGGCTTTGGGCTTGATCAGCTTGCCGCGGTCGGTCTCAAGCTGGCCGGTGAGGCCAAGCAGGCGGGGCACGCTGGGACCGTGTATATCCACGTCCATGAGGCCGACCTTGTAGCCGCGCGCGGCCAGGGCGGCGGCGATGTTGACGGAAATGGAGCTTTTGCCCACGCCGCCTTTGCCGCTCATGACGAACAGCTTGTAGCGGATGTGCTCCAGGGTCAGTTTGATGAGCTGGTCCTGCATGGCGGTCTTGGCGTTGCCATCACCAGCGGAGCAGGAACCTCCAGAACATGAACTCACGGCGTTTCTCCATTTGCTTCAAATTGCGCGTCATCCTGCAAACAGTAAGTATGGACGATTTTGGCCTGCGTGTAAATCGCGGAATGGAGGCTGACGGCTGAGGGCTGCCGGGCTCTTACCAGCCATGCGCCCCGACGAGATCGACAAAGGCCACAGGGCAGAGCCGGCTTGTGCTCAGGCCCGTTGGGGTCTTCTCGATCAGCAGCAGGCATTGCACCCGGCGCGCGCTGCCAACGGGCATGATGAGACGCCCGCCCACGGCGAGTTGATCAACCAGAGGCGCGGGCACCTCCGGCCCGCCGGCGGTTACTATGATGCGGTCGAAAGGTGCGGCGCTGGGCCAGCCCAGGGTGCCGTCGTCCAGCTTCACGTGCACGTTGAACAGCCCCATGCCGAGCAGGCGCTCCCTTGCGCTGGCGCAAAGCTTCGGCAAGCGTTCCACTGTGTGCACGTCCGCCCCCAGCTTCGCCAGCACCGCGGCCTGGTAGCCGGACCCGGTGCCGATTTCCAGCACCTTGGAGCCCTGCTCCACGCGCAGTTCCTCGCTCATGAGCGCCACGACATACGGCTGGGAGATGGTCTGCCCCTCGCCTATGGGCAGGGGTTTGTCGAGGTAGGCCTGGCTCGCCATGGCCTCTTCCACGAACAGATGGCGGGGCAGCTCCCTCATAACAGCAACAACGCGGGCATCGGTGATGCCACGCGCCGTAAGCTGTTCCGCAACCATGCGTTCGCGCTGTCTCTTGGGGTCGACCCGCAATGCGCTTCTCCCTGCCGGGTATTCCGGCAAAATTATTCAAGCCGTGCAGACCAGATTTCCACCGGCAAGTCAACTCGGGCCGTTGCGCTCTTGACACAAGCGCTCTTTCCCTTAACAATCCGTAAAAGAGCGGAAACACCCCGCCCGTGCACCCCGAGCGCCGAGGAGAAGCCCATGTACAAGATTCGAGACCTCATGACCTCCCCCGTCTACTCCCTGCGCGAGACGGATACACTACAGAGCGCCCGCGTGCTCATGGACAAGAAGCGCATACGGCACGTCCCCATCACCTCTTCGGACAACCGCTTCCTGGGGCTCATCACCAATCGCGACGTGCTGGCCAACACCATTTCGCACCTGGCCAACATCGACCCGGCGACACAGGACGAGATTGATGCAGGCATTCCGCTACAGGAGATCATGCGCACCGACGTGCGCACCCTTTCGCCCGACCAAAAGGTCCGCGAGGCCGCCCATGTGCTTTTCCACAACAAGTACGGATGCCTTCCCATCGTCGAAAACGGCAAGCTCGTGGGCATCATCACCGAAGCGGACTTTCTCCAGCTCACCATCCAATTGCTCGACGCCATGGATCAGGCCGAATCGTCTTAAGCAACACCTTTCCAACGCTTCAAAACGGCGCGCCGGCCATGAACCGGTGCGCGTGGTTGCGCATTCCATCAATCCTTTTACCCACAAAACATATGAAACTGCATCCCATGCGTAAGACGAAATCAGGCGGCTTAAGCCATAACATGAAGCTGCACCCGACCGACAGAAAGAGTGCCGGAAAGTTTTTGCGCACCCTGCTCGCCTTGTGTGCTGTAGCCGTTATCGGACTGGTGGTGTTCGTTTTCCTGCGCGACGGCCGCGCGCCGGTGATCAAGCTGACCCCGCAGACCGGCGCCGCCTCCCACACAACGAACTTCACCCTGACTATCAGCAGCGGCAGCACCGGTCTGAGGGATTGCGTCATCATCGCCGCGCAGGACGGCAAACGGGTCGAGGTGTTGCGAAAGAACTTTTCGGACAAGCAGCGTGAGCATACGGAAGCGTTCCGGCTCCCCCGCGACGCCGGGTTCAAGGAAGGGCCGCTTGAGCTCTCCATCACCGTGCGCGACAATGCCCTGCTTGCCTTCATGGGCCGTGGCAAGGCCAGCCTAGTCGAAAAGCTCACCCTCGACTTCTCCCCCCCCAGAATCAGCGTCAATCCCGGCATTCACAACGTGAATCAGGGTGGCGGCGCGGCGGTTGGCTATACCGTTTCCAAGCCGGTTGAACGCACCGGCGTTATTGTCGGCGAGCGGCTGTTCCCTGCTTTTCAGCAGAAGGACGGCATGTTCATTTGCTACTTCGCCATGCCCTATGACATGGAGCCATCAAACTTCAAGCCGAAGATCATGGCCCAGGACAAGGCCGGAAACGAGACCACGCAGAGCATATCCGTGCTGGCTATCCCCAAAGTGTTCAAATCGGACAAGCTCAACATTCCAGATTCCTTCCTGAACGACAAAATGAACCAATACACCGCGCTCTACCCCAACGAGAAAACGCCTGTCGAAATTTACAAGCGCGTGAACAAGGAATTGCGCAAGCAGAATGAAGAGGAACTGATCAGGATCGGACAGGACACCTCCCCCACTCAGCTTTGGAGCGGCCCCTTCCTCCGCTTGCCGGCCTCCGCGGGCAGGGCGAACTTCGGCGACCAGCGCGACTATTATTATAATGGCGAAAAGATAGACCACCAGACCCATATGGGGGTGGATCTTGCCAGCGTGGCCCAAGCCCCGGTGCCTGCGGCCAACACTGGCCGCATCGTCTATGCCGCGTTCTTCGGCATCTACGGCAATTGCGTCATCATCGACCACGGGATGGGGCTGCAAAGCCTCTACTCGCACTTGAGCGAGATACACGTGACCAAGGGCGCCGAGGTCAAGAAGGGGCAGATAATCGCCAAAACCGGAGCGACCGGGCTGGCGGCAGGCGACCACCTGCACTTCGGCATGATCATCTCCGGCCTGCAGGTAAGCCCCGTGGAATGGTGGGACGAGCACTGGATCAAAGACAACATCACCCGGCACATGAACAAATAGCCCATGGACCAGGAAAAGGAAAAGGCCGGGATTTCCCGGCCTTTTTTATTGATGAGCAAAAAGCAAATCGAATCCGCAAAGGGCTAATGCCCACGCCGTTTGCGTTTGCGCAACTCCCGTTTTTCAAGAAAACGCTCGTCTTTGAGTTCTGCATTTGCTGCGGCGCGGGAAGATCTCCGCTCAACCTGCCGCGTCTCTTGTTCTGCTTTAATCGCTTGCCGCGCCTTCGAGGCAACGCGACTGTCGTGCATGCTCTTCGCTATTTCCCGCATTCTGCGCTTTGGGTTCTTGCCAAGCGCAACTTCAATTGCGAATGTGTGTGAACGCGTCCACCAGATCCGATCGGAATCACGGCTGAGCACAAAATCACGAAGTTCCGCCAAACCGGGGTCCGAACCGAACACGTGCCGTGCAGCACGATATTCACCACCGCACGACCGTTCGAAATATCCTACCCAGAAACCATCCTCAAACAAAATGAATAACCTGAGTGTCGTTGTCTCCATAGCTGGTCCCCTTTGTTGAATTCAAAGGCCAGGAATGGACGACCCAAGGGGGGAAGGTTACTGACATGCTTTGGGCATGCGCCCGGACTACCAACCGGACCGTGTTTTTATCCTGGCGTGCCTTGACGCCATCGGTGGTATACAAAACACGGTTACGCTGTGCAAGGGCAAGGCTGTTTGACTTTCGCTCCGGCACAAATAAGGCCGGGATTTCCCGGCCTTATTTCGTTTCAGAATCGTCGGCGCGCTAGTGCGTGGGCCGCTGATACTCTTCTTTCACCAGCAGGTCGCTCAAGGGCGAGATGTTGTCACGTCCGCAGAAGAGCGACTCGGCGTTGCGGCACTCCAGCGCCTGCTCCAGCACGGTATCGACATTCTCCACTGGGATGATTTTGAGGTCCTTCAGGATCTCTTCGGGAACTTCCTTCAGGTCCTTCTCGTTTTCCGCAGGGATGAACACCGTGCCGACCCGGCCGCGGTGCGCGGCGAGCAGCTTCTCGCGCAGGCCGCCAATGGGCAGCACGCGCCCGCGCAGGGTTATCTCGCCGGTCATGGCGACATCGTTGCGCACGGGAATGTTCAGCAGGGCCGAGACGATGGAGGTTGCCAGGGCCACGCCGGCCGAAGGGCCGTCCTTGGGCGTCGCGCCTTCGGGCACGTGCACGTGGATGTCGATCTCCTTGTGGAAGTCGCGCTTGAGGCCAAACATGTCCGAACGCGAACGCAGGTAGGAAAGCGCCGCACGTGCGGACTCCTGCATCACCTCGCCCAACTTGCCGGTGATCTCGACCTTGCCGGAGCCGTTCATGAGCACGACTTCAACCAACAGCAGCTCGCCGCCCATCTGCGTCCAGGCAAGGCCGGTGGTGACGCCGACCTGGGCCTTGTCCTCGCGCTCCTCGTGCCTGTGCTTGGGCACGCCGAGGTACGTCTCCACGTTCAGCTTGTTCACCGGCACACTGGTGACGTTTTTGTCTTCAACAATCCTCATGGCGGCCTTGCGGCACAATGAGGCTATCTCACGCTCCAGGTTGCGCACGCCTGCCTCGCGTGTGTAGCGGCGGATGATTTCGAGCATGGCGTTGTCGGAAACGCTCATGTTCTCCTCGGTCAGGCCGTGCATTTCGCGTTGCTTGGACAGCAGAAACTGCTTGGCGATTTTCAGCTTCTCGGTCTCCAGGTACCCCGGCAGCCGGATGATCTCCATGCGGTCGCGCAATGGCAGGGGAATGGAGTCAAGGGTATTGGCGGTGGTGATGAAGAACACCTTGGACAAGTCGTAGTCCAGGTCCAGGTAGTGGTCGTTGAAGGCGGAATTCTGCTCCGGGTCGAGAACCTCGAGGAGCGCGGCCGAGGGATCGCCCCGGAAGTCCATGCTCATCTTGTCCACCTCGTCCAGGCAGATGACGGGATTATTGAACTTGCAGCGCCGGAGCGAATGGATGATCTTGCCCGGCATGGCGCCCACATAAGTGCGCCTGTGTCCGCGTATCTCGGCTTCGTCACGCACGCCGCCAAGGGAAATGCGCACGAATTCGCGGTCCATGGCCCGGGAGATTGATTTGGCGATGGAGGTCTTGCCCACGCCCGGAGGCCCGACAAAGCACAGGATCGGGCCCTTCATGCTTTTGACCAGGCTCAACACGGCGATATACTCAAGGATGCGCTCCTTGGGCTTCTCCAGGCCGTAATGGTCCTCGTTGAGCACGGTGCGCGCGCGGTTGATGTTGAGTTCCGTCTCCTTGAGCACGCCCCAGGGCAGATCAAGAATCCAATCAACGTAGTTGCGCACCACGGTATATTCAGCGGAGGAAGGCTGCATCTGCTTGAGCTTGCGGATTTCCTTCTTTACGCGGTCGCGCGACTCGTCGCCCATGATCTTCTCGTCCAGGCGCTTCTCAAGCTCCACAGCCTCGGCCAGGGGATCGTCCTCGCGGCCCATCTCCTTGTTGATGGCCTTCATCTGTTCGTTGAGATAATACTCGCGCTGGTTCTTCTCCATCTGGCCCTTGACTCGGCCCTTCACACGCTTTTCAATGGAGGCGATTTCTATCTCACCAAGCAGAAGTTCATAAACATATTCAAGACGTTTGGTGCCCTCGGTGATTTCCAGGGCGCGCTGCTTGCGCTCAAAGTCCACCTTGAGATGCGGCATGACGGCATCGGCCAGGGCACCGGCGTCGCGCAGGGCGGCCATGGCGAGAATGGACTCTGGCGCCAGCTTTTTATTGTTGCGGGCATAGATTTCAAGGGATTCGTTCACAGCGCGCAGCAGCGCGTCGGACTCGGTCTTGTCGCCGGGAATGTCGTCCAGGCGGTCCACACGCACCAGCGGAAAATCGCCCGCTCCCTGCGGATCGGTCGGCACAATGCTCCAGTTGGCGCGGTGCAACCCCTCGAACAGCACCTTGATGGTGCCGTCGGGCAGGCGCAGCATCTGCAAAATGCGGCTCACCGTGCCCACAGCGAAGAGGTCATCGGAATCGGGCTTCTCTTTTTCCGGCGTGCGCTGGGTGACGAGGAAGATGTGCTTGTCGTGCAGGGCAATGGCGCTCTCAATGGCCTTGATGGAGGCATCGCGCCCAACGAAGAGGGGAACGATGGAGCGCGGGAACATCACCACCTCGCGCAGCGACATAAGCGGCAGCACGGAATCATCCGGAAGCGGAGTGTGATCCAGATCGTCGTAGTCGGTCATGAATGCTCCTTGAGGCCGTGTCCGGGCTGGTTCAATGGTCTGGCGGGGCGGATGGCCGAGCGCCTGACGTTACATGACACAAACGCCAGACAGAATACAAGTCGTCAATGGTCCAAGCGCCGATCAGGCGCTTTTGACCTCCTGATGGAACAATATCATGGGCTCCATGCCCTTTTCTATGACGGCGCTGTTGATGACGCACTCTTTCACGCCGGTCATGGAGGGCAGCTTGTACATGATCTCAAGCATGGTCGACTCCAGCACGTTGCGCAGTCCGCGCGCGCCGGTCTTGCGGGCTATGGCCTGCTCCGCAATGGCTTTGAGCGCGTTCTCGGTGAAGCGCAGGCCCACCTTGTCCAGCTCGAAAAGCTTCTGATACTGCTTCACCAGGGCGTTCTTGGGCTCGGTGAGGATGCGCACCAGGTCCTCGCTGGTCAGTTCGTCCAGCGCGGTGACAATGGGGATGCGGCCCACGAACTCGGGGATGAGGCCGAACTTGATGAGGTCGTTCGGCTGGCTCAGGGCGAGCATTTCGCCCACGGCCAAATCCTTCTTGCTCTCAACCTTGCCGCCGAAGCCCATGCTCGTGCCCTGCATGCGCTGCTGGATCATCTTGTCCAGCCCGATGAATGCCCCGCCCAAAATGAACAGGATGTTGGAGGTGTTCATGCGGATGAACTCTTGCTGCGGGTGCTTGCGGCCACCCTTTGGCGGAATGTTGGCTTCCGTCCCTTCGATGATCTTGAGCAGGGCCTGCTGCACGCCCTCGCCCGAAACGTCGCGGGTGATGGACGGGCTGTCGCCCTTGCGCGCGATCTTGTCTATCTCGTCGATGTAGATGATGCCGCGGCTGGCGGCCTCGATATCGTAGTCCGCGTTCTGCAAAAGCGAAACGAGGATGTTCTCCACGTCCTCGCCCACGTAGCCGGCCTCGGTGAGGGTGGTGGCGTCGGCGATGGCGAAAGGCACCTTGAGGATGCGGGCGAGGGTCTGCGCCAGCAGCGTCTTGCCGGAGCCCGTGGGGCCGATCAAGAGGATGTTGCTCTTGTCGATCTCCACGTCGTCCTTGTTGTTCTGGGCATAGAACACGCGCTTGTAGTGGTTGTGCACCGCCACGGAGAGGATCTTCTTGGCGCCGGTCTGCCCGATGACATACTGGTCAAGCAGGGCCTTGATCTCCTGCGGGGGCAAAAGGCGCACGTCCCCCCCGGACTCGCTCACATGCTCCTGCGCGATGATGTCGTTGCAAAGGCCCACGCATTCGTCGCAGATATACACGTCGGGTCCGGCTATGAGACGCTGCACGTCAACCTGGCTCTTGCCGCAGAACGAGCAGGCAAGATCCGTAGGCGAACCGCTCTTTTTTCTATTCATGATCAGCCCTTACGCCTTCTTTTCCGCGTCGCCGCGCTTGGACATGATGGTGTCGATGATGCCGTATTCCAGGGCCTCTTTGGCGGTCATGAAATAATCGCGCTCGGTGTCTTTCTCAATGCGCTCCATGCTTTGGCCGGTGTGCCCGGCGAGGATGCCGTTCAAGTCCTCGCGCATGCGCAGAATCTCGCGCGCCTGGATGCCGATGTCCGTGGCCTGCCCCTGGGCGCCACCGAGCGGCTGGTGGATGAGGATGCGGCTGTGCGGCAGGGCGTAGCGCATGCCCTTCTCGCCGGCGGCAAGCAAAAGCGAACCCATGCTTGCGGCCTGGCCCATGCACAGGGTGGCAACGGGCGGGGCTATGTACTGCATGGTGTCGTAGATGGCCATGCCAGCCGTAACCACGCCACCGGGCGAATTGATGTACATGTATATTTCCTTTTCCGGGTCCTCGGACTCCAGAAACAGGAGCTGGGCGCAGATGAGACTGGCCACATGGTCATCAATGGCGCTGCCAAGCAGGATGATGCGGTCTTTGAGCAGACGGGAATAGATATCATAGGCGCGCTCGGTGCGGCCGGTGGTCTCAATGACAATGGGCACAGCAGGCATGGGGAACTCCTTGGGGCGGACGCGCTTTCAGGCGCATCCCTAGCGTGTTGACTGCGCAAAACTCATCGGCGGATTCCTG